>OCLD01000092.1_pt1 | contig 22253 bp, 19 predicted proteins | sample 1495911 | NCBI WGS metagenome assembly OCLD01 (sample SAMN03418271, study PRJEB22391) | human gut metagenome | biome: human-gut; feature: organic feature; material: feces | host: Homo sapiens | place: Tanzania | collected 2013-01
CTGCTGTAAGTCGTGATCCTGTGAAACGATACCCTTGACAAATCCCATAAATTCTTCGGGTGAAGTCACATCGTAAGCAGAAATATCAATCAGTCTAACCTTGTTATTCAGTTCATACATATGTTTCGCACTCTTGTCTATGTAAACAATGTTACCTGAAACATGCTGAACCTCCGTATTTACTTTGCCTAAAAGATGTTTTGTTTTACCCTTCCCTTTGTTACCTACAATCAGTTGAACCATTGGCATACCCTCCTATGTAATAATTATAAGTGATTCTATGTGAAAACACAACTGCTAATTGCCGATTTGGGATAAGAGATCCGTCATCGAAGTATAGAGATTCTCCCTCGCATCTGCGCGCATAATAATCGAAATATACGGTTTATTCTGCGTATCTCTCGAAAGCAGGATCAGACAATGTCCTGCGGCATCCGTCGTTCCGGTCTTCCCACCAAGTACGGTAATACCGGATGGTGGATCTGCCTTTCCATTCAGATAATAATTGGTGTTGTTTACGGTAATTTCCTTCTGCGCACCATTCTTATCCTGATATACCGTCGTATAGGAATCCATATGGATGATCTCGCGGAACACCTCAAACTTAATCGCCTCATTCATAATGAGATACATATCATAGGCAGTCGTATAGTGATTGTCAGCCGTAAGCCCATGCGGATTCACAAAATGCGAGTTGGTAGCGCCAAGCGCCAGTGCTTCCTGATTCATCATTTCACAGAAATTCTCAACCGTTCCGCCAACGCCTTCTGCGATCAGTATCGCGGCATCATTTGCCGAATTAATCAGCAACAGATGAAGCGCCTGGGATAAGGTAAGCTGATCGCCCTCCTTAAGGCCGCATACCTGTGCACCGGATTCCGTAATCTTCACATTGGAGGTTGCGGTAAGAAGCGTATCCTCTGAAGCATTCTTAAGCGCAACAACTGCCGTAAGCACCTTCGTCAGGCTCGCCGGTGACAGCTTCTCATAAATGTTCTTCGCATAAATGGTGTTATGGTTGTTAATATCGAATAATGCCCCGCTCGATGCCTCCATCAGATCGACGGTATCCGCACGGTAATCACTGTCACTTACACACAAGTCCCTGGCAAACGGATCTGCGGTATTTTTTTCATCGGAAAATTCCACCACACGGAAGCTGCTGACCTCAGAATCTGCCGTATAGGGGATTTCGTATTTCTGCATCTGCCCGCAGCCGGTCAGAACAGAAAGCAAAAGACCTCCCAGTATTCCGACACTGAGCATGCGTTTCAAATGCCTGCATTTACTTATACATTTCACGCCACTCTAAATCTCCTCTGTCCAATGACTTAATCAGCAGCTCTGCCGTTGCCAGATTCGTAGCCAGTGGAATGTTGTGCATATCACACAAACGTACAACATTGTTTACATCCGGTTCATGATTCTTGGATGTTAACGGATCTCTTAAGAAAATCACAAGATCCATCTGATTGTGTTCAATCTGTGCACCAATCTGCTGTTCTCCCCCAAGATGACCAGCTAAGAATTTGTGTACATTTAAGTTCGTAACCTCTTCAATCAGCCGTCCGGTTGTGCCGGTGGCATATAAATCATTCTTACTTAAAATTCCTCGATACGCGATACAGAAATTCTGCATCAGTTTCTTTTTTGCATCATGTGCAATTAATGCGATATTCATGCTATGACCCCTCCTGCTTATAACCCATCCTAAACAATCTCATTATACATCATTTTTCCTTACATTGTAACCCCACATTTAAAACAAATCCAATTTCAATGAAGGAACATACCAGTGATGTCAGACCATAACTCACAAAAGGCAGCGGAAGTCCCGTATTTGGCAGGATATACGTCACAACACCGATGTTGATAAATCCCTGCATGCCAAGCTGTATGCCTACCCCCGCGGCAATAATCTTCCCGGCAATATCCTTCGCCCTGTGCGAAACCAACAGACACTCCAGTGAAATCAGCAAAAGAAGCACGATTACCGTCACCGTTCCGATAAATCCGAATTCCTCTCCGATCACGGCAAAGATAAAGTCAGTCTGCTGTTCGGCGATAAAGTCGGCATTCTTTACGGAACTGATCTCATTGTTTTTATACCCTTTTCCATATAACTGTCCGGAGCCGATTGCCATTTCGGAATAATACTGCTGATAACCTCCCTCATTTACGGATTCTTCTTTATTAAGGAAGTCCGTAATACGCCCTTTCTGGTAATCACTTAAAATGGTCTGATCCGGCTGCATAACAAGATAAACAAAAATAATGGCTGCCGGTACCACCACGGCAAGCACGCCAAGAATCACTTTATAATGGATTCCGGCCGTAAACATGATCGTTACAAATACAAGACATAAAACGATAGTGGTTGAAAGATCCGGCTGTTTCAAAACAAGTGCGGTCGGAACCGCAAATAAGACACAACATAAAAAAATCATCTTAAAGGTATTAAACTGCTTATAATGCTTCTGGATAAACTGTGCCAGAAACAGAATAATCAGGATTTTGGCAAGCTCGGATGGCTGAAACTGGATTCCCGCAATTTTCAGCCATCTCTGCGCACCATTCGCATCTTCTCCCAGAAAAATAACCGCAAGAAGCAATGCAATATTCACCACATACATCACCCAGTACAGATTGAGCAGTACCGAGTAATCAAATAACGATAATACAAGCATCAGAACAACACCCAGCAGAAATCCACCGATCTGGCGGTTCTGCAGGGATGGTTCTGCGCTTCCCACCGCGAAAATTCCAATCACGGCAAGCGCAATAACCATAATCAGCAATTTAAAATTGTAGTGGCGGATCTTGTATTTAGTAAACATTGCTTTTAACCTCTGTCATCCTTATGTAAGTCCAGAATCGGGATATTCGCATAAAGCGCCGGCATTTTGTTACGTCCTTTGCTGTCGGTTGTCGTGATCTGAATATCCATCGACTGGGTATCAATTTTCATATACTTCGAAATCACCTTGGTAATATCGTTCTTGATCATTTCAATCATTTCGGCAGAGCAGTTCACTCTGTCGGAGATTAACAGGATCTTCAACCTGTCACGGGCAATTTCCCTTGATTTCTTTCGTCGGAATAAATTCTTCATATTCATGGCTGCCCTCCTAATTCCTGTGGAATATTCCGGACACCTTCGTCCAGAAGGAAACATTACGTTCCAGATCAAGGAAAGGAACCTCTTTACCTGTTACACGGTAACAGATATTCTGGTAGGCACGTCCTGCAAGGGTGTGGTCTCCGACAAGCGGTTCTCCCTGATTGGTTGCAATTACCACATTTTCATCATCGGGCACAATTCCGATCAGATTGAGTGCCAGAATGTCTACAACATCCTGCGAGCTCATCATTTCACCGCGCTTTACCATATCGTACCGCAGCCTGTTGATAATAAGATCGATCTGCCGGAATTCGCTGGCTTCGAGAAGTCCGACAATCCGGTCTGCATCACGGATTGCAGAAACCTCCGGTGTTGTTACCACAAGCGCCCGGTCAGCCCCTGCGATTGCATTCTGAAAGCCCTGTTCGATCCCGGCAGGACAGTCAAGAATGATGTAATCGAACTGCTCCTTCAACTGGTGTATCAGCTTCACCATCTGCTCCGGCCGGACCGCCGTTTTATCTTTTGTCTGTGCAGAAGGCATGAGATACAGGCTCGGATGTCGCTTGTCCTTAATCAGTGCCTGCTTGATTCTGCATTTTCCTTCGATTACGTCTACCAGATTATAGACAATCCTGTTTTCCAGTCCCATGACAACATCCAGATTCCGTAATCCGATGTCTGTGTCGATCAGCACGACACGTTTGCCCATGGCAGCAAGACCTGTTCCTACGTTTGCAGATGTGGTGGTCTTTCCCACACCGCCTTTCCCGGATGTGACGACAATTACTTCACTCATAAAAGCTCTCCTTTAATGAATTATTAGCCGTCCCCTGGGGAATTGGTTTATTCCAATGAATCCATTGGTAATTCACCCAGTAATTCTTTCGTAATGGGATCCAACTGGATTCTTTTGTTCTTTACGTGTGCAATCTGCGGCTGTACCTTAGGCTTAATGGACCATCGGGACTTTTCTTTGCTCTTATAAATATAATCCCCGATTTTAAGCTTCTGCGGAGACATTTCAAGGGCTGCCACAAAATGCTCCTCCGACCCGGATGCTCCGGCATAGGCTTCCCCGAACAATCCTCCGAGAACAATGATGTCCTTTGTCGAAATAACAGAGGAGCCCGGATACACATCCCCGATCACAACGATACTCGAAGAAGTTTCAAGTACCTGTCCGTTTTTCAGTGTTCCACGGTAAAACTGTCCATTGCCGTTTCCTTCTTCCCCGTTCAGGTTCTCTGCCTGGGTAATGGCCCGGAAAAAGTTCTGGTTCGTTTCTTCGTCCTCTCCGACCAGACAGATAATCTGTAAGTCGGAATTCGAAGTAACCGCATCAATAATCTGAATCTCTTCTTCTTCGGTTAAGGTTCTTCCCTTAATAGCAAGTGCCATCTTCGCATCTTTGAAAAAAGCTCTTGACTCGCTGAATTTTCCAGCAACATCTATTAATAAATCAGCAAAGGGCATCTCAGGATCGAGATGCAGCACAATGCCGTTTGGAAAGCTTTTGATTAAACAGGAATTATTCAAAACTATCCTTCCTTTCTTACACTAATCATTTGCTTCAATCACACCGGTGATCTGTGATGCGGTTCCGGTGATGACTTCATCTTCCTCTGCCAGATCAAAGTAGTATTTCAGGACTTCTTTGGTCATACGCGCCGCATAGGTGGAAGTATAACCATAGGCAATTCTGGTTGCCACGGCGATCTCCGGCTGCTCATATGGTGCATAACACACAAATAATGCATGGTTGCCACGATTCTTGTTTTCTTCGGCAGTACCGGTCTTTCCGGCAACCTTAATGCCAAGATCGTTGTAATAGCTTTTGCTTTCAATCACCTTACGCATACCCTGATGGATCGCATTCCAGTAAGAGGAATCCATGTTGATGGTATTGCGGACCGTTGCATGGTTATCGGTAAGCACAATGCCGCTCCGGTCGGTAATCTTATCAACCAGTGTCAGATTATAACAGGTTCCGCTGTTGGCAAGGGTGGTTACATACCGGGCAAGCCCTACGGTAGAATAGTTATTCGTACCCTGTCCGATTGCAGACCGGACCGCATCTTCGGTCGATACGGTAGGCGCAGACTCTTCAATCTCAATGCCGGTTGTTTCCGTCAGACCATACAGATCTGCGTAATTGCGGATTTTTTCAAGTCCCAGTTCACTGGAATAGCTGTCTCCCTCTGTACCAAGCTGATAACCAACCTCGTAAAAGAACATATTACAGGAATGATTAATTGCTTCCGTCACATTTAAAGAGCCGTGGTGTCCCAGACAGCTTGCCGGAGGCGTAATCTTATCGAACAATCCGTTACAGAAAAGAGTGGACCGTGGAGTTATGATTCCTTCCATAAGTCCCGCCGTTGCCGATACCATCTTAAACGTAGATCCCGGTGCAGTCATCTGTCTGGTTGCATAATTGATCATCGGTGTTGACTGGTCATTCAAAAGACTGTTAAAGTATTCCGCATCGACACCGTTTGCCATCTTGTTGTTGTCGTATCCCGGATAGGACACAAGGGCAAGCACATCCCCGGTGTTGACATCCGTAATAACCATGGATGCGGAATGCGGATCAAGGGCAAGCTGTGCCGGTGTGATATCCAGATTCTGGATCCGGTTCATCATAAACGCATAGGCAGTCATACTGCCATTTAAAAAGCGCTGTTCTTCTTCTTCATCAATATCAATAATATCCTGTTCCAGTAACAGTTTACAGATCTGTGTGCCATTGATGATATCGCCTTTAAGCATGTACTTATAGACCTTTTTCGTATAGGCCAGATCGTTGTCAAGCTGCTCGAAAATATAATCGACAATCTTTAAATAAATCTCTTCGGATTCGGAATACTGCTTGCTTAAGTTCAGCTTCGAAACATCAATCCAGTTCTTGGAAATACAATAATTGAGGTACTCGTTCAGACTGATGACCTCATCCCTCGTCCATGCGATATAGGTTTCATCCGAGGTATCGACCACATCCCGCATGAGAATTCCATTATTATATAAAAGCTCGGCAATATAGCTTTCGTATACCTGATATTCTAAGGAGAGCTTTTCATAAGGAGTCTTCGTATCAATCAGTTCTGTCCGTAACCGGCTGAAGGTCTCTGCCTTACGCTCCTCAAACCGTTCCGCCACAAGCTTCTCGGTTTCTCCGGCGTTTGGATCGGTAAAATGGCTGATGTCAATCACGTTATTATCAAGCAGCGCAAAGTAAACATCATAAATCGGAATCTTGATCTTACTGCTGGTTACCTTGGACGCATCAAAGTCCTTGGCATTGATAATATTCGTGTAAAGAATACTGGCAAGTTCTTCTTCCAGAATCTTATAAGTTGCGATCTGCAGATCCTTGTCAATCGTCAGATAAACGTCATTCCCCGCAATCGGCTCATGGTAATCGGTCGTTTCGGTCACCTTACCGACACTGTTTACGAAAATGGTTTCGCTTCCCTTGATTCCCTGAAGCTGGGTTTCCATGGACTTCTCAATGCCAAGCTTTCCGACGGTATCATTCATGTCGTAATTGGCGTTCTGCGCCTGCAGCTCTTCCAGTTCATCCGTGGAAACCTTGCCGGTGTATCCGATGATGTGCGCAAAGTACACACTGTCCGCATATTTCCGGATGGTATCCTCTACAATGGAAACGCCCTCTAAAATGTCGTTATTCTCCATAACAACAGCCACTGTCTCTTCACTGACATCCGTTGCTACCGTTGTTGCAATATATTTCTGATAGGAATTGCTGTTCATATCGTAACGGATCGTAAGGATCTTAAGGACATCACTCTTACTGTAACCTGCCCCGGGCACAAACTCATCCGATGCCGTATCCCTTGTATATTCCCCGATCCGGAACCGCTTCCAGCCGCACAGATAGTCCACGACCTCCTGTGCCGTAGCGGTACTCTGCTTTTCTTCCAGGTCCTCGATGTTGCGCTTACCGTATACATCGGCAAGAAATCGTTTGAGTGCGGTTCCTTCCACGGTAAATACATAATGATTATTCTTATCCAATGTAATTTTAAAGTCACTGACAATATGATCGCCGTTTTTTTCAATCATCTGAACCAGCGTATGAATCGTGGTATTCAGGTTATAATCCTTCATCTTTCCGCTTTCATACACGTCCTCGATCGTAACCGAGTGCGCCAGTTCGTTATAGGCCAGCAGGTTTCCGTTCCGGTCATAAATACAGCCGCGGCTTCCTGCAATCGTCCGTTCCTTTTTGATCTTCATCTGGAAGGAATCGATATAGTCCTCGCCATGTACAATCTGAAGATCAAACACGCGGTAAATCATTCCGCCTCCGACCACAAGGATCAGGAGAATGAGAATAAATTCCCGGGAGGTAATCATATTCAGAAACTTTTCTTTAAAATGCTCAAACAAATTTCCGACTACTCCTTTGCTCTTCTTCCTCCATCCGGTTGTTCATCCACAGAATAAACGGATAAAACAACAGGGTTACAAGGAGCGTGTAAACCGTCTCCGGAACGATAATATGTACCAGATAATAACTGAAATGGAATCGTCCGCGGAGCATGAACAATGTCAGATAATACAGTATTCCGTATGACAGGTCACTGACGAAAATCGAAATCAACGGCAGCTTAATGTCATCCGGATAAAAAACATGGTGGAATTGTCCATTCAGATAGCCAATATACATATAGATCAATGCATTCAGACCAATAACAGATCCGAAAAAGATATCACAGAGCAGACCACTGAAGAAACCGGTCAGCAGTCCTGCTTTCTTCCCCCTCATAAAACCATAGGATGCCGTCAGTACAATCATCAGGTTCGGTACCGACCTCGTAGGATGCGAAGCGGCAAGCGTTGTCACCCTTTCTGCAATACGAAGCTGCCTATGATCAGTAACACGGAAAATAAAAACCGTCTCATAACAACCTCCTATTCCTCCACAACCTGCTTTAATTCCGTAATAACAAGCACCTCTTCGAGATGCTCAAAATCCACCGCCGGCGTAATGAGTCCGGACTTCGTCAGATTGTTGGCATCCATACTGATGCTGCTGATATAACCGATCAGAATTCCCGGCAGATACTTGTCGCTGACATGGGAGGTTACTATCTTGTCGCCCTCTACCACACGGTCTGCATTATCCACAAGCTTTTCAAACCGGATCAGTCCGTCGGCATATAACTCCAGATCCCCGCATACAATCAGATTATCCGAAGTGGAAAGCACCATGCCGCTGACATTGGAATTATCATCAATAATCGCAATAACCTTGGACCAGTTCGGACCGACATCCGTAATTCTTCCGACCAGACCGCTTCCCGCCATGACATTCATATCAATGGCAAGCCCGTCATCGTATCCCTTGTCAATGACAAAGGAATGATACCAGTTACCGGAATCCTTGGCAATGATGCGTGCCCCGATCTTGGGATAGTCGTCATACTGCGCATCCAGATCATATAACTCCCGAAGGTTCGTCAGCTCATAACGATCCTGCTGGAGCTTGATGTTTTCCATCGTCAGTTCATCAATCTGTGCCTTTAACTCTTCGTTTTCCTTAAGCAGGGAACGGATCTGTACCAGTTCTTCGGTACGGCTGCTTATAAGGCTCCCCGCCTTACTGATCCCGTTCTGCAGCGGCGTAATTAAGAATCCGCCAACTGCACTTACCGGCGCACTCAAAAGATTCGTGTTAAAGGTCAGCACAATTAACCCTATACATAATAATGTTAAAAAGGAGATATTTACCAGGTAATGTAAACTTTTCTCCTTTTCTTTTTATAATCGGACTCATTTGTTCATTCCTTCGATTGAATAAGCAACCGTTTTCAGGTTGTCATCCTTGATGATCTTGGATAAGCCAAGGGCAACGCTGGTGATCGGATTCTCGGAAACATTGACCTTTAAGCCCGTTCCCTTCTGAATCAGTTCAGCAAGATGGCTTACCTGGGAGGCGCCGCCTGTCAGATAAATACCATGACGGTAAATATCGGCTGCCAGTTCCGGAGGAGTTCTCTCCAGAATCACTTTAATGTTATCAATAATGGTATAGAAGTGTTCAATTAAGGATTCATCGATCATTGCGGTCGGAAGTTCACGTTCTACCGGAAGTCCGGTCACGATGTCACGACCGTATACAATCGCTCCCTTGTTCTCCCTTTCGAGATCTGCAAGAGAAATCTTTACACTCTCTGCCGTCTTTCCCCCGATAATCAGATTATACTGCTTGCGCACTGCCGCACGGATAGCATCATCAAACTTCTGTCCACCGACTTTAATCAGACGGCTTAATACAATACCGCCAAGAGACAAAATAGAAATCTCGGTCGTATCGAAACCAACATTCACGATCAGGACTCCCTGTGAATTCTTTACATCAATATCCAGTCCAAGACCGTCTGCCACTGCCTTTTCCACTACCATGATTTTCTTGGCCTTCACATTGGCATCGCGGATCAGGTCATAGAAAGCTCTCTTTTCCACTTCCGTAACGTCAGTCGGAACGGCAATATAATAATCTGCGGATTTGATGCTGTTTCCGGTCAGATCGTTTAAGAAAAACCGGACAATCTTCTCCATGTTATGAATGTCAGCAATAACGCCATTGGATAACGGATAGGAAATATGAATATTGGACGGTGCCTTTTCATACATATCAAAAGCAGAATCTCCATAAGCGAATACATTATTCTTATTCTCAATGGCAATCATGTTTTTCTCAACCAGTATGGTATCATCGGCACGGTTATAAATCTTAATATTGTTTGTTCCTAAATCAATACCAAAAACATTGTTTAACATTTTCTTTATGTCCTTTCTATAGATAGCCATGTTCTTTCAGACTTAAATAACATCCGTCTCCTACGATCAGGTGATCCAGCAGCGGAATTTCCATCAGTTTCCCTGCTTCCATGATCTTCTTCGTAACGGAAAGATCCTCCATACTCGGGTTACAGTTTCCGCTCGGATGATTATGCAGCAGCACAATCTTACAGGCGCCCGCCTTAAGTGCATGCCGGAATACCTCTCTGACAGACAGCAGGGAAGCGTTCACCGTCCCCTTCGACAAAAGATATTCTTCCATGAGATGAAGCTTCGTATCCAGCAGCAATAACAGTACCTTCTCTACTTCTTCATGCCTCATCTGCTCCATGTAATAATCGGCAATGGACGATGGCGTCTTAAAATCCAGAGACTGAGCGGCATGCTGCTTCGCCATCCGTGCGGAGAGCTCTGCAATGCATTTAATCTTGACTGCCTTCACTTCCCCAATCCCCTCGATTTCCATCAGCTCCTGCATGGTAATGTGATGGAGGGAATTAAGCTGCCGGTTCTGTTCAAACCGGTCAAGGATCTGCTGCGCAATCGATAATGCGGAAGTATTCCTTGTGCCTGTCCGGATAATGATGGCAAGAAGCTCTGCATCCGTAAGGGATGCTGCACCATGCTTTAAAAATTTTTCATAAGGTTTCAAATGATTTCCTTTCCACTCCTTCTCTCAAAGCGGCGCTAAATCATTCGATACACAATAATTCCTATCACAATGCCAATGATACTGGCAACCGTAATCTTAATCGTAAGCGCAAAGGTTATACAGAGAATTCCAAGATCCAGGATCAAGGGCTCTGACAGTCCGAAAGTCTGTCCGTAATTCAGGAAGCTGCTCGGAAATAAATTTCCAATGAAACCTCCAATGACAATACCTGCCAGAATTAACAAAAAACATGCCCAGTTATTTTTACGCATCTGTACGTACCTCGAAATTCTTCTTAAACGTAGTAACCGTTCAGAACTCCATGCATCTACATCCGCATGGCCCTGAATAGTTACATATTAGCACAATTATAAATTTATGTATACAAAATTTATACATTTTTTGTAGCTATTGTTTGGCAGAATCCAACAAAACAACACCCCGTTCGACAAGTCTCTGCAGGCTCATAAGGATACCGAATTTACCGTGCTGCCACGTAAGCCCTCCCTGAAAATATACCGCATACGGCTCCTTCATCGGACCGTCCGCACTCAGTTCAATCGAGGAACCTGACACGAACGCACCGGCTGCCATAATGACCGGACTGTCGTATCCTGGCATGTCCCACGGTTCCGGAGTTACATGTCCATCGACTGCGGCTGCTTTCTGGATCCCCTCACAGAAGCCGATCACGCCCTCCGGTGTTCCGAAGGTGACCGCCTGAATGATATCGTGTCTTGATTCCGTGCCATCAGGTACAACCTGAAAACCGAGGGATTCATAAATATTGGCTGCAAAGATTGCCGCTTTTAACGCATTCGCGGTTACATTCGGTGCTAAAAACAGTCCCTGGTAAAATGCCGGAAGTGCGGTTAAGGAAGCTCCGACCTCCTTGCCAAGTCCGGGGGAAGTCAGACGATACGCTGCATTTTCGATGCACTCTCTTTTTCCTGCAAGGTATCCGCCGATCGGCGCAAGTCCGCCGCCCGGATTCTTAATCAGGGAACCTATCACGAGATCCGCACCAACGTCCGTCGGTTCGATCGTTTCCGTAAATTCTCCGTAGCAGTTATCCACCATACAGATCACATCCGGCTTGATTTCCTTGATGAAGGCAATCAGTTCCCCGATCCGTTTTACGGAAAGCGTCGGCCGGGTCTGATAGCCCTTGGAACGCTGGATGGTAACCAAATGGATCTTTTCATTGATGGCTGCTTTGATTCCTTCATAGTCAAATGCACCATCCGGCAATAAGTCTACCTGACGGTAGGAAATACCATATTCCTTTAACGATCCCTTCGAGGGACGGATTCCAATAACCTCTTCCAGTGTATCATACGGCTTTCCAACCGGGGATAACAGCTCCTGTCCGGGACGCAGGTTGCTCATGAGGGCCAGTGCCAGTGCATGGGTTCCACAGGTAATCTGCGGACGCACCAGAGCATCCTCCGTATGAAAAATATCCGCATAGACACGTTCTAAGGTATCTCTTCCAAGGTCGTTATAGCCATAGCCGGTCGTTCCAAGCAGGCAGGCTTCACTCACCTGATTCTTCTGCATGGCGGCAATGACCTTTAACTGGTTATATTCCGATACCTGATCGATCTGTTTAAAACGCTCCTCCAAAGAAGTCCAGATCTTTTCTCCAAACACATAGACATCCTCACGGATCCCCATGGATAAGTACATCCTTTTTGAATCCATTCTTTTATTCCTCTTCCAATTTCTTCTATATTTGTTCCTGATTCATTTTTAAATCATTCTTATTGGTTTCGTCGTTTCCACTGATTTCTTCGGTTCATACATCTGTTCTGATCTGTTCTGATCTGTTCTGATCTGTTCATCCGCTTATAGAAGGGACTGATAATAGGGGCGCATATAAGCTAATAAAGCTTCGGTATCGGCTCCAATCTCCGATTTGTCCACCCAGATCACATTCCGCTCCCTCCGGAACCACGTCAGCTGCCGCTTGGCAAAATGCCGCGTATCCCGTTTAATCCGGTAAATGGCTTCGTCAAGGGTGATCTTTTCATCCAGATAATCCAGAATTTCCTTATAGCCCAGTCCCTGCATGGAAACCATGTCACGGTGATATCCCATTTCCTTAAGGTGCTTCACCTCATCAAGCAGTCCGTTGCGCACCATTTCATCCACACGCTGTTCAATTCTTTCATAAAGCTTTTCCCGGTCATCGTTTAAGACAAAATACCGGAATTCATACGGGGATTCTTTCTGTTGCTGCGTTTCATTATGCTCAGAAATCGGATAATGATTCTTCTCATAAAATTCCAGTGCACGGATTACACGCTTGGCGTTATGAAAATGAATCTTTTCAGCCGATACGGGATCCACCTTTTCAAGCAGCCCGTGAAGATATTCCTCTCCTTTTTCAGCAAGGAGCTGTTCATATTTCTGACGGATCCCATCATCTGCTTCTTCCTCAAAGCAGATATCATAAATCAGCGACTGAATATAAAATCCGGTTCCTCCGACCACAATCGGTATATGCCCGTTTGCATAAATCTGTGCCATGGCCTTCTTCGCCATCTGCTGAAAGACATAAATATTAAATTCTTCCTCCGGATTCAGGCAGTCAATCAGGTAGTGTGGAACGCCGCACATTTCTTCCTTCCGGATCTTTGCAGAGCCGATGTCCATATAACGGTACACCTGCATGGAATCTGCCGAGATAATCTCGCCCTGTACCTCTTTGGCAAGGGCGATGGAAAGCGCGGTCTTTCCGACTGCCGTAGGCCCTGTCAGAATAAGCAGGGGTGGTTTCTTCTCCATAGCTTCACCTACGTTACAATTCTCTTAAACTTCTTCTCAATTTCATATTTACTCATGGAAATAATCGTCGGTCTTCCATGTGGACAATGATAAGGATTGTCCAGTGTCAGCATCTCATCCAAAAGGGCCGAAACCTCTTCGAAAGTCAGGCCGTTATTTCCCTTTACGGCTGCCTTGCATGCCATGGATGCCAGTTTATTTAAGATGACATCCGGCTGATCCTTCATGGGATTCTCACACAGTTCATCCAATACCTCACGGAAGAATTCCATTTCCTCGCAGCCATATAAATCTACCGGCATGCTGCGGATCGCCACAGAACCGGTTCCAAACTCCTCAATTTCAAATCCAAGGGAGGTAAAATAATCCCGATAAGAAAGCAATGCCTGTTCTTCCTTGCTGTCTAAATGAAGCACCACCGGCGACGTAATCTGCTGAGAGGTCACGGTTTTGTTTTTCAGTTCTTTTACAAGACGTTCATACTTGACCTTTTCATGTGCGGCATGCTGATCCATGATAAACAGCTTGTCCTTAAAGGCAATCAGCCAGTACGTGTCAAAAATCTGTCCTAAGATCTGATAGGACTCCCTGGACTTCACATCCACAAAATTTTCCTCGAACAAGTCGAGCTGTACCGGCTTCTCTACAAGAATATGTTCTGCAGATTTAATAATATTATGATGAAGATCACTCTCGGTGGTATTTACCGGATGATCGCCCAGAATTTTCTGCACGGAAAGCTTTGCCTGATATGGCGTTTCTTTCTCGGCAACCATTTCCGGTTGCTGCCGGGACGTTTCATATTGCTCCCCGGATTGTCTCTGATTCCTGGTATATTCTGCTACCGGTTCCTGAATCCTCTCCATGTAGGTACGGTTCACCTCGAACGGCTCCGGAGCATGTCTGATCTGTGGTGTCTGTTCCTTTTCTTCCGTAAGAAGGACATCCGGAATCAGTTCGATTTCATGGAGACGGTCACGGATCGCCGCTGCAATCTCTGCATAAACTTCTGCTCCGTGCTGCAGACGGATTTCCATCTTGGCCGGATGCACATTCACATCAATGTCTTCCGGTTCAAATTCAAAATGCAAAACACAGAACGGGAACTTGTGCTGCATCAAATACTGCTTGTAGCCCTCTTCTACGGCTTTTTGCAAAACATCATTATGAACATATCTTCCGTTTACAAAGAAAATTTCAAAATTCCGGTTGGAACGGTTCTGCTCCGGCTTTCCCAAAAAGCCCCTGACATGCACGGACTTCCCGTTTAAGGAAAAATCAATCAGATGGTCTGTCACTTCTTTTCCGTAAATCCGGTAAATGACTTCCTTCAACTGGTTGTTGCCGCTGGTCTGGAAACGGACCTGACCATTCACAATAAATTTAATCGAAATATCCGGATGGGAAAGTGCCAGATGCTCCATCAGATCTGCCACATAGCTTCCTTCCGTCTGTGGCTGCTTCAGGAACTTGCGCCGCGCCGGTACATTGTAAAACAGATTCCTTACAAGGAACGTCGTCCCCTTCGGTGCACCAATCTCACTGAACTCGCACTCGGCACCGCCCTCGATCTGATAATGCACGCCGGTAAAATCCTCCTGCGTCTTCGTAATCAGCTCCATCTGGGATACGGCACAGATACTGGATAATGCCTCTCCGCGGAACCCAAGACTGTGAATATGCGGAAGATCCTGCGCGTCCTCAATCTTACTGGTTGCATGTCTTAAGAACGCTTTGCGGATTTCACTCTTCTCAATTCCGCTTCCGTTATCAGTGACACGGATGAGGGAAATACCGCCCTCCTTAATCTCTACGGAAATTGCCGTTGCTCTCGCATCGATCGCATTTTCCGTAAGCTCCTTCACGACACTGCGCGGCCGTTCGACCACTTCACCTGCCGCAATCTGATCAATTGTATTCTGACTTAAAAGATGAATAACTGCCAATGCTTTCCTCCTACCAACGATTCTTCAACTTGTTCTGTAACCGGTAAATGGTATTCAATGCATCAAGCGGAGTCAGTGTCGATACATCCAGCTCCTTCAATTCATTTAAAACATCTTCATCGGTCACGGTATCAAACAGGGACATCTGGCTTAAATCCACTTCGTCATATTTGACCGCCTTGTGCTTCGTCTCCTTCTGGTCAATCGCAATGCTCTGTACCTTTTCGAGAATATCATTGTCACAAAGCTGTGTCACGATTTCCTTGGCACGGTCAATGACCATATCCGGCACTCCGGCCAGCTTCGCCACCTGGATACCGTAGCTCTTATCGGCACCGCCTTTGACAATCTTGCGTAAGAATACAATGTCATCGCCTTTTTCCTTTACGGCAATGCAGTAATTATTGACATTGTTCATCTTTCCCTCTAACTCGGTAAGTTCATGGTAATGCGTCGCAAACAGGGTCTTTGCACCGAGCAGCTTCTTATTGCTGATATGCTCAATTACTGCCCAGGCAATACTGAGACCGTCAAAGGTTGAGGTTCCTCTTCCGATCTCATCCAGGATCAAGAGACTGTTCGAGGTCGCATTCCGCAGAATGTTCGCCACCTCGTTCATTTCTACCATAAAGGTACTCTGCCCGCTTGCCAGATCATCCGATGCGCCGACTCTCGTAAAGATCCGGTCGGTCATGGAAATATTGGCAGAATCCGCAGGCACAAAGCTTCCGATCTGTGCCATGAGAACAATCAGTGCCACCTGCCGCATGTAAGTGGATTTACCAGCCATATTCGGTCCGGTAATAATGGACACACAATATTTATTATTATCAAGGTATGTATCATTCGAAATAAACATATCGTTGGAAATCATCTGTTCCACGACTGGATGCCGTCCGGCTTTGATGTCAATGACTCCCTTTTCGTTAATCTTCGGCCGTACATAATGATTCCGTTCTGCCACATAGGATAAAGAGCAAAGCACATCAAGCCTTGCAACGGCTTTGGCCGTACGCTGGATACGGTCGATTTCTCCTGCAATGCTGTCGCGGATCTGGCAGAACAGATCGTATTCCAGTCCATACAGCTTATCTTCGGCATTCAGGATGGTATCCTCCAGCTCCTTCAGCTTCGCATTCGTATAACGCTCCGCATTCGTCAAAGTCTGCTTCCGGATATAATCCTCCGGCACCATATTTTTAAAAGAATTCGTCACTTCAAAATAATAGCCGAATACCTTGTTATATTTTACCTTAAGGTTCTTGATTCCGGTCCGTTCCCGGTCTTCCTCTTCGAGCCTTGCAAGCCAGGTCTTTCCGTCATTCTTGGCATGACGCAGCCGATCGATGTTTTCATCGAACCCGTCCCGGATGATCCCGCCTTCCTTGATGGCAAGCGGCGGTTCCTCGCAGATCGCCCGTTCAATTAAGGTGCACACATCCGTAAGATCATCGGTTTGCTCCTGAATCTCCTTTAAGATGTCTGAGGAAAAATCATTCAGCAGCACCTTGATGGACGGCAGCATTTTTAAAGAGCCTGCAAATGCCAGCAGATCTCTGGGGTTTGCGGTCTTGTAGCTGACCTTTCCCAAAAGGCGCTCCAGGTCATAAATCGGATTTAAGTATTCCCGGATTTCATCCCGCAGCATGGCCTTTTCCGACAGCTCGGAAATACCATCGAGACGCTTTTCAATTTCACTTTTATCAATTAAGGGCTGCTCGATATACTGGCGCAGTGTTCTGGCTCCCATCGCTGTTTTCGTCTTATCAAGGACTCCAAGCAAAGAGCCCCGCTTCTGTTTTTCGCGGAGGGTTTCGGTAAGCTCTAAGTTTCTTCTTGTTGAGCTGTCAAGCAGCATATAACGGCTCGTAAGATATGGGTACAAATGGGTAAAATGGCTTAACGGGATCTTCTGCGTATTCGTCAGATACTGCATCAACGATCCTGCCGCAATAAGTCCGGACGGGAAGTCCTCAATTCCCATCCCTTGCAGGGAAGTCACATGAAAATGCTTTAAAAGGCTCTTCCGGCAGCGATCCTCGTCATAATAAAACGGTTCCAGGGAATAAATGGCAATATTCAGCCGGTCCTTCAGATCTGCAAGATCAACTCCGCTTACCGTAAAAGCATCGTTGCAGATAATTTCACTCGGATGATATTTCATGATTTCATCGAGAAGCTTCTTATTGTCTTCCACTTCGGTGAGATAATAATCGCCCGTTGTGACATCGGCAACGGAGATGCCGATTTTCCCCTGAAAATACGCAATGCTCATCAGGTAGTTGTTTCTCGTTTCATCCATGGACTGCGTATTTAAGTTCGTTCCGGGTGTTACAATCCGTACGACCTCTCGCTTCACCAGCCCCTTCGCAAGCTTCGGATCCTCCACCTGCTCGCAGATCGCCACCTTATATCCCTTGGAAACCAGACGGTTTAAGTATCCTTCCACGGCATGATAGGGCACACCGCACATCGGTGCGCGTTCTTCCAGTCCGCAGCTTTTCCCGGTCAGGGTCAATTCCAGCTCCTTTGATGCCGTAATGGCATCCTCATAGAACATTTCATAAAAATCCCCCAGACGGTAAAACAGAATACAATCCGGATACTCCTTCTTCGTTTCCAGATATTTTTGCATCATTGGTGTAACTTCCATCACATCAACCATTTCCCTTTCGTTACTCTGCCGCGCAGTACTGCTCGGCTCTCTTTATTGCATCATCAATATGTGCACAGAAATTTTCTTCTCCCACTTTTTCATAAAAACCGGACTTCTGCATCACCTTAAGCGGCTGCTCGTTCACATGGGACAAAATCATATGTACCCCGTATTCGCGGCATTTGCCCATAAGCTGCTCGAGGTTGTGCATTGCCGTTGCATCAATCGCATTTACGCTTCGCATACGGATAATCAGACACTGTGTGTTCTCGGAAACATGAATGCCAAGAAGCTTATCCGCCGCTGCAAAGAACATCGGTCCACTGATTTCATAGACCATCGTATGATCCGGAACAGTCCGCAATTCGATGGAATCCGGATCGTCCTCATCCTGAATATACTTCCAGCCTTCAACCTGTGTTACATCACTCATGCGCTTCATGAACAGAATTGCCGCTACCACAATACCAACCTCAATCGCAACAACAAGGTCAAATACCACCGTAAGGACAAAGGTCACAAGCAATACGGAAATATCACTCTTAGGCGAAGTTTTCACAAGGTAGGCAAACTCTTTAAAGCCACACATATTATAAGCGACCATAAACAGAATTGCCGCAATGGCCGGCATCGGAATCAATGCCGCATAAGGCATTAATACCACTAAAATCAATAATAAAACTACAGAATGCACCATCCCGGAAATGGGGGTACGTCCACCGTTTTTGACATTGGCTGCGGTTCGTGCAATCGCACCGGTTGCCGGGATTCCACCAAATAATGCAGAAGCAATGTTGCCGGTTCCCTGTGCAATCAGTTCCATATTGGAACGGTGTCTGGAATTGATCATACTGTCCGAAACCACACAGGATAACAACGATTCAACTGCCGCTAAGATGGCAATGGTCAGTGCATTTCCAAACTGTGCCTGAATCAGCTTGAAATTAATCGCCGGGATCTGCAGCGTCGGCGGTTTGTTCGAGATTTCATATAAGATTCCGATCGTATTGACCTTAAGTCCAAGTCCGCTCACAAGCGCAATTCCCAGAATCACCGCAAGTAAAGACGGAGGAATGCTTCCCACAATTTTCGCTGCCTTTCCCTTCAAAACCCTGGCAAGCATTGGCCACAGAATCAGAACTGCCATACATGCAAGTCCGACAAGAAGTGCCTGCACATTGATCGTTCCGATATAATGGCAGACCGCCTTTACCTTGTCCACGGTTTCAATCGGGGACACTCCCGGTTCATACTGAAGCCCCAGAAAGTCCTTCACCTGTCCGATTGCAATCGTTACGGCAATTCCGGCCGTAAATCCTGTCGTAATCGTATAGGGAATGAAACGAATCAGTCCTCCTAAGCGAAGCACGCCCATCAGAATCAGGAAAATTCCCGCCATAATGGTCGCAACGGCAAGTCCTTCGATTCCATCGGATGCCACAATTCCTGCAACAATCGTTGCAAAAGCTGCGGTCGGGCCGGAAATCTGTACACGGCTTCCACCTAAAAAGGCGATGATAAAGCCTGCAACAATCGCGGTATAAAGTCCGCGCTCCGGATTCACTCCGGAAGCAAGTGCCAGTGCAATAGACAGTGGTAACGCAATAATGGCAACAATAATACCGGCAATTACGTCCTTGACGAATTGCTCTTTGGTGTATGTTTTCATTACTGAAAACAACTTCGGTTTTAATTTTTCCATAACTATCTCCTCATTTGTACATTCGTACATTCCTCAGTCTGTGAATAAGAGCACAGACACTCTTTTTTAACAGTAATAAACCTTTATTTCTTCTATCAAATTTGACTTCTATTTCTTTCTATATCAGTTCACCAAGGTAATAGAATCCATGGCATTCCTTTAAGTATACCGGTACAATCTTTCCGATCAGGCCGGGATCGCCCTTAAAATGAACAATCGTATTATTGGATAACCGCCCGGTTAAAAGAGAAGCATCCTGTTCGTTCACTTCTTCTACAAGTGCTTCCAGAGTCTGTCCCTCCAGTCTTGCCACACGCTCCCTTGCGGTATCCTGTACAACCTTAAGCAGCCGGTCAAAGTCCTTCTTTACCTGTTCCTCCGGCACCTGATTTTCCATTGCGGCAGCAGGTGTCCCGGTTCTTTTCGAATAAATAAAGGTAAAGGCATTGTCATACTTCACCCTGTTGATGACGTCGATGGTTTCATCCACGTCGGCACTGGTTTCACCCGGGAAGCCAACAATAATATCCGTTGTGATCGCCATATCCGGAATTTCCTTCCGGATCCTGTCTACAAGCGCAAGATAACTCTCTTTTGTATATTTACGGTTCATCGCCTTCAGGATCTTCGTGGAACCGGACTGCAATGGCAGATGAAGGTGACGGCAGATCTTCTTTGAATCCCGCATGACTTCAATCAGTTCATCGGATAAGTCCTTCGGATGAGACGTCATGAAACGGATTCTCTGCAGACCTTCAATCTTCTCTACTTCTCTTAAGAGCTGTGCAAAGCTGATCGGATTCTCCAGATTCTTTCCATAGGAATTGACATTCTGACCAAGCAGCATGACTTCTACAACACCATCTGCTACGAGATTTTCAATTTCACGAAGAATGTCCTTCGGCTCCCGGCTCTTTTCCCTTCCCCGCACATAAGGCACGATACAATAGCTGCAGAAGTTGTCGCAGCCAAACATAATGTTAATGCCGGACTTAAACGGATATTTCCGGTCAACCGGAAGATTTTCCACGATCTGGTCGGTATCCTTCCAGATATCAATGACCATACGGTCTGATTCAAACATCGTAACTAAAAGCTCCGGGAATTTATAAATATTATGGGTTCCGAAAATCAGATCCACAAAGGAATAACTCTTTTTGATCTTCTCAATCACGGAGGGCTCCTGCATCATGCAGCCGCACAGGGCGATCTTTTTATGCGGAGACTTCTTCTTAAGGCTGTTTAAATGTCCCAGTCTTCCGTAGACACGCTGATTGGCATTGTCACGGACTGTACAGGTGTTATAAATCACAAAATCCGCATCCTCGTCCTCAATCAGTTCAAATCCGGCGCTTTCCAGAATTCCGGCAAGCTTCTCGGAATCTCTGGCGTTCATCTGACAGCCAAAGGTCGTTACACAGCAGGTTGCTTTCCGTCCAAGCTGCTGTGAAAGAGCCTCTACATAGTCTTTTGCTTTTTTGATATATTCCAATTGTCTTTGCTGTTCGTTCACACCTTACCCTCAGACAGGTCTTGCACCTGTGCATCTTCTTTCTTTGTCTTTTTTCCTTCCAGAAAGATCTTTCTGGAAATAAAGTTGTATACCATAACCACTCCTGTGGCAATGATCTTACTGATCGGTACAATTAAGCTGTCCGGAATCAGTTCGTTTAAGAACGCCACATTTGCATATAACACATCCTGACACAGATAAATAATCAGTTCGTTAATGACAAGTCCAACCGCCGAAAGAACAACAAATACGATGAATTCCTTCCGCTTGTCCATGTCCTTTTTCTCGGTAAAAACATACTTGATACTCAGCAGATAATTGACAATGCAGGAAATGACAAAGCCGAATACTGCCGAAACATAAACTGTGTTCTGTCCAAAAAAATAAGTTGGAATCGTAGTGATTGCAAAATCAATGATAAAGCAGATCACTCCTACGATTCCAAACTTAATGATTTGTTCTAATAATTTTTTCATGTCCGCCTCCATAAAATGATAACATATCCATCATAGTATTTTATCAAATGGAGGACTCGCTTTCAATGTTTAATTTTAATTTTAGTTCCTTCCACATCCGCAGCCGGGACCGGAATTGGAGTTTGCATTCGGATAAGGCATAAACGGTCTTACCTGTTCAAAGCACGGCTCCGGATCTTTCCGGCATCCACAGTCCGAAGAATTTCTCTCTTCACGGCTGTTTTCACAACAGGAATCCTGTTCCCTCCTGCAATCTCCCTGGGAATTCTCCTGCCTCTCTCTTCTTGGCTGAATCACGCTCTGGTTTCCACAACCACAGGAACCGGAATTGCTGCTCTCACAGGAAGACTCTCCACAGCACCGGTTCATCGCACACAAAATCAGTAAAATCAGTAAACAGCTGCCATTCATAATATGAACAACTCCTTTTACCACAACGGTTCTACTTCATAGTATGCTTCTGTTTCAGGAACGTTCTTATGTAGGCAAAGGTTTCCTTCTCTCCCTTTTCTGCCAGCATATAAAGGAACCGCTCCAGGATTTCCCTCGTATATGGATGAAGTGGT
>OCLD01000093.1_pt1 | contig 22227 bp, 20 predicted proteins | sample 1495911 | NCBI WGS metagenome assembly OCLD01 (sample SAMN03418271, study PRJEB22391) | human gut metagenome | biome: human-gut; feature: organic feature; material: feces | host: Homo sapiens | place: Tanzania | collected 2013-01
ACCGAGGAGGAGATCATCGCCGCCCTTCGCAAGGGAACGATCTGCATAGAGATCGAAAACCAGAGTTTAATCTGGATTTAATATTATCAAACAATTATATCTGTCATCTGCTTGTTATGCAGACAGAATTGATGCAGGAACTGGAATTCCGCGGCAGTGTCGATGGGGCACAGGATCATGATATCATTCTGCGGGCCGTAGACCGGATGATGGGAGAGGACAGGCATACAGCAAGAAAGGTGAAACTTCCGATTGCCCATATCCCGAAGGTACTGTATCACTGGAGATGTTATGAAGGCTCTACGTCAGAGAATCCGGAAAGTAAGCGTTATGCCTACGAAGCCGGGAAACGGGCAGTAGAGGATTTTTTAAAGGCACGGAAGTATCAGGCCGACGTGGTTCATACCTGTCATCTGGGATTCTTTCGTGTAAATTATAAGCCGGATCTGTTAAGTAACCGGCCGGATGTAGCCGTGGTCGGAGGAAAGCTCATTGACCGGCATAACCGCGTGGTTGGCGGTATTTATGATGAAAACAAGGAGCCCTTATATCTGGGACTCCATAAAGAATATAGTGGTTATATGCACCGGGCGTCCTGCCAGCAGGAGGCTTATGCAGTGGACATTCGCTGCATGGCCTGTTCAGAGGAAGCGCAGAAGGTGCTGACAGAACTCACCGGACTGCCATATGTTATGCATCCCCATACGGGATATTTCCTGTATCAGGATCTCCTTAAAACGGATGCGGATTATCAGGAATTAAGTCTGAAATTCTGTGAAGAACTTCGCAGAAGAGGAAAACGAATCGTCTGGGATCCGGAAATGGTGCAGCGAATTGATCAAAGATAGGACAGAAGCATGAAAACGACAGTGGTAATTCCCAATTACAATGGACGGAACTATCTGCGGGACTGCCTTACTTCCCTTTTGAAAGGAAGTGTGGTTCCTGCTATAATTGTTGTAGATAACGGTTCTGCCGACGAAAGCACTGCCATGGTGGAGGAAGAGTTCCCGATGGTAAAGCTGATTGCGCTTCCCGAAAACCGGGGATTCAGTGCAGCGGTGAATATCGGAATCCATGAAGCTGAAACAGAGTATGTTTTTCTGTTAAATAACGATACTATTGTTTTAAAAGATACAATCGAAGAACTGGAAGCTGCAATGGAACGTCATCCGAACGCGTTTTCTGTAGCTGCGAAAATGTTGCAGATGAAGAATCCGGAGCTGATTGACAGTGCCGGAGATTTTTATTGTGCATTAGGATGGGCATTTGCACGCGGAAAGGACCGGAAGACTGAAGCATTTTCAAAGGAGACACCTGTTTTTTCTGCCTGTGCCGGAGCGGCGCTTTACCGGAAAGCGGTGTTTGAACAGATCGGTGATTTTGATGAGAATCATTTTGCCTATCTGGAAGATATTGACATTGGGTATCGTGCGGATATCTATGGATACCGGAACTATTATTCCCCTGCTTCTGTGGTTCTTCATGCAGGAAGCGGATCTTCCGGGTCAAGACATAATAAGTTCAAGGTGGATTTGTCTTCCCGGAACAGTATTTATCTGATTTATAAAAATATGCCGATATTACAGGTGTTATTAAATCTGCCGTTCCTGCTTCTGGGGTATCTTGTCAAGATTTTGTTTTTCCTGAAGAAGGGACTGGGAGCGGATTATATCAAAGGTCTTGGAAAGGGTTTCCAGCTTGCTTTTTCTAAGAGGGGAAGAGAACATAAGGTAAGATTTTCCATGAAACATTTTGGAAATTATGTGGCAATACAACTACAGTTATGGGCGAATATGTTCCGCCGCCTGTGGTGGCAGAAAGGGTTGTACGATGATTAAGGACAATCAGAAATTATTAAATCGAATGCATGTGTTGATCGATGCGGTTGTGACGGCAATCTCCTATCTCATGGCATGGTATCTGAAGTTTGCTACCGGCTTTGCAGAGACGGATCCGAATGTCGGTGTATTGGATATGTACACGTACTTCCGTGCGTTGTATATTCTGGTTCCGCTTTATCTGGTGCTGTATTATTTCTTTAATTTATATGCACCAAAGCGTGCGACGAGGCGTAAATATGAGCTTTTCGCAATTGTGAAGGCAAATACGGTAGGCCTCATTCTGTTTATGACCTTATTGTATATGATCAATCAGCTTGATATTTCCCGATTCGTGCTGGGAGCCTTTTATATCATCAATATTATTCTGATGACACTTTGCCGGACCATGATCCGGAACATTTTGTACTTTTTCCGCAGAAAAGGCTATAACCTGAAATACATTCTGCTGGTTGGTTATTCCAGCGCGGCAGAGGAATATATTACCAGGATTATTGCAAATCCCCAGTGGGGCTATGTCATCCGCGGAATCCTCGATGATACGATGCCGAGCGGAACCGTGTATAAGGGAGTCAAGGTTGTGGGAAGAATAGAGAATATCAAGTATATTCTTCCGGAGAACAAGCTGGATGAAATTGCGATTACGCTTGCACTAAAGGATTACGAGCAGCTGGAATCCATCGTGGATCTTTGTGAGAAGTCCGGTGTTCATACGAAGTTTATTCCGGATTATAATTCCCTTGTGCCAAGTCACCCTTACACGGAAGATCTGATGGGACTTCCGGTTATTAATATTCGTTATGTACCATTAACGAATGCTGTGAATAGTATATTAAAGAGAATCATGGATATTCTGGGTGCCTGCTTCGGAATTATTATTGCTTCCCCGGTGATGCTGGTCTGTGCGATTTTAGTAAAGGCAACCAGTGAAGGACCGGTCATTTTTAAGCAGGATCGTGTGGGACTTCACAATAAGGTATTTAAAATGTATAAATTCCGGACGATGGAGGTACAGAAACAGTCTGCAGAGGAAAATGCATGGACGGTCAAGAACGATCCGCGTGTCACGAAGGTTGGTAAGTTTATGCGTAAGACCAGTCTCGATGAACTGCCACAGCTCTTTAACATTCTGATGGGAGAAATGTCGCTGGTTGGACCGCGGCCGGAACGTCCGCAGTGGGTAGATAAATATAAGGAAGAAATTCCGAGATATATGATTAAGCATCAGGTGCGTCCGGGACTGACCGGATGGGCACAGGTCAATGGATATCGAGGCGATACGTCAATTCGGAAACGAATTGAGTACGATCTGTTTTATATTGAAAACTGGAGTCTTGCCCTTGATATCAAGATTCTGTTTATGACAATTTTTAAAGGTTTTGTGAATAAGAATGCTTATTAAAGGTGTAGTAGTTTTTAAGTTTGTATGAATCGGGTTGAAGTGGAAACATTAATATGGTAAAATGCTAGATTATGGGGACAACGAAAGAGAAAACCCAGATATGGTATTTGAAAGGGAGAAAAGGTATGACCACAAATAATCAAAGACCTTCACAGGGAAGATCATCACAAGGCAGACCTTCACAGGGAAGACCTGCGCAGAAAAGACCGGCACAGCATAGTCAGGCTGCACGCAGCTCTTCACAGAAAAGAACATCATCCCGCAGAGACGATTACTATGAGGATGATTATTACGAGGATGATTATTATGAAGACAGCCATTCTTCCAAGGGAAGAAAGAGCACCCCTTCGAAGAAATCCTCGAATGGCAAAAACAATAAGAAAAAGAAGAAAACCACCAAAATTATTTTGTTTGTCGTAGAAATTCTGGTTCTGTTACTCATGATTGGGGTATTATGGACCGTTTTAAAGACCGAGAAGGTTGGTAAGGTGGATCTGCCGGAGGAAGACATTGTCATTAATCCGGAGGTTGAGAAGCTGCAGGAACAGGAAGGCTCGGTACTGCAGGGCTATCGTAACATTGCGTTATTCGGTGTAGACTCCACAGAGGGAGCCCTGACCAAGAATACCCGAAGTGATACCATTATGATTGCATCCATTAATCTGGATACCGGCGATTGTAAGCTGGTAAGCGTTTACCGTGATACCTACCTGAACTTAAGTAATGATACCTATAATAAATGTAATGCAGCTTATGCAAAGGGTGGACCGATGCAGGCCATCAATATGCTGAATATGAACCTGGATATGAATATCACCGATTTCGTAACGGTTGGATTCAGCGGTCTGACTGAGACGATTGATGCATTGGGCGGTGTTTATATTGATGTGAAGGAAGCAGAGATTTCCCATCTGAATAACTATCAGATCAGTATTGTCGGTACAACGAAGGATGGTAAGACCTATACCGCAGCAGAAGGAAGCTACACACCGGTAACACAGGCCGGATACCAGAAGTTAAACGGTCTGCAGGCAACGGCTTACTGCCGTATCCGTTATGTCGGTAATGACTTTGAGCGTACCGCAAGACAGCGTCGTGTATTAAAGGCGGTTGCAGATGAAGCAAAGAAGGCATCTCCTGCACAGCTTGAGAAGATTGCAAACTCTGTATTTGATAAGGTGTATACCTCCCTTGATATTACAGAAATCGTGTCACTGCTTGGAAACATCAGTAAGTACAATATCGTGGATGAAGGAGGCTTCCCGAATTCCGATATGCTGACGACCGGTAATATCGGTAAGAAAGGCAGCTGCGTGGTTCCCGAAAGTCTGGAATCCAACGTTACCTGGCTGCATGAATTCCTGTTTGATGAGCAGGGTTATGAACCTTCCGCAGCTGTTAAGGAATACAGTGCGAAGATTGCAGCAGATACAGATGGTTATGTGAAATAAATAAAGACTGTTTTGTATATGCAGAGCTGATAATTGGTAAAACAAAGAAAACAGAAACAGGTAGATAGAAAAGGGTCTTTGTGAAAGGCCCTTTTCGTATATGGAAAGAGAACGGAAACGATGCTTAAATACGATGTGATCATTCCGGTGTACCGGCCGGGGGAAAAACTGAATAAGCTGATTAATGCGCTGCTGTCACAGACCCTGCTTCCCCGGAAGATCATTCTGATTAATACAGAGCGGGAGGAATTCCTGAAATTCAGTTCGGAAGAAGCGTTTCTGGCACATAGTCCGCTGCTGGAGCTGCATCATATTAAAAAGGCAGAGTTCAACCATGGGGCAACACGGAATTATGGAGTATCACTGAGTGATGCGCCGTTTTTTGTCTGCATGACAGATGATGCGATTCCGGCGGGGAATGCCGTGATGGAGGAGCTTTTAAAGCCTTTTGCGTCAGAAAGCATTGGGGTTTCTTATGCGAGACAGCTTCCGGCACCGGATTGTGGGATCATTGAGAGGTACACGCGGAGCTTTAATTATCCGGAGACGGCAGGGATTAAAACAGCAAAGGATCTGCCGGAGCTTGGGATTAAGACCTTTTTTGCCTCCAATGTGTGTGCAGCCTACCGGAGAAGTTATTTTAACGCATTGGGAGGATTTACGGATCATACGATTTTTAATGAGGATATGATCTATGCAAGGCATCTGATCGACAATGGATATGCGATTTCCTATTCGGCAAAGGCAGAGGTGATTCATTCCCACAATTACAGTGGAACAGAGCAGTTTCACCGAAATTTCGATCTGGGTGTATCGCATGCGCAGTTCCAGGAGGAATTCAGTGAGATCAAGGCAGAAGCCGAAGGAAAGAAACTGGTGTTACAGACCTGCCGGTATTTAATGAAGCTACATAAACCATGGCTGATCGTGAAGCTGATCTGGCAGAGCGGATGCAAATACATCGGATATTCCCTTGGAAAGAGTTATCAGAAATTCCCCATGTGGTTTGTGAAATGGTGCAGCATGAACCAGAGTTATTGGGAATAACGCGTGGAGGAATGTGGACTGGGAATAGGGTTGCTAGAACCGGTTAAAAATGGTATAAATATATCAGAGTGCGTTTATGCACTTTTTGAAAATGAGAATTGAAGTGTAACGTAGAAGTGGAAATATAAGTTGATTTTGGAGGATCGAATATGTGTGGAATTGTTGGATATATTGGGAAGCATCAGGCAGCACCCATCATTTTAGAGGGACTTGCAAAGCTGGAATACCGTGGTTATGATTCGACCGGTATGGCAGTTTTTGATGGAAAGAAGATTAATATTCAGAAAGCAGCCGGCAGACTGCAGGTGCTTGAAAATATGACCAGAGGCGGAGAAACGATGCCCGGTTTTGTCGGAATCGGACACACCAGATGGGCAACACACGGACAGCCGACCGATGTGAATGCACATCCGCATGATAACAAGGCCGGTACGATTGCTGTCGTACATAATGGAATTATCGAGAACTATCAGCAGTTAAAGAAGCGTCTTCTGGATCATGGCTATGAATTCGTATCGGATACCGATACCGAAGTTCTGGTACAGTTGATTGACTACTATTATAAAGGAAACCCGTTAGAAGCCATTACGAAGGTGCTTCATCGTGTGGAAGGTTCCTATGCACTGGGCATCCTGTTTGCAGATCACCCGGAGGAAATCTTTGCCGTGCGTAAGGATTGTCCACTGATCGTGGGAACAAGCAGTGAGGGAAGCTTTATCGCATCGGATGTTCCGGCAATTTTGAAGTACACCAGAGAAGTGTATTACATTGACAATCAGGAAGTTGTTGCGTTAAAAGAAAATGAGATTCGTTTCTATACCGTAGACGAGGAAGAAATTCAGAAGACTCCTTCCCATGTAGACTGGGATGCAGAGGCTGTTGCCAAGGGCGGATACGAGCACTTCATGTTAAAGGAGATTTACGACCAGCCCAGAGCAGTCCGTGAGACCTTTGAAAAACATATGAAAGATGGCAATGTGGAGATCGAAGAACTTCATATGACCGATGAAGAAATCAGGAAGCTTTCCCGTATTCATATCGTGGCATGCGGCACGGCTTATCATGCCGGTATGACAGCAAAATATATCATTGAATCCATGGCACGGATCTCCGTAGAAGTGGATATGGCATCCGAGTTCCGTTACCGGAATCCGATTATTGAAGAAGGTGCGCTGGTGATTGTCATCAGTCAGTCCGGAGAAACCGCAGATACCCTGCAGGCACTTCGTGATTCCAAGGCACGTGGCGCAAAGGTGCTGGGTATTGTGAATGTGGTTGGATCTTCCATCGCAAGAGAAGCGGACAGTGTCATGTATACCTGGGCAGGACCGGAAATTGCGGTTGCTTCCACAAAAGCATATTCCGCACAGTTGATAGCTCTTTACCTTCTGGCAATGAAGTTTGCAAGAGTGAAGGGGACGATTTCCGAGGAAGAGTATCAGCAGCTTGTGTTTGATCTTCGCCGTCTGCCGGAGCAGATTGAACTGCTTCTCGGTAATAAGACCAAGATCCAGCGGTTTGCAAACCGTTATGTAGCTGCCAAGAGCGTTTTCTTTATCGGAAGAGGACTGGATTATACCTTATCCATGGAGGGCTCCTTGAAGCTTAAGGAAATTACCTATATGCATTCCGAGGCCTATGCAGCAGGTGAATTAAAGCATGGACCGATTTCCTTAATTGAGGATGGAACGCTGGTTATGGCGTCCCTGACACAGGAGGATTTATATAAGAAGACGATCAGCAACATCCGTGAAGTAAAGTCCAGAGGGGCATTTGTATTAGCTCTCACAACGACCGGGCATGATGATATTGAGGATACTGCCGATTATGTACTTTATATTCCGCAGACCAACAGGTACTTCACCAATTCACTGGCCATTATTCCGTTCCAGATGTTTGCTTATTATGTATCCGTTGGTAAGGGACTTGACGTTGATAAGCCCCGTAACCTTGCAAAGTCTGTAACTGTAGAGTAAGGAAACCCGCATAAAGGGCACATAAATAAAACAGAGAATTCCGCATCTTCAAAAAAGGGATGCGGAATTTTTTAAATAACACAAAAGGATCATATTTAAGACACAATTTCAACACATTTGTTTTCTATACTGTGAATCATAGAAGAAAGGAAAGATTTTCAGGAAAAGTTTTAAAGGAGGCAGTTATCATGGATGAGAGTAGATATACAAATGATTATTATACAAACCAGACAAATCAAAACCACAATTCCGCTTCAGGAACACAGGGACAGAATTACTACCAGACATCTTCGACCAACTTTCAGCAGTCGCAGATGAATCATCAGCAGGCAAAGCCCGTAAAACAGAAAAAGCAATCCGGTGGATTTGGTAAAAAAGTATTAGCAGGTTTGTGTTGTGGACTGGTATTTGGTGTCTTTGCCGGAATTGGTTTTCAGGCAGTGGATGCAGCACATAGTGGAATTAACCGTGCCAAGAGTGCTTTTTCCGCAATGATAGGAAATTCCTCACAGGAAAGTACCGTAGCAGAGGCTTCCGGCACAGGAGATGGAGCATCGGATGCATTGCTTCCGGACAACAGTTCTGATGTGGCAGAAGCATCTTCCGGCAGCATTAAACAGACATTGGATAATCTGACACCGCAGACACAGACAGAGGCAGTTGTTACGGATGTCACCCAGGTGGTAAAAGCAGTGATGCCGTCCGTTGTATCTGTCAGCAATACTTATGTACAGCGTGGAACATTTTTCGGACAGGAATACAGCAGTGAAGCCGTAAGCTCCGGATCCGGTATTATCGTAGGTGAAAATGACAGTGAGCTGTTGATCGTTACGAACTATCATGTCGTAGAATCTGCGGATACCCTGTCCGTACAGTTTGTTGATGAGGAACAGGTACAGGCACAGATCAAGGGTACCGATGCTGATAAGGATCTGGCGGTACTGGCTGTTCAGTTATCCGACATCAAGCAGGATACCCTGAACCAGATTTCGATTGCAACATTAGGAAGCTCCGATGACCTAACAGTAGGTGAACCTGTCATCGCGATTGGTAACGCGTTGGGTTATGGTCAGTCCGTAACAACCGGTGTTGTCAGTGCGTTGAATCGTCCGATCGCCGTTACTTCACAGCAGGATCAGACAGGGGATTCCCAGATTAATACCTTTATCCAGACGGATGCAGCAATTAACCCCGGTAACTCCGGTGGCGCATTACTGAATACCAAGGGTGAAGTGATTGGTATTAACTCTAATAAGATCGGTGGCAGCACTGTAGAAGGTATGGGTTATGCAATTCCGATTTCCGATGCAAAGCCGATTATTGAAGAACTGATGCAGAAGGAAACAAGACTGAAAGTGGATGAAGCCAATAAGGGTGTTCTCGGTATTACCGGTGTGAACGTAGAATCCCAGTATTCCGAAGTTTATGGTATTCCGATGGGCGTTTATATTTCTTCTGTAACTGATAATTCAGGAGCAGCCGCAGCAGGACTTGTCCGTGGTGATATTATTACCGCAATCAATGGTCAGACTGTAGAAACCATGGAGGCATTAAAGGAAGAGATGAACTATTATCAGGCCGGTGATACCGTAACTTTGACCATTATGCAGGGAAGCCCGACCGGATATCAGTCCAAGGATGTACAGGTTACTCTTGGAAAACAGATGACGAACCAGTAAAATTGGTAAAAGTGATTAAAGAGTTGTAATCCTGGAAAGAATAAATTGAAAATCTCCCTAAAAGTTTGAAACATTTGATAAAAGGAAATTACAACAGAAGGCCGTGGCGTGAGCAGGTGTATATGCACCGCTTGCGCCATGGTCTTTTTGTACGTTTATATTGGGCTGAGAAGAAGTGCAAAATACTTGTCCTTGTGCGGTACTCCGGATCAAGAAGTTCTAAACTATTTCGAAAAGGTTATTTAGATAGGACGCAAACGCATCAACGAGCCATCCGGGCTCGATTGCTGCTGGACTGGACATCCGTGTCCAATCCTTGCTGATTGTGTACGAAATAGTAGAACTTCTAAGATCCTGCGTCAGGCACAAGGCCATAGTATGTTTGCACTTATTAGCAAAGACAACATAGCGAGTTCAAAATAGCCAAAGATTATTTAAATACAATAGGCTCGTCGATATATTCAGTTTTGATAACAAGATAAGGATAGGAAGCGGTGTCGTTGACCGGAGTTTCACTGTCGGGGGAAGGACCGAGGAGCGTGGTGTCAAAGTAAATGGCGTTTTCGGTGAGGTAGAGGTCATTTACGGTGATGCCGAAGCCACCGGTAGGCTGCTCGCCGTAGCCGATTCCGATGTAGAGAAAGCCATTGTCAGAATAGGTGATTTTGAAGGGATTGGGATGCTTTTCCTGAATGACCTTCTGCATTTCCTCCGGAATGGCATCTTCGGACAGAACGGTGAAGTCCAGATTTTTAATCCGGGCAAGGGAATCCTTCTGGTGCTTGCCTGCACAGGCGGTCATAAACAAAAGGACAAGCAGGCAGAGTACGGAAAGAAGCCTCGGAAGCATTTTATTTGGAAAGGAATGGAATAGAATTAAGTTTTTCATGGAAAACCTCGAAATTAATATTAAGGAATTGGTTTATTTTATGTTTCGAGATCCCATGTTATGATATAATGTAATGAACGTAAATGAAAAACGATGGAGAGGTATTATATGCTGATAATTAAGAATGGTAAGATCATAGATCCTATAGAAGATGCGGTATATCCGGCCGATCTATATGTTAAGGATGGTGTAATTGCAAAGATGGTAAGAAGGAGTGAGAACACTTCAGATGAGAATTGCGGTTACGAGGAGAAAGAAAAGGAATGCGGTGATGTGGAGGAAGAAAGTGGATCCGAAGTCTTGGATGCAAAAGGAATGTTGATTGCACCGGGGCTTGCGGATACACATGTGCATTTCCGGGATCCAGGATTTACATATAAAGAAGATATTCTGTCGGGAGCAGAGGCTGCGAAGAAAGGCGGTTATACACAAATTGTACTGATGGCGAATACGAAGCCATGCGTGGATCAGGTGGAAACTCTGCAATATGTTCTTCAAAAGGGTGCACAGACCGGAATCCATATTCACAGTTGTGCAAATGTGACTATGGGAATGACTGGAAAAGAGCTTGTGGATATGGAGCAGTTGAGTGAGGCAGGTGCGGTCGGATTTACGGATGACGGGGTTCCGATCCTGTCAGAAGAGATGGTCACAAAGGCGATGGAGCAGGCGGCTTTATGTCATAAGCCGATCAGCTTCCATGAAGAGGATCCGAAATATATTCAGAACAATGGAGTGAATGCCGGTAAGGCAGCAGCCTTTTATGAAATTGGTGGATCGAAGCGGGACGCAGAGATTACCATGATTGAGAGGGATATCCGGCTGGCACTTCAGACGGGAGCAACGGTTGTAATCCAGCATATCAGCACGAAAGAGGGAGTGGAACTTGTCAGAAAGGGCAAGGCTGCAGGAGTGGATGTCCATGCGGAGGCAACCCCGCATCATTTTACCTTGACGGAGGATGCAGTCATTGCCAAGGGAACGCTTGCAAAAATGAATCCGCCGCTTCGTGAGGAGGAGGATCGGCAGGCGATTCTTGCGGGACTGCAGGATGGAACGATTGATCTGATTGCAACCGATCATGCGCCGCACAGCAAAGAAGAAAAGGAAAAGCCGATTACCGAAGCCCCCAGTGGAATTATTGGTCTGGAAACAGCACTGTCCCTGGGAATCCGGGAACTGGTGCAGAAAGGAAAACTTACCTATCCGCAGTTGATACAGAGGATGAGCACGGCACCCTGTGCATTGTATGGCTTACAGGGAGGAACGTTGGAGGAAGGAAAACCAGCAGATCTGGTGATTTTTGATCCGGAAGAAACCTGGAAGGTTCAGGATTTTGCATCGAAGTCTGCGAATTCTCCATTTATTGGGGAGGAGCTTCCGGGAGTGGTACATGCGACGATCTGTGACGGGCAGATCGTATACCAGAGGTCATAAGAGTTTGGCTCATATGCATGGCAACAGAAAGCAATTTTGCATGGATTTGAACTGTTATACAAAATATAAGGAAAGGAAACATTCATCCGATTTCACCGTGCAGGTGATCAGGGAATGAAAAGCAATTATGAGTAAAAAAGCAAAACAAACAGCGATTGTGCTTTCTCAGCAGAAGCTGGCAGAGGGAATTTATGATCTGTGGCTTGCAACGGAGCTTGCGAAGGAAGCAGGTGCCGGTCAGTTTATCGGAGTTTATCCGAAAAATGCCGCAACCCTTCTCCCGCGTCCGATCAGTATTTGTGAGGTCAATGAGGACAAGACGGCACTGCGTCTGGTATACCGGGTTGCAGGAAAGGGCACGAAGGAGTTTTCGTCTTTGGAAAAGGGAGATACGGTAGAGATTCTTGGAATTTTGGGAAATGGATACAAAGTTTCCGAGCTTCTTGCAAAGAATCCGGAATTTACGGAAATTACCCTGTATGGTGGAGGAATCGGGATTCCGCCGATGCTGCAGCTTGCCAAGGAGCTTGCAGCTGCAGGAAAGAAGCCATCTGTCTTTATCGGATACCGTGACAGTAATCTGTTCCTGAAAGAGGATTTTGAAAAATACAGCACGGTTTATGTGGCAACCGAGGATGGAAGTGTCGGAACGAAGGGCAATGTCCTCACGGCATTAAAAGAAAACGGTGTGCAGCCGTCCGTAATGATGGCGTGCGGCCCGATGATGATGCTCCGGGCCATCAAACAGGAGGCTTCGGAAAGAGCTATTCCGGCATATATTTCACTGGAAGAGCATATGGCTTGTGGAATTGGAGCCTGTCTTGGATGTGTGTGCAAGACAACGAAGAAAGACGAGCATTCACAGGTTCATAATGCAAGAATCTGCACGGAAGGACCTGTATTTCTGGCTGAGGAGGTTGAGATCTGATGAATACAAGTGTAACAATCGCAGGAGTAACCTTTAAAAATCCGGTGATGACTGCATCGGGAACGTTTGGCTCCGGTATGGAATATGGGGATTTCGTAGATCTGAACCGTCTGGGAGCTGTTGTGACAAAGGGCGTTGCCAATGTACCGTGGCCGGGCAATCCGACGCCGCGCGTAACGGAGGTTTACGGTGGAATGCTGAATGCCATCGGATTACAGAATCCGGGAATTGATGTGTTTTTAAAGCGGGATATTCCCTTTTTACAGCAGTATGATACGAAGATTATCGTGAATGTCTGTGGAAAAACCGTGGAAGATTATCTGGAGGTTGTGGAAAAGTTAAATGACAGTGCGGCAGATATGCTGGAAATCAATGTGTCCTGTCCGAATGTCAAGGAGGGGGCCATTGCCTTTGGACAGAAGGCAGACTGCCTGTTTGATATTACTTCCAAGATTAAAAACGTGGCAAAGAAGCCGATTATTATGAAGCTGAGTCCGAATGTAACGGATATTACCGAGATGGCAAAGGCAGCAGAGGCAGCAGGCGCAGATGCCATTTCCCTGATCAACACGATCACAGGTATGAAGATTGACATTCACAGGAGAACTTTTGCACTGGCGAACAAGACAGGAGGCATGTCCGGTCCTGCAATCAAGCCGGTTGCAGTGCGTATGGTTTATCAGGCTTCCCATGCAGTCAAAATCCCGGTGATTGGTATGGGCGGCATTGCAACAGCAGAAGATGCGATCGAGTTCCTGCTTGCCGGAGCGACAGCCGTTTCTGTTGGTGCTGTGAACTTTATGAATCCGTATGCAACCGTTGAGATTGTAGATGGAATTGAGCAATATATGACAAAGTATGGTGTAGAAGATGTTCAGGAGCTGATTGGTGCTGTGGATTGAGAGACTTTCAAGGATTGGAACAGACATATTGATGCAATTTGCATAGCTTTGAATAGTTATGAATTTTGTGAATAAACAACCCTCCGTAGGAATACAATGTGAATAAGTAAACCTACGGAGGTATTTTTATGGAGCTTCAAAAGCGTTCCTTACATATGGAAACACCCGGGCTTCATGCGTCGAAGCAGGTTGTGCTGGAAGACAATGTGATCATTCCGGACACCAATAAAGATGCGGATAAACTTCTTTTGGATAGAGGAAAAATTACGATAGAGGAGGTCAACTCTTTTGAAGATGCAGTAACTGTTAAGGGAAAACTGCATTTCCGGGTATTGTATCTGACAGAAGGGAACCGGGACGGAATTCCGGTTTCCCAGATGGAGGGCAGCATTCCATTTGAAGAAAAGCTGCAGATGGAAGGACTTCGTGCAGGAGAGCATGTACATGTAAAGGCAGTTTTGGAGGAGCTTGGCACTTCGCTGATTAATTCAAGAAAGCTCAGTGTACGGGTGATTATCGTTTTTCATGCAACGCGTGAAGAAATGATGGAAGAGGACATTCCGGTTGCTTTATCGGGTGACGAACAGGTGGAATACCGTCGCAGATCTGTGGAAATAGCAACGCTTGCGATGAAGAATCAGGATATTTTCCCGATTAAGGAAGAAATTGAAATTCCGGGAAGCTTTCCGAATATCAGGAGTCTGGTATATTGGGATGCAGAGCCGGTGAATCTGGATTTCCGGATACTGGATGATAAAATTGCAGTGCAGGGGGAATTGAAGGTGTTCTGCATGTATGCAGGAGACGGAGAAAAGGAGGAGCTTTATCATTACGAGACAGCGGTGCCTTTTTCCGGAAGTGTGGAGTGTCCCGGCTGCCGTGAGGGAATGATCCCGGTGATCGAATATGAAGTAGAAAATTGTGAGTTGTCCATCCGGCCGGATTATGACGGTGAAGAGAGGATTCTTTTTGCAGATTTGGGAATCCGGATATTCTATTGCATTTACGAAGAAGAAAATGTGGAGATGATCGGGGATGTGTATGGGGTATCCAACGAGGTAGAGGAAAGCAGTAAGCCCATTACTTTCCGAAGACTCTTAACGAGAGCAAATGGAAAATGCAAGGTGTCCGAACACTTTAAGGCAGGTCAGGAAGGTGCCAGCATTTACCGGGTGATTCATACAGCAGGAGATCTGATTTTAGAAGAGCAGGAAGAAACAGAGAATGGAATCCGGCTTAGCGGTCAGATCCAACTGCGGATTCTGTATGAAGACAGTAACGAGGATAAGCGATTCGGAGTGATCCGCGGGGAAGTTCCGTTTGAGTATCTTTTAGAGGCAGAAGGAATGATGCCGGGAACGATCAGCTTCGTGCAGCCGCAGATGGAGCAGATTGCCGTATCGGTGATTGATACGGACGAAGTGGATGTAAAATGCGTGATCTTATTCCGCGGGGATCTTTTTGCAACCTGGGAGGAACAGGTGGCAGAGCAGATTACGCTTTCTCCGCTGGATTTGGAGAAGCAGTCGGCGCTTCCGGGAATCGCGGTCTACCGGATGAAGGACGGAGAGAGTCTGTGGGATATCGGAAAGCGGTATTATGTTCCGATCGAAACCCTGATGCAGACGAATAACCTGACCTCGCAGGAGGTCCGCCCGGGGGAGAAAATTCTGATTGTGAAATAATGCTTGAAAGAGTAACCTCTGATTTTAATATATTTTTGAAATCAGGGGTTTACTTTTTGTCCCATCTGGCCGATGATATAGGTGAGATAAGTATTAGTATCTTTATTTTGAAACCAGGGAGGGACTTTCAATGAGTGTAAATGGAATTACATCAGGTTCAGAAGCATATAGCGCATATGCAGCTACTTCTGCCAAATCAACAACCGCAACAACGACAGACACAGAAAAGAAAACAAATACAACAACCGAAGCCGGTGCCGTATATGAACCTTCTAAGGAGACTGCAACAACTTCTACGAAAAAGACTTACAAGCCGGATACTGCAACCATCGCAAAGATGAAGGCAGATGCCGATGCAAGAACCGAGCAGCTTCGCAGCCTTGTAGAAAAGATGATGACCAAGCAGGGGGAAACCTATGGTAAGGCCAATGACATCTGGAGTGTATTATCCAGTGGCAACTTCACCGTAGATGCTGCTACCAAAGCACAGGCACAGGCTGATATTGCTGATGATGGTTATTGGGGTGTTTCCCAGACATCCAGCCGTATCCTTGATTTTGCGACTGCTTTAACAGGTGGTGATCCGAGCAAGATTGAAGAGATGCGTAATGCATTCAAGAAAGGTTATGCACAGGCTGAGAAGACCTGGGGCGGTAAGCTTCCGGAGATTTCCCAGAAGACCTATGATGCTGTTATGGAAGGTTTTGATAAGCTTGCTAAAGAAGCAGGACTTGATACCTCGAACTAAACGGCAGGAAGCAGATTTGAGTTTGAATAAGTAAGGAACAGAAACCGGCTTTTCGTATATGGATTTTATCTGTATATGCGGAGCCGGTTTTGTTATATGATTTAGAGCGTTTACAGGGAGCAGGATATGAATTTACGGAAAGAGGCAGATGAGATTATTGAAGAGGTGCTTTTCAGTGTGCAGCCGGATTATGCTGTGAAAAAAGCATTAAAGCAAAAGCAGTTTCAGAAAGGAAAAATCTATCTTGTAGCGGTCGGTAAAGCGGCATGGCAGATGGCAAAAGCGGCGTCTGAATGTTTAACAGACAAAATTACCCAAGGGATCGTGATTACAAAATATGATCATGTAAAGGGAGAAATTCCCCGGATAGAGTGTTGTGAGGCTGGACATCCGCTTCCCGATCAAAATTCCTTCCGCTATACGCAGAAAGTTCTGGACATGGTTTCAGGATTAAATAGAGAAGATACCGTGTTGTTTCTGCTTTCGGGTGGAGGCTCGGCGTTGTTTGAGAAGCCTTTATTACCGGAAGAGGAACTGATTGATATCAACCATCAGTTATTGGCCTGTGGAGCAGACATTGTTGAAATCAATACGATCCGGAAAAGATTATCTGCAGTAAAAGGTGGAAAGTTTGCCAAAAGCTGTGAACCGGCCAGCGTTTACAGTATCATATTAAGTGATATTCTTGGAGACCCGGTTGACATGATTGCATCAGGACCTGCCTGTGCAGATGTATCAACCTGTGAAGAGGCGATGCAGATTGTAGAAAAATATCAACTTTCCATCAGTAGTCAGGCAAGGCAGCTTCTGAAAATAGAAACACCGAAAACGGTAACAAATGCCGAGAATGTAGTCATGGGAAGCGTAAAGGAACTATGCAGGGCAGCAGAAATAGCATGCCGCAGACGGGGATATCAGGTCACTTTTTTAACAGATCGTCTGAACTGTGAGGCGAAAGAGGCCGGAACATTTCTGGCTGCGATTGCCCAAAGCCACCAGGATTCCGTCAAAAGTTTAGCTTTTCTTGCAGGTGGAGAAACGGTGGTGCATATCAGGGGAAATGGAAAAGGCGGAAGAAATCAGGAACTGGCACTTTCGGCGGCAGAGGGAATTGCAGGACTTGAAAATACAGCAATATTCAGTGTAGGAAGTGACGGAACAGACGGTCCGACCGATGCAGCAGGAGGATATGTGGATCAGGATACAAAGTCTGTATTATCTGAAAAGGGATGGGATATCTATGAGACATTGCAGAATAATGATGCCTATCATGCACTAGAAGCAGTAAATGGGCTTATAATAACAGGACCCACCGGGACGAATGTAAATGATGTGGCAGTCCTGCTTATGAAACGATAATTCAGGTACGATGGGGACAACTTGAGCCTCGGAATAAAGTTTTGTTCCGGGCTCTTTTTCTTGTTGCCATGCATACTTTAAAATGAAAGCAACGGAGAAGGGGCTGCATATTGACGAACCCACCATCCTTGTATATAATTAAGTACATCTTTGTATACACAATACAGAAAGAAGAACAAACATGAACCAGATCGTAAGGAAGGCTTATGCCAAGATCAATCTGGGGCTGGATGTGGTACGCAGACGCCCGGATGGATACCATGAAGTAAAGATGATTATGCAGACGATTTCGCTGCATGATGAATTACGTTTTGAAGAGACCGAAGGGAAAGAAATTATTCTTGTATCGAATGACAATCCGCTTCTGCCGGAGGATGCAAAGGATAATCTCATTTATAAGGCAGCAGAGTGCATCCGCAGGGAATATGGAATGGAACGCGGAGTGAAGATTACCCTGCAGAAGAATATTCCGATTGCGGCCGGAATGGCAGGAGGAAGTACCGATGCAGCAGCCGTTTTTCATGGACTGAACGAGCTCTGGCAGCTTTCCATGAGCATGGAGAAGATGCAGGAGCTTTCGGTAAAGCTGGGTGCGGATATTCCGTACTGCATCATGGGAGGAACGGCACTTTCGGAGGGGATTGGAGAGATTCTGACACCGCTTCCGGCACCGCCCCATGCGTATATTCTGATTGCCAAGCCGGACATCAGTGTTTCCACGAAGTTTGTCTATGAGAATCTTCATGCGGATACCCTGCAAAAGCATCCGGATATTGACGGTATGGTGGAGGCCATCCGGAACGGAGATCTCCACGGAATTACCGATCGTATGGAAAATGTACTGGAAACCGTTACCGAAAAAACCTATCCTGTTATCTCTGAAATTAAGGAGAAGATGTGTGAAGAAGGAGCCCTCAACGCTTTAATGAGTGGATCCGGGCCGACCGTATTTGGAATTTTTGAGGAAGAGGCCAGGGCGCAGAAGGCAGCAGAAAGAATCCGTGAGTTAAAATTGAGTAATCAGATCTATGTGACAACATTTGTAAACGTATCATTATAGTAACGGTTTGGAATTATTATTAGGAATTGTAACCCATTGACCTGCGTTTTTTAGGAAAGGATGTAACAGAACAACCTATGGAGAACCAGTTTGACATTGATATGAATGAATTTCTACCCCTGCGGGAAGTAGTGTTTAACACCCTGCGTAAAGCAATTCTTACAGGTCAGCTAAAGCCGGGAGACCGGCTGATGGAAGTGCATCTTGCGAATAAACTGGGAGTAAGCAGGACACCGATCCGTGAAGCGATTCACAAGCTGGAGCAGGAAGGGCTTGTAACGATGGTTCCGCGCCGGGGTGCAGAGGTGGCGAAGATAACGGAGCGAAGTCTGCAGGATGTACTGGAAGTGCGGCGTGCCCTGGATGTTTTAAGTGTAGAGCTTGCCTGTGAACGGATTTCGGAAGACGAGCTTGAACAGTTAAAGAAAGCCTGCCGTCAGTTTGAAGAAGCAACGCATAGTGGAGATACGACAGCAATTGCGAAGGCCGATGTGGCTTACCACGATATTATTGTGCAGGCAACCGGAAATCAGCGTCTGCAGCAGTTAGTCAATCATCTTGCAGAGCAGATGTACCGTTACCGTTTCGTTTATCTTAAGGATGTCAGCCAGCATGAGAAGCTGGTAGAGGAGCATCGCGAAATTTTGGAATGTATCCTGCAGCGGGATAAAAAGAAGGCATCGGAAGCGGCAAAGAAGCATATTGATAATCAGGAGAATTCGATTATCCAGCAGATCCGTCTGGAAAATCAGAGTATTCTCGTCTGAATCATTACGTTTAAATTAATAAAAATCCGGTTACACTTCCTATTGTGATAAGGCAGAAAAAAGGCTTTACACAGAAAGGAAGAAAATATGACAGACCGGATGATGGAGCGGCAGACCGTTCCAATGGAAATAGAGCAGAAGGAAAACAGGAGCGTCCCCAGGGGGTGTATCCGGAGAAAGGTAATTGAGGCAGCTATCCTGCTTGCAGGAATGGTGAGTTTCTGGGGATTCCTTTATCCGGAATTGTCCCTGACGGAGGATGCGCAGGTTAAAAGCTATATTGCCATGCATATGAAAGAATGGGTGGCAGCATCCTTCTTAAATTCAGGAGGTCTTCGATGACAAACAAAAATGCACCCATCGGAGTGTTTGATTCCGGTGTGGGCGGACTTACGGTGATGAAGGAAATCATGCACCAGATTCCCAATGAAAAGATTATTTATTTTGGAGATACGGCAAGAGTTCCTTATGGAAATAAATCGAAAGATACGGTACTGCGGTTTTCAAGACAGATTGTGCGGTTTTTGAGAACGCAGGAGGTAAAGGCCATTGTGATTGCCTGCAATACGGCAAGTGCCTATGCCCTTCCGGACATTGAAAAGGAAATAGATATCCCGATTATCGGGGTGGTGCGTCCGGGAGCGAAGGTGGCAGCACAGGTAACCCAAAATGGAAAGGTCGGCGTCATTGCGACGGAAGGAACGATCAACAGTCACATTTACGCTGATTACATAAAGGAAATCAATGCACAGGCAACCGTGATCGGAAAAGCCTGTCCATTATTTGTACCGCTTGCCGAGGAAGGGTTGTGGGAGGATCCGGTCACAGATGAGATCGCCAGAAGATATCTGGCAGAGCTGATTGATATCGGAATTGATACCCTGATTCTTGGCTGTACGCATTATCCGCTGATCCGGAATACGATTGGCAGAATCATGGGAGATCGGGTAACACTGGTAAATCCTGCGTATGAGACAGCGAGGGAATTAAAGGAGCTTTTAGAGGAAAAGGATCTTTTGAACGACGAAACACATCGGCTGGGAGAGGAGCAGTACCGGTTCTTTGTCAGCGATGGAGCAGACAAATTCAAGACCTTTGCCAATTCCATCATTAAATACGGAATTTTGTCGGCAAAGGTGGTTCCGATTGAGGATTATTAAAATGGAGAAAGAAATTTTATTTTCGTTAAAAGGACTGCAGATGAGCCAGGAGGATCAGGAAGAACTGGAAACCATCACGGCAGCGGAATATTATCTTCGCAACGATCATCATTATATTGTATATGATGAGGTGATGGAGGGATTTGAGGAAGCTACAAAAAATATTTTCAAGTTTGACGGATCGTGTCTCGAAGTAACCAAGCGGGGAGCAGTGAATGTACATATGCTGTTTGAAGAGCAGAAAAAGAATATGACAACTTATCATACACCGTTTGGAGATATTCTGATCGGAATTGATACGGAGAAGATTGAAGTATCCGAGGAAGAAAACAGGATCCATGTTCATGTGGATTATTCACTGGAGGCCAATTACCAGCATTTGGCGAATTGTAAGATTGATATGAAGATTTGCCCTAAAAAGGAAGGAGCTAAGCTGTTTACTTAACAGGCTTAGCTCCAGCTTTTTCTTGTAATTTTTCGGTGGTACGTGCAAGCCATCCCTTTTTCTTCTTGGGAGTGACTACCGGCTTACCGTGTAATCCCTTTACATCGGTGATGTAAATACCGCTGATCACGGCTTTGACTTCTTTCTTAACCGGAACAGAATCGAAGATCTTCTCTTCGCATACTAAAGACATGACCTGAGGTCCGACCTTTGCTTTCACGATGGGAAGCTTGGAAGAACGCATCAGTTTCGGTGCCTGTTCAATAACGGCCTGGGGAAGTCCGGAATCTTTGAGTTTCATGCGTTTCTTATCAATAATCAGCATGGAAACGGTCTGCTTCATGGCATCAATCTGCTGCTGCTGTTCGGTCTGACGCTTCTGGGCCTTCTTACCTAAGAAGTAGAGCGCAACCACAGCAATAATTAAAATTGCCAGAATAACCAATAATACAATAGTAACTGTGTTCACGGGAAACCCTCCTTTATGCTAATCCAAAAAGATTATGCAAGCAATATTTTAGCATTGTTTATTGAAATAGTCCAGTTTTTCCATTACAATAATAAACAAATTTCTAAGAAACGGGAAAGGCGATAAAAATGGCAGCGGCTTTGCAGATCTTGCATGACATCATTTCCTTTATATTTTCGCATCTTCTGATCATCAATGTGCTTCTGAGTATTGTGGTGGTCTTTTTTCAGCGGCGGAATCCGAAATCGGTGTGGGCGTGGCTCCTGATCCTGTATTTCATTCCGGTGCTGGGATTCGTGTTTTATCTGTTGCTGGGGGCAGATATGCATAAGCGGAAGATGTTCCGTACCAAGGAGATTGAAGACCGTCTGGCGAATGCAATCAGGCGTCAGGAGTTGATGATCCAGAGTCAGGAACTGAAGGAAAAGTATCCGGGCGTCACGGATTATTCGGATCTTGTGATGTATCATCTGCATACCACGAGCGCCATGCTGACCGATGACAATGATATGGATTTTTTCGTGAATGGAGAGGATAAGTTCGCAGCCCTTAAGGAGGACATGAGGAATGCGAAGAAATCCATTCATATCCAGTATTATATTATTAAGAACGATGAGCTGTTCCAGAGTATTGTTGAGATTTTGAAGGAAAAGGCAAAGGAAGGCGTAGAAGTCCGCATCCTTTATGATTCCATGGGATGTTGGAAGATGCGCAAGAAGATTTGGAAACAACTGGAAAAGGAAGGTATTCAGTGTACCGAGTTCTTCCCGGCCCTGGTTGGCAGGCTGCACCTTCGGATCAATTACCGGAATCACCGTAAGATCGTAGTAATCGATGACTGCATCGGATATGTGGGCGGCTTTAACATTGGTAAGGAATATATTGATAAGGATCCGAAATTCGGCCATTGGCGGGATACGCATATGCGGCTTACCGGATCGTGTGTGACCGCACTGGAAGCCCGGTTTATTCTGGACTGGAA
>OCLD01000094.1_pt1 | contig 22114 bp, 19 predicted proteins | sample 1495911 | NCBI WGS metagenome assembly OCLD01 (sample SAMN03418271, study PRJEB22391) | human gut metagenome | biome: human-gut; feature: organic feature; material: feces | host: Homo sapiens | place: Tanzania | collected 2013-01
ACTCCTATTGCGGGAATGAAAATCCCGAGTACTAACCGTTATACGAACCCACCAAACTAGGTTTCCCAAAAAGTTGTCCGCTAAATTGGGATGCAAATATATGGATAATTTTCGACCTTACAAAATAATTCGGGCGTTATTTGTCCTATTTGCCGTCATTTCCGTCACTGTCCCATTCAAATGAGTATAAAAGCGACTCGGTTTGCCTCAGATATTGCCGCTTGTCGTACTTTGGAGCATAGACCCATGCCTCCAGCACGATGATGTCCTTGCCGTCCTTGCTGTAGAAAGAGTGTGAGACGAACGGGCCACCCATGTAGTCATTATAGACTTCCCACAGGCCTCTGGTCTCCACGAAATCCAGATTATGGTATTTGAGGAACTTTATCCCCGGCTTGACGAACACGCTGGTGGTCATGTATGAGTTCTCGGCCGTGCCCGGGACATATTCCTTCAGAAAGGCGTTGCGTCTGGCGATGATGTTTTCCTCCGAGAACGGATCCCTGTCTGTCGCCGGGTATTTGTAGATGAAGATCCCTTGGGTGCTGTACTGCTTCTCGTCCGCGATCCAGATGAAATCGTCAGTCACTTTCTTGAGATTGTAACCGATCGGAAAGTGGACACGTCCGCCTACCATCCTGGCCACTACATCTCCAAGTTTTGTCTCCTCGTAGAGCAATGTGTTGGCTATCACTCTGTTTCTTTCGGCCTGCTCGATTGCCCCGGTGATGTTCTCCCCGTTCCTTTCCAAAACGACCATCGCCGAGTCAGCGCACGAGGCGTTGACCTGGATCACACACTGGGGGTGGGCCCAGACGTCAGTCCGATAGACGACCCCCTGCTTCACGACTGTCGAGTCGATGTTGAATATCACGATGTTCCTGTGGAGTTTGAACATGTCGGAGAACGCTCCCGGCGCGAGGTTTACCAATGAATATAACGGCTCCCTCTGCGGCAGGTACTCGCAGTCTCTGGCCAGAAGGCTGCCGATTTCATTGCCGAGGTTGCCTTCCCAGTTGTCTTTGCCGACCACAATGATGACCTCGCCGGCCTTGCCCGAGACATTGGGCAGGAGGGCCTTAGTGTTGTTCCCGCAGGACACGGCGCTGAGCAAAGTGATTGTGCTGATGACGATTCTTGATATGTTTCTCATTTTCCTTATGTTTTTCCGACTGCAAAGTTACGTCAAAGTTCCAACAAGTTCAAATTCGGGATCGGTGTAATACTCTCGCGCATTGAAGTTAAGAGATTGATAATCAGATGCGATGTTGTGTGTCTTCTCTTTTTGTCGCTTCGACAGGCTCAGCGACCGGCCAATTTCGGTCGCTGAGTCCGTCGAAGCGACATCCATTACCTGACCAACCGTGCGATGTCGTTCCCGAAAGCCAGTACCATAAGCAGCAGCAGCAGGAACATCCCGACAATCTGCGCGGCGGTGAGGAACTTGTCGCTCGGTTTGCGTCCCGTGATCATCTCGTAGAGGCAGAACACGATGTGCCCGCCGTCAAGCGCCGGAATCGGCAGAAGGTTCATCACTCCGAGCATGATTGACAGCAGAGCGAGTATATTCAGGAACCTGTACCAGTCCCATGTCGCCGGGAAAACCTGCCCGATCGCGATGAAACTTCCCACAGACTTGTAGGCCTCCGTGCTCGGCGAAGCCACCAGCTTCAGATCCCTGAGATATCCTCCTATCGTGCTGAAAGTCAGCTTGAATCCTGCCGGAATAGCGCCGGCCAAGGAATATTCTTTCGTCACGACTCCCGGAATCCGCATGTAAACCCCGATCCTGCCGGTGGAGTCCACCTGCAGTGGCGTCTGAAGGGTGTCGCGTCCGCGCAGGATGGTGGCAGTCACCGTCCCGCCTCCGACTTCCGAAAGATATTTTCTGGAGTCCTGCACGAATGGCGTGCTGACGCTGTCAATCGCGATGATCCTGTCATCTTGCAGCAGCCCGGCCGCGGAGTTTGCCGAAGCGCTCATCACAGAATCAACCACGAACGGCACGGCGAGATCAAACACTCCCGGAGTGTTGAGCACCGCCCCTATCTTCGAACGGTCAATGTAGAGATCGACGGTGTCGTTGTCCCTCAGGACCGTGACCTTGCCAACATTCCTGCGCGCCAGATCGGCCTGAAGCATCCCGAAATTCTCGGGAACATATTCATCCATCCGGATGATGTGGTCCCCGTTGCGGAAGCCCAGTTCGACACCTAACTCATTGGTGTAGATCTGGCTGCCCTCGTTGCTGATGTAGGCGCTGCCCCAGATGGCCATGATCCCGATGTAGGCGATGATCGCGAATATGAAATTGTAAAGCACACCGCCACCCATGACCAAGAGCCTCTGCCAGGCCTTCTTGGTGCGGAACTCCCACGGCTGCGGATCCTTCTTCATGGACTCCATGTCCATCGACTCGTCGATCATCCCGCAGATCTTGCAGTAACCGCCGAGCGGCAGCCAGCCGATACCATATTCGGTCTCCCAATCCTTCGCTTCAGGGAATATTCTGGTGAACCATTTCCCCTTGGTGCTGAACAGCTTGGTGCCGCCGGCGTCGAAGAAGAGGAAAAACTTGTCCACGCGGATCCCGAACAGCTTCGCGAACGTGAAGTGTCCGAACTCGTGGATTACAATAAGTATGGAAAGCGCAAGAATGACTTGCAGAATCTTGATCAGAACAACAACCATCATCAACCTTTCTTAGCTATGCCCTCAATCTTTCTTTGGGCCAATGAATATATTTCCTCGTTTGTCTTGAATATGTCCTCGACGGAAGGCTCCTTCACGAACGGAGCGCATTCAATGCACTCTCCGACCACATCGGTGATCCCGTAGAACGGAATCCTGTCCTGAAGGTACGCCGCCACCGCCGCCTCGTTCGCCGCGTTCAGGGCGCAAGGAATATTCCCGCCCCGCTCCATGGCCTTGTAGGCAAGCTTCAAAGCCGGGAACTTCTCCATGTCCGGCTTGAAGAAAGTGAATCCTCCGAGTTCGGCGAAGTCCAGTTTTTTGTTCGTGAGCGGAAGCCTCTCCGGGAATCCGATGGCGAACTGGATAGGCTCGCGCATGTCAGGGCTGGCGAGCTGGGCGATCACGGCCCCGTCTTCATATTCAACCATCGAATGGATGATGGATTCCGGGTGGACGACGACGTTGATCCTGTCCACCGGGGTGTCGAAGAGCCACCTCGCCTCGATCACCTCGAAGCCTTTGTTCATCATTGTGGCTGAGTCGATAGTGATCTTCGCCCCCATGCTCCAGTTCGGATGCTTGAGAGCCATGTCCTTTGTCGCTCCGCTGATCCGCTCCCTGTCCCATGTCCTGAACGGTCCGCCGGATGCTGTCAGATGGATCTTATGGATGGCGTTTCCTTGGGCCGCAAGAAGGCATTGGAATATCGCCGAGTGTTCAGAGTCCACAGGAAGGATCGGGGCGTGGTATTTTTTTGACATTCCCATCACGATCGAGCCGGCGGCCACGAGAGTCTCCTTGTTTGCAAGGGCGATGACTTTTCCGGCGCCGATCGCGGCCATTGTCGGGGCTAGTCCGCTGAATCCGACCATCGCCGCCACCACGATGTCCACCCTGTCGCTCGTCACCAGATCGCAGACAGATTTCATTCCGGCGAACACCTTCGTGTCTGTGCCGTCCAACGCGTCCGCGAGGTTCTTGTACTTTGTCTCGTCACAGATGACGGCGTTGTTGGCGTCAAACTCTTTGGCCTGGCGGGCCATCAACTCCCAACTGCCTTTGCAGGTAAGCAGCTCCACCTCAAAAAGATCCTTGTGTTCCCTGATCACGTCCAGGGTCTGTCTGCCGATCGAACCGGTCGAGCCGAGTATCGCTATTCTTCTCTTTTCCATCAGAAACTAATATATTTGGTTGGATCCACGGCCTCTCCTTTGTGCCAGAGTTCGAAATGAAGATGGTCGCCGTCGGAGAGGGAACCGGTGCCGCCAAGTATCGCGATCGGAGTCCCGGCCGTCACCTTGTCCCCGGTCTTCTTCATGAGCTTCTGGTTGTGCTTGTAGACCGAGATGATGTCACCCTCATGCTGGATCCTTATGGTGTAGCCTTCCGTGTCCGTCCATCCGTCCGAGATCACGGTCCCGTCCAGAACGGACATGACCACCGAGTTCCCGGGAGCCGTGATGTCAATGTAAGGATGCAGGGCCTTGTCATAGCCTTGGGAGACCACGCCTTTGAGTGGCGTGAAGAAATGCATCCCTTCGATCGGAAGGGTCCTTGAGGAATTGGACTTGATGTCGAATCTGTCCTCGTCCGCGACTTCTTTCCTTAGAAGGGAGTCCTTCTGCGCTATTTCCTTCATGTCGGCCGCGGTGGATGCGGCGCTCCTCCTGACTTCCATCAGACTGTCGATCTTGAGAGGCTCCTGGCCGTCCACGACCCTGCGGAGATTCTCTGAGTACAACTCCCATTTCGTTATGACATTCTCCAGAGAGTCAATCCTGATGGCGTTCTGGATCGCATCGTGCTTTGTGCGCGCGTCAGGGTAACCCGGAATCAAGGCCCGTACCGGGGTGAACGCTATGATGCAGAAGATGACGGAGATTGTGACCACAATGACAGTTATCGCTGTCACGAGGACTCCCATCCTCGTGAATTTTCTGGACCACAACTTGTCATGGGTGTCATCATCCACTATCGTGAATCTGAGGTTATTGCTAGTGCCGCCTTTTTTCTGTCTGGACATAAGATTTTGACTTGAAAGCCTTTTTCGTTAACTTTGCGGATTACAATGGACAGGATCATCGGCATAGACTACGGACGCAAGCGCGTTGGGGTCGCGGTCAGCGATCCCCTGGGTATTTTTGCCTCAGCCCTGGACACGGTTCCGGCTGCAAAGATAATAGAATATATCAAAAATTATGCTCAAAAGGAGACCATAACCCGCTTTGTGGTCGGCTATCCGATGAACATGAACAACAAACCGTCCGAGGCCGCCGCCGACGTGGAGATATTCCTGAAGAATCTCGCCAAGGCTTTCCCAGGCATTCCGGTGACTCTTGAGGATGAACGGTTCACATCTGTACTCGCTCATCGTGCGATGATTGATGGGGGCATGAAGGCGAAGGATCGCAGGGACAAGACTTCGGTGGACAAGATCAGCGCCGCGATCATTCTCCAAAGCTATCTTGACAGGGCAAACAGAAACTAAAGGTTAGAGTTATGATATTACCTATTTATTTATACGGTTCCGAGGTCCTCAGGCAGAAGGCTGCCCCGGCGGATCTCGCGGAAAAGGAAAAGATCACCAAATTAGTGTCCGATATGGAGGAAACCCTCGCCAAATCAGAAGGTTGCGGACTTGCTGCCCCTCAGGTGGGCGAGAGTGTGCGGATCCTCATTGTCGATGGCACAGGCATGACGGATGTCTATCCTTACCTCGCCGGCTTCAAGAGGGTTATGATCAACCCTGTCGTTCTGGAGGAGAGTGAGAAGAAATGTGAATATTCCGAAGGCTGCCTCAGCATCCCTGGCATATACTGCGATGTCACAAGGCCACAGAGCATGACTGTTGAATATTACAACGGTGATTTCGAGAAGGTTACCGAGACTTTAGACAAGTTCGCCTGCCGCATGGTCCAGCACGAGATGTCACATCTGGACGGGGATCTGTTCGTGGATCATGTCGCTCCGATAAGGAAGAAGATAATTTCGAAAAAGCTTCAGAACATCGCGAAAGGAAAGGTTTTTGCAAGGTACACCACTAAAATTAAATAATCAGAAAATATGGGTGCATTTCACGCGTATGACATACGCGGAGTCTATAACGTTGACTTCGATCGTAACACCGCCTACAAGGTAGGCTATTTTCTTCCGGAACTCCTTGGCGCTGACAAGGTTCTTGTCGGCCGCGACTGCAGGACATCATCTCCGGAGATTCATGAATATCTCGTAAAGGGAATCACCGACGCCGGCGCTGATGTCTATGACATAGGTCTCAGCACGACCCCGATGGTCTATTTCGGAACCGCCAACTATGGATTCAAGGCCTCGGTACAGATCACGGCGTCGCATAATCCTAAGGAATACAACGGAATGAAGGTCTCCAGAGAGAACGCCCTTCCTGTCGGTCTGGATTCCGGTCTTGGTCAGATTCAGGAATGGATCGAGAGCGGAAGGCCTACTCCTGTGGCTGAGAGAAAAGGGCGGGTCATTCCCAAGGATATTCATAAAGACTATCTTGACTTCCTGCTGAAGTTCAAGGGTGACTATTCCGACATCAAGATCGCGTTTGACCTTTCCAACGGAATGTCAAGCCTTTACGCCCGCGAGATTTTCGGCGACGAGCCGGCCTACATATTTGAAGAGTTGGACGGCAACTTCCCGAACCATGAACCTAATCCGCTGATCCCTAAGAATGTCGAGCCGCTACAGGCTCTGGTGAAAAAGACATGTGCGGACATCGGTGTCATCTACGATGGCGACGCCGACCGTGTGATGTTCGTGGACAACGAGGGCAAGTTCGTCTCTCCTGACCTGATGATCGCCGTTCTCGGTCACTATTTCATCGACGAGAGACATGAGACCGGAACCGTGCTTCAGGACATCCGCAGCTCAAAGGCGGTAGGGGAGTACCTCACCCCGATGGGATGCAGGATGGCCACATGGAAGGTCGGCCGTGCCTTCGCCGCCAGGAAACTCCGTGAACTTGACGGAGTCTGGGGCGGAGAACTCGCCGGACACTATTATTTCCGTGACTTCTTCTATTCCGACAGCGGACTTCTCGCTTCCATATTGATTCTGAGGGTTGTGTCCGCCATGAAGAAGAAGGGAGTGACCCTTCACGAACTCATCGGCAGGATCGCCCGCTATCAGAATTCCGGCGAGATAAATTTCCGCCTTGAGGACAAGAAAGGCGCGATGGACGCTGTCAAGGAATATTTCGTCTCTAAGGAGAAGCCTACGGCCGAGATGGATTTCGACGGCTACAGGGTCGAGTTCCCGGATTGGTGGTTCAACATCCGTCCTTCCAACACGGAGCCTTACCTTAGGTTCATCTGCGAGGCGACATCGGACGCTCTCCTTGAGGAAAAGATAAGTGAGACCAAGAATCTTCTCGTGGAGAGGTTCGGAGCAAAACTCTAGGCAGGGATGATTCGTGGAAGATTTAAGGCATGCGCCATTGTCATGGTCCTTGCCTCAATTGGACTTTCCGTTCCTGCCGTGGCGCAGGACACTACGATCAAGACGAAGAAACAGGCCGAGATCCTCGTACCGAGAATCTCCCGCGAGGCCGTTCAGTCCATGGATCTGAACAGGGCCGAGGCCTTGGACACAATCGACACGGCAGATCCTCACATCAAGATTCTGCTTCTGTCTGACTATACATGGAAATACTACAAGGATTCCACCTACGCCCGTGACCACCAGATATTCAACGAATATTGGACCCACGACTATCCGGACCCTTACCATGTCTCTTTGGAAGAGCTTCCGGATGAGATCGCACTTTGGATTGTGGACACATTGAGTGAGTACAAGTGTCCTCATCAGAATGATGTCTATTCAAAGTTCGGCTACCGCCACAGACGGCGTCATCAGGGAGTGGATCTTCCTTTGAAGACGGGTACTCCTGTTTATGCTGCGTTTGACGGCAAGGTCCGCATTTCAAAGCGTTACAAAGGCTACGGAAATCTCGTGGTCCTGCGTCATGACAACGGCCTAGAGACATTCTACGGTCACCTTTCCAAAATCTATGTGAAGGAAGACCAATGGGTGAACGCTGGCACGATCATTGGCTTAGGAGGCTCGACTGGCCGTTCGACAGGACCTCATCTGCATTTCGAGACCCGTTATAAGGGCTACGCGTTTGATCCTGAATGGCTGATAGATTTCCATTCCGGTACGTTGAGGCACAGGCTGTTTGTCTTGAAGAAGAAGTATTTGAACGCGAACAGCAAGTACGTTCCTGAGAGCGAACAGGAGGAGATCGACATCCTTGAGGGGGACGCCAAGGACAAGGAGGAGGCCGCCAAGAAGGCCGAGGCCGAGAGAAAGGCCGCTGCCGCCGCCCGGTACCACACCATCCGTCAGGGTGACACCCTCGGCGCTCTTGCCCGGAAGTATCACACCTCTGTCAAGGCCCTCTGCCGTCTCAACGGCATCAAGGAGACCACGACCCTTCGTCTCGGCAGGAAGCTCCGTGTGAAGTAGTGCTTTCTTCCGGTCGCTGAATTTATGTCGGTCGCTTAGCTTGTCGAAGCGACTGCCTGAAATAAGAAGCTGTTTTGAATTGTTTGAAATGTTCTTTGAGGTGAAAAATCTTCATTTTCTTCCCGCTTCTTCAGTCAGATAGCACCGCTATCTTCCTTGGAAGAAGCGGTCGAAACTGAAGTTTTTCACTCTCAAACCTTCAAACAAACAATTCAAAACAGCTTCTAAGAGAGGCGAAGAAATTTCCCCTTTGCGATTTTTGCACGTTACCAAAAATTCGCAAAGGGGAAATTTCTTCGCTGATTGAGGCATTGGATTACAATACCATCGCCCAAATTGTGCGGATCGCCGTGATGAAAAGTCTTTGATAATAAACGTTTTGGCTACTTTGCTTTAGTGGTTTCAGGCTAAAGTCAATGATTCAATCATTTGGCTATAAGTTTGTTATCAGCCACTCGTTGATTCTGAATGGGTGGCTGATAATGCTTTGATAATGAGTTAGATAAGGCTTTGTCTTAAGTTCGTTTGCCCTAAAGGAGATTTTATAATCGCCAGACTGTCAATATCATAGAGATTACGCTTTCGTAAAGGCCCCAAAATGAGGCCGAAAAAGCCACGAGACTCGGAGCGAAGCGACCGAAGGGGGTTCGGGGAATCCTTTCCCCCGTGCCCCACCGGGGCTGTCACGCAGTGACTGGGGGAGACTGTCTTAAAAGTAAAAGTACCCCCAGTGAGGATTGAAAATTCGTTGTCGCCCCTGCGGTGGGGTACGGACTTTTCTGCTCTCGCCGAGACTTTTCAGACAGTCTGGGGGTGGGAATAAGGGTCACAAAAGAAGGAGACGCAATTTTTGCGCCTCCTTCTTTTGTGGTCCCAGTAGGGCATGATCCTACGACCCCCTGATTATGAGTCAGATGCTCTAACCAACTGAGCTATGGGACCGGATGCCGTCCGACACGGTTTGACGGACGGCATGTCAAAGTTACCAAACTTTTTGAAAAAGACAAAACTCTTTGAATATCTTTGCAAAATTTACGACAGCATGTTTTTGTAAAATGTAAAAAAATAACCTGCATCACTTTAAATTTGCAATATACTTGTTCAGGGTGATTCTATGTATTCAAATTTATCGGTTGATGCAACTTGTTTTTTCAACATTACTTTACGCTTACATATTCCGGGAATAATGTCTAACTTTATAGGTTGTTTGTCGCATAATTTTACTGAAATGAAAAAGGCTCTGTGTGTTATTATTGTCATGCTTGCTGGACTGGTGTCCTGCAAATACGATGACTCTGAGATCTGGAATAAAGTCAATGAGAACGAGACCAGAATAGCGGCTTTGGAAGAACAATGCCGTGGGTTCAATCAGGATCTGCAGACAATGCGCACCATCGTCAACGCGTTGCAAGGCAATGACTACGTGACAGGCGTGGTGGAAGTCATTAAGGAGGGGACAGTTGTCGGGTACTCGATCACGTTCAGCAAAAGCGGCACGGTAACCATCTACAATGGAAAGGACGGTCATTCTCCTGTGATCGGAATAAGACAGCACACCGACGGGAAGTATTACTGGACCGTAGATGGTGAATGGATTTACGACGGTTCCGGTACAGGCAACCGGATAAACGCGGGAGGCACCGCTCCGGAATTGAAGATAGAAGACGGCTGGTGGTACGTCTCTTATGATGGGCGAAAGACTTGGACGAAATTGTCGAAGGCAACCGGTGAGGACGGGGACTCGTTCTTCTCCTCTGTCACGGACAACGGTGACACTGTGACCGTCACACTTATGGATGGAACCGTGTTCGAACTCGCCAAGAAGTCTTCGGATCTGAGCATCCGGTTTCCGGACTACGGAACATTCAGATTCAATGCCGGGGAGACAAGGTCTGTTGTATATAAGATCCTTAATGCCACAGGAAGCGTGGTGGTCAAGGCGTTTGCGCAGAATGGATGGAAGGCGGACGTCAAAAGGAACAATGACTCGGAAGGAGAAATTGTGGTGACCTCCCCTTCCCCGTTCACTGGCGGTGAGGTTGTGGTGCTTCTATATGATGATTCGAAGACCATCGTAAGGTGCTTGGATTTCGTAGAGGGCAACGTCATCACTCCTCAGGAGACATATTCAATGTCAAGAGGCGCGGGAGAGATTGCCGTCACTGTGTCTGCTGACGTTGACTATTCCGTGGATATTCCAGAGGACGCCGCATCCTGGCTGAGATATTCAGGGTTGAAGACCAGGGCGATGCGTCAGGATGAACTTGTCTTTCATTGTGACAGGAACGAGGGAGAGAGTGCCAGAAGCGCGGTGGTCGGAATCGTGAACAAGGCTGCTGGTATTCATGAAAAAGTTGTGATTTTTCAGGAAGGAATAGTGCACACCCTCCAGACCCATTCTGTCGGCAACGGAATAAAGATAGTGATCATGGGAGACGGCTTCACCAAGGATGATCTTACGGCTTCGGAAGGGGAGGCGATGTCGTCATTTGACAAATGGGCCGACAGGACAATGGAGGAGTTTTTCGCCGAGGAGCCTTACCGGTCATTCCGGGACAGGTTCGATGTGTATTCTGTCGCGGTCGAGTCGGACGGGCGGAATTTTGACGGCAGCACGGCCTTTGCGAGCAAGTTCGGAACGGGAACCTATATCGGAGGCAATGACAGCAAGGTCTGGCAGTATGCCTATAAGGTTGATGGGATCAGTTGGCTCACGGTGAGAAACACGCTTGAACTGGTGATCCTGAATTCCTCGAAGTATGCCGGTACAACCTACATGTGGTCGGACGGCAGGGCTATAGCCTACATCCCGGTTGTCAACTACAACACCGAAGATTTCGGGAAGGTTCTTCGCCATGAGGCGGGCGGTCACGGGTTCGCTAAGCTTGCGGATGAATATTTCTACGAAAAGACAATCACCGAGGACAAGGTGAAAAGCCACAAGGAATGGTTCGCCAAATACGGTTTCTACCCGAACGCCGATGTCACGAACGGTCCCAAGGAAATCCATTGGGCGCATTTCCTTTCAGATCCGCGCTATTCCGGTCAGGTCGGAATCTACGATGGCGGCCTGACGTTCAGATACGGTGCCTACAGGCCGACGGACTACAGCATCATGAGACATAATGCCGGCAGGTTCAACGCTCCTTCGCGTGAGGCCATATTCAAGAGAATCATGAAGTTGTCTGAGCCAAGCGGGTGGAAATATGATTTCGAGGCGTTTGTGGCCTACGATGAGATCAACCGTTCGGCCGCGTCACAAGCCTACTACGAAAACCAGATGGAAAACTTTGACGAGGAGTCGTTTGTCCCTCTCGCTCCTCCTGTCGTAAGGGAGGAATAAAAGTTCAATATTCCTTTACGCCGTTTCCGGCCATCCATTCCAACAGCGGGGTGCTGTCGAATCCGACGGTGCCTTTCAGGAATACGTTCACGTCGAATCCAACCTCTTGGCTCAGCCGGAAGACATTCTTGAGGGTCTCCAAAACACAGAACTCAGAGGCGATTCCGCAGACGGTGACCTCGTCCCCTGCCAGAAACAGACTCTGGTTTGAGGCTGTCACGGCCGCCAGCGCTCCATATTCCTCCCTCTCCTTGTTCTGCCCTTTCAGGATGAATCTTGTCTTCGCTTCCTCCAGCCCGTCCAGCAGCCCGTCGGCGAGACTTGCCCCTAAAGTGTAGTGAACGCAGTGCTCTGGCCATTGACCACCGTTTGCCTTGAACGAACAATGATCCTTCGGATGCCAGTCCAAAGTGAAATACACAAGATCGGCTCCGTCCTTGATCCCGTTTATCTCCGGAATGATCGCCTCTGCTCCCGGCACGGCCAGAGATCCGTCAATGAAGTCCCTCTGCACATCCACTACAAGTAAAATCTTTCTTCCAGTCATATTGAGAAGCTGTTTTGAATTGAATTCATTTTTGATTCATGACCACACCCGCACGCTCATATTCACAATTCGGAACAAGTCGTCCCATTTCGTCTGAATCCTTCTTTTCTCAAAGATAGCCATTATCCACAATAAAGAAAAATCAAAGAAGCCATGTGCCTGTTGGCAAGCCTTTATGCCTTGGTGATTGCAAGCCGCTTCAAGGTGTTTATGAATATGATTTCTTCCTTATTGTGCGAACATGATGCGCAGTGATAGAAAGAAGAAACTCTCCTTCCCGTACGCGATTCCGCATCATGTTGATGCCGGCCCACTTATGTTTATAGTTGGCGGGAACGGTCATGCCTGTCTGATGGCCGTACAGTCATGGACTTTGTTCCTCAAGACCGATTTCAGCGAGGTGTCAGGAACAGTGAACCACTCCTGATGTTGCTTAAGTGGCTGTGGATGTTCCCGCCAATTGCAACGAAGTTGAAAAGGTCTTTCGTCGTGGGAGAGACTGTCTTAAAAGTAAAAGGACCCCCCTGCGAGGATTGAAAATTCGTTGTCGCCCCTGTAGTGGGGTACAGACTTTTCAACTCTAGCCGAGACTTTTCAGACAGTCTGGGGAGGGGCAAGCCGGTTCTTTTAACACAGGGCTTTGGACTTGCCCCGGCTTTGGACTTGCCCCGGCTTTTTGACTTGATCCCAATATTCTTTGAAATCAAAGAGTTATGTGAAATGTAAAAAATAACCTGCATCACTTTAAATTTGCAATATATTGATGTTCAGGGTGATTCTATGAATTCAATTTTATCGATTGATGCAACTTATTTTCTCAACATTACTATGAGGAAAAGAGTTATGAGGAAAAGAAAAACGGACAAACCGTCATTTCTGATGATTTGTCCGCTTTGGCTCCTCAAGTAGGACTTGAACCTACGACCCCCTGATTAACAGTCAGGTGCTCTAACCAACTGAGCTATTGAGGAATTTTTGTCAACCTTTTCGGTTGTTTGTTCCTTTCGGGAGTGCAAAGGTACAACAAAAATTGATTAGTGCAAATTTTTTTGTGGTATTTTTTGTGTACCTTTGTGTGAATTTCTCGGAGGAGGAAAATGGACATAGACTTGTTTTCAGAGATCGTCAAGGGGCTGATCCTTGATAATGATGAGGTTACGTTGCCGGGCTTGGGGACTTTCGTTTCCGAGGTGGTGCCTTCGACTTTTTCGGACAAGGGCTACACGATCAATCCTCCTTACCGCAGATTGTCTTTCAGGCAGCGTGGATCAGAGGATGACAGGTTGCTGGCGGAGTTCTATTCCAAGGCGAACGGAACTGATTTCGAGACTTCCGGAAGGATCCTTTCAGAGTTCATCGCTGGGTTGAGGAACACGCTTCAGACCAAGAAGGTCGTGATTTTCCCTGGGCTTGGGCGTCTGCGCGCCACAAAGGAGAATACTTTTTTCTTTATCGCGGACGAGGATCTGGACATCTACCCTTACGGGGTCGGGTTGGAACCGGTGTCGCTCAAGACACATGAGGAGACACCTGACGAGGTGGCGCAGAGTGTGGCGGCGCTTCGGGAACTGGTCGATGAGCCCGTGGCACCGGTCGCTGAGCCAGTCGAAGCGGCTGATGTGACAGGAGATGATGCTGCGAAGGAGTCGCTTCGACAGGCTCGGCGACCTGAGGAAAAGACTGAGCGGCGGGAAGAAGCGGTGGCTCAGCCGGAAAAAGCGGAGGAATATAGGGGGGCAAGCATATCGACGGAAACTCATATCGGGAAGAAGCGAGGATGGAAAGTGGCTGCTGTCGTGGCCGCAAGCGTGGTGGGAGTCGCTTTGCTGGCTCTTGGAATATTCATACTCCTCGCTCATGTCGCTCCCGGATTCATTGACTCGATCCTTTATACTCCTGAGGAATTGAGGATAATTAATTATTGAGGATTATGGGAAAGGTTAACGTCTCTGACAATAGATTCAGCACCGACATAACGATTCCGTGCTACGACACGGACGCTTCGTTCCATCTGAAACCTGCCGCGTTTATGGATCATGCCCAGGAAATGGCGTATCTTGCGGCGCAGGCACTGCATTTCGGCTATGATGACCTCCAAAAGCATCACACCGCATGGGTGCTCTCAAGGATGCGTATGGATTTCCTGAATCCTCCGGAATGGACGGACGAGACAACTCTTTTTACTTGGCACAAAGGACAGGACGGCCTGTTCTTTCTAAGGGACTTCGAGATGCGCAGGAAGGGTGACACTGACTTTCAGGACAAGTCCGGTGTGCTGGTGGCCTGCACTTCTTCGTGGCTCGTGATGAATGTCGAGACCCGAAGGCTCGTGCGCAGCGATGAGGTTCTGAATTTGGTTCCGGCGACGACCCAATGCCATGACAATGCGATCCAGACCCCTTGCGGCAAGGTCGTCATGCCAAAGAATATTCCCGCGGAGGAAGTGGGCTGCCACAAGGCTGAATATTCGGACATCGATGTCCTGGGCCACACCAACAACGCCCGCTATGTGGTCTGGGCCATGGACAGCATCGACTATCCGGAAGTGGCCGCGAACAGGGTGAAGAGCATCAGCATCAACTTCATCAAGGAGACAAGGCCGGAAGAGGTTGTGAGGATATTCAGAAGCGATGTGCGGACTGACAATGGAAGAACGTATTTCATAGAAGGTAAAATTGAAGACAAACCGTGCTTTTGCGCGCGGATAGATTTCTGATTTGATATGCGAGATTTGTTTTTAGGGGCTGGAATAGCCCATTCGATTCTGGTTTTCGCAGTCGTGATTGCGATCGGACTGTATCTTGGCAAGTTCAAGATCAAAGGTATTTCCATTGGTTCGACGTGGATTCTGTTTGTGGCCATCCTGTTGAGCCATTTCGGCCTGAGGGTGGACACGACCGTCATGAACTTCATGAAGGATTTCGGCCTGATCCTCTTCGTGTTTTCGATCGGCCTTCAGGTCGGCCCTGGATTCTTCCATTCGTTCAAGAAGGGTGGTCTCCAACTGAACTTGCTGGCTGTCGCGCTCGTGCTTCTTGCCGTCGCCGTGACTGTGGCGATTCATTTCATCACCGGAGAGGACCTCAAGACAATGGTCGGCGTGATGTCAGGTGCCGTGACCAACACTCCTGGCCTTGGAGCCGCCCAGCAGACATTGGCTGATTCGATGCGTGCCGAGAACTATCTGGCGTCAGATGTCACTTCCGCCACATCCGGACTGGCTTCGGCCTATGCCGTGGCCTATCCTTTGGGTGTCCTGCTCGTGATTGCGCTGATGATGTTCTTCAAGGCCATATTCAAGGTTGATTTGAACAAGGAGAAGGAAGTCCTTGACAACGAGGACAACAATGAGGATGTCGCCAGGCGCATGCACTGCGAGGTGGAGAACCCGGCCATCTTCGGCATGACAATCAGGGACGCCACCAAGGATCTGGGCAATTCCATCGTGATCTCCAGAATACTTCGCGACGGGCTCATGTCCGTTCCCGGGCCTGATACCGTTCTCCAGAAAGGAGACAAACTTCTGATCGTCACTTCTCAGAAGAATGTGGACTCGCTTAGGATCACCTTCGGAGAAGAGGTTCCGATGCACCTTCAGGACTGGGAGCAGCTGGATGCCAGGATGGTGAACAGGAAGATAACCGTCACCAAGACGAACCTTACGGGAGTGACCCTCAGAAGTCTCAATGTCAGAGCTAATTATGGGGTCAGTGTCACCAGAGTCATAAGATCCGGTGTCGGCCTTGTCGCAAGACCTAACCTCATCCTCCAGATGGGAGATGTGTTGAGGGTTGTCGGTCCGGAGCTCGGAATAGAGGAGGTAGCCAATCTTGTTGGTAACCAGACTTCGACTTTGAACCACCCGAACCTTATCCCGATCTTCTTTGGAATCGCTCTTGGTGTGATATTCGGTTCAATTCCTATCGCCATCCCCGGCATTCCTCAGCCTATCAAGCTGGGACTTGCCGGAGGTCCGCTGATCATCGCGATTCTGCTTGGCTATTTCGGCCCGAAGTGGAAGATCACGACCTACACGACCCAGAGCGCTAACCTGATGGTCAGGGAGATGGGAATATCCTTCTTCATGGCGGCCGTCGGCCTCGGTGCCGGACAGAACTTCGTAAGCTCCATCCTTAACGGAGGTTACTGGTGGATCCTTTACGGCGCGCTGATCACATTCATCCCGGTTTGTGCCATCGGCCTGATCGCAAGATATGCATGCAAACTGAACTTCTACCAGATCTGCGGTCTGATCTCCGGAGGAACGACCGATCCGGCTGTCCTTGCGTTTACTCAGGGCGCCTACGGAACCGACTATCCTTCAGTCAACTATGCGACAGTCTATCCTCTGTCAATGTTCATGAGGGTGTTGGTTGCCCAGCTGCTGGTCCTTGTGGCGATAGCCTGACGCCATGTTCGAGTTGATCTATCCTGCCACTCCGGCGATGATCCTGCCGCTGCCGTCCGCTGACAATCCGGGCGACCGTCCGCGCACGTGCGGGGAGATGGTGCCGATTGTGGAAGAGAATGGCTTGGTCGTAGGTCAGGCCACGAGAAAGACCGTGCATGATGGTTCCAGACTCATGCATCCGGTCATCCACCTGCACATAGTCAACCGCGAGGGTTGCCTCTACATCCAGAAGCGCTCCATGAAAAAGGATCTTCTTCCGGGGTGCTGGGACACTGCGGTCGGAGGTCATGTGGACTATGGTGAAAGTCTGGAGGAGGCACTTTACAGGGAATCCTCGGAAGAGTTGGGGTTCCGGGACTTCAATCCGGTTTACCTGAAATCCTACGTCTGGGAGTCTGCCCGGGAGAAGGAACTTGTGAATGTCTTCGCCACGGTGGGTAGCTTTGTCCTGAAACCTGACAATGACGAAGTCGCGGAAGGACGTTACTGGAATATGTCCGAGATCGAATCGAATCTTGGCAGGGGAATGTTCACCCCGAATTTTGAGCAGGAATTCAAATCAATCAAAGACACTTTACTGGCATTGCTATGATGGACAAGCTAATCGACAAATTCATAAAGGATCAGCTGTCGGTCTGGCCGATGGCCGCCGAGAATTACCGCAATCTCAAGAAAGCGGAGACCAAACATCTGGATGTTGGAGGACTCAAGGTCCTTGCCCAATATAATCCGTGCCGCAGAATTTCGTCCGAGGCCCCTCTTGACAAGAAATCCATCAGCGAAAGGCCTTGCTTCCTGTGTCCGGAAAACCGTCCGGCCGAGCAGACGAACATTGAGTTCGAAGGACGCAAGGGGCGCAAGTACCGGGTGACCTTGAATCCGTACCCTATCTTCCCGTCCCATCTGGTGATCTCCAGCTTTGACCACACACCACAGTCAATCTGGCACCGTTACCAAGACCTTCTCGACTTTGTCAAGGAAAATCAGGAATATCTCGGGTTCTACAACGGTCCTCAGAGCGGGGCCTCGGCTCCAGACCACATGCATTTTCAGGCGTGTCCGCAAGGCTTGATGCCACTCCAGAACAGGGTTGACGAATTGCTTGACGCCGGCGAAGGCGGCACATTAAAGTTCCTGACGAATGTAAAGGAAGCCAGGTTGTTCCAGCTTGATGAATATGCCCGAGGCGTTTTCGTGCTACGGGGAACAACGGCGAAATCCACGGCGAAGCTGTTCTACAGGCTTCTGGACTGCGCTCCTGTTCCGGAGGATTCTGACGAGCCGAGGCTCAACCTGATCGCATGGTGTCATGGCGGAGAGTACCGTTCCGCTGTGATGTTCAGGGAAAAACACCGTCCGCATAACTATTTCTCCACAGATTCCGACCATCTTGCGATGAGTCCTGGCTGTGCTGACATGGCAGGAGTCTATGTGGTTCCGGAGAAAGAAGACTTTGACAAACTTGACTCAAGGGTTCTTTCACAGGTTGTGGAAGAGGTGGCCGCAAGCGAGGCGACGGAGAAAGAGATCATCTGGAGGCTGACCAGAACCCAGAACAGGTTGGAGGTCGGCATCATGTCCGGTCAGGAGATTGAATTTGAGATAATTTCGGATGGAGCCGGAAAGCAGAAAGTGGAATATTCAGGCGGGCGAATCTCCTACAACGGTGTGCTGTATGACGAATTGGTCTTCGAGGCCCAGACAGAGGCCACTATGTTCGCCGAGCCGTCCTTCATCCTCTATGGGGTGACCATTGGGGTGGATTTCCATTGGGAGCGCAAGGTGACCCAGAAGTTTGCCGGGACGCTGAAGTTCATCGTGGATGGGGACAAGGTCACGGCTGTGAATATTGTCGGAGTTGAGGACTATCTTTTGAGTGTGATCTCTTCGGAGATGAAGGCCTCGGCCGGGCTTGAGTTCCTCAAGGCTCACGCTGTCATTTCCCGGTCCTGGGTTATGGCTCAGGTGGAGCACCGTAGGAAACCGGCCATTCGACAGGCTCAGGGGCCGGAGTCGGTTGATGGGTACGACACTGCGGTCGCTGAGCCTGTCGAAGCGCCGGTCACTTCGACAAGCTCAGTGACCACTGAATCGGACTCAGTGGCTGCCGACAGTGCGGGCTCGGTGACCGAAGAGGGTGAGTACATCAAATGGTTCGACCACGATGACCATACATTGTTCGATGTCTGCGCCGATGACCACTGCCAGCGCTACCAAGGCCTTACCATGGCCGTGGGCGAGACCGTCCGCAAGGCCATAGACCAGACCTGGGGACTTGTCCTCACTTCCGAAGGCGAGATCTGCGACGCCCGCTTCTCCAAATGCTGCGGAGGTCGCATGGAACTTTTCAGCACCTGCTGGGAAGACAAGGACTACCCGTACCTCCAACCGTTGCCAGACACCCCTGACTGCGCGGAAGGTGGGAAGGTGTTCTGCGACACAAAGGACGAAGCCATTCTCTCCCAGGTGCTTAACGACTACGATCTGGAGACGGAGGACTTCTACAGATGGAGGACTGAATATTCAAGGACGGAGGTTTCCGACCTTGTCCGCAAGCGTTCAGGAATGGATTTCGGAACTATCCGCGCCCTTGTCCCTATTGAGAGGGGGCCATCCGGAAGACTGAAACGGCTCAAGATAGTAGGCGACCGGAAGACCATTGTCATCGGCAAGGAACTGATCATCCGTCGCTGGCTCTCTGACTCCCATCTCAAGAGTTCGGCCTTTGATGTGAAATGGGATGGGGACAGACTTATTCTGGATGGTTCTGGTTGGGGGCATGGTGTCGGGCTTTGCCAAATCGGCGCTGCCGTGATGGCAAGCAAAGGCTACACTTACGACCAAATCCTCATGCATTACTATCCCGGAAGCAAGTTGGAAAGAAGATAAATAACAAACACATAATGAATAACAGCAATTTCACAAAACGTAACCCCTGGATGTGGATACCGACCCTCTACTTTGTGGAGGGCATCCCATATTTTCTGGTCAACAATGTCTCTGTCCTGATGTTCGCCAAGATGGGCGTTCCTAACGGGCAGATGGCTCTGTTCACATCCCTGCTCTATCTCCCTTGGACGCTGAAATTCCTTTGGAGCCCTTTCGTGGACATCATCAAGACAAAGAGATGGTGGATCATCACGATGCAGATCATCATGTCCATCGCGTTTGTCGTTCAGGCTCTTACGATGCCTCATCCGTCAGCGGAAGCCATAGCGGCCGGCACCACTCCGATGAGCCTGTTCACGTTCACGCTTGTCCTCTTTGTGTTCGCCGCTTTCGCCTCGGCCACCCATGACATAGCCGCCGACGGGTTTTACATGCTGGCTCAGAACCAGAGCAGCCAGGCGGCCTTTGTGGGAGTCCGCAGCACGTTCTACAGGCTGGCCAACGTCTTCGGCAACGGCGTGATCGTCGCTGTGGCCGGCCTTCTTGAGACAAGGACCGGCAATGTGCCGCTGGCATGGCAGCTGACCATCGGAGGTTCCGGCATCCTGCTCACGGCTCTGACACTATACCACACGTTCGCGATTCCTAAGCCGGAGTCTGATGTGCCTAATATCCAGGAAGATTCCGGCAACAAGGTCGCTGAAATTTTCGAGGGCTTCGGACGTACCGTCACGACATATTTCAAGAAACCGGGCGTCTGGCTTGCCATCATATTCATGCTTTGCTATCGTCTTCCGGAGGCTTTCCTCATCAAGATGTGCACTCCGTTCCTTGTCGCGGCCCGAGAGGCCGGGGGACTTGGAATGCAGACGGCTCAGGTCGGGATCGCATACGGCACGCTCGGTGTGATATTCCTGCTGCTCGGTGGCATTCTCGGAGGCCTTCTCGCTTCAAGACTGGGCTTGAAAAAGTCCATTTGGATCATGGCGGCTTTCATGACGCTCCCTTGTTTGTCGTTCGTTTATCTTGCTGTGGTCCAACCTACAAGCTTCGCTACCATCTGCACCTGCATCGCCATCGAACAGTTCGGCTACGGCTTCGGCTTCACTGCCTACATGCTCTACATGATGTACTTCTCCGAAGGTGAGTTCAAGACCTCGCACTATGCTTTCTGCACCTGTTTCATGGCGCTGAGCATGATGATCCCTGGCATGTTCGCCGGATACCTTCAGGAGTACCTCGGCTACAAGGGATTCTTCTGGATGGTGATTGCCTGCTGCATCGCGACCGTCGTTGTCACCTTCCTTGCGGACCGCAAGATCGATCCTGAATATGGCAAAAAATAGTCAGTCACTTAATAATCAACGAATATATGAACTCAATCAAAAGAATATTCACTGCCTTTCTTGGCATCGCGGCAACGGCCTCTTCTTTCGCCACAGCAGCTGAAAAACAGATAGTGCGCACAGGGATTGAAGTGCTTGAAAGTCGTGGTTTTGAGGGACTTGTCGGCAAGAATGTCGGCCTTGTCACCAACCCGAGCGGTGTTGACCACAATCTCCGCTCAACCATTGACATCCTTCATGAGGCTCCGGGAGTCAATCTCAAGACACTTTTCGCTCCTGAGCATGGTGTACGCGGGGATGCCTACGCCGGCTCTCATGTGGAGGATTTCAAGGACGCCAAGACAGGAATCCCTGTATATTCAGTCTATGGCTCCAACCGCAAGCCGAGCAAGAAGATGCTTGAGGGACTGGACATTGTCGTCTATGACATCCAGGACATCGGCAGCCGTTCCTACACATTCATCAGCACGCTTGGACTGGTGATGAGGGCCTGTGCGGAGAACGGTATCGAAGTCATGGTGCTTGACAGGCCTAACCCTCTGGGCGGCAATAAGGTGGAAGGATGCCTCGTCGAGCCGGGCTTCCACTCGTTCGTCAGTGAGTTCAGGATCCCTTACATCTACGGCCTCACCGTCGGCGAGCTTGCCATCATGATCAACGAGGAAGGCCTGAACTGTGGCGAAAAGGGGAACGAGGCCCCATTGAAATGCAGGCTCTCCGTCATCCCGATGGAAGGATGGCACAGGAATATGCTCTATCCTGACACTAATCTCCCTTGGATCCTTCCGTCTCCGAACATTCCTTACCCTCAGTCAGCCGTGAACTATCCGTCCTCCGGCATCACCGGCGAGTTCCAAGGCTATCTAAACATCGGCATCGGCTACACTCTCCCGTTCGAGGTGTTCGCGGCCGAGTGGATTGACGCTGACGCGTTGAAGGCCAGACTGGACAGCTACAACCTTCCGGGAGTGGCTTTCAGGACGATTCATTTCAAGCCATTCTCCGGCAGCCTTCAGGGGAAACTCATTCATGGTGTCCAGTTCCATTACACTGACTACGAGGCCGCTTGCTGCACATTGACCCAGTTCTATGTGATGCAGGCCGTGAACGAACTCTATCCGGACAGGAATCCGTTCGCCCTCTCCAAGGGACGCAACAACATGTTCGACAAGGTGTGTGGTACGGATTATGTAAGAACGACTTTCGGAAAGCGTCTTAAGGTCGGGGACATCGCTGACTATTGGTCCAAGGATGTCGAGGCCTTCAAGAAACTTTCCAGAAAGTATTGGCTATATAATTAAACCACTTAGTAACATGAAAAAAATAAGTTGCCTCAGATTAAGAGAATATTTTCGAGGATAGATCTATTTTCGAAGAAGGAGTGTGCCGGTGGC
>OCLD01000096.1_pt1 | contig 21909 bp, 18 predicted proteins | sample 1495911 | NCBI WGS metagenome assembly OCLD01 (sample SAMN03418271, study PRJEB22391) | human gut metagenome | biome: human-gut; feature: organic feature; material: feces | host: Homo sapiens | place: Tanzania | collected 2013-01
CCGGTATACGGAAGAAAAATCCTTCCGCTGCAGGGTTGGATAAACGATCGCCGACAGATCCAGTTTGTACCAGACTTTTTTATCGGGTTTATGCAATTTGCTGGTGGCAGCCTGTGCTGCCTTAGGGGAATTGTTTTTCATAGTTAGAACCACATTAGCAAAAATATTTATATTCTTAATTCAATATATCATATTCAGTATACCACAATTTATTGGGGATACCACAGCATTTTTAATTATGATATAATGAGCCTCAAAGGAAAGCAAGCGACTCTGAAAGAGGCATTTGCTTTCCTGGGCTCATTAACGAACATGCATCTGTCGAAGACAGATAGAGAGTGCGCAGCACGGGCATGTGAGTGAAGCTATAAGTGAAAAACAAGGAGGACCATATCCGTGAGAAGAACCCCGAAAGAGAACATTAACCAGGGCTTCATTAACCTGATTCGTAAAGCCCATGGATTGATTGAAAATACCGATATTGAAAAGCATCGTCACTCCCAGGATCAGATGGGAGCTTTATTTGGAAATAACCGGGAAGTGGAGGTGACGGAAACAACCGTCGGAGCGATGTATGCCGAGTGGATCCGCGTAGACCGTCCCCATTCCGGCAGGAAGATTATTCTGTACTGCCATGGCGGCGGCTACAGCACCGGAAGCCCGTTGTATGCCAGAACCCTTACGACAAAGCTGGCGAGCCTGCTTTCCATGGATGTGTTCTGCTTTGATTACCGTCTGGCACCGGAGCATCCCTATCCGGCAGCAGTGGATGATGCACAGGCCGCATGGGATTACCTGATGCTACAGGGCTATGGAGCGAAGGATATCTTTGTGGCAGGCGATTCCGCAGGAGGAAACCTGGCACTGGCACTGGGACTGCGCCTGAAGGAACAGAAGCGTATGCTTCCGGCAGGCTTTGTTCTCATGTCACCCTGGACAGATCTCACCGTATCCGGTAAGACGCATGAGACGAAAGCGGATGTGGATCCGGTTCTGAACCAGAACTACTTAAATGAAATGATTGAAAATTATGTGCCACAGGCGAAGAAAAATCTTGAAGAAGCGACAGTGGATTTACAGGCGGCAGAAGATCAGGTGGGAGAGAAAAAAGATGTTAATAAGATGTTTGAAGAATTGTTTCATGTAGAATATTTACAGAATCCGGAAATTTCCCCGTTGTTTGGAGACTTCACCGGATTTCCGCCAACCTACATTCAGGTGGGAGAGCTGGAAGTGCTGATGTCTGATTCTATCATGCTACAGAAGAAGATGAGTAAGGATGGGGTATCGGTTTCTTTAGACACTTATAAGAATATGTGGCATGTATTCCAGATGGGACCGTTTAAGACCGCAGTCGAAGCCATCCAGAAGTGCGGCGATTTTATCTATTCCGTGCAATAAATGAATTTGTGGGTATTTGCGGAAGAAAGCAATATTATGAGATAATCACATAACTGCAAAGCAGCATAGCTGATCGAGGTAAAGCAGCATAGCTGATCGAGGTAAAGCAGCATAGCTGATCGAGGTAAAACAGCATAGCTGATCGAGGTAAAACAGCATAGCTTATAGCAACATAACAGTATAATAAATAATGGCAGCTTGCCGAAAGGTGTTTGGACATAATCTTCTATGAAAATACTTTTATGTCCAAAAAAATGTGGATAAAGCCTGAAAACGCCGTAAATATTGCTTGAAACAGCATAAATTAGAAGAAAATTGGATATAAACAGTGAAATTTGAAGTTCATATGTCCAAAAGAAAAAATTATTTGGACATATTTCTCTATAAAGGTAGAAATATGTCCAAAACAATAATTAGCGAAACACCCAGAGAAGAAATCAAGTCAGCAATCAGAGAAGCAGCCAAGGCAGTAACTGGAGTAGTAACCAAAGAAAAATCAAGTCAGCAACCAAAGCAACAACTAAACCAGCACTTGAAACAGCAACCAGAACAGGTTGCAGCAAAAGGTTACAGGAAAATAAAAATATCTTAAAGAAAGAAAAAGGAAAATGGAGCCGGAGGCAGAATATTAGAAGTAGAGACTTGTGAACGGTTGGTTTATTTAGGGATAAAGGACGTAACCATTGAACATACGAGAAAATCTGGAACAGCTGGAAATTGAATATTTAAGTCCCTATGCGGCGCACAGCCGTGATTCAAAAGGGAGGCTTCGGGAGGAAGAGCCGTGTGACATCCGTCCGGTCTATCAGCGTGACCGTGACAGGATCCTGCATTCGAAGTCTTTCCGGAGATTGAAGGATAAGACACAGGTATTTCTGACGCCGGAGGGGGACCACTACCGTACCCGTATGACGCATACCCTCGAGGTATCCCAGAATGCGAGGACAATTGCGAAGGCACTCCGGATGAACGAAGATCTGGTGGAAGCGATTGCCTTGGGACATGACCTTGGGCATACACCGTTTGGACATGCCGGGGAACGCGCGTTGAATGCGGTCTGTCCGTACGGGTTTATCCATAGTGAACAGAGTGTACGCCTTGTGGATATTCTGGAAAAGGGCGGTCAGGGACTGAACCTGACCATGGAAGTACGGGATGGCATTAAAAACCATCAGACGAAGGGAATGCCCTTTACCTTAGAAGGACAGATTGTGCGTCTGTCGGATAAGATTGCCTATATTCATCATGACATGGACGATGCAATCCGTGCAGGAATTTTGAAAGAAAGCGATGTCCCCAAGGAGATCGGGGATGTCATTGGATATACGACAGGAGAGAGACTGGATCACTTTATTCATGATATCGTGAGCAACAGCTATGGTAAGAATGCCATTGTGATGTCGGAACCGGTGGCGGATGCCATGAAGAATCTGCGTGCATTTATGTTTGAAAGAGTTTATCACAATCCGGAAGCGAAGAGTCAGGAGGGCAAGGCAGAAATGCTGATCCAGACGCTTTACAGCTATTATAGGCATCATTTAGAGCTGCTGCCTGTGGATCTGATCAGGCTTCTTGATAAGGACGAGCCGGAGGAGCGGATTGTGTGTGATTATATCAGCTCGATGACTGATCGGTTTGCAATTGCCAAGTATGAGGAAATCTATATTCCCAAATCCTGGCCGAATACATAGGAAGGTGTTTATGTATTACCCTGATGAATTAGTGGAAGAGGTCCGGATGAAAAACGACATCGTGGATGTCATTTCCGGCTATGTGAAGATACAAAAAAAGGGAAGCAGTTATTTCGGACTGTGTCCCTTTCATAATGAAAAATCGCCGTCCTTTTCGGTATCGCCCGGCAAGCAGATGTATTACTGCTTTGGATGCGGGGCGGGGGGAAATGTGTTCAGCTTCGTGATGCAGTATGAGAATTTCACCTTTCCGGAGGCGGTTAAGATGCTCGCAGAGCGGGCTGGTGTGAATCTCCCGGAGGTTGAATATACCGAGGAGATGCGCCGGAAAGAAGACCGGAGAAGTAAGCTTTTAGAGATCAATAAGCTTGCCGCGACATACTTCTTTTATCAGCTTCGGAGTGAACGCGGTAAGGTCGGGCTGGAATATCTGAAGAAGCGTCAGCTTTCCGATGAGACGATCCGGCATTGGGGCCTGGGATTTTCCAATGTGACGAGCAACGATCTTGTGAAGTATTTAAAGAGCAAAGGTTATGATGACCAGATCATTCAGGAGGCGGGACTTGCCAGCTTCGATGAACGATATGGTCTGCATGATAAATTCTGGAACCGTGTGATGTTTCCGATTCAGGACATCAATCACCGCGTGATCGGTTTCGGAGGACGTGTGATGGGAGATGGAAAGCCTAAATACTTAAACTCTCCCGAAACACCGGTTTTTGATAAGAGCCGTAATCTGTACGGACTCAATTTTGCAAGAACCGCACGGACGAATAATATTATTCTCTGTGAAGGCTATATGGATGTCATTTCCATGCATCAGGCGGGCTTTACCCAGGCGGTGGCTTCCCTTGGAACCGCATTTACTGCAGGACAGGCGAATATTTTAAGAAGGTATGCCAAAGAAGTGATCCTTGCATACGACAGTGACGGCGCCGGAGTGAATGCAGCATTGCGTGCAATCGGAATTTTAAAGGAAGTCGAGCTTACCGGTAAGGTTTTAAATCTCGAACCGTATAAGGATCCGGACGAATTCATTAAGAACGAGGGAGCCGAGAAGTTCCAGCAGCGGATTAACGAGGCGGAGAACAGCTTTTTCTTCGAACTGCGTATCCTGCAAAGAGACTATAACCTGAAGGATCCGGAATCCAAAACGCGGTTCCACCGTGAAATTGCGAAGAAGCTCTGTGAGTTTTCGGAGGATGTGGAACGGGATAACTACATTCAGGCAGTTGCGGACAAGTATCTGATCGGATATGAAAATCTGCGCAAGCTGGTGATGAGTTATGCACTGAAAACAGGAAATGTACAGCCGGCGGTACGGCCAAAATCCGGCATCCAGCCGAAGAACACCCCGGATGAAAACCGGAAGAAGCCGCAGAAACTTTTTCTGACCTGGCTTGTAGAGGAGCCGCAGTTATACCAGAAGGTAAAGCAGTACATCTCCGTGGAGGACTTTACCGAGGAATTGTACCGGAAGGTGGCAGAGCGGTTGTTTGCAGATCTTGACAGAGGAGAAATCAACCCGGCGGCAATCATCAGTCTGTTTAACGACATGGAGGAGCAGCGCGAGGTAGCAGGCGTATTTAACACGAAACTGCAGGAAATTACAACGAAGCAGGATCGTGAAAAAGCCTTTCACGATATTCTGGTAGCACTTAAGCGAAACAGTTATGAATACTTTTCCAGCCGGCTCGGTGCCGATGTAAATGCACTCAAAAAGGCGATTGAGGGCAAAAAAGCACTGGAAGAACTTGAGAAAACGCATATTTCACTGGATTAAAGCTAATAATGGTAATATTTAGTAACAAGGAAGGATGGAAACACCAATGGATGAAAATGTACAGGCAAAGTTTGAGGAAAAATTAAAGCAGCTTCTTGCTATGGCCAAGAAGAAAAAGAATGTCTTGGAATATCAGGAAATTGTGGATTTTCTGGCTGATCTTGCATTGAATGAGGAACAAATCGAGAAAGTAACCGAGCATCTGGAAAAATCCGGTGTCGATGTGCTTCGCATTACAAACGATGATGAAGACGATGTGATTGACGATGAAGAGATTATCCTGTCCGAAGAAGACGAGGTGGATATGGAGAATATCGACCTGTCCATACCGGACGGAGTCAGTGTGGAAGATCCGGTTCGTATGTATTTAAAAGAGATCGGTAAGGTTCCTCTTTTAAGTGCAGAGGAAGAGATAGAGCTGGCACAACGTATGGAAGAAGGCGATGAGGATGCCAAGAAGCGTCTGGCTGAGGCAAACTTACGTCTGGTTGTCAGCATTGCAAAGCGTTATGTCGGAAGAGGAATGTTATTCCTTGATCTGATTCAGGAAGGAAATTTAGGTCTGATTAAGGCCGTTGAAAAGTTTGATTACCGCAAGGGATACAAGTTTTCCACCTATGCAACCTGGTGGATCCGTCAGGCGATTACCCGTGCGATTGCCGATCAGGCAAGAACCATCCGTATTCCGGTACACATGGTGGAGACGATTAACAAGCTGATCCGTGTCAGCCGTCAGCTGTTACAGGAGCTTGGAAGAGAGCCGCTTCCGGAGGAAATTGCAGAAGAAATGAACCTTCCGGTAGAACGTGTCCGTGAGATTCTGAAGATCTCCCAGGAGCCGGTTTCTCTGGAAACCCCGATCGGTGAAGAGGAGGATTCCCATTTAGGCGACTTTATCCAGGATGATAATGTACCGGTTCCTGCCGATGCAGCAGCATTTACCCTGTTAAAGGAGCAGCTCGTCGAAGTTTTGGGAACCCTGACCGAAAGAGAGCAGAAGGTACTCCGTCTCCGTTTTGGTCTTGATGATGGACGGGCCAGAACCCTTGAGGAAGTCGGTAAGGAATTTAATGTAACCAGAGAGCGTATCCGTCAGATTGAAGCCAAAGCGCTCCGCAAGCTCCGCCATCCCAGCAGAAGCCGGAAACTGAAGGATTATCTGGACTAATTTGTTCTGAGCATATTTGACTATATATGGCGAAGCAGCCACATGAGCAAAAGGAAAGCTGGAGAAGGATCATGTCAGGGAAAACAACAGGAAGTGTCCGGCTGTCGGAGAGAATGCTGGCGATTGCACAGATGGTAAGTCCCGGAATGCGTGTATGTGATGTGGGATGCGATCATGGCTTTGTATCGATTTATCTTGTTGAGGAGGGAATAGCCCCCTCAGTGCTTGCCATGGACATCGGGAAGGGGCCGTTGGGACAGGCACAGATTCATATTGAAGAAGCTGGATTACAGGACCGGATTACCACACGGTTATCCGATGGATTAAAGCAGTACAGGGAAGGAGAGGCAGACTGCCTCATTATTGCGGGGATGGGAGGACCTCTCATGCAGGAGATCCTTTCCAATAAAAAAGTAGAAGACTTCAAGGAGATCATCCTTGCTCCACAGTCGGAGATTTGCGAATTCCGGAAGTTTCTTGCTGATCATGGATTTGAAATTGTGGCAGAGAATATGGTCTTTGAGGATGGGAAATACTATCCTATGATGAAGGTTCATCTGGTGGTCAGGGGGGAGGAAGGCAGGAAAGTGTTCTCCATACCGGGAACACGGGATGAGGAAGTGGCTTATCGTTTCGGACCGCTTTTGCTTTCGCAGAAGAACCCCGTTTTAAGACAGTATTTACATAAGGAAGAGCATAAGAATATTGAAATTCTGAGCTCATTGAAGGATTACGGGGGGGAACGGATTGGCGCAAGACGGAATATACTGGAACAGGAATTGTTTTTTATCCGGATGGCGCTGCAGGAAATGGAAGGAGAAGGCTAGTATGGCAAACATTACCATTGACGGGGTGACAAAAGAATACCCGAATGGACTGAAATACGAGGAGATTACATCCGAATATCAGAAACAGTATGATAATATGATCGCACTGGTGCTTGAAAACGGAAAGATCCGGGAGCTGATCAAGCCGGTACATAAGGACTGTACCTTGTCTTTTTTGACCTTAAAGGATGTGATCGGGCACAAAACCTATGTCCGTACTGCCATTATGACACTGATCAAATCAGTGTATGATGTGTTGGAGGATAAGGAGATTACGAAGGTAAAGGTAGAATTTGCCATCGGGCAGGGCTATTACATCAATATCAGGATGGATGAAAAGCTCACCCACGAAATGGCAGAAAAAATCCGGCAGAGAATGAAGGAGCTGGTGGATGCCGACCGTCCGATTATCAAGCGGTCTTATCCGATTGATGATGCGGTAGAGCTGTTCCGCAAGTACAAGATGTACGATAAGGTGAACCTGTTCCGTTACCGCCGGGGATCTTCAGTTAATATCTATTGTCTGGACGGTTACTACGATTATTATTATGGCTATATGCTGCCAAGCACCGGATATCTCAAATATTACGATGTGATGCAGTATGAAGAAGGTCTGCTGCTACTCATTCCCGGTGTGAGCGAGCCGGATAAGATTGATTTCTTCGAACCGAGGGAAAAGCTGTTCCATGAGCTGAAAACCACGACACAGTGGGGAGAAAGCATTGGAATTGAAACGGTCGGGGACTTAAACAATGCGATCTGCAGCGGGGATATGAATGATATGATTCTCATGCAGGAGGCACAGCAGGAGCGCAGAATCGGTGAGATTGCGCAGGAAATCGTGAAGCGCGGGGATGTGAAGTTTGTGCTGATTGCAGGTCCGTCCTCTTCGGGTAAAACCACGTTTTCCCACCGGTTATCGGTACAGCTCCGTACCTATGGACTGGTGCCGCATCCGATCGGACTGGATGATTATTTCGTAAACAGGGATAAGACACCGAGGGATGAAAACGGGGATTACAATTTCGAATGCCTGGAAGCCATTGATGTGGCGCAGTTTAACGAGGATATGCAGCGTCTGTTAAAGGGAGAAAGAGTCGAGATTCCTTCCTTTAATTTTAAGACAGGACTTCGTGAATATAAGGGTAATTTCAAACAGTTAGGGCCGGAGGATGTGCTTGTCATCGAAGGAATTCACGGATTGAATCCCAAGACCACGGCAGGGCTTCCCGATGACAGTAAGTATAAGATTTATATTAGTGCCTTGACAAGTCTTAATATTGACGAGCATAATAGAATACCGACCACTGATGGAAGACTGATCCGCCGTATGGTAAGGGACGCCAGAACAAGAGGCGCAAGTGCGAAGCGGACGATTGAAATGTGGCCTTCCGTACGCCGTGGCGAGGAAGCGTATATTTTCCCTTATCAGGAAAGTGCGGATGTGATGTTTAATTCCGTGCTGATTTATGAGCTTGCGGTACTGAAACAGTACGCAGAGCCGCTGCTATTCAGCATCCAGAAGGGAGAACCGGAATATTACGAGGCAAAGCGTCTCTTAAAATTCCTCGAATACTTCCTTGGCATTGACAGTGAAAACGTTCCCAATAACTCCATCTGCCGTGAGTTTATCGGGGGAAGTCTGTTCAATGTCTGAGAACTAATAAGCCATGCAGCTGCCATTGACACACTTTCCTGGAAGCTTGCTTACAAAGAAGTGGTGTCGATGGCAGGTAATTAAATAGAGACATAAGTAGGACAGGTGATCGCGGCCGTATTTATACGGGTGAGGAAAGTCCGGGCTTCACAGGGCAGAATGCCGGATAACGTCCGGTGGAGGTGACTCCAAGGCCAGTGCAACAGAAATATACCGCCTCGCAAGAGGTAAGGGTGGAAAGGCAGCGTAAGAGACTACCGCCTGCCTGGTAACAGGCGGGGCACATGTAAACCCCATTCGAAGCAAGACCAAAACGAAGGCGCTAAGGTTTGCCCGACCAGCCTTCAGGTGGGTCGCTTGAGGCTATTGGCAACAGTAGTCCTAGATAGATGATCACTCAACGACATAACCCGGCTTATCGTCCTGCTTATCTTTTATAGTAACGATTCAGAATAGTTACAAATAAAAGACCTCAACTCACATGACGGTATGAGTTGAGGTCTTATATTTTCATTCATTAAATTTTAGATCTTCCGATGATTAAGCCATCTTGTTAACAGCCTGAGCTAAACGAGATACTTTTCTGGAAGCTGTGTTCTTATGGTAAACGCCCTTGCTGGCAGCCTTATCGATTACTGTGGTAGCAGCAACTAAAGCTTCCTGTGCAGCAGCCTTGTCGTTTGCTTCGATAGCAGCAACAACCTTCTTGACAGCTGTCTTAACGCCGGACTTGATTGCCTTATTTCTTTCAGCTCTTGTCTGATTAACTAAAATTCTCTTCTTTGCAGATTTAATGTTAGCCACGATGTACACCTCCTATTAAAATCGTAAGTTACTGAGATGTTTCATTAAAGCCGGACACGGACGTTTTAATGTAAACACACGCATATTATTGTAGCCGCATCCTGCAAATATGTCAATAACAAAACGAATAAAATATGACAATTCTGGAAAAATATTTATGAAAATAATTTCGGAGGGGCAGAAAAATGGAGCAGGTGCAGATTCGGACGGACTTGGCTTTAGAAGCACGTGAAAGTGTCTCAGAGAAGGAGGAACACCTTCATGGGGTACAGGTGGAAGAAGAATATAAGGAAGAAAGTGAGATTAAGATTACACGGGTGACGATCGAGAGTAAGAATGGAGCACGTCTTCTGGGAAAGGCGATGGGAACCTATGTGACGCTGGAAGCTCCCAATATGGCACATCCGGATGAAGATTACCATGAGGAGATCGCCAGGGAGCTGGCATACCAGATCAAGTCCTTACTTCCGAAGGAAAAGGAGCAGTTAAGTATTCTTATAGTCGGGCTTGGAAACCGGGAGGTGACGGCGGATTCATTAGGACCACGTGTGGTGGATAACCTGACGATTACCAGGCATATGGTAATGGAATTCGGGAATGCGGCTTATGAAGGCCGTAAGCTTCCCCTTACCAGCAGCCTTGTTCCGGGCGTTATGGCGAAGACCGGAATGGAATCACAGGAAATCATCAGCGGTGTGGTGGCACAGACACATCCGGACCTGGTGATTGTGATTGATGCATTAGCAGCAAGATCGATCAAAAGACTGAACCGTACGATTCAGATTTCCAATGCGGGAATTAATCCGGGTTCCGGAGTCGGAAATTACCGGAATGCCATTCAGGAGGAGAACCTTGGTGTACCGGTCATTGCACTTGGTGTTCCTACGGTTGTGGATGCCGCAACTATCGTGCAGGATGCGGTTTTTAAGGACTGTACCATGGAAGATCAGGATTTCCTTGACCGGAAAGAAAAGATAACGGGCGCTATGGATGAACTTTATAACATGTATGTTACGGGAAAAGATGTAGATTATGAAATCCAGCAGATCAGCCATATTATTTGCAATGCCATTCATCTGGCTTTGGAACTGTAAAACGCATGAAATTGAATGATTAAGACAAAGCAAGCATAAAATACCCTAGTGGGGTGTGGAAACTTGTATAGATTATGGAACAGTCATCTGGCCCGGAAGGGCATCATACAATTTGCAGCACTGGTGTTGATTAGTCAGGTAGAATTGGTGTATCTGCCTGTGGCAGGATATCTGCGGCAGATGGATCGTAAGGTTGCGGAGTTGTCATTAGTGGAACGCGCCATTGCCATGGAATCTGCCTATTATTATTACGGCGCATATATAACAGCGGACTCCGGAGCAGTGGTGGCGGAAGGCGTAGGAACGGGAGCCGCAGAGGCAGGCGCAGAAGTGAAAGTGGAAGGTGCAGGAGTGAAGGCAGCGGAAGCAGAAGCAGGAGATGGGTCAGAGACAGAAGGTGTCGGTGCAACAGAAATAACAGAACTGGCGGAGCTGACAGACTCTAATGTAGACGATGATGCAGAAGGTGAGCAAAGATGGCAAGATGGGCAGGCTCAGGCGTTGGAAGGATTGCAGATCCAGATTATTGATTCGGATGAAGAGGGAACTCCAACAGGAATACAGATCCAGCCGGAGATCCAGGAAGAAATGTTAAGGGAACAGGAATCTACAGAGATTCCTCAGGAAGAATATTTCAAACAGATGCTGAGAGAGAATGGGATAACGGATTCTGACATAAATCTGACAGAACAGGGGCAGGAAAATAGTGGAGAAGTGGATTTGGAAGAAAATGAACCCTTTTCTCCGGGAGCTGCCTCTTCCGGATTTGAACTGGCGGCAGTGCCTGCCTATACATATGACTGGACGAAGCAGTGGACGGAGGATGATCTACGTTCTGAGTTCTTTGCGGTAGACGGTTCTACCAGTATGAAAGAAGAATATCTGGATGCAGAACGGTTATTAAATGAAGATTTAATATTAAATAATGAAGACGAAGAGCAGGGCCCACAGATCCTGATTTATCATACGCATGCAAGCGAGGACTTCGCGGATTCCATTCCGGGGGATCCGTCAACAACGATTATTGGAGCGGGGGACCGTCTGACGGAGCTTCTCGAAGGATATGGCTTCCGTGTGCTGCACGATACGGGAGTCTATGACCAGGAACGGGACAATGCCTATGAAAAGGCACTTCCGGCAGTAGAGCAGATTTTGAAGGAAAATCCCAGTATCGAAGTGGTGATTGATCTGCACCGGGATGAAATGGCGAATGACCGGAGACTTGTCATGGATTTGCAGGGAAGACCGACAGCGCGCTTCATGTTTTTTAATGGATTAAGCTATTTGAGGAAACAGGGGGAGATTTCCTATCTGGAAAATCCGTATATTCTGGATAATCTGGCGTTTTCCTTTCAGGCGCAGGTGCTTGCCAATGAATATTATCCGGGACTGACACGCAAGATTTACCTGAAAGCCTACCGATATAACATGCATTTATGTCCGAAAAGCATGCTGATTGAACTTGGAGCACAGAACAATACTGTCGAAGAAATCATGAATGCCTGCGATCCGTTGGCACATGTTCTTGCCATGGTGCTGAAAAAGAGGTAGAATAGTTATCAGCATAATTAGGAAAGGTTTAGAATTTATGTCACATATTGATCAGAGCAAAATCCGGAATTTCTGCATTGTAGCGCATATTGACCATGGTAAGTCTACCCTTGCAGACCGTATTATAGAAAAGACAGGACTGTTGACCAGCCGTGAAATGCAGGCACAGGTACTTGACAACATGGATCTGGAAAGAGAACGTGGAATTACGATTAAGGCACAGTCTGTCCGGACGATTTATAAAGCGCAGGACGGTGAAGAATATATTTTTAACCTGATTGACACGCCGGGGCATGTAGACTTCAATTATGAGGTCAGCAGAAGCCTTGCCGCATGCGACGGGGCCATTCTTGTCGTGGATGCGGCACAGGGAATTGAGGCACAGACCCTTGCCAATGTCTATCTGGCACTGGATCATGACCTTGAGGTGTTCCCGGTCATTAATAAAATCGACCTGCCGAGTGCAGAGCCGGAGCGTGTAAAGAATGAAATTGAAGATGTAATCGGTATTGAAGCACAGGATGCACCGCTTATTTCTGCCAAAAACGGAATTGGCATCGATGAAGTGCTCGAAGCGATTGTACATAAGATTCCGGCACCCAAGGGAGATCCCGATCAGCCGCTGAAAGCGCTGATTTTTGACTCCTTATACGATTCCTATAAGGGTGTTATTATTTTCTGCCGTCTGATGGACGGAAGGGTTTCCAAAGGGACAAGTATTAAAATGATGGCAACCGGCGCAACTGCAGAAGTTGTGGAGGTCGGTTATTTCGGAGCCGGTCAGTTTATCCCCTGTGACGAACTGGAAGCCGGCATGGTAGGTTATATTACCGCTTCCATTAAGAATGTAAAGGATACGGCTGTCGGTGATACTGTGACGGATCTCAATAATCCCTGTACAGAGCCGCTTCCCGGCTATAAGAAAGTAAATTCCATGGTATATTGCGGAATGTATCCGGCAGATGGCGCGAAATATCCAGATCTGCGGGATGCGTTAGAGAAGCTGCAGTTAAACGATGCTTCCTTAAGCTATGAGCCGGAAACCTCGATTGCACTGGGCTTTGGCTTCCGATGTGGCTTCCTGGGACTGCTTCATCTGGAAATTATTCAGGAGCGTTTAGAGCGGGAGTACAATCTGGACCTCGTAACAACCGCACCGGGTGTTATTTATCATGTACACAAGCTGAACGGGGAAATGATTGAACTGACGAATCCGTCCAATCTGCCGGACCCGACAGAAATTGATTATATGGAAGAACCGGTGGTTTCTGCAGAGATCATGGTAACGACCGAGTTCATCGGTTCGATTATGGAGCTTTGTCAGGAACGGCGTGGAAGATACCTTGGTATGGAATATATTGAATCCACAAGAGCACTTCTGAAATACGAGCTACCGTTAAATGAGATTATTTACGACTTCTTTGATGCACTGAAATCCCGTTCCAGAGGCTATGCATCTTTTGACTATGAGTTAAAGGGCTATGAGCGATCCGAGCTTGTGAAGCTGGATATCCTGATTAACAAGGAAGAGGTCGATGCACTTTCCTTTATCGTGCATGCGGACAGTGCCTATGAGCGTGGCCGTAAGATGTGCGAGAAGTTAAAGGATGAAATTCCGCGTCATATGTTTGAAATCCCGATTCAGGCAGCAATCGGCGGTAAGGTTATTGCCAGGGAAACCGTCAAGGCTTACCGGAAAGATGTGCTTGCGAAGTGTTACGGTGGTGATATTACCCGTAAGAAGAAACTTCTGGAAAAGCAGAAGGAAGGAAAGAAACGTATGCGCCAGATTGGTAACGTGGAAATTCCGCAGAAAGCATTTATGAGCGTATTAAAGCTGGATGATAAATAAATGAAACAAAATTTGAGTTTGTATCTTCATATACCGTTTTGTGTACGAAAATGTCTCTACTGTGATTTCCTGTCCGGCCCACAGAGTGCGGATGTGCAGGAACAGTATGTAGAGGCACTGTGCCGTGAAATACAGGAGACATCGCCTGAATACCGGGAGTTTCAGGTGGTGTCTGTTTTTATTGGCGGTGGAACGCCATCGGTGCTGCAGCCGGAACAGACGGTACGCATTATGGAAACGGTGAAACATTGCTTTGTCCTTACGGATACCTGTGAGATCAGCATGGAGATGAACCCGGGGACGGTGACACCGGAAAAGATGCGGGCTTATTATGCATGTGGAATTAACCGGATCAGCATTGGTTTACAGTCTGCCAATGACAAAGAACTGAAAGCACTTGGCAGGATACATACCTATGCAGACTTTTTGAAGGCGTATGAAATGGCAGTGGAAGCAGGCTTTACCAACATCAATGTGGACCTGATGTCTGCCATTCCGGAGCAGACCATGGACTCTTATCAGGAAACTTTACAGAAGGTATTGGCGCTGCAGCCACAGCCTGCCCACATTTCTGCTTATAGTCTCATTGTCGAAGAGGGAACCCCCTTTTACGAACAGGAGCTGAACCTGCCGGACGAAGACACGGAACGCAGAATGTATGAAATAACAGACGATATTTTAAGAAAAGCAGGTTACCACCGCTATGAAATCTCCAATTATGCCAAAGAAGGAAAGGAATGCTTTCACAATAAGGTGTACTGGCAGAGAGGAAATTATCTCGGTCTTGGAATCGGCAGCGCATCTTTGATCCGGAATGTCCGATTCCATAATGTGAGGGATATTTTGAGTTATGTAAACTTGATGTGGGGCGGAAATGAGCAGAGCATTGTGAGAAAAGGCAATATTGAAAAAGATTGTGTGGAAGAAAGCAACACAGGGAAAAGCAACACAGGGAAAAACAACATAGAGAAGAACGACATGGAAAGCGGGAATGCAGCCTGTTCGGATAAAAACATGAATGAAAGGCTGAAAAAAATAAGAGAGGAAGTACAGGAGCTGCCGGTTGAGGAACAGATGGAAGAATTCATGTTTCTGGGACTAAGGATGATGGAAGGAGTCTCGGAGCGGAAGTTCTATGAAAATTTTGGCAGACGGTTTGAAGAGGTGTTCCCAGGGGTGATCGAAAAACATGAGAAGCTGGGATTGCTTGAAGTGACAGGAGAAGAAGAGGGGAAAATGAGAGAAGAGTCAGGTTCGATGGAGAAGTGCCAAGAAAACCAACAAGGAAAGCCGTTCGTACGCCTGCGGCTGACATCGCATGGAATTGATGTCAGCAATCAGGTTTTTGTGGACTTTATGCTGTGAAATCAGTATAATCAAAGGTAGTGGAAAGCTGTCCGCACCGTCCGGCAGATAATTAAATTAGTGGGAAAGGCACTTGGAGCCACCGCAGGTCATAGAATAATAGAAAAGACTTTGGTGGTGCCCTTTGAAAACTTTTCAACAACCTTTATCTACGGAACAAGAGGCACAATATATACAGCTTTTGCATGCGGATGATCCGGTACAGGCAGCCAGGGCGCGTGAGATTCTGATCGAGAAAAACTTACGTCTGGTGGCACATATTGCGAAGAAATATCAGAACGTGGATGAAAATATGGAGGATCTGATTTCCATAGGAACCATCGGATTGATTAAAGCGATAGAGTCCTTTGATGCAGGAAAAGGAAAGCTGAGTACTTATGCATCACGATGTATTGATAATGAATTTCTGATGCTGCTGCGCAGTAAAAAGAAAAATTCCCGTGAAGTTTCTCTTTTTGAACCGATTGGGACAGACAAAGAGGGAAACGAAATCAGTCTCTTAGATGTGATTGAGCAGGTGCAGGAAGATGTTGTGGAACAGATGTATGAAAGGGAGAATATCCGGCGCCTGAAAATACTGATGCAGCAGGTACTTACAGAGCGGGAACGTGAAATTATTGAATTGAGATATGGGTTACGGACGGGAACAGAAGTAACGCAGCGGGAAGTGGGGGAACGCTTTCAGATTTCGCGAAGCTATGTTTCCAGAATAGAAAAACGAGCGTTATTAAAATTGAGAGAAGGCTTAAAAGCTTATGGATAGGAGGAACTGATAAATGTCAAATATCCCTACAATAGAGGAACTGCTCCGGGAGGCGAAGCGGGCGGGGGCTTCCGACGTACATATCACAGTTGGTATTCCACCGAAAATGCGTGTGAACGGGCAGTTGATTACAATGAACTATGATCGGCTTCTGCCGCCGGATACCCTGCAGATGCTGGATCAGTTTATGGATGAGAGGCAGAGAGCCATGTTTGACCGGGACGGCGAGCATGATATGTCCTTTTCCATTTCAAACTTAGGAAGATACCGTGTAAATGCATACCGCCAGAGAGGTTCTGTGGCAATAGCCTTACGACTTGTGGGAACGCAGGTGCCATCGCCGGAAGTGCTTGGCGTGCCGGAGTCCGTCGTTGACCTGTACCAGCGTAAGAAAGGTCTGATTCTGGTTACAGGACCTACGGGAAGTGGTAAGTCTACCACGCTGGCAGCGATTATTGATAAAATTAATAACAACAGGGAATGCCATGTAATTACGTTGGAGGACCCGATTGAATACCTGCATCAGCATAAGAAGTCCATGGTAAACCAGAGAGAAATCGGCCTGGACTCCCAGTCTTATGCCAATGCACTCCGTGCAGCCCTCCGTGAAGATCCGGATGTCATTCTTGTCGGAGAGATGCGTGACTTTGAGACTATCAGCGTTGCAATTACCGCAGCAGAAACCGGACACCTCGTGCTGTCTACCCTGCATACCATCGGGGCAGCAAGTACCGTAGACCGTGTGATTGACGTATTCCCGCCACATCAGCAGCAACAGATTCGTGTGCAGCTTGCGAATGTTTTGGAGGCGGTTATTTCCCAGCAGTTGATTCCAAAGGCAGATGGAACTGGACGTGTGGCAGCCTTTGAGGTACTGCATTCCAATCATGCTGTCCGCAACCTGATCCGTGAAGGTAAGGCCTACCAGCTTATGAGCGTGATGCAGACGAACCGCAAGCAGGGCATGATGATTATGGACGAAGCTATCATGCAGCTTTATTACAGTGGAGTGATCGATCGTGAAATGGCGATCCAGTTTGCTACCGATCCTGACGGAATGGAGCATAAGATTATCTGATGAATAAAACCGGAAACACATGGAATGAATTGTTCTGCGTGTTTCCGGTTTTTCTTTTTGGGGTGGAAATTATGCGTTTCCGGTCTTTTTCTTTTTGGGGGGGGGTAGAAATTATGTGTTTCCGGCCCTTTTCTTTTTGGGGGATAGAAATTATGTGTTTCCGCATACTTTTGTTTTTTATGGCTCAATTTATGTATTCCCAGAGTTGGGTTGGATATAAAGAGCACTTATGATTGCAATATATCCAAATTTAGTAATAAAGTGAGGCTGAATTGATGAAGAATAGTGGTGAATTGGATATATATTGAAGAAAAAGCAGGAAAATATCCAAAAGCAAGAAGGTTAGGAGAAGAAAGACATGAAGCAGAACTGAAAATTGGACATATATTGAAGAAAGACAAGGAAAATATCCAAAAGAAAGGATGCAAGGAGAAGAAAGACGTGAAATAGAAGTGAAAATTGGATATATATTGAAGAAAGACAAGAAAAATATCCAAAAGAAAAGGTGCTAGGGGAAGAAAGTCATGAAATGGAGCGGAAAGTTGGATATAAAATGAGAAAAAGTAGGGAAAATATCCAAAATGCAGCTTAAGATGTAGCAAAGTTAAGAGAAAGAGGAAACAGATTGGATATAATTGAGAGAATAGCATTTAATATGTCCAAAAGCAAGCAGTCAGTCGTGGAAAATTAAAGCTTAAAAATAAGTTAGGTAATATTCTGTATAATGTGAGTTGACGTGGTAAAAACTAACAAATAAAATCTTGCAATCAAGAATTAAATTGTATATAATCACAATGGAATAGGATTTTATAGAGCAGTGACGGTCTGAAGTTACTGCAATATAGCTTCTAAAAGCATGGAATCATGCGGTTCATTTTTCTTAGGCCGTATATCACGGCATCATTCCAATAATCTGAGTGGCAATTGGAACAGCAAGAGGGAGAGAAGGAGAAGGGAGGAACTGTGTTCAGTTCAATATGTTCGGGGACAATTTATGGTCTCCAAAGCCACCTGATTCAGGTCGAGGTGGATGTATCCCGGGGGTTACCATGCCTTGTTATGGTAGGAAGCCTGGGGAGTGAAGTGCGGGAATCACAGGAGAGAGTGAAGGTTGCACTTAAGAATTCGGGCATGGATTTTCCGCTATCCCATATTTCCGTGAATCTGTCACCGGCAGATATCCATAAGGCCGGAACCGGCTTTGATCTTGCGATTGCATTAGGAATTTTGACAGCGACAGAAATTCTGGATGCAGAAGGACTTTCGGATGTGTTTGTAATTGGGGAGCTTGGGCTTAGTGGAGAAGTTAAGGGAGTAAAGGGCGCGCTTCCGCTTGTGTGGGAGGCTTTTCGCCAAGGGAAAAGGAAGTGCCTTGTGCCGAGGGACAATTATTCGGAAGCGGCGGTCATTGAAGGAATCCGTGTAGCAGGAGTCGGAAGCGTTCAGGAAGCCTGTGATTATTTGAAGCTGCCCGAGGAAGAGCAGATAAATATGGAAAAAGAACAAAGGCAGCAGGAAGCGGAAACCCAAAAGCAATGGAAGGAAAAGAACCCTGGACAGGAAGAGAAAACACTGGATTTTGCAGAGGTTCACGGACAGGAGAACCTGAAAAGGGGAGCGATGATTGCAGCTGCAGGCTTTCACCATATGCTGATTGTCGGGCCGCCGGGGGCAGGGAAAACAATGATCGCCAAGAGGATTCCGGGTATTCTGCCGGAATTGAGTTTTGAAGAAAGTATGGAAGTAACCTCGATCTACAGCATCGCCGGACGACTTCCCAAAGGACAGAATTTGATTAAAAAACGACCGTTTTTAAATCCTCATCATTCCGTTACGATTCACGCACTGGCAGGTGGAGGCAAGGTCCCACAACCTGGCCTTGTCAGTCTGGCACACCGTGGTGTGCTGTTCCTGGATGAACTTCCTGAGTTTCAAAGGCAGACCATTGATCTGCTGCGGCAGCCGTTGGAAGATAAGGAGATTCATATTGCAAGAAGTACAGGATCGTTTACTTACCCGGCGGATTTCATGCTGATCGGGGCAATGAATCCCTGCCCCTGCGGCTATTATCCGGATCGCAACCGCTGCAAATGTACGCCCTTTGAACGGCATATGTACCGGAGTCATCTGTCGGGACCGATTCTGGACCGGATGGATCTGTGTCTGGAGGCAGACAGGGTAGAAATCGGACAGCTTCAGAAGAAAAAGACCGGATTATCCAGTGCGGAAATGCGTGAGAAGGTAAATCGTGCCCGTGAAATGCAGGAGAGGCGTTATAAGGGAACAAATATAAAATTTAATTCTGATTTAACTATGAAGGAATGCGAAAAATATTGTTGTCTTGGAAAGCAGGAGCAGAGCTATACGGAGCAGCTTTCGAACAAAATGCAGTTAAGTGCAAGAGGATATCATCACCTGCTGAAGGTGGCACGAACCATTGCAGATCTGGAAGAAAGTGAAGAAATCCGGCTGCCCCACCTGGCAGAGGCAATGAGCTACCGGAATATGGAACCGGAACGTTGAGAGATATACAGGCAAGGTGTTGGGCAGAACGCAAATCAGATAAGAATTTGAGATAACTAAGGAATGAAATAAGGAAAACATATTATATAAGTACCATGAAGAGAAGAATATAGAGAGAAAAGTTTAAATGAAAGACAAGAACGGAAAGTAAGAATAAGTAAAAAAGCAAGAATGAAAAGGAATCAGACATGGAAAATAAAAAATATGAATACTGGCTTCACCGGATGCCGGGAGCAGGAAACGGAACGATCCGGGAGCTTTTAAGGAGGTATCATACTCCGTTTGAGGTCTATGGAGCAGTGAAGAGAAGAAGCAAGGGAGTTCTTGAAGTGCTTAAGGAGGCAAGGATGGACGAGGCGGCAGAGTATACGAGAACTTATGATTTAAACAGGGAATATGAGGAACTGCTGCAAAAAGGAATCCGTTTTCTTACAGAAGAGGATGAAGACTATCCCCGGCGGCTCCGTGAAATTCCGTCGGCACCTTATGCATTGTATGTACTGGGACAACTGCCGCCGGAGAATCTTCCGGCAGTAGCCATGATCGGTGCACGTGAATGTTCGGAATATGGAATTTATGTAGCGAAGAATTTTGCAAAGGAGCTAGGGGCACATGGCATACCGGTAATCAGCGGTATGGCAAGAGGAATTGACAGTATCTCACAGGAAGCGGCACTGCAGGGAGGAGGCAGGACTTATGCGGTTCTTGGGTGCGGCGTGGACATCTGCTATCCGAAATCTTCACGCAGGCTGTATGAACGGATTCTGGAACAGGGAGGAATTATATCAACCTTTCCACCTGGAACAGAACCGATGAAACGGCTTTTTCCGGAACGGAACCGGATTGTGTCGGGACTTGCTGATGTGATTCTGGTCGTGGAAGCGCGGCAGAAAAGCGGCACCTTTATTACCGTAGATATGGCACTGGAGCAGGGACGGGAGGTTTATGCTATTCCTGGGAGGCTGACTGACCGGCTGAGCGATGGCTGCAATCTCCTGTTACAGCAGGGAGCACTCATTGCTGTGTCTCCGCAGGATTTGCTACAGCACCTTACACCCAGACAGATGGAGTTTTCACTGGAAAATCCTCAGCAGGAAACGGAAGCTGCTGAGAATAAGGATCAAAGACTGCAGATCCTTCTTGAAATACTGGACTTTCTTCCGAAGAGTGTGGAAGAGATCCGTTCGACGTATGAAAAGAAGAGGAAAATGACGGTTACTACGCCGGAAATTTTATGTATGTTAATGGAGCTTTGTCTGGAAGGAAGTGTAACACAGGTGAGTGGAAATTACTTTGCAGCCAAAGAGGGAATTGCATCACAGCAATTTTGCAAATGATGCTTTGGATAGAACAGAGAAAAGCTGTTGGAAACGGATTACATCATATAAACGGCATGCCATAAAACAAAATATGGTTGCACGCATACGATACCGCGAGGTATAATATAATTAATCCTCAGCTTTCTTTGATACCACAGAGAAAGGATTATGAATGAGCAAAAGATATGAGGAGCTTGATTTTACAGATGATTTCATTTTCTGTAAAATCTTGTACAATAACGAACCACTTTGTAAGGAACTGTTGGAAGTAATTCTCGGAAAGAAGATCAGGAAAATAGTATATCACGACTGGCAGAAGCAGATCGAAATGACAGCGGAAGGAAAGGGAGTGCGGCTGGATGTCTATCTGGAAGACGGACATACCGTATATGATCTGGAGATGCAGGCAGCCCGTAAGAAGAATCTCCCGAAAAGATCAAGATATTATCAGGGAATGATCGATCTGAATCTGATTGAACGGGGAGCTGATTATGAGGAACTGAAGGAATCGTATGTGATTTTTATCTGTACCTATGATCTTTTTGGAAAGAATGCCTGCGTGTATACCTTTGAGAACCGATGCCGTGAAGTGGAAGGATTATGCCTTGAGGATGGAACGGTGAAGGTATTCTTGAATGCCGATGGCGATACCTCAAAGCTGACCCCGGAATTAAGGGATTTTCTGGATTATATTGCGGGACGAAGGATACAGGGAAAACTGGCTGCCCGAATTGATGAGGAAGTCCGGAAAGCCAGAAAGCATGAGAAATGGAGGACAGAGTATATGACATTTGAAATGTTACAGAGGGAGAAATACAAAGAGGGAAAACGCGAGGAAAGAATGGAAGCAATCCGACGCATGAAAGAACGTGGATTTAACTTTAAAATGATTATGAAAGCAGGGTACACCAAAGCGGAATACAAGCAGGCACTTCGAACCGAAAAAATCAATTGACCGGAAAGAAATACCAATTTCCTATTGATGAGGAAGTCCGGAAAGCCAGAAAGCATGAGAAATGGAGGACAGAGTATA
>OCLD01000099.1_pt1 | contig 21881 bp, 16 predicted proteins | sample 1495911 | NCBI WGS metagenome assembly OCLD01 (sample SAMN03418271, study PRJEB22391) | human gut metagenome | biome: human-gut; feature: organic feature; material: feces | host: Homo sapiens | place: Tanzania | collected 2013-01
CGTAGGAGTCGTGTTCCGTGATGCCGCCACAACTCCGTTTTCCGCAACGCTTAAGCTCCGGATCGGGAGGTTTGTGTTGATGGTTCCCCGGATCCCGTTCTTATCCATAACATATATTTCTCTTCCATTATAATCTCCCAGTGCACAGACTGCACCTGAGACGGATAAAATAGGAGACTGCATTTCGTAAGACTGGTTCCAGATTGCCTTACCCTTGTTATCCATGCAGCTGGCACCATCCTTACTGTAAAAAAGAATATTTCCATCGAGATTTTCTGTTTTTGTCCCCTGTACAATCGTAACAGGAACGGTAGTGATGATATCGCAGGAGGTAAATACCTTATCCCTCCAGGATACAACTAAAAATGCAATAATTGCCACCACTACAACAACACCCAGTACCACACGGTAAAAAACCGTAAGCTTATGCCCACGGATTTTTTCCTTGTAGTTGATTGGCTGGGTGTTTTCCTGTCTTTTCTCTCTTTCTTTTAAATAGTCACGGATGTTTGCCATCGAACCTGTCACCTAACAAAACTGATAAATGGTTGTTGTTTCATATTTTCTGGAAGGACCAAATACAGCCTGTGGGAATTCCGGCTTATTGGCAGTATCCGGATAATACTGGGTTTCCAGACAGAAACCGCTTCTCGGTCCATATTCTGCTCCGTCCTTGCCTGCACACGGGCTGATGCAGTTACCTGCATAGAACTGTACTCCCGGCAGATCGGTATAAACCTTCATGGTACGCTTGCCGGTGCTTTCCACTGCTGTTGCAATTTCACGTATTTTTCCATCGTAATGATCCAGTACCCAGTTATGGTCATACCCATGAACCATGGTAAGCTGTTCTTCGTCTTTAGCAATATCCTGCCCGATCTTCTTGGCTGTTGTAAAGTCAAATACGGTTCCTGCTACCGGTGCAAGCTCTCCTGTCGGGATTGCTCCTGCTACGATCGGTGTATAACGGGATGCCCTGATCTCCAGAGCCGTGTCTTCCATATTGCCTGCCTTATGACCTGCCAGATTAAAGTAACTGTGATTGGTCATATTGATAATGGTATCCTTATCACTTTCCGCCTCATAATGCAGCTTAAGTTCATTCTCTTCGGTCAGGGTATAAGTCACCTGAACGGTTTTGTTTCCGGGGAAGCCCATGGAGCCGTCTGCATCAGTTATTGCAAAGGTTACGCTGTCTGTTCCTTCGGTCACATCATATACTCTCTTGTGATATCCTTTTTCGTAATCACTATGTAAATTATTCGCTCCATCATTCACAGCCAGCTGATATTTCACACCGTTTAAGGTAAAGGATGCATTCCCGATACGGTTTGCATTCGGTCCTACGGTTGCTCCGAAAAAGCTGCCGTTCGTAAAATAATCCTCAAGATGATCATATCCCAATACAATATCTTCTGTATTTCCTTCTTTGTCCGGAACAAATAAATTCACAAGAATTGCACCATAATTAATAATGCCTGCTTTCATACCCTTGCCGTTTGTCAGCCAGTACCTGTAAATTTCCTGTCCTTCCTTTGTTTTTCCAAATAATTCTTTGGATACTCCCATAATACTACTACCTCCCTGTTTGTTTTAACTGATCCCTGTTTTCACAGTTACTCTTTTATCATAATTGCCGTCACATTTCCAGACCCGTTGAAAAACCACTGTTTACAGCTACAATTCAACACGTCCATCCAATGCACGCAGCAAAGTGATCTCATCAATGTATTCCAGATCTCCTCCTACAGGAACTCCGCTTGCGATTCTGGTTACTTTAATTCCGGTAGGCTTCACCAGCTTGCTGATGTACATTGCGGTTGTTTCCCCTTCCAGACTGGAATTGGTTGCGATAATGACTTCCTTAACCGGTCCTTCCAGACGGGCAATCAGTTCCTTCAGCTTGATCTCATTCGGTCCAATCCCCAACATAGGAGAAATTGCGCCGTGCAATACATGATAAACCCCTTCGTATTTCCCGGTCTTCTCATAGGCTGCCAGATCACGGGTTGTCTCCACAACCATGATCGTTCCGTGATCGCGGTTGGGATTGGCGCAGACCGGACAGATTTCCCGGTCGGTCATGGTAAAGCATTCCTTACAATAGCATACATTCTGCCGTGCTTCCCACACCGTGTCTGTCAGATGTTTGACTTTATCTGCCGGCATGTTCATCAAATGAAAAGCAAGTCGCTGGGCAGACTTGCTTCCAATTCCCGGGAGCCCTGCAAGCTCCTCTATTAACTTGTTCATATGCCCGCTATACAAGTCCATTAGAAGGGAAGTCCTCCTCCCAGACCACCGGTCATTTTGTTCATCACTTCTGCATTGGCATCCTCAGCCATACGAAGCGCTTCATTCGTTGCTGCCATTACAAGATCCTCTAACATTTCCACATCATCCGGATCTACAACTTCCTGGGAAAGCTTCACCTTCGTAACTTCCTTCTTGCCGGTTACAGTAACCTCCACAGCTCCGCCGCCTGCTTTCGCTGTAAATTCCTTTGTTTCTAATTCTTTCTGACTTTCTTCCATCTGACGCTGCATTCTCTGTGCCTGCTTCATCAGATTATTCATATTACCGGGCATACCCATGCCGCCCGGAAATCCTCCACGTTTTGCCATTTAATGTACCAAACCTTTCTTAAATATACTGCTATAACATACTGTTACATTGTACTATTATCTGTACACAAATTTCAACCACAACTTCTGCGCAGCACCGACAGGTCTTCCTCTGCTGTTATTACTGCTCACTCATACCCCATTCCGGTAACATCTATTCAAAACTTCCGGGAATTTCATCCAGTTCTTCAATTTCCATATCGATTGTCTGATCCACAAGCCGCGTCAGATCCGGATAAAGATCTTCCGGATTTCTGCCATTCTCGGCACTCTGTATGATGATCTCCATATCCTTACCGGTCACACTGCCGATGACTGTCTTAAGCTGATCCCGGTTTTCCTGCCGTTTGAAGTAATCGGACGGCAGCCCATCCTGTACTACAACCAGCAGCTTTCCATCACCGGAAAGACTCGGATAGGCATTCTTTAAATAGAATTTCATCGGATTTGCCGTTTCATCCACAATTCTGGACCAGCGGTTTACCACATTCTGAATGTCCTCCGGAATCGCTTTGGGAAGCTCGGCTTTTCCAGCCGGTTTCTCTCCCCCCTGCAAAGGAGCTGTTCCATTCCCCGGAACCGAAGCATTGCCTGCCCCCGGATTTACTGCTGCCATCGGGATGCCCTTTTCAATCTTTTCTTCTACCTGACGGATGCGGTCTGCCAGAGAGGTCGTATCCGTTTCCATGGCAGGACGGCATAGCTTAATGATTGCCATTTCAATGAGAATACGCTTCTGGGTTGCATAGCGGATCTGTCCGGAAAGCTCGGACAGAATACGGATGTACCGCATAATTGTATCATTCTCTGCAAGGTGTGCTTCCTCCTTGAGGCGCACCAGGTTATCCGAGGATACATCGATGATATCCTCTACCCCGTCCGCCGATTTAATCAGCAGAAGGTTACGCAGATACCATGCAAAATCCGTTACAAACTGGGAAAGCTCCCGCCCCTGTAGAACAATGTCCTGTAAGACACCCAAGGCTGCTGCCGCATCGCCTTTCAGAATCTCACGCAGCATACGGCTGAACACCCCGGTATCTACTGCACCCAGAACATCGAGCACTTTATCATAAGTTAATTCCTGTTCAAAATAAAACGCAATACACTGATCAAGCAGACTTAAGGCATCACGCATGGAACCGTCTGCCACCTTGGCAATATAACGGACTGCTTTTTCTTCGATCTGCACCTGTTCCTTCTGTGTCAGTTCTTTCAGACGGTCTGCAATCGTATCAATGGAGATCCGGCGGAAATCGTAACGCTGGCAGCGCGACAGAATCGTAATCGGAATCTTATGCACTTCTGTCGTTGCCAGAATAAAGATGACATAGGCCGGCGGCTCTTCCAATGTTTTCAGAAGCGCATTGAACGCTCCAATCGAAAGCATATGCACCTCATCAATAATATAAACCTTGAATTTTCCTTCTGCCGGAGAATAATTGACCTCTTCGACAATCTGCCGGATACTGTCCACGCCATTGTTGGATGCCGCATCAATCTCGATTACATTCATACTGGTTCCTGCTGCAATGGACTTGCAGATCGCACATTCTCCACACGGACTGCCATCCACCGGATGCTCACAATTGACCGCTTTTGCAAAGATCTTGGCAATTGTGGTCTTACCGGTTCCACGGGTACCGCAGAACAGATAGGCATGGGAAGTCCGCCCGCTTTTGATCTGGTTCTTTAATGTTGTGACAATATGTTCCTGTCCCTTCACATCCTCAAATACCGTCGGGCGAAACTTTCGATATAACGCTGTATAAGACATTGGTCTGTCTTTCCTTCCTTAAACTGCTTAATCACCAAAGCTGATGCCAAGATGCTTTGCTTCACGGATAATCGAAGCATCCGGGGATACCATCTTCAGCTTACCGGCTACATCCTCAAGCGGAACCTTGACCACCTCACGGTTCTTGTAGCCAACCATAAATCCATATTCACCCTTTAAAATGAGTTCTCCTGCCTCTGCACCTAAGCGGCTTGCAAATACACGGTCATACGGACAGGGGCTTCCACCTCTCTGGGTATGTCCCGGAACGGTCACACGCACTTCCTGACCGGTTCTTTCCTGAATCTGTGCTGCCAGTTCATAAGAAACCGACGGGAACTTGTAGTTCTTCATTTTCTCTTTGTATTCTTTCTTGCTGAGCTTCGCATCTTCCTTGGAAATGGCACCCTCGGCTACCGCAAGAATCGTAAATTTGCTCCCCTTCTTATGACGGTCATTGATAGCATCTACTACCTTATCAATATCGTAAGGAATCTCCGGAATCAGAATGATGTCTGCTCCACCTGCCATACCGGCATTCAATGTCAGCCATCCAACCTTATGTCCCATCACCTCCACAATAAATACACGTCCATGGGAAGCTGCTGTGGTGTGAATGCAGTCAATACATTCGGTTGCAATGTTGACGGCGCTCTGGAAACCAAAAGTCATATCGGTTCCCCACAGGTCGTTATCAATCGTCTTCGGAAGTGTCACGATATTCAATCCTTCCTGACGAAGCAGATTGGCTGTCTTATGTGTGCCGTTACCGCCAAGGATCACGAGACAGTCAAGACGAAGCTTATAATAGTTCTGCTTCATGGCCTCCACTTTATTTAATCCATTTTCATCGGGGTCTGTAATGGTCTTAAACGGTGTTCTGGAGCTTCCAAGGATCGTTCCGCCCTTGGTCAGGATTCCGGAAAAGTCAGAGCCGGAAAGCATACGGAAATTTCCGTAAATCAATCCGCGGTATCCTTCTAAGAAACCATAAATCTCAACATCCTGTTCACTGTTGGTAAGGCACTTTACCACACCTCTCATTGCGGCATTCAATGCCTGACAGTCACCACCGCTTGTCAACAAACCAATTCTCATCATTGTAGACCCCTCCTGTGTTTTCTTCTGTTGTACTTACAGTCCAGCCATACCCATTCATAAGTTGCCGGATTGTACATACCGGCTATAATTTTTTAATTTATGCATGACTGAACTATTATACTCATAGTATACACTATTCTTATGGAATACTACAACCTTGACTTGACGCACAAGAAACATTATAATAGGGATTGTTATGGACAAATATGGAGTTGTATCGAAGCGGTCATAACGGGGCGCACTCGAAATGCGTTTGCCCTCCGGGGCACGAGGGTTCGAATCCCTCCAACTCCGCGCAGAACCCGGTTCACGAAACGGTGAACCGGGTTCTTTTTCTCTTGTACGGTTTATTCAGTTTTTGTCTTTGTGTCATCTTCCATATTCTGCGGCCGGCTTAAAACCACCTGTCCGTCTTTTACTGCTACGCTCACTTTATTATCCTTAAGTCCGATCTCTTTGAGCAGTTCGGAGGGAATCTGCACGCGGCCTGCCTTATCCACAATTGCGAATTCCTCCTGTGTTTCCTCGGTATGCCAGTCAATATTGCTTTCTTTCAGGCGGTCCGCATATTTTTCTTTGAGGACCCGTTCACTGCTGATCTTACCGTCCCGGATCGCCACGACACGCTTTACCTTCCGGGAAAGTGCCACATCATGCGTGACAATCAGAATCGTCTGCCCTTCTTTGTTCAGTTCCGTAAACACATCGAAAATATAATCCGCCGTCTTCGTGTCCACGCTTCCTGTCGGTTCATCGGCAAGCAACAGCTGTGGAGAATTGGCAAGGGCAATCGCAATGGCAATCCGCTGCTGTTCCCCTCCGGAAAGCATCTGCAGGCGGCTGTTCTTCTTATGCGCCATCCCCACACGCTCTAAAAGCTCCATGGCCTTTTCCCGTTTATTCCGTACCGGGGACAGATACATCGGCAGCATTACGTTCTCGACCGCAGACAGATACGGCAGGAGATTCCTTCCGTTATTCTGCCACACAAATCCGACCGTGTTACGCTTATACAGTACCAGTTCCTTCTCCGTCATCGTAAAAAGATTCCTGCCGCACACCTGCAGGGAACCAACGGTAGGCCGGTCCAGGCCTCCGATCATGTTAAGGAACGTTGACTTGCCGCTTCCGCTGTTTCCGATAATGGCGGTAAGCTCGCCGCGTTCAATCGTCAGATCCAGCCCCTGCAATGCCATGACCTCTGTTTCTTTTGTTTTATAAATTTTCACCAGGCTCTCTGCCTGCACCATTGCTTCAGCCATGCTGTCTTTCTCCATTTTCAAGCTCGATAATCTGGTCTCCGGCTCCCATCAGTCCGACATCGTGTGTCGTCATCACTACCGTAATACCTTCCCTGCGCGTCATTTCCTGAAAAATACGGGTAATCTCTGCTGCCATGGCACTGTCAAGCTCTGCCGTCGGCTCGTCCGCAAGGATCAGCCTGGGATGGTGTGCAAAAGCCCGTGCAATGGCAACACGCTGCTGTTCTCCACCGGACATTTCTGCCGGCATATGCGTCATACGGTTTCCAAGCCCGACCATTTTCAGGCATTCTTCCACTCTTTCCTGTCGTTCCTTCGGGGATTTCACGCCACTAAGCCGCATGGAAAATTCCACATTCTGAAACGCATTCATGGTAGGAATCAGGGAAACCGCCTGAAATACAAATCCCATCTGTTTACGCCGCAGCTCTTCCCGCTCATACTCCGACATTGTGGTAAGATCTTTTCCCTCCATACAGATTCTGCCGCTCGTTGGAAGGTCTAATGCCCCGATAATATTTAACAGCGTGGTCTTTCCGGAACCGGATCTGCCTTTCAGTATGGTAAAGGTTCCAGCCTCAATCTGCGCATCAATATCCTTCAACGCCTGAAACGTTCCTCCCGGAACGGGGAATATCCGGTTAATATGCTCCATTTCAATCATTACACTCATTTTAAACCTTTCCTGACCGTCTGGGACGGTATAACAGTTATTCCTCACCCAGTTTTAATGTATTGGTTATATTCAGCTTAAATAATAGAGCCATAAGTACAGCAAGGCATAAAACTACCACAAACAGAATTACGCCATAGAGCCGCAGCATATCCGCAGGATCCGTAATCAGCTTCATCGGAAGCACCTGATTGGATGCCGCGTAGGCAATCTGCACCATGGGAACATACATTTTCGAAGTAAGCTTTCCGATTCCGATTCCTGCCAGAATGGAAAACACACCCGAAAAGATCTGTTCGTTGAGCAGCATATGAATCAGTTCGCCCTTGTGCATACCGCAGGCACGCAGGACACCGAAAATCATTTCCCGTGACCGCACCGACATAATCCAGTAAATCAGATAGCCCACTGCACACAACAGAATCGTAACCAGAAATCCCATGGTAAGCACCCCGTTCGTTCCCTGCAGCAGGGGATCACAGATCGCAGCCTCCACATCCTTGTCTCTATCTATATATTTAGAAAGCTTTACATCATACTCCTGCATCCATCCGGTTATTTCCGAACTGTCACTGTCCTCCTTCAGAGTAATCCATACCTCATACGGAGTCACTCCCCACTTCTGGCACAAAGACGCATAATGGGCAACTACCATATAATGATCCTCCGAATATGCTGTTCCATCGGGATTCAAGCCCATTTTGACCGGCGCGTACCCTGGAAAATAGTCGAAGAAACCTACTATTTTTCCCGTTCCCGGGTTTTTCCTGTTATCATAAAAAGACAGGGAATCTCCCTCCTTATATCCTAGCTTATCCCGAAAATTGGCAGAAACCAGTATTCCATCTTCCTCTACCGCCAGTTTATTCAATAATTCATAATATTCTTTTCCCAAAAGCTGTTCGCCAAGAGCCGTATTCTCACCAAATTCCCTGGTGTGAATCCCCATCAATGTGATAATATCCTTTTTACGGGAGCCGGATGTGATATATGCCTGATCATCACAGATAACCCTGGTATAGCTCTGCGCGCAGTCAAGTGAAGCATACTTTCCAAAATCCGGCTCATAATACATAAATTCCACATCCGGGTTTTCGGAAGCAAGTGAACTGTTATCGCTCCATACCTCCTTAATAATGATATCCGCTCCATCCAGATATTCGGCATTCTCAATCGCATTCTGCAAAATCGTCCTTGCTATGGTAGCATGATACATTCCAAGCGAAATCGTCAGAATCAGGAACAGCATAATAAACTGCTGTTTACGTCCATTCTTGCGGTTTTCCATAAAGGAAGCGTAGCTTGCACTCTTCCAATGATTCTTCCCAAGCAGATAAATCAGCTGCACCAGATACGGTTGAATGCGTAAAAACAACAATCCAAGTCCCAATATAAACAACGAAGAACTGATATACAAAAGTGGATCCAGTGATTCTCCCATCAACACGCTTTCCTCAATCTGTGCTTCACTTTTATGGAATGAATAAAATCCATAAAGGGAAACTGCGGTCAGAATCACGTCAAGATACAGCGTCTCCCAAAGATATTTTCTCTTTATTGCATTCTGCTGTTTCAAATGAACAATGGACACCTTGCTATGTCGTATTGCCGGAATCGTCATGATGCACAAAACTGCCGCCATGGCAGCCAGCGTATACATCAGCGTCTCCTTTCCAAAGTGCACCATAAGCCGCGAAACTCCGGTAAACTCAAGAAAGCTTCTGGCCGATCCAAGTGCCCGGCTGAAAATCATACCCAGGGGAACCCCAAGTATTCCTCCAAGCAGTGTAAGGAAAATGCTTTGATAAAGATATAATCTGAAAATCTGTCCGCTGGAGCTTCCACGACTTTTAATAACAGAAATTTCGTTTTTTTCCATCTGATACATTTGTCCGGAAATCATAAACAGAAAAGCTGCCAGCATAATCAGAACCGGGATCTGGAGTATGGTAAGTGTAGCACGGATTTTGGTTTCTTTCTTAATATATTCCTCCAGAATATTCTGATATCCCGGCCGTTCCGTGGCCACCCGGTACATGCTTTTCTCTGTAAGATAGCTGGTGTACTCCACAATATGGGGCACATCCGTATATTGAACCCCCCGATAATCAAACAGAGCATAAAACTTACCGTTAAGGGTGTATTTCTCAATATAATCTCCCATAAACAGCTCACGGAACAGTTTCTCACTCATCAGACAGTAGCCGCTTTTCTCACCAATGTGCTCCTGCCAGTAATAATCCTCATTGTCATCTTCAACATAAACACCTTTAATATAGATGCGTATCGGTTCACCATCTGCATCATAAACGCGGTCAAAAGCAAGTGTTTCTCCTACCAGCAGTTTCTGGCTCACCATACAGGCCTGGCTCACCACTACCTCAATTGCACCATCCGGCGTAAGGCCATCCTCGGAGTAGCATTCTCCGCTGACAATCCTGATATGCTCTTCCAGATCGGTCATAAAACCAAGCCGTGTCGATATTCCTGACACATCATCCCGATTCATCAGGGATACTGCATCCGTCTGTAAAAGATAATAATGGGAAATCGTCTGCTTTTCCTTTACGCCGAGCGAATCATAGAGGGTTTCCATCAGATTTTCAAGTTTCTGTATCGCTTCTCCCTTGTCTCTGGACTGGCTTGTGACAGAAAAGCGCAATACGGCAGGCCATCTGGAAGTTTCAAACAGTTCATTCTCAAATTCATCCTGAAGCATCCGGTTGTATGCTGCATCCTTATAAAGGGGGAAGCAGATCACCGTTGCAATCAAAAGTACACATCCCAGCAGGAGGCACAGATTCATCCATTTTTTATGCCATATTTTCTGTAACATTATTCGAAGCATATTTCCATTCCTTCCGTCAAACCTTCTGCCACTCCATAGTTCACCTGATCCGAGCCGCATGGTACAAAGCTCATATAGGTTGCATCTCCATTATCCAGCTTTACTTTTACGTAGGTGTGCCCGTTCTGCATGGTAACCGCCTTTTTAGGAACCAACAGAATATTTTCCACCTGTCTGGTGGTACAGGATACCTCCATGCGGCTCCTGCTCCATAAACCACTGCTTTCCTCTGTACTTAATGCCATATCTCCGATCATTTCCTCTGGAAGCTGAATCAGGACTTCTTCTGTTCTCATTTCACTGCTCAGGAAATTTCCATTTGTTGTAACCACTTTTCCTGTCGTTGTTTTCTTCTTGCCCTCTTTATCTTCATAAGTGATCGTCAGTTCCATTCCATACTTCAGCAGATTCCCCTCATCCTTTACAGTCAGATAACATTGTTCTGCCTTTGCAATCATAAATAATGTCTGATCCTGATAAAGCGCTCTCTCCTCCTCATAATCCGGCATTCCTACTACAATGCCGTCTGTCGGGGAACAAAGCTCCTTAAGGGAATAGTCTGCTTTCATCTGATCGATTTCTTCCTGTAGTTCTTCCCGTTCTTTTTGAAGCTTACTTATTTCCCTGTCAAACTGTTTCTTTTTCTTCTTATCCTTCTCTTTTGCATTCTTTTCCTGAAGATCCGAAATACGCTGATCAATCCGTTCCGTTCTCGTCACCTTTGTCTGCAGGGAAACCTCATCCGGCACCACATAAACATTGGCAAGAACCTCTCCCTTTTTAACCAGCTGGTTATTATGTACCAGACTCTCTACATAGTAACACGTTCCGTATTCTATCGGATTTGCCACAATTTCATAAGAAGGATAATACAGATAGGCCGCCGCTTCAAAGCTGTTCCCAATACTTCCTTTTTCCAGTTTCATGGTCTGTTTGTCAGCAGTCATCGTATTCCCTGACAACACTCTGTCCCCTTCTTTAAGGCCTGACACAATTTCGGTATATACCCCATCTGTCATGCCGGTTACTACCGGAGTATATACACTGTTTCCATCTGCCAGACAATACACAAAATTACCATCTCCGTCTTTATGTATTGCATCCTTGGATACCGCAAGGACATGTTCCCTCTTATCACTGATCATGACAACAACTCCATAGTCACCCGTCTTTAATTCTTCCGAATCTTCTGTCAGGCGGAATGTGGAGTAAAGACTGGATTCATTCCTCACACGCTTGTTATATTCCTCGGTTTTCATGGGCTCATACTCAATCTCGTAACGCTTTCCATCAAAAAAAGCATAAACATCAGCAGCCTTTGTGATTTCTGCCTTACTGATAAAATCACAGTGTATTTTCTTTTGATCCAAATTTCCGACTGCAATAACCGGGGTTCTGGATGCAATCTGATCACCATACACGAAACCGGTAATTGCAACCACGGTACCGGATGCTGTCGCTTTCAGGATTGTCTGTTCTTTCCTGTCCTGTAGTCTCTGAAGTTCTTCAAGCGCAATGAGGACTTCTACGGCAGGGTTTCCACCCCTTACAAGGCAGTGAACAATAAGGTCATCATCCCTTGTGAGGAAGAGCTTGCCGGTAATCCGAGGTCAAGAAGTGCCAAACTCAGAATAGCAGAAAAGCAATGAAACAAGAGGAAAAAGACGTTGATCTGATCATCAATCCTGCACAGACGGACGAAGCTGCTGTGGAGGAGACTCCTGCTCCAGCACTTCAGCAGGACGATGAGCCTGTGGCAGAGCAGGAAGATGACGACTCCCGGGAGTCAGAACAGCCGCAGCCGACCATAGAGGACATCATCCGCAAGGAGGTGCATGAGGGTGAAACCGGGTCGCCGAAGAACTTCTCGCTCAGCAAGGTGCTCGGAGGTACGCTCATTGCCACGGCGTTCCAGCGCCAGGTGAAACTGGTACTTCTCATCGCGGTTTTCCTCATTATATATATAACGTGCCGCTATCAGTGCCAGAAGCAGATGGTGGAAATCGACCAACTCGAAAAGGCGCTCGTGTCAGTGCGCTACAAGGCGACCGTCTATACCAGCATATTGACGGAGAAAAGCCGTGAGAGCAACATTCTGGAGATGCTCTCCCAAAGAGGGGACAGCACGCTCCTCATCCCTACCGAGCCTCCATACAAGATAAACATACCGGAACAATGAAGCAGGAATTCGATAATAGGAACTCGATGCGCCGTTACCGCGTGGTAGCGGCAATCATGACGTTTCTTGCAATTATGGTGGTAGCGCGTGCCGGTTACATCATGACGGTGCAGAAATCCTACTGGCAGGCAGTGGCAGACAGAGTGAGACTGGACAGCGTGATCGTGGATCCGCTGCGCGGAAACATACTCGCGGCAGGTAACCAGCGCCTCGCCTGCAACCTTCCGGAGTACAGGGTGTTTATGGATTTCCAGGCCATCCGCGACTCAAAGTGCGACACGCTCTGGCATGATTCGTTAGGTCGCCCCACGAAAGACCTGCTCGCACTGTGCGAAGGACTACACCGCGTGTTCCCTTCACGGTCAGCCAAGGCGTTCCTCGACTCGCTTGAGGCGGCTTATGCCTACATCGACTCGAAGGGAAGGCGCAGACGAAACTATCCCATCTGGAAGCGACGCGTCGATTACATGACCTACAAGCAACTGAAGGAACTGCCCATTTTCCGCCTCGGACCTTACCGCAGCGGATTCGGCGCCAAGGAGCTGATGGTCAGAAACCGCCCTTACGGCAGCCTTGCTTCATCCATAGTGGGAGCCGCCTACAAGGAGAGCGGAAAGGCATATTCCGGACTTGAACTCGCCTACGACTCCATCCTTGCCGGCACACCGGGCATAAAGCACAGACGAAAGGTGCTCAACAGATTCATCAACATCAGCGACACGGCAGCCGTGGATGGCGCAGACCTCGTCTCCACCATCGATGTCTTCGTGCAGGACCTTGCGGAACGCTCGCTCAAGAAGGAACTTATCAAGGACAATGCCTACACGGGAGTGGCAATAGTGATGGAGGTGGAGACCGGAGATATAAAGGCAATGGTCAATCTCGACAGGGATTCGCTCGGCAGATATTACGAAGGACGTAACCACGCCATCGCCGACCTGCTCGAACCGGGCTCAGTGTTCAAGACGGCAAGTATCCTCACCGCCATCGACGACGGGTACATCAGGGATACCGCCAACTGCATAGTCCACACCGGGTGTGGCATCATGGAGATGCACGGAGCGAAGATGCGAGACCATAACTGGCACCGTGGAGGCTACGGAGACATCAATGTCTCACGCATACTTCAGGTGAGTTCGAATATCGGAGTCAGTTGGCTGATAGACAAGTTCTACGGCAGTGACCCAGGAAAATTCGTGGACGGAATCCATCGCCTCGGACTTGCCACCGACCTGAAACTGCCGTTCCCCGAATATGAAGCGCCGCGCATCCGCCACCCGAGAATGGACAAGACGGGCAAGCATTGGGCAAACTGGAGCAAGACGGCACTGCCGTGGATGAGTATCGGCTATGAGACACAGGTGCCGCCGATATCCACTCTCACCTTCTATAATGCCATAGCCAACGGCGGAAAGATGGTGCGCCCGCGCTTTGTCAGCAGGGTGGAGAAGGATGGAGAGGTGATAAAGGAATTTCCTGTCGAAGTCATCAAGAACCAGATATGCAAGCATGAAAGCTCCATCGGAGTCATACAGGACATATTATATAAGGTGGTGCACGTAGGATTGGGCAAGACGGCAGGCTCGAAGTCATTCCATGTGTCGGGCAAGACCGGAACGGCGCAGAAGGCGCATAACGGCAGTTATAAGTCAGGCACGGTCGATTACCTTCTCAGTTTCTGCGGATATTTCCCTTCAGGCAAGGATGCCGACGGCAATCCCGTCAAGCCGAAGTACAGTTGCATCGTCTGCATCCAGAAGTCAGGACTCCCTGCTTCCGGCGGATTGATGAGCGGACAGGTGTTCCATGACATAGCCGAGGGCATAATGGCGCGCAATGTGCGCTATGACATCTCTTCCTCACGCGACTCGCTCTCCTGCTTTATCCCCGAGGTGAAGAGCGGAAATATCCTGGCGGCAGACTATGTGCTGTCGCATCTCGGACTCAAGACCACGACCGAATGGAGCGGCAGCTACGCTTACGGAAACCCTATCTGGGGCACAGCCGAGAAGGAGACCAAGAAGGTGGCGCTCACCAAGACCGCCACGACACCGGAGGGCATAATGCCGGATGTCACGGGAATGGGAGCGCGCGATGCCGTCTATCTCCTTGAGTCAAGAGGACTGAAAGTAAGAATAAAGGGAAGAGGAAAGGTGCAGCACCAGAGCATCGACTACGGCAAACCGTACCGCAAGGGTGCCAGGGTGACTCTGGAAATGGAATGATTCCATAGCTTCCAGCACTCCGTTACGCTTTCATTACAGAGAACATAACAAGAAAACAGAATATAAATATGAAACTAAATGACCTTCTGAAGAATATCACCCCAATCAGCATCCAAGGCAATGCTGACTGCGAGATAAAGGGCATCAACATAGATTCCCGCCGTGTCGGAGAGGGACACCTCTTCATCGCGATGCGCGGAACTCAGGTGGATGGACATAAATTCATACCGAAAGCAATAGAGCAGGGCGCTGTCGCTGTGCTCTGCGAGACACTGCCCGAGCAACTCGCTGAGGGAGTCACCTATGTAAAGGTGGCTGACTGCGAGGATGTAGTAGGACAAGTGGCTACTGATTTCAATGGTGACCCGACCAGTAAACTCAAGCTTGTGGGAGTGACGGGAACGAATGGAAAGACCACTATCGCCACCTTATTATATAATATGTTCCGCAAGATGGGACATAAATGCGGACTCCTCTCCACTGTCTGCAACTATGTCGATGGCGAACCGCACCATACCGACCACACCACTCCAGACCCTATAGAGCTCAATGCCTTGCTCGCGGAGATGGTGGAGGCAGGATGCGAATACGCATTCATGGAGTGCTCCAGCCACGCCATCGCCCAGAAGCGCATCGGCGGACTGACCTTTGCCGGAGGAATATTCACCAATCTCACACGCGACCACCTCGATTATCACAAGACATTCGAGAACTATCGCAATGCGAAGAAGAAGTTCTTTGACGACCTTCCGAAGGGTGCCTTCGCCATAACCAATGCCGATGACAAGAACGGAATGGTGATGACGCAGAACACCAAGGCAACGGTCAAGACATATTCTGTCCGCACCCTCGCTGATTTCCATGCCAGAATCATCGAGTGCCACTTTGAGGGAATGTATCTCGAAGTCAATGGCAAGGAGGTAGGAGTGCAGTTTATCGGAAAGTTCAATGTAAGTAATCTCCTCGCAGTATATGGAGCCGCAGTCATGCTCGGTAAGGATCCGGAGGAAATACTCGTGGTGCTCAGCACGCTGAAGAGCGTGGCAGGTCGCCTCGAACCTATCCGTTCTGCCAACGGAGTGACCGCTCTCGTGGATTATGCCCACACGCCGGACGCTCTGGAGAATGTGCTCAATGCCATCCATGAGGTGATGGAAGGAAAGTCAGGAAAGATAATCACCGTCTGCGGAGCAGGTGGCAACCGTGACAAAGGCAAGCGTCCGCTTATGGCTCAGGAGGCTGTCAAGCAGAGCGACCGCGTCATTATCACCAGTGATAACCCACGCTTTGAAGAGCCGCAGGACATCATCAACGATATGCTCGCAGGTCTCGACAAGCAGCAGATGAAGAAAGTCATCAGCATCACAGACCGCCACGAAGCCATCCGCACTGCCGTAATGATGGCAGAAAAGGGCGATGTAATCCTCATCGCAGGCAAGGGTCACGAGGATTATCAGGAAGTAAAGGGAGTCAAGCATCATTTCGACGACCGCGAAGAGGTCCGCAATGCCTTCGCAGAGTAACCCTCCAAGGGAGATAACAACAATCCCCAGGTGTCGTCAGACAGCCCCTGTGTCGGGGCGTTACCGCCCGATTCCCATCAATCAACAAAAGAAACCCCAAACCAAAAGAAGAAAAAAGAAAATGCTGTATTACTTCTTCAGATTCTTAGAGCAGTGGGACATCCCCGGTTCAGGTATGTGGAGTTACATCTCCTTCCGCTCGCTCCTCGCGCTGATACTCTCGCTCGTCATCTCAGTATGGTTCGGCGAGTACTTCATCAAATGGATGAAGCGAAACAATGTCACTGAGACCCAGCGCGATGAATCCATAGATCCGTATAATGTAGGAAAGAAAGGTGTCCCTACAATGGGAGGCATCATCATCCTCGTAGCCACCATTGTGCCATGCCTTCTCTTCGGAAGACTGCGCAATATCTACATGATTCTCATGCTCGTCACCACCGTCTGGCTCGGAGCAATAGGCTTTGCCGACGACTACATCAAGATGAAGGTGACAAAAGACGGACTCAGACCTATCTACAAGCTCATAGGTCAGGCCGCCCTCGGACTCATAGTAGGACTCACGCTCTGGGCAAGTCCGGATGCAGTGATACGTGAGAACGTCTCCTACACAAAGCAGGGAACAGAGATAGTGGTGCACAAGAGCGAACCGGTAAAGGCTACTGCCACCACCATACCGTTCGTAAAGCACAATAATCTCGACTATTCCTCCATGTTCTCATGGCTCGGACAGTACAAGAGTGCTGCCGCCTGGATCTTCTTTGTCCTCCTTACCACCTTCGTGGTGATGGCAGTAAGCAATGGCAGTAACCTCAATGACGGCATGGATGGCATGTGTGCGGGCAACTCGGCAATCATCTGTGTCGCCCTCGGAATACTCGCCTACGTCTCCAGTCACATAGGATATGCGGCATATTTCGACATCATGTATATACCGGAATCGCAGGAACTGGTGATTTTCCTCTGTGCTTTCGTCGGTGCGCTCATCGGTTTCCTCTGGTACAATGCTTATCCGGCACAGGTCTTCATGGGCGACACCGGATCCCTCGCCATCGGCGGAATCATAGCCGTGACAGCGATAATCATCCATAAGGAACTGCTTATCCCGATACTGTGCTTCATCTTCTTCGTCGAGAGCATCAGCGTAATGCTGCAGGTGCAGACGGCGAAATTCGGCAACAAGCGTGGAAAGAAGATACGCTTCTTCAAGCGTGCACCGATACATGACACGTTCAGAGTAAAGCCCGAACAGCTCATCCCGGATGCGAAATACATCCTCAAGTGGCCTAAAGGCTGCTGGCTCGAATCCAAGATTACCACAAGATTCTGGATTATCACGGTCCTCCTTGCCGCTTTGGCCATCATTACCCTGAAGGTAAGATAAAGAGCGGGCTGAAGGAAACCGCACACTAAAATGTAAAAATACAAAGCAGAACAGATATGAAATTAGCAGTTTTAGGAGCCGGAGAAAGCGGCGTGGGAACGGCAATCCTCGCTCAGAAGCAGGGATATGATGTCTTCGTGTCAGATATGGGCACTATCAAGGACAACTACAAGCAGAAACTCAACGACCATAACATACGTTGGGAAGAAGGTCATCACACGGAGGAAGAGATTCTCTCTGCCAACGGAGTGGTGAAGAGTCCGGGCATTCCTGACACTGCTCCGCTCGTCAAGAAGCTCATTTCAGTGCACATTCCAATCCTCAGCGAACTGGAATTTGCCAAGCGTTACAGCCGTGGCAAGTGCATCTGCATCACTGGCAGCAACGGAAAGACCACGACAACGTCGCTCATCTACTATATCATGCAGAAGGCAGGACGCGACGTAGGGCTTGCCGGAAACATCGGAAGAAGCTTCGCTCTGCAGGTGGCAGAAGGCGACCATGACTGGTATGTGCTCGAAATAAGTTCGTTCCAGCTCGACAATATGTTTGATTTCCGCGCTGATGTCAGCGTGCTGATGAACATAACGCCCGACCATCTCGACCGCTACGGACTGTCAGAGCTCGGAGAGGAGGTCGCGATGCAGAACTATACCGACTCCAAGATGCGCATCATCCAGAACCAGACACCCGACCAGACCTTCGTCTATTGGGCACAGGATGACCACATCATCGAGGAACTCTCAAAGCGCCAGCAGGGCTATGCCCCACAGCCTACACCGTCATCACGCCCGGTTCATCCAGGCCATCCATCACTGATGGGATTCGAAGACAGCGATTTCGAACGCTATGGGCTTACCTTCTCACAGATGGGACAGCACAACAAGCGCAATGCTCTCGCTGCTTACCTTGCCACGATGCAGGTAGGCGTGGACGAGAAAATCATCCGCCAGTGTCTCGAAACATTCCCTGGCGTGGAGCATAGACTGGAGCGTGTCAGCGAGAAGGAAGGCATACTCTATATCAATGACTCCAAGGCCACGAACGTGGATGCTTGCAAAGTGGCGCTCGAAGCAATGGAACGTCCTACCATCCTCATCGTGGGAGGCAAGGACAAGGGCAATGATTACTCCACCATCCATCCGCTCGTGGCAAGGAAATGTGTCGGAATAGTCTATCTCGGAGCCGACAACAGCAAGCTCCATGCAGCCTTCGACGACCTCGATATGCCGAAAGCCGACACACATTCCATGAAGGATTGCGTGGAAGCATGCCACGGAATGGCAAAGAAAGGCGACGCTGTACTGCTCAGTCCATGCTGCGCCAGCTTCGACCTCTTCAAGAATATGGAGGACAGAGGCGAGCAGTTCCGCGAGAATGTCAAAGGTCTATAAGTAGCATACATCCGCCATGCCTCTCCCGGACGGCGGATGCAGTTGGCTGGACCATGCGGCTCGAAGGTATTTCAGCGCATTTATTGAAACGCTTTAATCGTAACAATATAACAACAATAACAAAGAAAGGTACTCCAATTGGCATCATTTGAGAAACTGAACAAACTGTTCAAAGGCGACAAAGTGATATGGATCGTCTTCCTGCTGCTGTGCGTCATCAGCATAGTGGAGGTGTATTCTGCATCCTCAAGTCTCGGCTATAGGTCGGGAAACTACTGGAGTGCAGCGGTCGCTCATGCCTTCCGCCTTGGTATCGGAGTCTTTGTGATGATTACATTGGTCAATGTCAAGTGTCGTTATTTCAAGCTTGCTACGCCTGTTCTCTCGATTGTTGCCGTCCCGATGCTTATCTTCGTCCTCTTCTTCGGTGTGTCGGAGAATGATGCTTCACGATGGATTCCGCTCGGTCCGGTCAATATCCAGCCGTCAGAAATAGGCAAGGCAGCGATGATTTTCGTCACTGCACAGATACTGAGCGCGATGCAGACGAAGGACGGAGCGGCGCCGCAGACGATGAAATACATTCTCATAGCAGGCGTATTCCTGATACTTCCCATCGTCCCAGAGAACCTTTCCACGGCTGCTATGCTGGCTTTCGTCGTGTTCCTGATGATGCTTATCGGGCGTGTACCGCTGAGGCAGTTGGGCTATCTCGCTTCTGTCGTCATTCTGCTGGTGGCATTGGCAATGGCATTAGTTCTGGTTGTGGGACACACTCCGTCAGCAGACCAAATGAAAGACAAGGACGAAATGCACCTTACAGACATTTCATCCGTACCGCAGTTGCAGGGCGTTGACATCTCATCCATCCCGGAAGCGCATCGCAAGAAGTATGAGAAAAAGGAGAAACCTTCATTTTGGGAGAAGTTTACCCACCGTTCCGACACATGGAAAGGACGTATCCTGGGATTCTTTGACAAAAGGGAAATAGAACCGGAGGATTATGACCTCGACAAGAACGGACAGGAGGGATATGCCAGAATAGCTATCGTATCGTCAAATATCGTGGGTAAAGGACCGGGAAACTCGGTTCAGCGCGACTTTCTGCCGCAGGCTTATTCCGACTTTATCTATGCTATCATCGTGGAAGAGTTTGGAATACTCGGCGCAGTAATCGTCGCTTTACTCTACATAATATTGCTCTATCGCACCAATACCATAGCCAAGAACTGCAAAAACCCATTCCCCGCTTATCTCGCAATGGGACTTGCGCTGCTGATAGTCACTCAGGCACTGTTTAATATGTGTGTCGCCGTGGGAATTGTGCCCATCACCGGACAGCCTCTTCCGCTCATCAGTCGAGGCGGTACGTCGTCCATCATCAACTGTGCATACCTCGGTGTCATCCTCAGCATCAGCAGAACGGCAGCCAAAAGGGATGCGCAACCAAAGGAAAAGCCTGTAGAGCAGGAAGCTACGGTAGCTTTGGCGCAGGCTTGATGCAAAGGTTTCAGCCTATCTCTGCAAGATAGGATGAAATGAATATCCCCCTTATCAGGGTCTAAAACGTATAATATAATAAGGTGAAGGATTTATTCCCGAACAAAGAAATAAAGAAAACAACTCCTTAACTTCTATAAGATATGGACAAGGAACTTAGAATTATCGTCAGCGGAGGTGGCACTGGTGGCCATATATTCCCTGCTGTTTCCATAGCAAATGCTATCAAGGCAATGCGCCCGGACGCTAAAATCCTCTTCGTAGGTGCTAAAGGACGCATGGAGATGGAACGCGTTCCAGCCGCTGGATACGAAATCGTAGGACTCCCGGTGCGCGGACTTATACGCCCTCTCTGGAGCCTGAAGAACATCGGAGTGATGATGGATTTCATCAAGAGCCGCTCACAGGTGAAGAAGATAATACGCGATTTCCATCCTGATGTCGCTGTAGGCGTGGGCGGATATGCCTCGGCTCCTACGCTGAATGCCGCTTATAGCCTGGGAATACCTTGCCTTATCCAGGAACAGAACTCATACGCCGGAGTGACAAACAAGTCACTTGCCAAAAAGGCAGAGAAGATATGCGTGGCTTATGACGGCATGGAGAGATTCTTTCCTGCCGACCGTATCATCAAGACAGGTAACCCCGTGCGTCAGGCTTTGCTCGACAACAACATGACAAAGGCTGAGGCACGCCAGGCAATGGGACTCGATGCTGACCGTCCTACCATCCTTGTTATCGGAGGATCACTCGGTGCACGCACGATAAACGACTCCATTGCGGGAGGAATAGAGAAGTTTGAGAAGGCTGGCATACAAGTTGTATGGCAGACAGGTAAGTACTATGCTGAAGAATGTCAGCGCATTGCCAAGGAGAAGAATGCCAAATTGGTCAAGCCGCAGGCATTTATCAGTGATATGGCTACTGCATACCGCGCCGCAGACATCGTCATAAGCCGTGCCGGAGCCAGTTCCATCAGTGAGCTTTGCCTTCTCAGCAAGGCTTCCATACTCGTACCTTCTCCTAACGTAGCCGAAGACCATCAGACCAAGAATGCCCGTGCTCTCTCCGACAAGAGCGCAGCTATCTTCGTGGCAGACAAGGATTCACGCTCCGTTCTCGTCGATGAAGCAATGGAATTGGTTGCCGACAAGGAGAAAATAGCATCCATCGAGAAGGAAGTATATAAGTTGGCGTACCATAACAGTGCGGAGGTCATCGCCAAAGAAGTGCTGAAACTGGCAAAGAAATAGCCCCTCCAGCAAGGCAACAAGCCCTTCGCATTCAGGCAACAATCCCCTTATGCCAAGGCAACAAGCATCTCATACCAAGGCGAAGCCAGCCACTGTGTCGGGCGCTTTTACGCCCGATATGTCCAGCATCCGCCGCAA
>OCLD01000102.1_pt1 | contig 21755 bp, 12 predicted proteins | sample 1495911 | NCBI WGS metagenome assembly OCLD01 (sample SAMN03418271, study PRJEB22391) | human gut metagenome | biome: human-gut; feature: organic feature; material: feces | host: Homo sapiens | place: Tanzania | collected 2013-01
GTGGCGGAGACCGCCATGAGCCTGTAGGACGGATTCCATCCGCCTGGAACGCTGAAGACCGCCTTGGAGGACGGGGCGAGCTTGCCCTCGGAGGCGAAGACCAGACCGCCGTCGGCGTCCCTCACCTCAAAGACAACCACATTCTTCCAGTCCGTCAGGGTGACGGTTCCCGAAGAGCTGACCGACACAGAGCCGGGGATAACCTCCGGCCTCGTCTTGAACAGACCCTTGTTGTTGTCTGTGATGTACTCTATAGGGGAGTCCGGCTTAGGAAGCCCCAGCGCCTCGACCCTTTGGCGGATCTCCTCGATCCTGCTTTCCGTCACGGTCATCCTGCCAGAGCCGTAGTCGTCAATCGACGCGTCCACGGGGGTGAGGAATCCCCATTTGGTGAAGAAGTCCAGCAGATTGTGTCCCGAGGCCTTGGAGCAGGTGAGGACGAACTCCGTCTGCTGCTCCCCGGCGGTTCCGAGGTCAGGGAAAGTCCTGACATATTCAAAGACATCGGGGTAGAACCCTCCTTTGTCCTCCCGCAGCTCGGGTGTCTGCCCCAGAACCTCTCCGAAGTAGAGCTGGAGCTGCCAGAAAGGGACGAGCTTGCAGAACACGTCTCCTTCTGTGGAATGAGGCGCGCCAGCGGCCAGAATGTCCCTCCAGGCTTTGGCGTAGCGGTTCGGCAGCCCTTCCCCCATGTCCTCGGTCTGAAGCCTTGAAGGCTGCCTGAGGATTGTGGTCTGGACATATTCGGACATTATGTTGTTCGTCACTTCCGTGGTGCCCAGCCACTTGAGTCCCGGACGGGTCTGGTTGCAGTGGCCGACCTCGTGGGCGGGTCCCCAGCAGGAGCCGGTTGTCAGACTCAGGACGTCGCACAGCTGCGGCAGGGTGGAGTCATTGTAGGCCGTATAGTAGCTTGTGGCGTACATGTAGGAGGTGTAGATCACGATGAACCTCATCCTGTTCGGGAATGTCCTGCCGTAGCGGTACAGCCCCATCAGCTCCTGTTCCGCCCTGACGAACGAGTCGAACGCGCGGACAAGGGCGGCCCCGTCCGGGGTGTGGGCGCGGAAGCGGGAGGTGGGAAAGGTGAGGTGTGAATATTCCCCCACAACATCAAAGAAAGAATATTCCGCCGCACCCAGAAGCCTCTGCCAGTCTGTGTCCTTGTGCCTTCGCAGGTCAAAGAGTCCGTTGACCCTGCCTCCCGCGAAATGCACCTTGACGGGATTGGCTGTCAGATAGTCGTCGCTTTGAAACACAACGTAGAGAAGCCCCTTGTCCATGGATTTGATCTGGTTCACTCCGTCGCTCAAGGGAAAGGAGCGTCCGTGGAAGCCATCCCCGCCTGGTCTGTCCAGATTCTGGACGTAGACCGAGGCCTGACGGTTTCCAAGTCCATCGACGAGTACTACCATATCCTCGCCGCCGGGCGAGAAGATACCAGTGGCTCCGTCCATGAAACTGTAGGGTGAGATCTTGAGATCCCGCGCGACGACTTCCGGATAGGGATAGGCGGAATATTCCTGAACCCTGAATTCCGTAGGATAGCGGCCCGCCTTCATGTAGGCTGCCATATTCCTGAAAAACTCCGAGCCGCAGGAGCGTATGTCCTCGTCCGTGACCCCCGGCCTCAACGCTGAGCAGGCCCTGTCGGTGAACAGGGACAGGGGGTCGAACTTGTCCGGGTTGACCTTGTAGAACTCCATCTCGGAGCAGGAGGCGAATCCCTGTCCGTCCCCGGCTCCGGACCACACCGTGAACCGGATGCTCTCCACGTCTTTCAGTGTGGTCCGGAAGTCCACTTTGGACGGATGCCCCGAACCCTTGAAGTCATATTTCCCCGCGGCGGACCATTCCTTGCCCCGGGTCTTGTAGTGGATTTCCGTTTCCCTGAAGTTGCCGTTGGAACCGGATTTCCGGGGATGGTAGACAAGGTAGTCGATGTCCGTTCCCTTGGAGAAGCTGTAGGTCAGGGTGACCGGGAAGTAACCACCCGCCGAGTTGTCCCAGGAGGAGTGGTAGAGGGTCTCGTAACTTCCGTCGAATGATTTCTCGATGTTCTCACCCTGCTGCCAAGAGGAGGCGGTTCCGGACAGCACCTTGACCCTGATGTCATCCTTGATGTCCGGCTTGCCGACCGGAACATATTCCCCCTCCGGAACAAGAGGAGGAACTTCCGGTCCGTCAGGAGACTCCTTCTCCCCGCAGGAGAGCGGGAAGAGGAGGCAAACCATGTACACTATGATACGGAGCGCTTTCATTCCGCCTCCGGATCAACGACCTTCACCTGCCACAGCCGGAACTCGGACATCGTGAAGAACACCTCGCCTGAGTTGACGGCGTTCACGACCATCCTGATGTGGTCGAAAGGCTGTGTGACAGGCAGGTTCGGCGATGTGTAGGCATCGGTTGCCGTAACAGGCAGACCGTCCTCGTCCTTCGTGAACTTCTTGACGAGTGTCCAGTCCGAGCCGCCTGTGCTGACCAGGATGTCGAAGTCCGTCGGTTTCTGCCGTCCGTTGTTTCTCGGAGCGTACCAGAATTTCCAGTGCCCCTCGGTCAAGGCCTCCGGAAGCCGGATCTGGAGCCAGTGCGGCCCCGGGATTGCCACGCTCCACGCCGTGTGGAAGAACGTGGCGGTGTTCCCGTCGATCAGATTGGCGATGGGACCCTCGCTCGGCTCCTGGGCGTTCGTGCCGAGATGCTCGGCCTTGAGGATGATGCGTGTGGCCTGCTCCGTCACCGGCGCCCTGCCCGACCTTGCGGTCACGGTCTGGGTCTTTCCGCCGTTGTCCGTCCTGCTGAACGGCTGGATGGTGAAGCGGTAGTCGCCGAACCTTGCCCTGGTGTCAGGAATCAGGATGGAGTCACAGCTGGAAAGCCGGACCTCGTCTATCCCCAGCAGATGGTCGTGGTAGGACACTTTCACATAGTGGACACTCTTGTCGGCGGGGAGGGTCCAGAAGAGGGCGATCCCGCCGGGACGCTCCTCCGAACGGACATCCTTGATCGGGGACGGGACCGTTCCCTTGTCGTCATCCTTGCAGCCGACGGCGAGCAGCGGAAGCAGGAAAAGCAGATTGAATATTCTGTATGGTCTCATATATCTTTGTTGTTTACGATGTTTTCATCAATATCCCGGATTCTGCACAAGATTCAGATTCTTGTTCAAATCGCTCAGAGGAATCGGGAGAAGGTACTGGGTCGGTGACTCGAACTTCCGCTCGAACATGATGGTGCTGACGGTGGCGAAACTGTTGATGTCCCTTGCCTCGATGTTGAATCCCTCAGCCTTCACGCTGAAGTACTTCTCGGCCAGCTTCCATCTCCTGAGATCCCAGAAATTATGGTTCTCGAGGTAGAACTCGATCTGCCTCTCCTGACGGACGATGTCCCTGAGGAGGGCCTGGTCCAGGGTCTTCCCCGCGATGGTCTCCCACGACTCCTCCACGGAAGGGATTCCGGCCCTTTCCCTGACCTTGTTCAGGTAGGTCTTTGCCATGGCGAGGTCCCCGGTCTCGACGCAGGCCTCGGCGTAGCCGAGATAGAGTTCGGCAACCCTCATAAGCGGCCACGGATAGTCAATAGGGGCTTTGAGAAAGGTCGCGACTGCATAGCCTGGATTAACGCCCTTTTTGTTGAGATAGCCCGAAGGTGAGTAGTTGTTGGTCCTTAGTCCGCCGTAGTCCCTGGAGCAGTTGCCTCCAAGGACGAAGTCGCAGACAAGCTTGCCTCTGTCCGTCCCGGAATGCCTCTTGTAGGACGGGTCGTTGGCGTACGCTCCGTTGGAGGCCGCCGAGAGAATCTCGTAGTAACCACCCTGGAACGCCACCCAGGCGTAGAAGCGCGGCTCCCTGTCCAGATTGAGCCTGATGGTCTGGGCGCCCACCTCGGCCTCGGAGGCATGATCCTCATCGACGGTCACGACATCGTACATGCTCGACGGGGAGAACAGGCTCTTGTCCTCATTCAGAGGAAGTCCGTTCTTGGTGTAGAACCGCTTCACCATCGCGAGGGTCGGAGCGACCCCGTTCCAGGCCGAGCTGCTGCTGTAAGGCGTGGATTTGTTCTGGAGGCCGTAGTATCCTTCGCCGCGGGAGTCCGCCCAGATGATTTCTTCGTTGAGCGGCTCCATTATGTTGTAGCGGAGCCTGTGCTGCACAGGGTCTGCCGGCTCAAGGTTCCCGTTGAAGAAGCTGTCGTTCATGTAAAGCTTGTGGCCGGCCTCCTCCGCGACCCTGATGGCCTCGGCGAATGCCTCCTTCGCCCTCTGCCATTTCGCCGGATCGTACTGCAAAGGCATCAGCTGTGTCCCGTCCTTGCCCTTGAAATCAGAGTAGAACTCGGAATTGCCGTTGAACAGAGGTGAGGCCGCGGTAAGCAGCATCCTGGCCTTCAGGGCTTTGGCGACCACGCTTGTCGCAAGTCCGTAGTACAGCGCAGGACGCTTGGCAGGGAGACCCGCCGCCGCTTCGTCCAGTTTGTCGCAGATGAAATCGACGCACTGGTCGTAAGGCGTCCTGGCCTTGTAGTCCGAGGCCACGGTCAGGATACTCGGCTCCTCGTCGATGATGATGATCGGGCCGTAGCACCTTGAAAGCAGGAAATGATAGTAGCCGATGAGGAAGGTCGCCTGCGCCTTGTAGTCCGCGAGTGTGCCTGCGGGAAGATTAGGGACCTTGTCCACATTGTTGAGGAATATGTAAGTCTGCCTCAAGCCTTGGAACAGGGTGTTCCAGTACGATATGACAGGCGAGGAGGCGGTGAAGTTGCCTTTCGGGAACGAGGCGAATGTCTCGTGCTCGAAAGCGGTGATCACCTCGTCTCCCGTCATGAAATCCAGAGAGGTAGGCCCCTCGCGCGGATTCGGGAGGTAGCTGTAGCAGGAATACAGATACCGTTCGGCGGCTCTGACATCCTCGAACGCATCCTCGGCCTTCTCCTTCTCGTCGGGAACAATGTCCAGAAAGTCGCAGGAGACAACGCCAGCACAAAGGCAGGCAAGAAAGACTATTTTACTGAATGTTTTCATCGCTGTTATCATTTAAATGTCACTTGCAGACCAAGATTGAATGTCCTCTGGGTAGGGTACTGCATGCCTGCCCCGCCTCCCATCTCCGGATCCCAATGCTTGAACCTGGAGAAGGTCAGGACGTTGACGGCGTTGGCGTAGACTCTTACGTTGCGGATTCTCCAACCCACCTCCACGTTCTTCAGCTTGAGGAACGAAGCGTCCCTGAGCCAGAAGTCAGAAGCTCTGGAGTTGTGGTTGTTCTCGTACTTTGTAAGGCGCGGGTAGGCCGCCCTTATGTTCTGGTTGGTAGGACTCCAATGGTCATCAGCCACGAACTGAAGCACGTTCCTGTTGTACTGCGCTCCGAAAGGATGGAAGCCAGACATCATCAGCGATGTCCTCGCCGCCCCCTGAAGGAAGAACGAGAAGTCAACGTTCCTGTACGTTATCGTCGGCCCGAAACCATAGACAATCTCCGGGACGGTAGGGTACCCCATCGCCACCACGTCGTCCGTGGTGATCTTCCCGTCAAGCTTGCCGTTCTTGTCGGGCTGGTCGATGTACTTGATGTCACCCGGGGCTATCGCTATGTTGCCCAGAGTGGATTCCGGACTGCGGTCCAGATCCGCCTGGTCGATGTAGAGACCGTCGCTGATGAAACCGTAGATCGTGTTGACCGGATGTCCGATCCTGGAGTTCGCCGGACGCGTGCCGGGGGCTTCGTCATATTCAAGAACCTTGTTGCGCGCGTAGGTGAACGTGCCGAGGAACTGCACGTAGAAGTCCTTGGAGAAAGACTTGCCGAACTCGGCGGAGATGTCGAATCCGTAGTTCTTAACCTTGGCGAGGTTGCCGTAGATGACGGTGTTTGCCGTTCCGAGATAGTTGGGAATCGACAGTTTCTGCTGGAATATGTTGCTCCGGATCTCCCTGAAAGCCTCCATCGTGAGGCTGAGCGACCCGAACAGCTCCATCTCGACCCCCGCGTTCACCTTCCGTCCGATCTCCCAGGTGATGTCATTGTTCTGGAAGCGGTTGTAGGTAGGGCCCCGGAGGCTTTGGGTCTGTCCTGTACCATAGCCGGTAGTGAACCACGGTGAGGCCTCAAGGTTCACATCCGCCAGATAGATGAACCGCGTCCCTCCGATCTGGTCGTTGCCGACAAGTCCGTAAGAGCCTCTGAGCTTGAGTCTTGAGATGACCGGCTTGACAGGAGCCCAGAACTTTTCCGAGCTGACGTTCCAGCCCAGGGCGACTGAAGGGAAAAATCCGTACCTATGGCCTTTGGCGAAGTTCTCGGAGCCGTTGTAGCCGGCGTTGAACTCGAGCAGGTAACGGTGGTCATAGTCATAGGAGAGCCTGGCAGCGTAGCCGACCTTTCTTCTCGGCAGCGAGCTGATGAGGTCACCGCCGCTGTTGAATGACAGTTCGTCCATGTTGAACAGAAGCATCGCGCTGGCCGAGTGCTTTCCGAAGGTTCTGTTCCAGTCCAAGAAGGTCTGGAAATATATCCGGTGGTCTCCCTCCATTATTCTGTTGGTGGAGAGCACCGGCTTGCCCGGTGTGCCGATCGGCGCCACTTTCAGGTCATAGGTTCCGTCAGGGTTGACAGTGTAGCCTTCAAGGGAGTAACGGTTGACGCCCTGCGAACGGTTCGTGGTGGTCTTGCTCCAGTTTTTGAACGAGAGCATCGCCTTGAACCTCAATCCTTTGGTCAGCACGTCGAGTTTCTGCTCGAAGTCAAGGTTGGCGATGACCGTGCTCGCGAAACTGGTGCCGTAGCCTCTGGTGGCCTGCGCCAACGGGTTCGTCGCCCCCTGGTCGTTGCCGCCGCTGAACGCTCCCCACTTTATCCATTTCTCCTCTCCCGCAGGGAAGTAGACAGGGAAGTCCACCGGATTGCAGTCCATTATGGAGGAGTAGATCCTGTTCATCTGTCCGGCGGGACTCGTGTCATTGTTGTTGATTGCCGGAGCGGTGATGTCATTGACCTGCGCGTTGAGGTGAAGCGAGATTGTGGAACTCTTGGACATGTGGAAGTCGATGTTGTTCTGGAATGCGTACTTCATCACGTTGATTCCGTTGCTGAACGAGAAGAAGTCCTTGCTCCTGTCGCGGAGCATACCCGTCTCGTGATTCACGGTCAGGTTCATGAAGTAGGTGATCTTGCCGGTTCCGCCGCGGATGTTGAAGTTGACCTTCTGGTTGAAGGCGTGGTTGCGGAAGATCTCGTCGTACCAGTTCACGTCCGGATAGACGTAAGGGTTGAGCCTCTTCCTTGTGCCGTCGATCCTCTCCTTGGAGAAGAGCACGTCGCCTGTACCCTGGTTTGTCACGGCCTCGTTGAAGAGTTCCATGTACCTGGCTCCGTCAACGAATTTCGGCAGCCTGGTAGGGGTCGTGACGTTGGTCTCGATCCTGAATCCGATGATCGGCCTGTCAAGGTCGCGCCCGCTCTTGGTCGTGATGATCATCACACCGTTGGCCCCTCTTGTGCCGTACATCGCCGTGGCCGTCGCGTCCTTGAGGATGGAAAAGCCCTCGATGATCTCCGGGTCGATGGCGTTGAGGTCTCCTGCCGAGATCTCCACTCCGTCAAGAATGATCAGAGGTGACGTGACTCCGCTGATGGTGGAGATTCCCCTGATGTAGAAGTCAGACCCGTTCTGTCCCGGCATTCCGCTTCTCTGGAAGGAGACCACTCCGGCGAGTCTTCCCGCGAACGCCGTGGAGAGGTTGGCGGAAGGAACGATCAGGGACTCCGGCCGCACCAGCTGCACGGCTCCCACGACGCTCTCCTTCTTCTGTCCCACGCCGAACGCGGTGACAACCACATCATCGAGAACCTCTGAATCAGGCTCAAGGAGAATCCTGATGTTGTCCCGGGTTCCGACATTCAAAGACTGGGAACGGTAGCCGAGCGATGTGACGGTGATGACCGCCCCGGACGGGACATCGATGGTGAACATTCCGTCAAGGTCGGTGATCTCCCCGCCCTGACGGCCGCGCACCTGGACCGCCGCCCCGATCACGGGTTCGTTCGTGACGGCGTCCAGAACGGTTCCCGACAGGATTCGGGTCTTCGGTTGCTGCTGTTGCGTCGCCGAGCCACCGGAGTGCGTCACCGCCGCCTTGAGGCCTGTCGAGGATAACAAGAGTATAGCGAGGGCAATACTACCCCATATGCTCTTGACAATCATTGTTTTAAACATAATGAAATCAGTTTGTAAATGGTTTGTGAAACTTCTGTGCGACTCCTCAGGAGACCCACGTTTTGGGGACACCGGACTCGGTGTCTGTTTGGTCAGAAGCCGCATAAGCCACTCCTCCCGCAATCAGAGCAAGGAGCAGCCTGGAGGCCGGAAAAAGGCTCACCTGCAAATATCCGTGCCTGATATGATAAAAAAATCCAGCCATTATGGTAGATCCCGTGAAAGGGAAGGCCGGCAGAATTGCCAATGCCGCACCGGACCAGTGATGGTCAGGGAATATTACGACATAGTTTGCACCCGCTTCTGGAGCCAGCATCAAAACTGTTGAACTTTTTCATTCATCAATCGGTTTGTATGTTAAACTTCAGTTGTATGTTAGTGGGACGCTTCTGAAAGGATGCCACCTTTTCGAAAGAATCCTCAGTCTGCAAGTCATATCTTCCGCAATGATATTAATAATTATTCTAATCTGCAAATATTTTCCCCACATGACCGAACAATTTGATTCATTGTACGTTGCGCAAACGTTTTTGTCGGTCGGGACACTTTCACATATCTTGGCCGACCTTCCCGACCCTCTGCCACTACGTTCGGTAATACCTGCCACCACGTTCGGTAACACCTGCCACCACGTTCGGTAACACCTGCCACCAGAGTCCATCCTGATTCAGCAAGGCCGCAAGGGTGTCGAGAGACTCATAGTCAGGGTAGCCCATCTGAAATATGGCAGTAGAGAGATTGCTGATGCACTATCTATCTGAGGGAGAAGTTTTTTTATTATTATAAAGAGTCGTGGCACTTAAGTACTTGAAAATAAATACACTAAAGTGATGTTGTGGTGCAGAAAAACAGCACCACGACATCACTTTATTTATTTGAAAATCAGATGATTAGCCGCCACGAACGCTTATAGCCCCACCCCCAGACTGTCTGAAAAGTCTCGGCTAGAGTTGAAAAGTCTGTACCCCTATACAGGGGCGACTACGAATTCTCAATCCTCACTGGGGATACTTTTACTTTTAAGACAGTCTCCCCACCCCGATGGAGGGCAACATAATAAGAAGCTGTTTTGAATTGCTTGAAATGTTCTTTGAGGTGAAAAACTCTTCAAACAAACAATTCAAAACAGCTTCTAAGGCATCGATTGAAAGTCATGGCTGGGGGTCAGGCACGTAATACCTGAATTCTCCATTTTGGTAAAGTTCGGCAAAATGACTATTTTTGGTTTTTATTGAAGAGTCCGCTTGAAAAAGTCGTTTTTGAAAAAACTGGTGCCTCGCAGATACTTCTGTAAGGAGTAAAAAGTGGCAAATGGCACTTTTTCAAGTGGGCTCATTGAAAAAAGAGAATCATTCTATGGGTAATATGACACTGAAACAGTTCTTTTCAGCGGCGGCGATGTTCATTTGCTTGCCTTTCGCGGCTTTCGGGGCGCAGAAAATCTGGTCGCTTTCCTCTCCGGACGGGAGGATTGTCACGGAGATCTCAACGGGGGACGGCCTTAGATATTCAATAAGCCGCGATGGGGTTGCGCTCCTGACACCATCTGAGATCTCGATGACATTTGAGGACGGGACGGTCTTCGGAGGAGCGGACAAGGTTCGCAGGAGCAGGAAAGGGAGCCACGATGTGAAGGGTATCCCGGCGATGAATTACAAGAAGACGACCGTGGACGACGTTTACAATTTCCTGACGCTGGAGTTCAAGGGGTACAATGTGGAGTTCAGGGCGTTCGACAACGGGGTGGCATACAGGTTCATCTCGACAGTGAAGTCCGGGGAGTTCACTGTGACTGACGAGCTTACGGAATTCAACTTCGCCGAGGACTGGACGGCGTGGGTGCCTTACGTCAAGAGTGATGACGGTAAGACATTCAAGCAGCAGTTCGTCAACTCGTTCGAGAACACCTACGAGCATATTCATTTGTCCCGGATGAATCCCGCGAAGCTGGCGTTCCTTCCGATGACGGTGGACGCGGCTGACGGGGTGAAGATTGTCATCACCGAGTCAGATTTGTCCGGCTATCCTGGAATGTTCCTCAACGGGCAGGGCGGCAAGGAATTGAAAAGCGTCCGCGCGCCATACCCGATCGGGCTGAGACCTAACGGGGTGTACGTCTATCAGGATATGGACTACGCCGACTACATCGCCAAGGTCGAGGCCGGACAGAAGTTCCCGTGGAAGGTCATCGGAATCGCTCAGGACGCCAAGTCGCTGATGGAGATGGATCTGGTCTGGCAGCTTGCCACTCCGGCGGACGGGAACACGGACTGGAGTTGGGTGAAGCCTGGCAAGGTGGCCTGGGACTGGTGGAACGACTGGAATCTTTACGGAGTGGATTTCCGCGCGGGAATCAACACGGAGACCTACAAGTACTACATAGACTTCGCGGCGGCGCACGGCATCGAGTACATCATCATGGACGAGGGATGGGCGCAGAGAGCCAAGGCTAACCTCTTCCTGATCAACCCCGACATCAACCTTGAGGAACTCGTCGCCTATGCTGACGGGAAGGGGGTCGGAATCATCCTTTGGGCAAGCTACAACAGCATCGTGAAGAACCCGGAGAAGGCGATGAGCCACTACGCCAAGATGGGATTCAAGGGATTCAAGATCGATTTCATCAACAGGGACGACCAGCAGGCCGTGAAGTTCTGCGAAAGGATGGCGAGGATCGCCGCCGAAAACCATCTGCTGATCGATTTCCACGGGGTTTACAAACCTGCGGGAATCCAAAGGACTTACCCGAATGTACTTAATTTCGAGGGAGTCGCCGGACTGGAGCAGTTGAAATGGAGTCCGGAAGGCTACGACGAGGTCACCTACGATGTGACGATTCCTTTCGTCAGGATGGTGGCCGGCCCGATGGATTACACCCAAGGGGCGATGCGCAACGCAATAAGGAAGAACTACCACCCGATCGGATCCGAGGCGATGAGCCAGGGTACCCGCTGCCGTCAGCTCGCTGAATATGCCGTCTTCGAGGCGCCGCTGACGATGCTCTGCGACTCGCCGTCCAACTACATGGCCGAACCGGAGTGCACGGAGTTCATCGCTGGCTTCCCTACCGTCTGGGATGAGACAGTTCCGATTTGCGGAGAGATCGGTGAATATGTCGCCGTGGCCCGCCGCAGCGGAGACATCTGGTACATCGGAGCGCTGACGAATTGGGATGCGCGCGACCTTACCCTTGACCTGAACTTCATCGGAGACGGGAATATGACCGTCTTCCAAGACGGAATCAACGCCGACAGGGCAGCCAGAGACTATAAGAAAACTTCCGCGAAGATCCCGGCGGACGGGATTGTGAATATTCATCTTGCCCCTGGCGGAGGCTGGGTGGCAAGAATCACCCGCTAAGCGACACCAAAATATTCACGCCATCACGGCGGCATATTTTTTAACGCTTGAAAAAGAAGTTTTTGGTTTATGAGAAGAATATTATTGTTAGTGACAGCGGTCATCACGGCTTGGCCCCTGTCCGGGATCAAGGCGGAGGCCAAGGAGGAGAAAGCCAGCGTGATGTCCTTCAACATCAGAATCCAATTTCCTGCGGACACCGGAAAGTACAATTGGGAGAGCAGGAAGGCCGGATGCGTCAAGGCCGTCAGAAAATACCGTCCAGACGTGCTTGGCCTTCAGGAAGTGACATCAGGACAAAAGTCCTACATGATGAACGAGTTGAAAGAATACATCATGATTGACGGCAACGCCAAGCCGGGAACCGTCAACCATGATTCGGATTTCGGTTTCAACCCGGTTTTCTTCCTTGCAGACAGGTTCGAGTTGCTGGACTACGGCTCATTCTGGCTGAACGAGGATCAAACTCCGGAGAAAAATGGATGGGATGCTGAATATGTCAGGAGCGCGAACTGGGTCAAACTACGCTTCCGGAAGTCTGGACAGATAATATTCTTTTTCAACACCCATTTTGACAACACCGGTGAGAAGGCACGGCATGAAAGCGCCGTCCTGATGGTGGAAAAGATAAAGGAGATCGCCGGGGACAATGCGGTCGTGTTCATGACCGGTGACCTCAACACCACCAGCGAGGACAAGGCTCTCAAGCCGCTGGCCACCTATTTGAAAGAATCCGCGAAAACCGTGAAAAAGGCGGACGAAACCCCTTCTTTCAATGATTTCGGCCGAAACGGAGCCAGACTTCAAATGATAGACCACATCTTCTTCCGCAACGCCGAGGCACGGAGTTTCAACGTCATTGACGAGCCGAAATTCGGCGTCAAGTACATTTCCGACCACTACCCGGTGATCTCGGAATTTGTCATCGAGATTCCGAAACATTAAGAAGCTGTTTTGAATTGTTTGAAATGTTCTTTGAGGTGAAAAAATCTTCATTTTCTTCCCGCTTCTTCAGTCAGATAGCACCGCTATCTTCCTTGGAAGAAGCGGTCGAAACTGAAGTTTTTCACTCTCAAACCTTCAAACAAACAATTCAAAACAGCTTCTAAGAAGCAGAACCGCAAGCAAGTCAAATAATCATAAGAGCCGATGAATATGGAATCCCAGCACAAGCAGAAGGAACTGCACAAGGAAAGCATCCTGAATCAGGTGAAGGAAATCCGCGCGTCCTCCGATGGCGTGGGTTGTCCGTACTGCGGGCAGCCAGTGAAGAAAAGTTGGGAATGGTGTCCATCCTGCGGGCATTCGCTTGTGGACTGGTGCACATTCTGCGGAGCTGACATTCCACGTGGAGAGGATGAGTGTCCGGAATGCGGGATGAGCAGAAGCGGAATTGTCTGCCCGGAATGCGGGACCAGGAACGCCGGCGGTTTCTGCCGGAAATGCAACGAGCCGTTGACGCTGGCGGCGAAGAAGGAGTTGGAGAGGGCGCAAAAGGATCCGCAGTTTCTCAAGGCGGCGGAACTGGCGGTACAGGCGGCCGAGTTGCTGGCGAGGATCGAGGCTGAGGAGCAAGAGGTTCCGGAATCAGAGATCAAGGAGATTGAGTTGCCGGAGGATGTGTTGAGGCTCAAGGAGTTGCTGGGAAAGACCACGCTGAGGCGCTTCGACAAGCTCAGCGACCGCAGCGACCAGAAGAGGGAGACTGGGTCGGTTGCTGATCCCGTCGAAGCACCGGCCCTTCGACAAGCTCAGGAACCGAGAACTTCGGCGACTGGTGAGCCTTGTCGAACCACCTGTTCCGCGGCTAATAAGATGAAGAGCAAGGCCGAGCTGCGGGCTGAATATTCAAAAATCCAGGAGGAACTGAACAAGGCTCTGGAAGGAATGCTTCCGCCGGTGGGTTCCACTCCGCAAGAGCAACGGAACTATTTCTCGGCCAGAAAGCTGCCTGTGGAGAAGGTCATCCTGACAAAGGGCAGAGAAGCTTGGGTCTGCAACTTCTGCGGATGCTGGCACAACTGCCCGAGCGAGTGCTGCGAACCGTGGCACGGCGGGAAATGGGTCTATGAATATAAGGAAGAGAAGATACTGGATTTCAAATAGAAACGACAAGGCCAGCATAGGATAACAGCTTACAATAAAAAGAATTATGGCAGGAACCATCGCAGACAGCGGCACAGCCGTAGCGGACATCACCGCGACAAGCGCGTGCAGAACCGAATCTGATTCTGAATATTCAGGAACCGTGACCGCAAAGGCAACTTTCACTTGCGGGACAACCGGCACAGCGGCCGCGAATGGAACGGCGGACGATGCGGCCAAGATCCATGCAAAAGAAGAGATCACCCTCAGAGGCAACCGTTACAGTGTTGACAGACTGATCGGCAACGGAGGCGAGGCCGAGGTCTATGTGGTCAGTTCGGCGAAGGGAAACTTCGCCCTGAAACTGTACCGCCGGGGCAATGGCGTGAGCAAGGATATTCTTAAAAGATTGGAGCGGCTGAAAGGGAAGGCGGCGATCGTGGATATTCTTGAAAGCGGGACGGTCAGGATCGATGCCGCCGACAGAGGCTACGTCCTGATGCCGTTGTGCAAGGATGGCTCCGTGGCGGGCTACGATCTCAGGAAAGACGCTGCCGCCATCCTCCGGATCACTGCGATGACCGCCAGAAACCTCAGTGAACTGCACAGGGTCGGGCTGCTGCACAAGGACATCAAGCCTGAGAACATACTCTACACCGACAAGGCCTCAGGTCTGGTCGTGCTTTCAGATTTCGGGATCGCAGACGTTCTCGGGGACGACGGAAGCGTCAACACTCCGCAGTCCAGGACCGTGATCTATGCCGCGCCGGAACTCTACGCCAACACAACCCGCATCGGAGATGTCACCTACGCCATAATGACGGCGGCCTCGGACTACTATGCCCTCGGAATGTCGGTCCTCTCCATGTGGATGGGAGACAGCGAGTTCCGAAAGAAGGAGCCGGAGTTGGTGAAGCTCAAGATCCAAGGCAAGCTGCCAGTGCCGGACGATATGCCGGAGCCTCTGCGGACAATAACCCGAGGGCTTCTTATCGGCAAGCCGGAAAACCGCTGGAGTTACGAGGAAATCCGCAGAACACTTGAGGGCGAGAATATTCCCGTGGTGGAAGACGCCGAGATTCTGCGCATTGTCTTCGATTCAGGTAAGAACAAGATCGCGCACACGGCCAAGGAGCTGGCTCAGTTCATGATGGAGGATCAGGCTCTCGGAACCGCCTATCTGTACAAAGGAAAGATCAGCGGCTGGATAAGCAGGGTGATGCCGGAGATGGAGGTGAAGCTGAACGACATCGTGGAGAGAATCTACCCGAAGAACCAGTTGGCCGGTCTCTATGCCGCCGCCCTCGCTCTTGACCCGCAGCTGCCGTTCTACAACCGAAAAGGAAATGTCTGCGTGAATGTCAACAAACTCCTCAACGGCGACGGCGGTTTCGGTTCAAGTCTGGGCGACAGAAGCAACCCGATTTACCTCTACAGCGAGGTGCGTCTTGGGAAAAAGGAGACTGACGGAATATATTCAAGAACCTGCGCCGCCCTGAAAGACAGCTTCGGCTACGCCAAGAGCGTGATAGTCTGGGGAATATACGACCGGAAATATTTCCGCACCCTCCAAGGCAAGAAGACCGGCAAGGAGGAGAGGTTCACCGAGGTGGACTGCCGCGACATCACGGATGTGGTGAAGTTCTGTTCTGACTACAGGGTCGTGGCAGACGAGGACAAGCAGTTCCTCTGCTCGCTCGGTTTCGTCGAGATGGTCAGGGTCTTTTCCGAGAAAGACGCTGACAGATTGATCCAGGTGCGCAAGGGCATCAAGGATTACGAGATGCTGTACAGGCTTGTTATCCAGACCATCAACCCTGCGGCGGACATCAGCTTGATCACAGACCCGAAAGACCCGAACTACGCGATGGACGGGGAATCGATCGGGCTGCTCGTCAACGTCGCCTTCTGCGCCTTCCGCTGCGTCTTCGACAGCGAGAGGGACAAGATGTACAAGGGATGGTACTCCGACATCAACCCTTATTCGGGAATATGTCCGGCCTCTTTGGCCGACCTGCTGCTCAAGTCGTTCCAAGGCGACTACAAGGATTCTTACCTGCACAAGTTCTTCCTCAGCAAAGGGGACAGGTTCGCGGCGCAGGACAAATGGGTCGCTTACTGCACGGACTACGACAGTGCGGACAACGTTGGGAAATCCGGTCCCTACAACGAGGACATCGCCATGATGAAGGCAGCGGAAGGGCTTGCGGACGGGGCGCAGTTCTATTTCCCGGCCTCAGGAGAGACCGTTTACTATCTTGACGATCTGAAGAAGATCAAGAAAGACGAGATCTGTGAGGCTCTTGACTTCTACGCCCTGGATGCCTGGCTTGCCGTCAAGCTGCAGGAGAATCCCAAGAGAGATCTGAGCAAGCGGCTCACCTACGAGAGGTTCACGGTCAAGTACCTGAAACTCATAGGAAAATACGACAAGGATGACGAGAATTTCAAGCGCTACAACGAGGCCACGACAGCTGTCGGATGGCATCAGTTACCTCCACCTGTCCTGCTTCTTGGGCTGCTGGAGAAGATCGCGGCGGTGGCTCTGTGGCTCTTCCCGTGTCTTGTGATGTTGCTCATGCTTGTCATAGGCGCGATCGACTATCCGGTCCTGGACAATGTCGGCAAGTCGGTCTACTGGGTCTGGGGAGGAGGAATAGCATTCCCGCTGCTGCTGAACCTATTCTTCTACAACAGGAGTTACGACAGGAACCTGTTCACCTACATATTCAGATTCATCATCCTGACCGTAGCGGTGTATTTCCTCTGCAAATGGTTCCTCGGGAAGTACATCATTTATGTGACCATCGCGGCCGTGGCCGCGGCGATCGTGTGGTTCGCCAAACAGATGTTCTCGCGTGACGAGGGAGCTTCCGAACTTAGGAAGATGTGGAATCCTGACGAGGACCAGACGATTCTTGAGCCCCTTCACTATGCGTTCAATCCCTCGGAGGACAAATTTGTCTCCTCGTTGTTCGCCAACGAGAAGTTCTTCCGGTCAAAGTACCTTAAAAGCCTGCTGCACAAGCTGAAGCATTTGGTTCTGGCTGCGATGACGACCTTCCTGCTGCTCTTCCCTGTCGCGGTCATTCCTCGGATCAGCGACACGGAGAAAATCACGGAGAATCATCCGAAAATCGGTAACACAATCAACAAGATAACAGAAAAGGTTCATGAAAACGTGTCAGAAGTGCGGAAAGACGAACAGAAATGAGGCTTCGTACTGCAAATGGTGCGGGGAGAGGCTGGTTGCAGCGGTCGCTGCGGTTGCTGAGCCTGTCGAAGCAATCGAAGCGTCAAGGACGGACGGCTCATCAGGAGCGGTCACTTCGGCAGGCTCAGTGACCGGGGACGGAATGATCGCGAAGGATTGCGTCAAGGAACCCCTCGCAAATTTCACCAAGCGCTGCGAGCAGACCGCCGAGTTCCGCAAGCGTACCGGCAGCGATGTAAGGCCAGGGCTTGACTGCATCATCACCGGAGAGACCGGCACCGGCAAGACCTATCTGGCCGGAAAACTTGCCGGGATCCTCTACCACAACAAGATCACGGAGAACCTCCGGCCTAAGACCGTGGACGCGGCTGACTGGAACGACTTCAACTCCAAGCTGGACGAGAATCTCGCCGCGCTCAAGACAGGAGTGCTTGTGGTCACGAACTGCCAGAATCTGGTGAACGCCAAGGGCGGCTCCTCACAGCTGGACAAACTCTTCGCAAGGATGAAGGTTGATGTGAATATGCCGGTGGTGATCCTGTGCGGCCTTGAAGACGGCTTCGGCACCTTTATCAGCGCTGACAGCAACGCACAGTCACTCTTCGAGTTCCGTTTCCACATCTCTCCATTCAAGGACAACGACCTCAAGACGATGTGCGTGTCAATGGTCAGGGACAAGTTCAGGACGGCGATCAGTCCTCAGGCGGAAAGGAGGCTGGGACTTGTCTTCAAGAAGATGTTCCGTGGCGGCAGAACCAAGGAGAACGGAATCCTGGCCGGAAAGATAGCCGAAGAGAGCGCCTTCAACATGTTCAGCCGTGGTGGCTCCCAAATCGAGGAGGCCGACATTCCGGGAGAGCCGTTCGAGGAACTCTCCGAGGAACAGATCATGGCCAGGATCAACGCCTTCACCGGCCTGACAGAAGTCAAACAGGAGATTCAGTCCATCATCGACAGCATCAAGAGACAGAAGAGGGACAACCCCGGCAAGCCTGTGCAGCTGAAAAGCCACTTTGTCTTCACAGGCAATCCAGGCACAGGCAAGACCACGATCGCAAGGCTGTTCGCTGACATTCTGGGCAGCCTTCAGGTACTCCCGAGCGGCCATCTGGTCGAGGTCATGCGCAAAGACCTTGTCTCACAGTACGTCGGCGACACGGCCCTGAAGACCGAGCGGGTCATCAACAGCGCGATGGGTGGAATCCTGTTCATCGACGAGGCCTATGCCCTGAAGCAGGGGGATGACGACAAGGTCGGCCAAGAGGCCATAGACACCCTGCTGCCGTACCTTGAGAACAGGGCCGGAGACTTCGTCTGCATAATCGCCGGCTACACCAAGGAGATGACGATGTTCCTGCGCTCCAACTCTGGACTCGATTCCAGATTCAAGAAGAAGATCGAGTTCAAGGACTACAATGGCAAGGAACTCACCGAGATATTCCTGAATATGGTGAAAAAGAAGGGGTTGTCCCTTTCGGACGAGGCAGCGGGCAAGGTGGGGAAATATTTTGAGCGGATGTACCTGAGCCGCACCGACACCTTCGGCAACGCCCGCGAGGTGCGCAACGCATTCGACCGCTGCTTCGAGCGGCTCTGCACCAGAACGGCGGGTCTGAGTGATGATGAATATGCCAGCTCGGGCAAAGTCCTGACCTGGGAGGACATCGCCGGGCCGGACGGCACGAAGGAGATCTCGGTGGAAAGCGTGATGAAGGAGCTGGACTCTTTCGTCGGAATGGAGTCCGTCAAGAAAGCCCTGAGGGATCTTGCGGAGGAGATGCGTTTCCAGCAGCGCCGGATGGAGTTCGGAGGCAAGGCATCGATCCGTCCCGTGAACATCATCCTGACCGGAAACCCAGGCACGGGCAAGACCTCCGTGGCCAGAGTGCTCGGCAAGCTGTTCAAGGCTATGGGAATATGCTCCACAGACCGTGTCATCGAGAAGAGCCGCAAGGACATCGTAAGCACCTACGCCAACGAGTCGGACAAGAACATGGACAAGGCTGTGAACGAGGCGATGGGCGGAGTCCTTTTCATAGACGAGGCCTACGCCCTCGCTCCGTTCGACGACACCGGCCATTGCTCTGATTCCGAGGGGATCAAGGCTCTGGAGCGGCTTATGGTCCGGATGGAGAACGACCGGGGCAAGTTCGTGGTGGTCTGCGCCGGCTACAAGGACAAGATGCGGAACCTGATGAGAGCCAACGAAGGGTTCGCCAGCCGGTTCACGCACAGGATAAACATCGACGACTACACGCCGGAGGAACTGACGGAGATCTTCCGCAGGATGGCCGAAGGGCAGGGCTACACCTTTACCGGTGGCACTCTGGACAAAGCCCTCAAGGCGTTCCGGAAGCTCTCGGCGGAAAAGTCGGGGAAGGATTTCGGCAATGCCCGTGAGGCAAGGAATATGCTCGACAGCGTCCTGGGTAACATCGGCACAAGGGTCAACGCGCTTCCTGACAGCCAGGTCGGCAAGGAAACATTCTTCACCATCCTTCCGGAGGACATTCCGTTCGAAGAGCCGAAAGTGGCTTCCGAGGAGGAGTGCCTCGCGGAACTGGATTCACTGATCGGATTGGAAAGCGTCAAGAATGAGATCCGTTCAATGCTCAACGAGATGAGGCAGAAGAAGATGGACAGCGAGCTTTCCGGCAGGGACTTCACCGCGATCGTTCCTGACCACTATCTGTTCCTCGGCAATCCGGGAACCGGCAAGACCACTGTAGCAAGGCTGATGGGCAGGATCCTGTACTCTCTCGGAGTGATCGCGAGACCGGATGTGATCGAGGTGTCTAGGGCGGACATGGTGGCTCCGTACCAAGGCCAGACAGCTCCGAAGACACGGGAGACGATCGACAGGGCGATGGGAGGAATCCTGTTCATCGACGAGGCATATTCATTGATCCAAGGCGACCACGACGAGTTCGGCAACGAGAGCGTGACCGAGCTGCTGAAACTGCTGGAGGACCGCAAGGGCAGGTTCGTGTGCATCGCCGCCGGCTACACGAGGGAGATGGGCCGGTTCCTGGATTCCAATTCCGGCCTCAAGTCCCGCTTCACCAAGACCATCACATTCGAGGACTACAATCCCGAGGAGCTGATGGACATATTCCGGCTTTACTGCCGCAAGGAAGGCTATGCCATTGACACTGAAGCGGAAGCGATCCTTGAGGAACGCTTCCGGGAAATGTACGGCAACAGGGCGTTCGATTTCGGCAACGGTCGCGACGTGAGGAACCTGTTCGGCAAGGTCAAGTCAGCGGTGGCCGGCCGGGCATATTCAAGAATGAAGGAGCTCATCGCTGAGGGCGCTGACCGTCAGGCCGCCTACGAGGGTTCCAAACCAAAGACGATAACAAAGGAGGATCTGCTATGAAATGTCCGTTCTGCCAAGGTGTCATAGATGACGACAGCCGTTACTGCGATCTCTGCGGAAAGCATCTGATGTTCTGTCCGGAGTGCCGTCAACCCAAGAAAGGGACTTCCTGCCCTCGGTGCGGGGAGTTGCTTATCAGCGCCGAAGAGTTTTTTGCGGAGCATAATCAAGGTAACGCTTCGGGACATGCGGCTGCGCCAAAGCCTATGTCATCACCATCTGGCCAATCAGAATCAGCCTCGATGTCAAAGCCAACGGGTCGGTCTGGATATATTGAGCCTAAGCCATTGGAAAAAATTGATTTCAACCAGATATTCGATGCCCTGCTGACCTTGAAGGGTGAAGATATGACACTCTATGTCAAAGAAGGCGGGTTCGGAAGGAGCGGAGGGATATTCCCGGAACTCGGAAGTTGTAAATTTGTCTCCGGGCATCACGGAAAGATCGCTTTTGAGGATGGTGAGTGGAAGATCTGCGATCTGGGTTCGACCAACGGCACGGCCATAGACGGAGTGAAGTTGGAGAAAGACAAATGGTACCCCCTCCGAAAGGGTCAGAAACTTAAGATAGCCACTTTGAAATTCACTGTTGAATAGCCTATGAAACTGATAATCAGCTGCGTCTCGGATGTCGGCCGCGTTCGGGACAACAACGAGGACATGGCCTCCGTCGGGATGTACCTCATAAGGGACAATTCTTTGAATATCGAAAAGGAAATCTCTGAAGATGAATGCTTTTGTCTGCTCGTCTCGGACGGAATGGGCGGCCACGAGAGCGGGGAATACGCCAGCCAGTTCACCCTGGAGGCGTTGCGGGCGTTCCTGTTGGACAAGTCTTTGGAGCATCACAATCCTGTGTCGGATTTAGCATTGAAGATCAAAGACATAAGCGCCTGTCTCAACATAATGTCCAGCGAGCGGCATCAAGGCAAGGCCATGGGCTGCACCTTGACCGGAATCGTCCGGATGCAGGGAAAGACTCTGCTTGTGAACGTGGGTGACAGCCGGACGTACCGTCTGAGGGACGGAATGCTTCGGCAACTGACCTCTGACCAGACTCTTCACGAGAGGGACATGATTCCGCTTCCAGCCGGTAAGGCATTGTACAACTGCATCGGGGCTGGCTGCGACACAGAGGCTTACATTCAGGACATAAGTGACCGCTTGATGGAATCGGACAGGATTCTGGTCTGCTCCGACGGGCTTTCAGACATGATGGACGACAATGAGATCGAACGGCTGTTGGCCGAAGGCAGTCCGGAGGAGAGCTGCATGTCCTTGATCGACGCCGCGAAACGGAACGGAGGCGTGGACAATGTCACGGCCATCGTGACGGATATTCTCAATGCTTGAAAGAAAAATGGTCAAGACATGCTTACTAAAACTCAAGTTTCGCATTTGCGAAACACCACTCTTCTTCACTGCTTGCAGTGAAAGCAAGTCCCTCCCCCGAGGGGAGGGATTTAGGGAGGGGGTAACGTGAAAGGCCCTA
>OCLD01000105.1_pt1 | contig 21534 bp, 22 predicted proteins | sample 1495911 | NCBI WGS metagenome assembly OCLD01 (sample SAMN03418271, study PRJEB22391) | human gut metagenome | biome: human-gut; feature: organic feature; material: feces | host: Homo sapiens | place: Tanzania | collected 2013-01
ATTAGTCCAAAGACCTATGGAATGTCCCGATATGTAACATTGTGCGTCTCCGTCCAAGGCGGTGCGTTTGACTAAAACATGTGGTCGATGTCCAAAGTGTTTAGTTGAATTATTCATCAGCTTCTGGGCCATAAAAAACGTCCAGACAAAGCTGGACGTTCCAAATGCGAATGCAAAAACGAAGACGGGGGAGATCTCTTTTGGATATTATTTCTCTCTATAGATGATTCTGCCTTTTGTAAGGTCGTATGGGGACATTTCAATCTTGACCCTGTCGCCTGGGACGATCTTGATGTGGTTCTGTCTCATCCTACCTGACATGTGCGCAAGAATCACGTGTTTGTTTTTGAGTTCCACACGGAACATCACGTTTGGAAGCGCCTCCTTGACAAGACCTTCAACCTCAATCGCCTCTTCTTTAGCCATCATTCCTCCAAGTTGTGCAGTACGGGAACACTTGAGGCACCGCCTCGCAAGTTCCTCTGTATTCAAGTGTTAAATAGAGCATTGATACGTTAACCCAAATCTTTTTTGGTTGTCAATATTGTTTGACGTTGACACTTGATAGGATGTATCATGAGAAAGCCGCATGGAATAGGAAAAACATGCATTTGGATGTACTGGAATGCATAGAAGGTGCGGTCAAAGACGCAATGGAGGTTTTTCTATGGCAAGAGGTGAAATCAGAAAGGAAAGCAAGGGAAGGAAGTCAGAGAAGTCTTCCAAGGAAAAGATGTCGCAGCAGCCGGCATACATAGCACCGGAAGTGATATCACGCAAGAAAGACAAGGAAAGATAAAGAAAGGCTTGTAGGGTATAGAAGGAGAGTCTAATGGCAAAGGAATCGGCATTGAAGAGGTATCTGGAAAAGATTCAGGTCTCGGGCGGGGATGTAGATGATGTCATGGTTGCGTATCTGGCCCAGCTTGAAGAGGTCAGGAAGGTCAGCCCCCTTGTGGCGAGCCGTATAGTGCGGGAGCTGGACAACCAGAGAAGCCACCTAAAGCTCATTGCGAGTGAGAACTACAGCAGTCCTGCAGTGCATCTTTCAATGGGGAACCTGCTTACTGACAAATATGCGGAGGGCTTTGCCTATCACCGCTACTATGCCGGCTGCGACAACGTGGACGCAATCGAGGACTACGCCTGCAAGACTGCATGCGAGCTCTTTGGTGCAGACCATGCATACGTACAGCCCCACAGCGGCGCCGATGCCAACCTTTGTGCCTACTGGGCCATACTCAATGCAATGGTGGAGGTCCCCGCCCTTGAAGAGATGGGTGTGACCAACCCTGCGGTTCTTACAAGGGAGCAGTGGAACACCATAAGGGAGAGGACCGGAAGCCAAAGGCTTTTGGGCCTTGACTATTACAGTGGAGGACATCTCACGCACGGATACAGACTAAATGTATCGGCGCAGATGTTCGATGCCTATTCCTACTCTGTGGACGAGAAGACGGGTCTTCTCGACTACGACGAGATAGAAAGGCTTGCAAAGGAGATCAAACCTCTCATACTGCTTACAGGCTACAGCGCATATCCAAGGAAGATAAACTTCCATAGAATGCGGGAGATTGCGGATTCCTGCGGTGCCGTCCTAATGTGTGATATGGCGCACTTTGCAGGTCTTGTCGCTGGCAAGGTCTTCGAAGGGGACTATGACCCTGTCAAATGGGCCGATGTCGTCACGACGACCACGCACAAGACCCTTCGTGGTCCAAGGGGTGGCATGATTCTTTGCAGGCAACGCTTTGCCGATTCCGTTGACCAAGGTTGTCCTCTCGTAATAGGCGGGCCGCTTCCTCATGTCATGGCTGCAAAGGCCGTGGCCCTCACAGAGGCTTCAAGTACTGCATTCCAAGACTATGCCCGCAAGGTAGTGGAGAACGCAAAGGCTCTTGCGCAGGCTTTCCTGGACGAGGGACTTGCGCTTCAGACCAACGGTACGGACAACCATCTCATGCTTCTGAACGTTGCTGGCTTTGGGATAAACGGAAGGCAGGCCGAGTCCGCTCTCATAGACTGCGGAATCACTCTCAACAGAAATGCACTTCCTTTCGACCCAAATGGCCCTTGGTATACAAGCGGACTTAGAATTGGCACTCCTGCCGTGACGACGCTAGGCATGGGTCCTGAGGAGATGAAGGAGATTGCATCCATCATTTCGTTCGTGCTCAGGAACACGCGCCCTGCAAAGATAACGAAGGGCGAGAAAGCGGGTACTTTGAGCAAGGTCAAGGCCGTGACCGACAAGGACGCCAAGGCTCAGGCAATAGAGCGTGTACACAATCTTCTTGGAAGGTTCGTGCTCTATCCTCAGCTTGACCTTGCGTTCCTTGAAGAGAACTTTTGCATAGATGAAGACAGAATCTGAAGAAAAAGAAATAGGAGTTTTACATGAGCAAGATATTGGCAGACAGAATGTACAGCAAGGACCACGAGTGGGTCATGATGAAGGACGGCGTAGCCATCGTTGGAATCACAGACCATGCACAGGATGCCCTTGGAGAGATAGTGTACGTAGAGCTTCCTGAAGTGGGTGATACGTTCGAGGTGGGCGAAGAGGTCTCCAACATAGAGTCCGTAAAGGCTGCAAGTCCAATAGTGTCACCTGCATCCGGTGAGATATGCGAAGTGAACGAAGAGCTTGACGGCAGTCCTGAGAAGATCAACGAGGATCCATACGAAGCATACATCTACAAGATGAAGGATGCCGTCCTTGCAGACGACCTGCTCGATGCCGCCCAGTACGAGAAGTTCCTTGCTGAAGAGGTTTAGGAGAATAGATGAACCCATACATCACCCATACCAGTGAAGACCAAAAGCTCATGCTAAAGGCCATAGGCGTGGAATCCATTGAAGAACTCTTTGAGTGCATTCCTGACAAGGTTCTGCTCAAGGAACCTGTCCAGGCTGGACAATGGATGAGCGAGCATGAAGTTGTCGAACACATAGAAGCCCTTGCGGAGAGGAACGTGAAAGGAGTTTCGTTTCTGGGCGAGGGAAGCTATGACCATATAATACCTGCTGCGGTCAAGGCTATAACGGCCCTTCCATCGTTCGTCACGGCATACACTCCATATCAGCCGGAGATCTCGCAGGGAGTGCTTCAGAGCATATTCGAGTATCAGAGCATGATATGCTCTCTTACCGGCATGGATGTCTCCAACGCCTCCCTCTACGATGGAGCCAGCGCCGCGGCTGAGGCTGCTGCCCTTGGCATTTCCAATAGAAGGAAGAGCAACGAGATAGTGGTGTCTTCAACCATGCATCCTTTTGCAATCTCTTGTGTAGAGACTTGGGCCAAAGGACGAGGGCATGTCGTGAATGTCGTTCCTGAAAAGGATGGCCAGACAGACCTGTGTGCGGTAAACGATGTCCTGAATCCTGCAACTGCAATTGTAATCGTGCAATCCCCAAACAAATACGGCATCATTGAAGACTATACAGGTCTTGCAGACAAGGTTCATGATGCAGGTGCGCTACTTGCAATCGAGGCCGACCCATTGTCTTTGGCCCTTCAGAAAAGCCAAGCCGAGTGGGGTGCTGACATAGCCATTGGAGACACTCAGGTGTTTGGAATCCCAATGGGGTTTGGCGGTCCATACTGTGGCTACATGGCGGTGAAGCAGCCTCTGATGAGGAAGATCCCTGGAAGGATAGTTGGAAGGACGGTGGACACCCACGGCGATACATGCTACGTCCTTACGCTTCAGGCAAGGGAGCAGCACATAAAGAGGGAGAGGGCCACGAGCAACATTTGTTCCAACGAAGCTCTAATGGCACTTGCAAGTGCAGTCCATCTTTCGTTGCTTGGTTGGAACGGAATCAAGGAGGTGGCAAAGCAGTGCTATGCAAAAAGCCACTATCTTGCAGACGGCCTCTCAGGAATAGACGGCATAAGCCTTGCATACGACAAGCCGTTCTGGTGCGAGTTCGCCCTTAGGTTCGACGACCCTTCAAGGCTCGACGGCCTTGTGGCCGAGCTTCTTGAACACGATGTCTTTGCGGGTGTGAAACTCTCCGAGATAACCCGTGACGAAAAGGACGAAGGCATACTTGTCGTGGCCGTTACGGAGAAGAGGACCAAGGAGCAGATGGATTTCTACATTGAAAACGCAAGGAGGTTCATGGCATGAGCGTCCCTACGATATTCGACATTTCAAAGGAAGGAAGAGGTTCCTTCAGGCTTCCAAGGCTCGATGTTCCATGTTCATGCACGGAGCTTCCTGAGAATCTTAGAAGACAGGATGCGCCAACGCTTCCTCAGGTGTCTGAGCTTGATGTCGTAAGGCATTACACGAAGCTCTCCACAATGGCGTTTGGAGTTGACAACGGTTTCTATCCGCTTGGTTCCTGTACCATGAAGTACAATCCAAAGGTCAACGAGCAGGTTGCATCCCTAGCAGGCTTTACGGATATCCATCCTCTGCAGGATGCATCGACCGTACAGGGCTGCCTTGAGGTCATGCATGACCTTCTTAAGCAGCTGTGCGCCGTCACAGGCATGGATTGGGGAACCCTCCAGCCGTGTGCAGGGGCCCATGGTGAGTATACAGGCCTAAAGATCATTAGAAGCTACTTTCTGGAAAAGGGGGATGCGGCCCGCACAAAGATACTCGTACCGGAATCGGCCCATGGAACCAATCCTGCAAGCGCCGCCGTGAACGGGTTCGAAGTGGTGCAGGTTATGGCCGACAAGCGAGGGCTCGTGGATCTTGACGACCTCAGGGCAAAGCTTGGACCCGATGTTGCAGGCATAATGCTCACAAATCCAAGCACCCTTGGCCTTTTCGAGCAGGACATCCTTGAGATTGCATCCCTTGTTCACGGAGCCGGCGGACTTCTCTACTACGACGGCGCCAACCTCAATGCAATCCTTGGCAAGGCGCGGCCCGGAGACATGGGATTCGATGTCGTGCATCTTAACCTTCACAAGACATTTTCCACCCCACACGGAGGCGGCGGTCCGGGAAGCGGTCCTGTCATGGTCAAGAAGGCCCTTTGCGCCTTCCTTCCAAAGCCCGATGTCGTTGAGAACGCCAATGGCATCTACCGCTTCGACTGGGGCAGCGAGAGTTCGATTGGCAAGGTAAGCACGTTCTGGGGGAACTTCCTTGTATTCCTAAAGGCATACGCTTTCATACTCGCCATGGGTGGCGAGGGTCTAAAGGAATGCGGAGAGAATGCGGTGCTCAATGCAAACTACATACTCTCCCGTCTCAAGGACGTGTACGATGTGCCTTACGGCGACAGGTGCATGCATGAGTTCGTCATGAGCCTTTCCAAACTCAAGGATGAAACGGGTGTGACAGCCATAGACGTTGCGAAGGGGCTCTTGGACCGTGGATACCATCCACCAACGATGTACTTTCCAATGATAGTGCATGAGGCCCTTATGATAGAGCCAACCGAGAGCGAATCCAAGGAGACTCTGGATGACTTTTGCGATGCCATGATAGAGCTCCACGACATTGCATACAAGGATGCGCAGAGCCTTCGCAACGCACCTGAACATACCGTCATTGGACGTGTCGATGAAGTCATGGCTGCGAAGAACCCTGTGGTCCATCAGTAGTTTTAGTACAACTGGAATGTTTTGTACTTGGTTGTGGGTGGTCGCTTGGCCACCCATAACGTATCATTATGGATGTTATTTGAAAAGGAGCCTGATATGTCTGCCATACTCATAAAAAACGGTCGTTTGGTCGATGACAAGGCATCTTGGGATGCAGACCTTCTTGTGGAAGAAGGGAGGATCTCCAAGGTTGAGGCCTTTATAGATGAATCTTCGTGCCCAACCGGTACAAGGGTTGTGGACGCTTCAGGGCTTGTTGTGCTGCCCGGTCTCATAGATGCCCATACCCATTACCATCTTGTAAGCCGTGGCACCGTCACATGCGACAGCTTTGAGCAAGGCTCAAGGCTGGCTGCGTTTGGTGGCGTGACGACGGTCGTGGATTTTGCCGACCACAACAAGGGCATGGGTCTTGTGGACAGTGCAAACTACAGGCTTGAAGAGATGCGTCCAGGCATGGCCATAGACTACACTATACACCAAGGGGTCTATGGACATGGCTACGACAATACCATTGGAAAGCAGCTTGAAGACCTCAAGAGGATGGGTATAAAGACCCTCAAGATATTCACGACATATAGGAATACAGGATACCTGATCGAGAACAGGGACGACCTTTTGGATCTGTTCAGGAACGCAAAGAGACTTGGACTTATGGTATGTGCACACTGCGAGTTCAATCCAATGATAGAAGAGCTTTCAGACAACTGGACTGGTGATTTCTCCCCTTCATCCCATGCAAAGCTGCGCCCGGCTCAGGCTGAAGGCAAGGCCATAGATCTGTTTGGAGGAATCGCCCTTGAGGCGGATTGCCCTTTGTATGTCGTTCATGTCTCATCCAAATGCGGCCTTGATGCGGTGCGCAGACTTAGAGGGAAGGGTCTGGAGGTCTATGTGGAAACGACTCCCCACTACCTTTTCCTTGATAGAAGCAAGCTTGAAGGTCCTGATGCATCGCTTTATGTCATGACACCTCCTCTTAGGGACAAGACTGACAACAAGGCCTTGCAGGAAGCCGTCGTTGACGGAGAGGTCCAGGTGATTGCAACCGACCACTGTGCATTCACAAGGGAGCAGAAGCTTTCGAGCAGCGACTGCAGGACTATCTATCCTGGAATCCCCGGCACTGAAGAGATGTTCACACTTTTGAATACGTTTAGGGTCGAAACCAATGGGGATGCTGGCGAAGAGGTCCTTCCGTTCACCAAACTTGTCGAACTTATGAGCACAAACCCTGCGAAACTGTTTGGACTCTATCCGAACAAGGGCTCGTTTGAGATTGGAACGGATGCAGACATTGTGTTGTTCGATCCTTCCGTGAAGTGGACCTTGGATGATTCCAATGTGCATTCCGCTTCGTTGTACACCCCTTATCGTGGCTTTGATGTGCAGGGTAGGGCTGTCATGACGATTCTTCGTGGCGATGTGATCATGGAGAAGGGTGAATATCATGGTGTCCCTGGACAGGGTAGGTTCCTTAGGCAATGCTAGAGCATTGAAGATGGTTGAGGATAGAGAGGTATATGACAAAAGGAATCGTTTTTGATATAAGCGCATTGGATCCTTCCGTTGTTGGATTCGTATCCAATGCTGTAAAAGCGGGCGTGAGGCTTGCTTTATATGGTGCAGAGAATGAGGGGGAGCTTGACCTTGTCCTTGAAAAGACTGGTCTTGGTGCCGATTCCTTCGATTGCATCGTATACGCCGGCGAAGTCGAGAGGAGAAAGCCTCATGGGGATGCCTACAGGTATTGCACATTGAAGCTTGGTCTGTCCCATGAGGAATGTGTGGTGGTCGAGACCAGCGTTGATGGGCATAGGGCTGCAAAGGATGCTTTGTGCCGCTCCATTGGAATCTTTGGAGGCGTTGGCAATGCCTCTTTGTATGACCAGCTTGAAGCTGGTGCTGACATTCTATATAAGTCCCTCTTCCAGTTCCCTGCATTCTCAAGTCTTGAAGAGTTCGATGGCCTAGTTTTAAGTGAAACCAAAGCTTTTTATGATAAGACCATCATAGGAGACCTTCTTTTTAATGCTTTGGATGTTCAGAACAATGCATACGCTCCTTATTCCAAGTTCAAGGTTGGAGCTGCGCTCCTTACTGAAAACGGCAACATATATAAGGGCTGCAACGTGGAGAACGCCTCCTTTGGGGGCACGATATGCGCTGAGCGCGGTGCTGCAATGGCGGCCATTGCAGCAGAGGGAAAGACCGCTTTGAAGCTGTTGGCCGTGGCATCGTCTGGAGACGACCCTGCGCCTCCCTGTGCGTTGTGCAGGCAGTTCTTGTCGGAGTTCATGTCTCCATACGCTCAGGTCTACATGGTTTCACGCACAAGCGGGGTGGTAAGGCACTATTCGTTTGGAACGCTTATGCCTTGTTCCTTCACCGAATTCTGATGGTTGATGTTATGAAGTCGAGAAGTTCGCTGTGTTGCTTGGCCCTTGCCTCTTTGCTTGCTATATTGGCCGTTTCATGTTCTACGGTATCGGCTGGCTCAAGGGTATCGGGCTTGGGAATGATGAATGAGGTGTCGCAGGACCCTTCCTTGGAACTTGGTGAGAAGTTGGACATCCTTGGCTACGAGCGTATAGAGATGACGTTCCCCACGGTTTACAACGATGGAAGTCAGTGGAAGGACCGCCTTGTGAAGATGCTTGAGGACACGCAGGACTATTTCATATGCACTGTGTTCCTTGGGTCCGAGTGCGACCTGAACCAGGATGTCTTCGACACCATGAAGGCCAAAGCTCAGGCTGGTGTGGATGTCTATGTCGTCATAGATTCGTCAAGTGCGTTGGACATGACTAAGTCCCGCTATCATATGCGTACCTTGTATGATCTTAGGGACTACGGCGTGCATCTTTTTGAGTACAATAGGATGTCTGCAAACAGAATCCCATGGGTACTCAACCTGTTCTACCGGGAGCACCGCAAGTTCTTCGTCTCGGACGGAGTCCATGTGGCCGTTGGAGGTATGAACATGAACTACATTTCCATGAGTAGCATCGAGGACGGCGGCGACAGGGATGCCATGTATGTGTTCGACTCGCCATCCTGTGCCAAAAAGCTCACTGACGACTTCGTGGAGTTCTGGAATCGCTACAGCTGGGAGGATATCTCTTCCTTGGGCTTGGACTCCGGCGTTCTTGAGACCGATGCCGTTGCGGACAATTCAGTCGAAGATGGTTCCAATGAAGAGGCCTTGATTTCAGGTTGGATTGCCAACCAGACAAATGGGGGAGAGATTGCTCCAATGTATGGCGCGGTCATGGCACAGGCTAAGGAGGAGATTCTAATGCTTCCTTTCCTTCCAACGTTGGATTCGGATATGTACGCTGCGGTGGAAGCCTGTACCTCAAATGGCGTTAAGTTTGAGATGATTCTCAGAAACGACGACAGGGCGAGTCTTCTAAATGCTTCCAAATACGCAACAAAGGATCTCTTGGATGCTGGAGTGGAGGTGTGGATGGAAGATCCTTCTGCCTACACCAATGGGTCGTTGCTTCATGAAAAGCTTGTGATCGTCGATGAACGGTATGTTATTTGCGGCTCGTCCAATTTCAACTATAGAAGCCTACATATTTCATCGGAGATAACGTTGGTGATCGACAGCCCGGAACTTGCTATGCAACTCAAGGAACATTATCTGGAGATTCAGGACTATTCCAATCAGGTTTCATACGAGCAGGCATCCAAGTGGCATACTCTTCTTAGGAAGCTTTATTTCATCATTAACTACTTTGGGGGTTGATTGTGAAAAGAAGGATAGTAATTGCAGTCTTGGTTGTTGTGTGTATCCTGCCTCTGTTGGCCGATTCTTCCTATTTCAACCTTGGTGTTGGCGTGTCGCTGTCTGGAAGAAGCGACAGTGTTTCCTCCATGTCCTTTGATGTCGCGTATATGCCGTTCGATTCAACGCTTCTGAATCCTGTGTTCATGGCTTGGACAGGTGCCTCATGGGATGGTCATGGCAGTGGTTTTACGTTTGATGGTCTTGGTTTGGGCCTTTGTTTGGAAATTGGCAGGTTCTCTTGGAATCCGTTGCAGTTCACCCTTTCCAACCCTGGACCTTGGTCGCCAAGCCTTACAGCGGGGTTTGTGTTTCTTCATCAGAGCATTGGCGGGATTTCTCTGTACTTTGAGGCTTCCCCCTTCAGGACGATGGATAAGGACTATGTGTACGAGTGGTTCTCTCCGTTCGTGCTTTTGGATATGCAGTCGTTGGGTTTGGCTGCTGTCAATTACCTATGGGGTGTAACCTTCTTCAGGTTCACTCCTCTATATCATGTCTGATGGTTTGCAAGGAGGGTGTGTTGTGAAAAGGTTCTTTGTAGTCGTTCTTGTCGTTGTCACGCTGTTCTCCTTGGCCGCAGGTGAGGCTGAGTCCGTCAACGGAGGTTCCGTGCTGTTCAAGGATATTGGAATAAGGGTTGGAAACGGCTCTTTCCTTTGGGATTCCTATATGGACACTGGTCTTCATTTCCTAGGTGGAGTGACGTTTGGTCTCACCAAGCGTCTTGAGGTAGCAGTCGAGGCCATAACTCCAATAGTGCCTTCTCCTCTTTCAGACGTAGTGGCCGGCTTTGAGTTCAGCTATGCCCTTCTTGGCGACAGGGTCAGTTCCGGCGATACTGCAGGCACTGGTATAAACACTATGCTAAGCCTTGGGCTGTTCTGCAGCAACCACAACTCCAAGGGCATCTTCATGCCTACATATCTCACTTTCAGGCTCAATACCCTAACCATTGGTATGCCTTATTCAGGCAGGCGCGAGCATCTTTTGCCCATTGGCATTGCCTGGAACTTCATGGAAGGGAAGGTGAGCCTTTTCTGCTCCATCCTCATGTATGACCACTACGTGAAGGCAAGATAGGTCGGAGACCTTTCTGGAGCAGAAAAACGGCGATAAACCTAGCGTTTCTGGGTTTTGGAGTGGCTTCTATTTCTCCAACGCCATCATCTTAGTGCGGCGGCGGACGTGGCGCTCATCCATTGAGACATCGGTATTGATATAGGAGTCAAGCATATCCAGGACGGGTTGTGGGTAGTCGACGCGTCCGCCAAAGGCTATGAAGTTGGCGTCGTTGTGCTCCTTGCACATTGTGGCGGCGTAGCAGTTCTGGGGAAGAGCGCACCTTATGCCGTCTATCTTGTTTGCGCATATGGAGATGCCAATGCCGGTTCCGCAACAGAGGACTCCAAACTCGTAGCCGCCCTTCTTGAATTCCTCGCATGCGGCCTTTGCCATGTCTGGGTAGTCAACGGATATCGGTTCCCCTATGCCAAGGTAGTTGACTTCAAAGCCTTGTTTCTTCAGATGCTCCACTATGGATGCCGTGAGCTCCACGGCTCCCTGATCATTTGCAACTACGACTTTCTTCATGACGAACCTCCGTTTGGAATGATATCTCTTGGAATGGTATTTCTTGGAATGATGCCACTTGGGACGACTCCTCCTGCAATGATACCTAATTCATGGGCGCAGGGGCAATCTTTATAACGTTTGGAATGCTCCGTATGGATTTGACGACCTTTTTGAACGACTCCTCGTTGTCGCATTCCACCGTGAACGTTCCAACGAGGTTGCCCATCTCGTCGTCTATGAGACTACCTGCCACTAGGTGCCCTGAATGATTGCGAAGGGCTCCTTCTATCTCGCTGAAAAGGTCTTGGGTTCGCTTGCTTGTTACCATGAAGCGGCGGGTGACGGTCTCTGCGGCGGTCTCCCATTCGACCTCTATCTTGCGCTGGTCTATCTCCGACATGTGCGCAAGGTTTGGGCAGTCGGCCTTGTGGACGATGATTCCTCGGCCTCTTGATATGTATCCAACTATTGCATCGCCAGGGACTGGGTTGCAGCATTGGGCTATGCTTATCATTATGTTGCGGTTCTTTGCAACGGTTATTGTGCTCTTCGTGCTGTCGTTGTTGACCTGGCGCACTATGTCGCTGTCTGCAAGTTCCTGTGGAGCCTGGGGTGTTGCAGGTTCGCTTGCTATGGCGGCCTCTACGTCCTTCTTGTGGGCTATGATGTTCTTCTCTATGAGAAGGTTCTCATCGTACTTGTTCAGCCATGCCCTTATCTTCCTGCGTGCACTTGTGGTGTGGGCGTATTTGAGCCATGAGACCCTGGGATGGGCGTTCTTTTGGGTGATTATCTCTATGACCTGAGTGTTCTGAAGAGGCTGTCCAAGAGGGATGATGGAGCCGTTCGCCTTTGCACTTACGGTCTGGTTTCCAATCTCCGTATGGATCGTGTACGCAAAGTCAAGGGCGGTGGCTCCCACGGGAAGCTCTATAGCCTGTCCCTTTGGGGTGAACACATAGATGGTGTCCTTCAAAAGTTCGCTCTTTATGTCGTCCATGAAGGATTCGCTCTGCTCAATCTCGTTGTTCCATGTCTTGAGTTTGGAGGCTATCCTTGAAAGCTGCTGGCTGTCCATGTTCACCCAACTTTGGCTTGACTGCGCCCCTCCTAGGCTTGCCTTGTAGACCCAGTGGGATGCAACGCCGTACTCCGCTATCTGATCCATTTCGTAGGTGCGGATCTGGACTTCGAGGATTACGCCGTTCATCGTCATTATGGTGGTGTGAAGGCTTTGGTAGTTGTTGGCCTTTGGCATGGCTATGTAGTCCTTGAAGCGGCCTTCCATAGGCGGCCACAGCTGGTGGATTATTCCAACTAGGGTGTAGCACTCAGGTACGGTGTTGCATATCACCCTCACTCCAAGGATGTCGAAGATCTCGTCTATCTCCTTGCGGCGCTTCTTCATCTTCATGTAGATGGAGTAGGTGTGTTTGGAGCGTGATGTTATCTTTATGCCCTTGATTCCTGCATCTATGCATGCATTGGAGATCTTCTTCTTTATGGTCTCAAGGTACTTGTCGAACTCCCCCTGCTTGGAAAGCAGGTAGTCCTGTATGTACTGGTAGGTGTCCGGCTTTAGCGTCTTGAGGCTAAGGTCCTCGAGCTCGGCCTTCATCCATGCAATACCCAAGCGGTCTGCAAGGGGTGCGTATATGTCAAGGCAGTCGCTTGCGATCTCCTTGGCCCTTGTGGGGTCCATGTACTGCAGCGTTCGCATGTTGTGCAGCTTGTCCGCAAGCTTGATGATTATGACAGGCATGTTCTTGCTCGTTGCAATGAACATCTTCCTTATGGTCTCGGCCTCCTGTGCGCTCTTGGACAGGTTCTTGATGTTTGCAATCTTCGTCACGCCCTGCACGAGCTCGCACACGTTCTTGCCAAAGAGCTCCGTTATGTTCTCTTCCGATGTATCCGTGTCCTCTATGACATCGTGCAGCAGACCGGCGCACACCGTGTCTGCATCCATGTTCATCTGGATTAGGGTCTCAGCCACCGCAAGGGGGTGGATTATGTACGGCTCTCCGCTTTTGCGCTTCTGGTTCTCATGCTTGAGATTCGCATAGTAGGCGGCTTTCTCTATCTTGTCATGGTCCTCCTGCGAGTACTTCGTGACCTTTTGCATGAATCTTTTTACAAGCTCTTCGTACATACCAACCTTCCTGACTGTTCGTCTGCGTTATTCTACTGTTAAATCCTTCCAATGACCACTCTGTCGCGTCCACCAAGGTCCTTTTCCACGCATACGTCAACAAAGCCCGCACTTGCGAACAACCTCTTCACGGCATCCCCTTGGTCAAAGCCGATTTCCATGAGCATCCATCCTCCTGTGACAAGATGCTTTGGAGCATCTTCGACTATGCGGCAAATGGCATCAAGACCGTCGTCTCCTCCGTCTAGTGCAAGCATGGGTTCATTCCTTACCTGTTCATCCAGCGTTGGGATCACATCCCTTCTTATGTATGGAGGGTTCGTGACTATGATGTCGAAGCGGGAGTCTCCAACTGTTGAAAAGAGGTCTCCTGTGACTACGTTCCAACAGACTCTGGACCGTTTGCATGGGTTGCAGGAACCCAGGATGTTCAAGGCGTTCTGTCTGCACACAGCTGCAGCATCCTCAGAGATGTCTGAGAGGGTGAGGTCTATGATGTCGCCTGAACTGCATTCTGAGGGTTCCGGAATCAAAAGATCCATTGCCAATGTCTTGGCAAGCGATATTCCTATGCAGCCTGTTCCACAGCATAAATCAAGGATTGAAAACAATGGCCTGTTTACAGGGGTGTGCGCAATATTATCGGCCTTGTATAGGGTTATGGGCTTTGATTTTGAGATTGCGTGTTCGACGAGGACCTCTGTGTCGGCGCGTGGGATGAGGGTGCTTTCGTTGACAAGGAAATCGTCCATGAAGAAGCCGCGGTGGCCTGTTATGTATGCAACCGGGGTGCCATCCCTGCGGCTGTGGACCATGCCAAGTATGCGCTCTGCGTCAATTGAGTGGACTTCGTGAGGACCTTTGAGCATGAAGGCGCTGTCATCCAGTCCAAGTGCGTACTGGATGATGATTCGTGCGTCCAATGCAGGGGTGTCGCTGGCGTTTCCAATGACGCGGGAACACTCCCTGTACAGTTGTCCGGTCGTCACTGCGCTTCCTTGAGGGCCTCTTCGCCTGCGGCTATCTTGAGGGCCTCGACTACGTCTTCAAGGTGGCCCTCCATGATGAGGTCAAGCTTGTAGAGGGTGAGGTTTATCCTGTGGTCCGTGAGCCTGTTCTGAGGGAAGTTGTATGTGCGGATGCGTTCGCTGCGGTCACCGCTTCCAACCTGGCTCTTGCGTTCCTCTGCACGTTCCTTTGCCTTTCTTCCGGCTTCAAGGTCGTACAACCTTGAACGCAGGACTCTCATGGCCTCGGCCTTGTTCTGAAGCTGGGATTTCTGGTTCTGGCAAATCACGACCAGTCCTGTTGGAATGTGTGTTATCCTAACGGCGCTTTCAGTCGTGTTGACGCATTGCCCACCAGGGCCGCCTGCACGCATGACGTCTATGCGAAGGTCTTCCTGGCGGATCTCCACTTCAGTCTCCTCAGCTTCTGGAAGGACTGCAACCGTTACGGCTGATGTGTGTATCCTGCCGCCGCTTTCAGTCTCAGGAACCCTTTGGACTCTGTGGACGCCGCTTTCCCATCTGAGTGAGCCGTAGACGTCCTTGCCGGATATTGAGACTATCACTTCCTTGTAGCCTCCAAGCTCCGTTGCGTTGGAGCTTATCTCTTCAAGCTTCCAGTGCATGGACTCGGCATAGTATGAGTACATCCTGTAGAGGTCCGCTGCAAAAAGGGCTGCTTCCTCTCCGCCCGTGCCGGCCCTTATCTCCATGATTATGTTCTTGCCTTCCATTGGATCCGGTGGAACAAGGAGCATCTTGCAGCGCTTCTGCGTCTGCTCGATCCTTTCCTTGAGAGCTGGGATCTCCTCCTTTGCCATCTCTGCAATCTCAGGATCGCTCTCTTTGGAAAGCGCTTCGTTGTCCTTTAGCTCTTCGGTCAAGGCCTTGAGATTCGTCAGTTCCTCAACGATTGGTACAAGGCGGCTTCTCTCCTGCATGAGGCTCTTATATGCGGACATATCCTTCATGACATTTGGGTCCGATAGCTTTGTGTCCAGCTCCTCGAGCTGTCCTTTGAATTCGTCTAGCTTCTCTATCATTTCTTGGCGTACCTCACGACCATGTGGACCTCAGCCGGCTGGCTGCCGCTGTTTGCAATTGTATGATCTACATCGCAGTGGTAGACAAGGAAATCCCCTTTCTTGAGAGTTGCCGTGTTATTCCCGGCTGTTACCATCACCTGCCCCTTGAGGATTGTAAGGAACTCCTGCGTACCTGGGTAGTGCGGCTCCGACGGAAGCTCCGTGCCCACAGGAAGCGTAAGAAGGTACATCTCAAGCTCCTCCACCATGTTAAGAGGGGAGAGTACCTTTATGGTTACACCGTGGTCTACCATCTCAAGGGCCGCTGCGCTCTTAGTCTCGTTGGGGTTCACGCTGAATATCCTCTTTGGAAGAGAATCAGTGTTGAGGAGTTCGTTGAGCTCCACTCCTAGGCCCTTTGCAATCTTCCATACCGTTGCTACGGTTGGATTGACCTTGTCGGACTCTATCTGGCTCAGCATGGCTTTTGAGACGCCTGATTTCTCTGACAGCACGTTGAGCGTGAGTCCGCGGTCCGTGCGCATCTTCTGTATGTTCTTTCCTATCATTGGAGGGGCTTCCATGTTCTCTCTCCTTGGTCTGTAGTCGGTCATCAACAGGAACGTGCTTCAGACAACCCGGTTTTGTCGCTGAAAGACGTTCTTTTGTTTTGACATATCAAAATTCGTTCACTATACTGAACTTCGTATGGATCCTTAGGTTGGGCTCTGTTTTGGTTCCGTCTTTGGTTCAGCTTTGGATCAAGCTTTTACGGAAGCTTTGACAGGAGCTTTTGCGAAGGGTCCGCATTTGGTCCAATTCTAGTGCCAACAGCTTTTGCTGTCAATGAATTACAAGGGACTTGGAGGTCCCTGTATACGAGGTTTCACGGAGGCCCGTTTGTGAAGAACATTCTGGTTGTGGGCTCTCTAGGCCAGCTTGGGTCTGAGATAGCCATTGGCTTGAGGAGGAAATACGGAAGCGATAACGTCGTCCTTACCGATATCCGCGACGACGTCAACTTGGACCTTGTCCAAGGAGGCCCGTTCTACAAGATGGACAGTCGCGACGGCGAAAAGCTCCTTGAGGTCGTCAAAAAGCACAAGATAGATACGATATATCATTTGGCTGCAATTCTTTCTGCAACGGCCGAGCGCAACCCGCAGCGTGCATGGGACATAAACATGAACGGCCTCATAACATCCCTTGAGGTTGCGCGCCAGGAGAAGTGCGCCGTGTTCACGCCTTCCTCAATTGGGGCCTTTGGACCTTCTACTCCAAAGCAGTACACGCCACAGGATACCATCCAGCGTCCTACTTCCATATATGGGGTGTCCAAGGTCGCAGGCGAGCTTCTTTGCGACTACTACTACCACAAGTACGATGTGGACACCCGTGGTGTGCGCTTTCCTGGTGTCATAAGCAACATGACTCCTCCTGGCGGCGGTACGACGGACTATGCCGTTGACATCTACTACGCCGCAGTGGAGAAGCACCACTACGAATGCTTCCTAAGAAGCGACACGTACCTTGACATGATATACATGCCGGATGCCGTCAAGGCCGCAATACAGGTCATGGAGGCAAACCCTGACAAACTGCGCCATAGAAACGCATTCAACATCGCCTCAATGAGCTTCTGCCCGGAGGAGCAGGCGGCATACATAAGGAATCTGATTCCGGACTTCACCATTGGATACGACATAGACCCAGTCAAGCAGGCCATAGCCGATTCCTGGCCCGATTGCCTTGAGGACTACGCCGCTAGGGTGGAGTGGGGTTGGGAGCCTGACTACGACTTGGAGTCCATGACTGAGGATATGATCAGAACCATACAGGCAAGGAGGGGTTGAGGTATGACGGATGCACTTAGAAAAGAGCTTAGGGAGTTTTTGGATGGTCTTGAGGAGCAGGGGTTTTCAAAAAAGGAAAGGGTGATCGTTTCCGCTCAGAGCGGACTCATAAAGGTCCAGAATCCAGACGGAAGCGTCGTGGATGTATTGAACTTCTGCGCCAACAACTATCTTGGACTTGCGGACAACAAGGAGGTCGTTGAGGCTGCCAAGGCTGCAATAGACGTGTGGGGCTACGGCCTTTCGTCCGTGCGTTTCATCTGTGGCACCCAAAAGCTGCACAAGGATCTTGAGCGTAAGATAAGCGCGTTCCTTGGAACTGACGACACCATACTGTTCTCCTCCTGCTTCGATGCGAACGGAGCTGTGTTCGAGCCTCTTCTAGGAGAAGGTGATGCGATCATAAGCGATGAGCTCAACCACGCCTCCATCATAGACGGTGTTCGCCTGTGCAAGGCAAAGCGTTTCAGGTACAAGCACAGCGACATGGCTGAGCTTGAGAGCTGCTTGAAGGAAGCTGTCTCTATGGATTGCAGGCGAATGATAATTTGCACAGATGGCGTCTTCTCCATGGACGGCGACATTGCAAAGCTCGATTCTATATGCGCTCTTGCCGAGCAGTACGGTAGCCTGGTCATGGTGGATGACTCGCATTCTACGGGCTACATTGGCGCTACGGGCCGTGGTACTGCTGAATACTATGGGCTTCAGGACAAGGTGGATTTGATTACCACAACCTTTGGAAAGGCCCTTGGCGGCGCAAGCGGTGGATGCATAAGCGGTCGCCAGGAGCTCATTGATCTGTTCCGCCAGCGCGCGCGTCCATACCTTTTCTCCAACACCTTGGCACCTGCCGTTGCAGGAGGAACGATGAAGGTCATAGAGCTTCTTGAAAAAGGCAATCCATACCGCGAGAAGACCATGAAGAACGCGCGTCTGTTCCGTTCCAAGATGGAAGCTGCCGGATTCGACCTCGTCCCCGGCAACACCGCAATAGTGCCTGTCATGCTCTATGACGAGGTCAAGGCCGTCAAGATGGCCGATGCCCTGCTGAAGGAGGGGGTGTATGTCATTGGATTCTGCTACCCCGTGGTTCCAAAGGGCAAGGCCCGCATAAGGGTGCAGCTGTCTGCAGTGCATACGCCACAGCAGATTCAAAAAGCTGTTGACGCTTTCATAAAGGTTTCTCGTTCTTTGGACGACAGCCGTCGTTGATGCGCTCAAGCCGTGCAAAGAGCACTGTCTTTCGCTGTCGCCTAGGCTTTCATCCAAATAACTTCGAACAAGTTTCTCGTTCTTTGGACGTGTGATTGGTTGCATGTCACTTTTTTGATGGTTTTTTTCCAAAAAAGTGACATGTGAGTGTCCTATTGATGAAAAATCACAGAAAAAGTGACAACTTGGAGAGCCTTCGTTTGATGGGTTTTTCAGGTTTTTCAGAAACCACTAGACACTTTTTGTTTTTCGTGCATAATTGGGAGAGTAATGCGCGGGTAACTCAGCGGGAGAGTGTCACCTTGACGTGGTGAAGGTCATAGGTTCAAACCCTATTCCGCGTAACTTAGAGGCTTGGAGTTCTTCCAAGCCTTTTTCTTTTGTTCAAAACTCGGTTTATGACATTACGGGATGAACGGGACGCATGGGTCTCATGGTCCTCATGGGACTCATGGGGCGCACGGATTACGCACGGATTCGTTAATGCCTTGATTAGAGGCTCGTTCGCAGGTACTATTGAAGTGGTGTGCCATTGGCCTGGTGGACTAGGTCTCATGCGTACACATAAGGAAACGAAATGAAGAAGAACACCGGTGAAGAGCAGGTTCAGAGAGCATATATCTATCTGGTGAAGACCCCTAGCAGCAACGACCTTACGGTCTGTGCAAGCGACAGCGTGTATTACCCAGGGACCCATGTCGTGTCTCCAACGAGATACGGCCTTGATATGGGAATCGTTGTTGGGTCTGCATCCAGCATAGGAAAGGAATACAAGCCAGGTTGTGCCAAATGCAAAGGGGCGTGCCACTTCGCACCTTCCAGAGATCCTGAAAGGGTGGAAGAGGATCAGCCGCTTGCAGCGACGGGCTATGTCGTTGAGGATGAAGTGGTCTTCGAAGCCAATGGCAGAAGGCTTTCGCTTGGGCCCCTTCCAAAGTTCGAGATCGTGAGCGAGACCAAGACGTCCTTCGAGGAAGAGAGGGAGGACGTAGATGATTCCAATGTATGGGATCAGGCATACGAAGAGCCTCAGATGGTGGAGGTGGATGGAGACGTTCCATGGATATCCCACATGGCGACTCCTGAAGAACTCCAAAGATATGCACAGAACATGAAGGACGAGCAGGATGCCATAAAGGTCTGTAGAGAGAAGATAGAGAAGCACAAGCTTGACATGAAGCTTGTGACCGCCCACTTCCTGCTTTCAGAGCCAAAGGCGCTTTTCTTCTTCACAGCAGACGACAGAGTTGACTTCAGAGAGCTCGTCAAGGACCTTGTCGCCGTTTTCAGAATGAGGATAGAGCTTAGACAGATTGGTGTACGAGACGAGTCAAGGGTTCTTGGCGGTCTTGCCGTGTGCGGAAGGGATTTCTGCTGCCACTGCGTCTCAGACAAGCTAAATCCCGTTACCATAAAGATGGCCAAGGAGCAGAACCTTTCGCTCAACTCCATGAAGATATCGGGGCCTTGTGGAAGACTCCTTTGCTGCCTTAGCTACGAATACGACTTCTACTGCGAGGAGAAGCAGGCGTATCCACCAGAGGGCTCAAGGCTCAAGATAGGCGGAGAGCTCTTCAGGGTGCAGGAGGTCAACATACTGTCTCATAAGATAACGGTGTCCGGCAGCGAAGGACGCTCCTACCTTGTGCCAAGGGAGGAGGTCCGCTTCAACTCGGACACCGGGCATTGGGAGGTGGACAGAGACTTCCAGGAGGAGCTCCTGTCCAATTGACGAAGTGGCGCGTTTAGCCTCTCACTTCCTCTCTCTTTTCCTCCAGTTCAACAGAAATGCGGAGTTTGTGATTACAAACACGGACCCTGCATTGTGGACGAGTGCGCCAACGACAGGGTTGAGCGTTCCAATGATTGCAAGGACTATGGCAATGACGTTGAGGGTCATGGAGAACGTCATGTTGAACGCTATGGTCTTCATCATTCTTTTGGACAGTCTGATTAGATGGGGAAGCTCTTTGACCTCATCATCAACCAAAGCTATGTCTGCAGCATCCACGGCCATGTCGCTTCCAACTCCACCCATGGCTATGCCGACATCGGCCTTCTTTAGAGCAGGTGCGTCGTTGATGCCGTCTCCAACCATGCAGACGCCAAGGCCTTTCTTCTGGTATGCATCTATGTGGTTGAGTTTGTCCTCAGGCAGGCAGTTGGCGTTGCAAGTACCAGAGAGCAGGGGCAGAAGACTACAAGTATTGTGACCGCTCTTATCATCTCTCCTGTGAAGATCCATGCGAGGGCTGCGGCTGTTAGGGCCGTCACTACAATCCATGTGACCCACCTGTCTGCAACGCCAACAATCTTGGCCTTTCCTGCATCGGCGGACTTCACAAGCTTTATCATCCGTTGAAGGGAGCTGTCCTCTTCAACCTTCGACCCAAGAGGGGTCGAATACGTTGCGGGCAAAGTCTCCTATAGCGGGAATGCTGTCCTTGAGGAGGCTGAGTGCCAAGAAAGCTCCTGATACCGCAAGCAAGGCTATGTCCTTCTTGGTTCCTCCTGCATTCAGCATGTGTTCAAGTCTTTCGATGGGTTTCTTCATTTGGAAATTCTCCTGTGACGGAGATAATACCAATAGGGGGTAGGGGCTTGTCAACCCTATACGGCTATAGGGTATATTCTGTATCAAAAATTTATGATGATGCTGAATAATAATGATGACGATGATAAAAAAGGGTTCTCGACACTTTCTACAGACGCTACAGTTGCTACAAATGCCACAGATGGCACACTTACCACAAACGCCACAACCTCTACACTTGCCACAGATGCGACAGATGCCACAGATTCGCTACAGATTCAACAACGCTCACCATGCTTACCATCCCACCACACTCACCAAGCTCACCATCGCTACAAAACACTGACAATTTCCAAGCGAAAGTCTCAAAACAGTGCGCCATAGACTGCCCAGTGCGCCCAGTGAGTCCAGTCCGCCCACTGGTTTCCACCTCTTTGCGAACCCTTTCCTTCTACTGCTTGCCCCACCAGTTTTGTGCATGAAGTTAAAAAAGCCCACGGATGGGTTCAAGCGTCCATCTGTGGGCTTTTCGTCGAAATGCGTATGGGTGTCTTCGTTATCAGGTCATTCCTGCAAAGCGCTCGACGGCGGTTGCGAAGTTCTCAAGGGTCTTCTCTGCATCACCATGCTCTATGCCCTCTACGACACAGTGCTTGAGATGCCCTTCAAGGACTATCTTTCCACAGCTGAGGAGAGCTGCACGGGCGGCGTTTATCTGAACCAGTATGTCCTCGCAGGGGACGTCCTGGTCCACCATGCGGTCTATGCCCTGAATCAGAATCGTCTTTCTCTTTCGCTGGATC
>OCLD01000110.1_pt1 | contig 20898 bp, 14 predicted proteins | sample 1495911 | NCBI WGS metagenome assembly OCLD01 (sample SAMN03418271, study PRJEB22391) | human gut metagenome | biome: human-gut; feature: organic feature; material: feces | host: Homo sapiens | place: Tanzania | collected 2013-01
CTCAAAGCGTAAGTTCGTTCAGTCGTTATGCACCGCATAACTCCTTCGCTCACTTGCACTTTGATCTCGAAAATAGCCTCGAAATATAACAAAGCTAATTTTTAGAACCACCCTTTAATATGTTCTACTTCTTTTTTCCGGCATTGTCCTTGGCTTTCGCATCCTTCTTGTCCTTGTCTGCCGGGATGAAGATGCGTATGATGGACTTGAAGAATCCTTTTATCTTCTTGCTGCGGAGGTATGACTTGTATTCTTTCTGATAGTTTTCCTCCATCACCTTGGCTCTCGTGTCCTTGTCTATGCCGAGGTCTTTGGCGAGGGCATAGGCCTGTTCGAACGGCATTTTCTTCATCTTGCAGATGATGATGCCGAGCATAGGTACGGAATGCTTCGCGTCGAGGTCGTCGATCATGTCGCCGGTGCTTACGCCGTGGTTGAACTTGTCATATAGTCTGGCAAGCTCTTCGGCAGGGATGTCGCCCTTCTGGTAAGCCTTGACGAATGCAGGAATCATCTGTCCGAACGTCTCATCGTCATTGAGCAGGCTGACGAGGGAGAACACCACCGGCACTTTCCTCTCGTGGAGCCTCTGGTAACCATTGTTTGCCACCATGTCGAGGTAGAGTGCGAGGTCTGCGAGCTGGTCGTCCTTGACGGCAGTGAAGAATCCGAGGATATTGACATTTATGGCGGTGAGCGCTTCCTGAGCCTTGTCATGATGCTGCATATAGAGCGTCTTTACATTGCCCTTGAAGTCGGAATATATGCCGTCCTGATGGTAGCCTGCCTGTATGAGCGCCTTGAGTTTCTCGTTGCCGTGGAGAATATCGGTGAGTGCCTGTATGCTTTCGATGGACGAGAAGTCGGCTTTGTGCGCCTTGATGGAGAAATAGAACATCGGTGCGTACTGTCCGTCGGTGAGCTTATGCTGGAAGAGCTTGAGGAAATCCGGGCAAGGTGTGGATTGGAGATAATGCTCCATGTAAGGCCATACGGTGCCGAACGGCTTCTGTTCATCCTTGAGCACATGGATGAAGAAGAGAAGTTTGCCGTCGTTTTCCCCGCCGTAGATGTCGTCGATGATAGGGATGAGATACTTGCTCTCCATGCCGCATGCGAGGAAACGGTCGTAGAGCATGGTCTCCCTGTCGCGCAGTTCGGCATCGGAGAGGAAGTGGCGGTAGAGCTTCAGCATATCCGCATCGAGCACTTTGGCGAGCGTGAAGTCGCCGTTTCGCTCGAAAACGTCCTTGTCGAAGAACTGCACCACGCTGTCATATCCTATCTTGTCGAGCACGGCTCTGAGCACGTCGGGGCTTGTGAGGATGCACTCGCTGACGTGCTGTCTGACCGCCTCATTGTTTTCCTTCATGTCAAAGCCGAGGGCTTCAAACTTATGGAACTCCTTGATGAGCAGGATGATGTCCTGGTATGTGGCATCGTTGATGGTCTCGGTGACGAGAGAGTCGAACAGTCTGGCGTTGGTTTTCTCCTTCTTGGTGTAAGGCATGAGGACATTGAGGAACTCTTCATTGAGCCGTCCCTGGCTGTCTCTGAAATTGCTGTAGGAGAAATTTCCCGGCTGTATGCAGTAGAGGAAGAATGCGTCGTTGGTGGTCTTGGAGAGTTTCTTCACCGAAGAATATTCCGGCATGAGTAGCCAGCGTAGGATGTCATCGATGTCGCTCTTGTTTTCCGAGAACGAAGCGGAGACGAAGTCCTCCAGTTCGTGGCTGAAGGTCTTTGCCTCGTCGGTGTCGGGCATGGTGGCGGAGTCGAGCTCGATATAGCTGTAGAAGCCTCCCGGATAGACCTGATGCGGATAAGAGTCGAGGATGAAGTAGATGTCGAAGTTCTCGTTAGGACCCTCCGCACGGTGGTTGACGCGAGTATGTATTTCCGTGGCAGACTTTACGTCGAGCATACGGTAGAAGTCTGCTGTGATCTTGAGCGCGCGCTGTCTGTCAGCCTTGACATATAGCTTCTTTCCTGCCTGCCTTGCGGCGAGGAAATGGAAGAAGAGTTTGACCACATCCTTGTCGAGGGCGTTCTCTACGTCGGCAGTGAAAGGCTTGTCCTCCACTGGCAGCAGCGGCTGCTTGCCGATGGAGATGGTGCGCATTTCCTCATTGTCGGCAGTAGGTCTGACGGAAGCCGGAATGAAATGGTTGGACTCCGGAAGCGCTTTCTCATAGAGAATCTGGTAAGCGGAGCTGTCGGGAGCCTGTTCGAAGATGTAATAGTCTATGACGAAATTTCCCGGACGCGTTGCGGAGCCGGTCTTGTAGAATGAATAGTCGAAGCCGACGTAAGCCCTTCTCGCTATGAGATGGTATCTGTTTCCCTGGTCGTCAGAGATTGCGGTGACGGCATAGTCCATCGGGATATTCTCCATGCACTCCGGATTCTGCATTATCTGCTCCGGTGTAGGCGTGTTCTGATATGTCTCCCAGTCGTCGGCAGGAAAGAAATTGAGCGCGTCGATGGCCTTGAGGAGTGAGTCAGGCGTGCCTTCAGTGGCAGTTCTCAGTCCGAAACCAGTGCCCCCGAGCATTGAGCATTCGGAGGAATTGTATATAACGTGATAGTATTTCATAGGGAAAGTGTTTGGTTATCAGGTGAAGAAACTCTATTTAGGATGAAGGAGCATTACTGGACAGGTATGCCGAATCCACCGACTTTATGGAGCAGCCAGATGAGTGGGTCCATTACTCTGAACGGCTTTACCTGCTCATCGTCAGGGATTCCGATCTTCATCTTGTCGTTAGTCATTGCACCGAGAGCTGAGACACCGAAGAATCTTGCGTTGTCGCCCCATTTCTGGGTGATGTCATATCCGAGGGCACCTTCGTCCCAGTGGTTCTCCATATAGTTCTGTATGGTCTTGCTTGCCTCGTCCACCTCGCTGAGGGAGAGAGTGCCGGTCTGTATGAACGAACTGTTGTGCTTGAACGGTTCGATGTCGAAGTCGAGGTCTTCCTGGTTCTGTATGACGGAGTCGAACTTGCTCATGACGAACGCGAACGGTGTCTTGAGTAGCTGAGGATTCTCGGTGGCGAAGTTCTTGAGCGCATCCATGGTCTCGCCGAACGGTGTAGCCTTGTCGGGATTGACAATCTTCTTGGCAGCGAGAATCTTCTGGATATAAGGCAGAGAGAGGGTGTCGAGGAGCACTATGACCGCCTTTGACTTCTCCAGGTATTTGGCATTCTTCTTTATTTCCTCCGGATCCTTGAAACTCTCGCCTGCTGTATCGTAGAAGACGAGATAGACAGCCTTCTTCGTGGCGTGGCTTTCGAGTCGGAAGATCCATGGGATAGGGTGGGATGTGACGGCAGTCTTAGCCACTGGCTGATGGTCCTTGAAGATGGAGTCCTTGGCTTTCTCATAGAGATTGCGGGTATATTCCGCCTTAGTCCTGCCCACGAGCTGCGGTAGGATCTGTCCGAGCTGTAGCTTGTAGCCGTACTTCTGTAGCTGCTGGATGAGGGCTACGATATAGTTTGACTTGCCGCTTGCCGGACCGCCTATGACGGAAATGATTTCAGAGCCTTTCTCGATCATCTCGGTAGGCAGCCAGTTGTTGCAGTGAGGACATACGAATCTGGTGGATGGAGCGCCGCACTGGTCGCATTCGCACGCCCTTGGCTTATAGCCCATGAGCTTGTCTTTCAGTCCGATATGCGGATAGAAGACGTGCTTTGACATTACCATGCTGTCCCAATGGTTGTTGAAACGCTTGTTTTCTTCTCTCTGACATACGTCCTTCGGCATTCCGTCGATGGTGCGTGTGGTGTAGTTTTCGCATTGCACCATAACCTCGGTGTTCTTGAACGACTCGAAGCAGTATGGGCATAATATTGTCTTTGCCATGGCTATTTATCTTTTTTTCTTTTGTTAATGATTTGGTATATCAGCCGGTAACGCGGCTGACACAGTGGCTCTCCATCACACTTTCACCGTGCCTGTGCCGCGGATCTCAAAGCGGTTGATAGGCACTTTCTCATCTTCGTGGGGCCAGAACTTGATGAAGAGGGACTTGGCAGACTTGTTCAGACCGAGCGACTGGAGGTCGGTCCTCATCTCTATGACATCGCCTTCCTCGCCTTTTTCCACGTCGATGCAGTGGATACCGCATCTTCCGTCCGGGATATTGATGATGACATCCGGAGCAATGACGAGGACACCACGGCACGGGAGCGGCTTGTCTATGTGGAGACGGATGGTGATGCACTTCTTCGCTCCTATGCCGAGGAAGCCGCCTGACGACTCGCTCTTGACGCTGATGGTGCCCTTGATGGTCTCTACATCCACCACAGGCATCGGTTCCATAGTCAGCGGCTTCATCTCTTCTATCAGTCTGCGCCTGCCCACGAGGGTCGCCTCATGGTCAAACTGTGACTTGACTTCCAGATACTTGGGGTAGATGTCCTCATATTTCCTCACGAGGTCACGGAGCTTGTCGGGCAGTTCGCGAAGGTCGTCCACCTGCTTGACATACGTTCTGATGGCCGTTTCCCTGCCTCTGATGCTCTCCACGATGTCTCGCACCTCCAGCAGCTGGTGAAGGTCGATGAGCAGTGAGTTCTTCTGCTCGATGGATTTCAGGCACTCCATGGCTTCCGCCTTGGCAATGGTCAGTTCGTCGCTTGTGGACATCTTTGCAATAGTGTCCTTCGCCTTCTCGAAGTCGCTGTGGCGCATCAAGGAATCCCATGACTCCCTGAGGTCCTTGTTGGCATCGTTGACACGGTCGTAAGCTTTCTTTATCTTCGTCTCAGCCTCTTCGGAGAGAGACTTCAGCATTCCGAGCTCTTCGGCATTATGCACGTATGTGCCTATCCTTGCCCTCTCGTTAGCCTTGTCGGCGTATGTGCGCTCCAGGTCACGGAGATCCTCCACCAGCGTGGAGTATTTTACATTGTAGCGTCCGAGAGCCTCCTGAATGGCGTTGTCGTCAAAGAAAGTGTATTTGCCGTCGCTTGAGGTGACGCTGACACAGTCTCTCAGGAAGATCTCTTCCCTGAAGACGTCGCCCATAAGGATGGTATGCAGGAGGTTGTTTCGTATGTTCTCGCTGCTGTATCTGGATATGGCATTGATGGTATTGCGTATGGCTTCCTTCTCGATGAGGTTGAGCTGCTTGCCGTCAATGAGTACAGGCGGGTATATCTTGCCCGGATTCTGCGAGTAATGGAAGTTATCGACCCAGAAATCACTGTCGCCTTTCCGTCCTTTCAGCCATGTCTCAGTGAACTGCATCTGATAGACATACTCCTGCTCTTTCTGCGGCTGCAGGAGCATGTTGTTGCTTTTCTCATAGAAATCGACAACCATCTTGGCGAGCTCCATCTTGAGGAACTCACTGCCTTTCTTCTTCAGCCGGACGGCTTCGTCGCCCTGCATGAACTGCTCTCCGCACCATGTCTGCACGGAAAGGAGGATGTCATTGCCGGAAGACTGTATGACGAGCATCTGGTCACCGAAGGCAGCGGTCATGGAACTGTTGTCCCATTTCACCTTCTCTGCGAGCAAGTCATTGATTTCCTTGCTGTAACTGCGTATCTTGCCCAGTTTCTTCTCGATGTAATCGGCGAAAGCGCGCCTTGCCTTGAGAGGTATGACGGACGAGAAATGGAGCACCACCTCAGGTGACTCCGTGAAAAGTGTCATGTTTGCCCATTCCCTCAGCGTGGAGATGATGCCGGAGAGGTCGAGCAGCTCGATGAAAAGGTAGGGTTCGCCCGGCACTTTGTCGGCTTTGGCAATGTGGTTCCAGAAATTCCCGAAGAAGCCTTCCTTTCCGGCTTCGGCATTTGCCTTGTTGGTCTCGCTGGAATTGTATGCGCCATTGCTGGTGGCATTCGAGAAGAAGAGCCACATACGCCTTGACGCCTGCTGGTCAACGTATTTGTTGACGTTGCCTGAGTCGCCCATTCCAATGGGTATTATGTAGTCGTTGTCGAGATATAATTGCAGGTATTTAGCCATAGATGTATTTATTAGTCATCCATCCTCTTCCATTTGATGAGAAGGAAAAACGAACAGAGTGGGGGAGAAGATAGCACTTCTCCTCCCCCATTATTGTAATCAATTGGTAGCAAAGACTTCCTTCAGCAGCACCTCTTCGAGGTAATAGAGGGCAGTGGCGATGAATACAGGCATACGGTAAGAGTCATCATTGTTTTTGATGATGTTTGCGAGGTACTTCTTGTATTCAGGGTCGTTAATGATGAAACTCCACACATTCTCCACGTTGTCAATCTTCTCTTCAAGTTCTTTTGTTTGAATGAGAGCAGCCTCTTTGCCTATAAACTGCAGGAATATCTCCATGAATTCGGAGAAATTATGGAATGTGCGCGGCAAGGATATAGCTTCCTTGCTCTCATAGAAGTTGTCATTGACGAGAGAAAGCTCATCCTGCTCCACGCCATTGAGCTTGATGCCCACCTCACCGATAACCTCCTGTTTGCGTGCGTCATATTCATTCTTCGCCTTGTCGCTTCGCTTGCCGTAGATATTCTTGCGGTTAGGCTGGATGCCGGTGATCTCATGACGTGATACGAGACCGCGTGCCACCTCGGATTTGTTCTCGGAGTTTTCGTTGCAGCCGTAGTTATACTCGTTGCAGTTGTCATATATGCACCTGATGGCGAAGTCATCACTGCGGTGGAGCGCCTCGTTGATGGCGGAATTCTTTATGCCCACCTCGAAGCAAGCATCGAGATAAGCCTCCACTTTCTCCTTCTCGAATGTGAAGAAGAGCCACTCGAAGAGACGGCCACCCTTGCCGAAGTAGCGGAAATGCACCTCTTCCACCTTGTCCATCCTCTGCGTGATGATGGCGTTTCTGACGAGCATGCCCGAGTAAGCCATGAGCGCGCCCACGATGTAGGCAGGGAGAGAGAACACGAACGGCACGTCGATCTTGAGGTATTCGTAGAACTTCTTGAAGTCCTGGTCGCCGTGCAGCTGGTCGAAGATGTTGTTCAGATAATAAGGAGCTCTGAGTTTGTCCACCTCGATGCTGTCGATGTCCTCCACCTTGATGTCGGTAGTCCTTGAAGCGTGGAAACTCCTGATGCAGTCACGGAACTTCTTGGAGTCGATGATGGCATCGAAGAACACGCCAGCTGCCATGCGTACAGAGCACTGGGTGTAGAGTCTGCCGTCGGTCTTTTCACGTTCATTGCGTGTGGGAGCGGTACTTCTGGTCTGCTGTCGAGGCTCCGGAGCGGCTGTAGTGACAGGCTGGGGAGCGGCAGCAGTCTCGTGCGCCTTAAGGAAATTGATGATGTCCGTCTTGCCAGCCTCTTCGAGGTCGATGAGGTGTTCCAGTCCGCGTTGGCGCACAAGGTCACAGAGTTCCTTGCGGCTCATGGCGGTATAGTCGATGGACTGCGTGCCGGAATGTTTCTTGAGGAATTCCACTATCTCGCTCCTGCTCACCTCTTCGAGGTCGATGAGATGCTCCAGACCGAGGCGGCGTACTTCCTTGCAAAGCTCGCTGCGGCTCATGTCGTCGTAATTTGGCTGTCCGGAATCGTTGGCCTTGAGCAGTTCCACGATGTCCTTTCTGCCCATGTCGTCCAGTTCCCTCTCAGTGGCGAGCCCGCGCTTGAATGCCAAATCAGCCAGCTCATTCCTGCCATAGTCATCATAATTGATGGCAGGAGCCGCCTGTGGTTGCGGTTTAGGCTGTGGCTGCGGTTCGGTAGGCTTGGCTGTCTCAGGCTGTCCGTTGCAGTAATCCTGTGTGTCCTTGCCGAGCACGAGGATGTCGGATGTGGAACCGCCAATGTCGATACCCACGAAGAGATTGTAGTCTGCGAGAGCTATTCGCTTGTCGAGGAAGTATGAGCAGACGGCTTCAGCCTCGGTGAAGGAGAATTTCTCCCTGTCATCAAGTTTGTATTCAGGACATGGTGAAGGAATGCCAGCGTAGATGCTCTGCAATGCACTCATGTCATTTGCGCCCATAGCGCTTGGGTAAGACCAGTTGAGCGTCTTTGGATAAAGCCCTTCAGCGAAGAGGTCGGCGCATATCTGTATCCATACCATCTTGACGAACGCTGCCTTTCTGCGGCTTCCGTCAGAGTCCACGAGCCACTTCATGTTGTAATGCAGCTTGCCGGCATTGGTGGTGATCTCGTAAGGAGTCATGCTCTTGACGGTGATGTTTGTCTCATTGACAGGCACGCCGCCGATGAGTTCCTCGCCCATCATGTTAGGGTCGATGAACATCTGGTCGTGCTCATGCAGCCATGATTTTATCTGTCCGTTCTTGTTGCGTGGCTCTTCGTTGGAGATGAAGAGGAGTTCGTTAGGCTCCGCTGTGAACACCGGCTTGTTGTCGAAGCCGATAATCGCGAGTCTTCTGTTGGAGAACGGAACCGGACGTATGTCATTTGCGTCCTGACCTGAGTAGTAGGCGCATGAGTTGGTGCTGCCGAAGTCGAATCCCACGGTGGTGCCGGAGAACTTGTCTGTGTCTCTGATGACCTGTATGCCCCGCGGCTCGTCAGGATTGTTGTACTGCACCCTGCGCAATACAAGCCATCCGAGTTCGCTTACGGAATTGCCTATGCACTTGCGTATCTTGATGCGTCTCAGCGGTTTGTTGGTCCTTATTATTTCGTATGCATGGGTGTCGGACGTTGCTGTGGCAGGATATTTCACCATTTTGAGGAATGCCTCCTTGGAGACCTTGCTAAGCATGTTGCTGTCCTCTATGTCAGCGATTTCATCAAACACCGGCACCATCTGCACATCGGTGGTGGCATTGGTAGGGAATTCGCTGTAATAGTAGTACTTCTGCCATTTGGAAGAGCAGAAGTTAGGCCATGCGAATACCTTCCTTGTGGAGTTAGGCACCTCGATGTTGAATGAGCGGTTGCGTATGTTGATCCATTCGCCCTCTCCGTCGATGCGTGCCTTGAGATATACATCTACCCTTTTGCCGTTTATTTCCGCCTTGACGATGACGTTCTTGTTAAGTCCCTTGATGATGGATTCAAACTCCTGCTTGAATACATCCATGAGTGCGAACTCACTGAACGGCACGGCAAAGAACCATGTCTTGCCGTCCTGCTCGTCGATGGCGGTGAGGAAATGGACAGGAGACATGCGGTAGTCGTTTTCCATCCTTGCCGTGGCTCTGCCCATATTGTCGGTGGAAGGCACGGCACAGTCGCGCCATCCTGCCAGATAGTCGCTGTCGATGAAGAGGCTTTCCACATTTTCCACCACCACATCTTTGACCTCCGCCACGACATTGGCGGTCTCAATCGGCTTGGTGTAGAAGATGCCATTTCTCCAATAGTATTTCGCCTTGATGTCAAGCAGTTGTCCAAGAGGACCTTCCGGACGCTTGTGGTTGACAGGAATGTTCTTTGCCTTCTCTGCTATTGCGTTGCCGAGAATACTCTTTATGTCGTCCATCCAGCTTGCCACGGCACCATTGAGCACCATGCCTATGATATGGTATCTTGCATCAGTGGTGCTCGGCTGGTCAATCAGTTTATGGTCAGTGTCCCAGATGCTCTTGAGCGTATTGACGTATTCAGCGGAATTCTTCTGGATGCCGTTGAGGAAGGAATAGAGCTTCTTGAGGTTGTTGAAGTGCTTGTCGTTGTATTTGGCACCGTCTTTCTTGTAGTAAGTCTCGTATTCCCTGGATGCAGGGTCCTGGAGCTTGCCGCCGTTTACCCAGTATATCCTCTGGTCATCGTCAGGAATGCTGTAGTTCATGCCAGCGAAGAGGATGCTGAACGGCGAAGTGCCACCGATGACGAATCGGTTGTCACCGTTGTGATAATAGAGCAACTGCATCCTTGGCTTCTCCTTATCGCCCTTCTGGTGCTTCCAGAGCGGAGCATTCTCGAAGAGCATCTCGGAGTAGGTGCTGAGGATGTCGAACTGTCCTGACCTGCTTGCCATGTCCTTAGGCACGAGGTCGATAGGGTCTGTCAGTTCGAAGTCCTCAGGATAGAGTACGTATGCAGCGATGAGTCCGCGCCATTCGCTTCGCATGAAGGCGTAGAACTGTGTCAGAGTGCGTGTGTCGCCGGCTTCATTGCCGGGCATGATGGCGTGCTGGGTGAGATGAACTCTTGCCCAAGGTGATGGCACACTGGAGACGAGGAGATTGAATTTGGCGGTTTCGTCCATTTCTCCGCCCGTGGTATCGATGCTGTCGATAAACTGTCGGGCCTGCTCCATCTTCTGCCAGGTGTTGGGCTTTGCCATCTGAGTATCGTGACCTTTCAGGCACTTTGGTAAAAGGTTGCTTGTAATTGCCATGATTCAGTGATTAGTTTTTTACAGTGAAACCATAAAGACGTGTGAAAGTATCGTACGTGCGCTTCAGGAGAGCGGAGACGGCAGTCTTGTCGCTGTCACTGAAGACGGTGTCGCCAAACTCCTTCTTGAACGTGTCGAAGGCGCTGCTCATGAGCGAGACGCTGTACTTGTAGGCAGAGCCGGCAGGGAAGAGCTTGTCGTTGTACTTGAACTTTCGTGCCGAATTGGCAGATGTGCTGTATGCCGCCTGGTCGAAGAGGAAGCCCTTGTAGCCGATGTCGATGGCAGATTCCTGCATCTGCTTGATCCATCCGCTGCCCGGCTCTGTCTCGTCCAGTTCCTCAAGGTCATAGAACTTGCGGAAATAGTCGCGTATGTCCTTGACATTCTGCTCTGTGAGCGCCTGGAAGGAAGAGTGGTTACGGCGGTTGTTGGCGAAGTCCTGCGGTCCGAAGAGGAAGGCGGAAGCCATCATGATGCCACATTTCTGTGCAAACTTGTCCTTGTCTTCTCCGAAGAAAGACTCGAATGTGAGGCAGTCGCCCTCGTCGGAAGCCAGCGTGCGATAGTATATCTGCGCCTCATTGCCGAATACCGGCTTCTGCATATGCGCCAGTGCGCTCTGGTAGAAGTCGTAGGCGGCGGAAGCGGCGAGCAGTTCGATGTAGTCTTCCGGATTGCGCTGTGCATCGCCTCCCGTCACGCTCTGAGCCTCGTGTCGGGTCACGTTGCGCGGTTTGTCACGTCCTATGAGGTAGAGTCTCTTGTAGGTATCCCTTATTGTCTCGTCCTCATTGTAGAAAGAGAGGGCGGCCTGGGAGTTGAGCGCAAACTTGTCGGATGTGGCATATACCGCCTCGTGCGTGTTCGGCACGTCGAAACAGAAGTAGTTTGTCAGCATGACGGTGCCGAAATAGTTATTTGAGAGCACGTCGCCGTTGCTATCCTTGGATATTATCTTGGCAGCCTCCTGCAGCGCACGAGGGAGCACAGGGATGGAAGAAGCGCCGGTGCCACCGAATACCGAACCGAAGAGGAACACGATATGGTTAGAGTTTGTCATAAGGTTTTCCACGTATCTGACGAGGTCGGAGCCTTTTCCCTTGTTCTTGTATGCCTCTTCCTTGATGGCATGATACATGAGCATGGAGCCCATCTGCGTCTGTGCACGGTAGCCATGCTGGAGGTCCATCTTGCGCACGTTAGGGTCGAGGAAGAGGTCAGCGAGGTCGCTTTCCTGCCATTTCACTCCGTCTTCGTCGTGCGTTGATGTCTGGGCATCGGAATAGTGCGCCACGATGTCGTAGTTGGTGCCGGCATTATAGTCAGGGCTGAAGGTGTAATATACAATCTTTGCCGAGAAGAGCGTGTCGGAAGCGACGCCGTCCCTGTCGGCCGTGATGCTGTTGTAATTATCGACCAGAGTCTTCAGCCTCTTGAAGTTTCCGTTCTTGTAGTCGGTGTCGAGGGCGAGGAGATGTATCTCGGTATTGTCAAACATACCCATGGAGCAGAGATGTACGAGAGACTCTGCACAGCGCATTCCTGTTCCTCCTATCGCTATTACGTTGAATGAATTCATAGGTAATGGTTCTTTTTTAGGGTGGTTCTGTAAATTGCCACCGTTAAATAAAGTGGGGTGAAGAGGTGGGATGTCTTTTTTTACCATAAAACATCAAGCCCACCAGATGACAGATCAAAACATAGAAGCCAGTTTAGTGTCCTTCTTCTGCATCTTGCAGATGGCGAAAGTCACGATGCCATAGATGAGCACGCCCACTACAGAGGCTGCAATCATGTGGATGGTGTATTCGCTGGTGAACTGTGCCTTTGTGATATGGCGCATCCAGTTGAAGTAATCCACGGCGAGATTGGTGAACAGTGTGGCTACTCCCAATATCCAGAACCATGTTCTGCGCTTGGCAGGTGATGGGTCGTGAGCTCCCGGTTGCCATGAGATCATGTTAGCCACGATGAGGATGAGAACGACGAATGCCACGCCGATTACTGCGTCAATGAGGTAGGTAGCGGTTTCAGCTGAGTGGAGCTGCGCTGCCGTTGTGATGTTCTGTGAGAAACTTGCCATAGTGATATTATTTTTTTAGGTTATTATTTTATAAATGAAGAATCTTTTTATAAATGAAGAATGAAGAATGAAGAGTGGGAGCCCTCCCCATCCCCTCCCTGGAGGGGCTTTCTTTGGTCACAGGGTGCTGGACATATCCGCCGGTAACGCGGCGGACACAGGGGCTGTCCTTGTTCTTCTGATTGCTGTCCTTTTAATTGCCGTAAGTGGAGAGGTAGATGCTGTAGATGACAGGGTTGCCGCTCTTTTCCGGACTGATGGCAGGGTCGAGGAGGGTCTGCTTGAGGCTCTCATAGACGGAGGTGTTGAGACCGTAAGGAGAGTCGAACTTGAACTTGTCGCCTATCTCAGGATTGGATGAGAAATTCTCCTTTGACTCCTTCACGCAGATGTCGAGGCGGAGAAGGTTGCCGTTGCTTCCGGTCAGCGAACTGCCGTCGAATGCAGGGTCGAGTTTCACCACCACCTTGCCGCTCTTCCATGCCGCTTCGTCGATGACAAACATGTTCTTGAGCGGTTCAGGCAGAGCCACCTTCTTCTTTGCTGAAGGGTTGAAGCTATCATAGAGGTCGCTGATCTCATAGCATTTCACCTCTATTTCAGCTGGCTTGTAAGCATCTTCAGCCGTCACGCCGAGGTCTATGCCCCTGAGATAGTAGTCGCCACCCTTGACAGGGTTGCCGTTGTCGTCAGTAGCATTGAGGATATAGTCGAAGACATTGGTCCATTTCTCGTCGAGGATATGCCATTCGTAGCCTGCAGCCTGGTTGATTTCCTTCTCGTCAGTGGCGAGCAGCTGCTCGTTGAGGTCCACGCCGTCCTTGCCCACCTTGGCAGAAGGGATGCCGCTGTAGAGGTGCACCATCTTCACGTCAGCCTGGCTTGGAGCCACGCGTGAGAATATCTGCTGTATGTTGTTGTTGAGGCGATGGTCGGTGAAGAGCATGTAATAGCGGTTTTTCACGAACTTGCCGGACTGGTAAGGCTCGCTATAGACATAGACATCGAGGCCCATGCCGAGCCACTGCTTGAATTCGTCGGCGAGGTAAGGGTTGTTGAGGTTTGCTCCGATGCCCTGCTGGTAGAATTCACCGTCGGTGATGATCATGGCTTCGTGGCGGTTTTTGATGATGCTGTCCACCGCGCCCTTGATGTTGGAAAAATCCACGTTGGTGATGGAGTTGAGCAACTGGTGCACCTTCATCTTGTCGTTGGACTCGAATGTGATGGTATTGCCCTTGATGGAGTAGTAGTTAGGGTTGCATGCTATGATGGCAGGCTGCACGCTCTTGTAGTAAGGAGACTCGTTTGCGGTGGTCATGCAGTCGGAGTAGTCGATGTAAAGGTCCACTACTGCGCCGCCGTCGCCCTTGTCGTCAGTGGCGAGGACGTTGGCTTCCTTGATTGAACTGTATTTGTGGAATGCGCCGATGTTGCTCATGTCGTCCACTCTGGCTGATGAACCGCATGACGAAAGCCATGCCATACCGATACATACTGTGATGAGAGATAAAATCTTGTTTATCATAGTGCGTAATGTTTATTTGATTGTTGTTTTCTTTCTGTGGGATGGTTTTTCTGAATGGAGTTACTGCTGCTGTGTGGTTAGCTGCAGAAGAAGAGGGGACAGCATCTGCTGCCTATGCGCCGAGCAGCACGCTGAGCGCATCATATATTCCCAGGAATATCAGTAGCCAGCCGATAATCTTGCAGATAAGCACTTTCTGCCTCTTGGCTTTGCTCCGCTTGGAGCCGGAAAGGAAGTTTGGCAGGACTGCCATTACGAGTATTCCTATTATAAGTATTATTATTGCTCCAGTCATAGTCTTCTTGTTTGTGGATTGTTATAGGTTAATGTGATGTTTCTTCCTGATTCCCATTTTTCCAGCATCTATTCAGATGTCCTGCTGACCGCAGGTTGTGGCGGTGCACAGGGCGTGGAAATCAGTTGCTAAATAATATGACGCTCCAAAATTAAGCATAATTTTTGAAATTACAACATAAATTGTCAGAAAATGTTTCTTTTTCCTTGCATTTTGTGTGTTTGTGCTATTTGTGCTGTGGTATTTTCTTGATTATATCGGGCGGTAATGCGCCCGACACAGTGGCGGGTTGTCAAATGAAGAAAGGCTGACGCTGTGTGTGGCTATCCCTTGATAGCGGAGAGATAGGCGCGGAAATGGGGGAGGATGGCGGGGATGGGACGGGACCAGAGGTCGCCGAGGATGGCGGCACCTTGGAATCCGAGGCGGTGGAGAATGGGGAGATTGGTGAGGGAGATGCCTCCCAATGCGTAGGTCTTTGCGGTGAGGATGCCTTCTTCGGCGGCTTGACGGAGCTCGGCTTCGGTGTAGGCGGAGTGGTAGCCCTGCTTTGAGATGCTGTCGAAGATGGGGCTCAGGAAGATGTAGTCGGAGTGGGGGAGTTGCTCGCGGGCTTCTGCTATGGAGTGGCAGGAGCGGGAGATGGTGATGGGGTGGGTGGCTTCTGCCAGCCATGTGGGGGGAAGAGGGTTGCGGGAGTTGAGGTGCACGCCTCCGAGGTGCATCTTGCGGACGAGGTCGTGGTGGTCATGGAGCACTATTCGGCTGCGGTAGGCAGGGGCTATCTGGTTGATGTATTCTTCCATCTGTGAGGCTGTGGCTGAGGGCTTGCGGAGATGGAGGCGCTGGAGGCCTTCCTGGAATAGGGCGTTGATGATGGCGGTCTCGCCTTGGCGGATTTCGGGGGTGGTTATTATTATTATTTTCATTGTGCGGGATGATGTAGATATCAGCCGGTAACGTGGCTGACACAGTGGCTGCTTGTTAAATGAAGAATGGTTGCCAGTTGTTTTTGTTATTCAACTGGCAACCAATGCTATGGGATATTTGGGCTTATACCACTTTGAAGAGGTCGAAGGAGGCATCCCAGTCTTTCCATACCGGCTCACGACCGAGGTCTTTGAGTCGCTGGTTGATTTCCTTTGCTGTGCGCTCGTCGGAGACGGTGAACTGTTCGAGGGCTTGTGGATATGTGTGGTAACCGCCAGGGTTTACCTTTGACTCTGCTGACATTGTTGTGACACCGAGGGTACACATATTGTCGCGGATGAAGGCTGGCTCACGTGTGGAGTATGAGATGTCCACGTCGTGATCGAAGATGCGCATCGCGAAGGTGGCTTGCGCAAGCTGGCGGTCGGTCATGTAGCAGTTTGGCTGGAAGCCTTCATTCTGCGCCGGGCGCATACGTGGGAAGTTGATGCTGTACTTTGTGCGCCAGTAGTGCTTCTGGAGATAGCGCAGATGGTATGCCATCATGGTGACGTCGGTGCGCCAGTCTTTTTCGAGACCTATGAGTACTCCCATTCCGATGGAGTGGACGCCGGCTTGTCCCATGCGGTCGAAGCCGTCGCAACGCCATTCAAACTTGCTCTTCATGCCGCGTGGGTGATAGAGCTTGTAGTTTTCGCGGTGGTAAGTCTCTTGGAAGCATATTACTCCGTTGAGTCCGTGGTGTGTGAGTTCGGCGTATTCTTCAGTTGCGAGAGGCATCACCTCAATCTTGATGTTAGAGAAGTATTTCTTTGCTATGTCGATAGCTTTAGCGAGATATGGGACACCAGCTTTGGCAGGATTCTCACCTGTCACGAGGAGGATATTCTCGAATGGTGCGAGCTCTTTGATGGCTTTGTATTCATTCTCTATCTGCTCAGGCGTGAGGATGGTGCGTGCCATCGGGTTTTCGCGGTGGAAGCCGCAATAGACGCATGAGTTGCTGCATGCGTTTGTGATATAGAGCGGAATGAACATAGACATGGTCTTTCCGAATCTCTCTTCTGTGTATTTGCGTGAGAGGCGTGCCATCTGTTCGAGGTATGGCTCGGCAGCAGGTGAGAGGAGTGCCATGAAGTCATTGACGTCGCAGTGGTCCTTTGCCAAGGCACGTCGCACGTCGTTGTCGGTCATGTGGGCTATTCGCTCTGTGGTCTCTTCCCAACTGATTTTCTTTAATTCTTCTGAAAACATATTTGTTGTGGTTATTTTTTTTGTTTTTTTATATCAGCCGGTAACGTGGCTGACACAGTGGCTCTTCTTTTCTCACTATATTTCCACTGTGAAGGTCTGTAGGGTGCTGAGGTCTATAGTCCAAAGGCGGTCGATGAGGGGCGTGCCGAAACCGCAGATGAGCTGTAGGACTTGCAGTGCTTCGACTGTGCCCACAATGCCTGGTGTCACTCCCGTCACTTGCTTGCCAGGATGAGGCATGGAGATGGTCTCCTGCTCGTCAGGGAAGAGCGTGCGGTAAGTGGCTTTTCCTTTGCACAAAACGGCTACCTGACCGTCGAGTCCACATATAGCTCCATAGACGTATGGCTTACCGAGGGCTTGGCATACGTCGCTGATAATGAAGCGAGTGGCGAAATTGTCGGTGGCATCCACTACGATGTCATATTGTGATATTATCGTGCTTGCGTTGTCCTTGGTCAGGCGATGAGGGTAGGCATTGATGATGATGTCGGAATTGAGCGCATTGAGTCTTTGCTTAGCGCATTCGGCTTTAGGCATATCGACTTGCGTTTCATCGTAGAGCACCTGCCTATGGAGATTGCTTACGCTGACTTTGTCATCATCCATGAGTCCTATGACGCCTACTCCAGCGCCAGCCAGATAGAGGGCAATGGGAGAGCCTAATCCCCCCGCGCCCACTATCAGTACTTTGGCTTGGGACAGTTTGCGTTGTCCTTCTGCACCTATTTCAGGCAGAAGGATTTGCCTGTCGTATCTGTTGTCCATTACTTAAGTTTGCGAAGGTCGTGTGTCAGTTTGGCGGCGCAGAAGTTAGGACCGCACATGGTGCAGTATTCACCGTCGGTATGCCCAGCTTCTTCGAAGTATTTGAGGGCGAGTTCTGGGTCGAGGGAGAGATGGAACTGGTCGCGCCAGCGGAACTCGAATCGAGCCTTGGAGAGAGCATTGTCACGCACCTGTGCCCCAGGATGTCCCTTGGCGAGGTCGGCGGCGTGGGCGGCAATCTTGTAAGTCACCACGCCTGTGCGCACATCCTCCCTGTTAGGCAATGCGAGGTGCTCCTTCGGAGTGACGTAGCAGAGCATCGCTGTGCCGAGCCATGCTATCTGCGCACCGCCGATGGCAGATGTGATATGGTCGTAGCCAGGGGCTATGTCGGTGACGATAGGTCCGAGGGTGTAGAACGGAGCCTCGTGGCAGTGGTCTATCTGTCGCTCCATGTTCTCGCGGATCTTGTGCATCGGCACGTGACCAGGACCTTCGATGAACGCCTGTACGTTCTTGTCCCACGCACGGAGGACGAGTTCGCCCATGGTGTCGAGTTCGGCAAACTGAGCGGCATCATTGGCATCAGCGATGCAACCAGGGCGGAGACCGTCGCCGAGGGAGAGGGCGACGTCATACTGTGCCACGATGTCGCAGATGTCATCGAAGTGCTCGTAGAGGAATGATTCGCGGTCGTGGATGAGGCACCACTTTGACATGATGCTTCCGCCACGGCTTACAATGCCGCAGAGGCGGGAGTCAGCGAGGTGGACATTATGGCGACGTATGCCTGCATGGATGGTGAAGTAATCCACTCCCTGCTCGCATTGCTCGATGAGTGTGTCCTTATATACCTCCCATGTGAGGTCTTCCACCTTGCCGTTCACCTTCTCCAGAGCCTGATAGATAGGCACTGTGCCTACAGGGACAGGGCAGTTGCGCACGATCCATTCGCGTGTCTCGTGGATGTTGTCGCCAGTGGAGAGGTCCATGAGCGTGTCTCCGCCCCATTTGCAGCTCCATACGGCCTTGTCCACTTCTTCGTCGATGCTTGAAGTGGTGGCGGAGTTTCCGATGTTGGTATTGATCTTGACGAGGAAGTTTCTGCCGATGATCATCGGTTCGCTCTCCGGGTGATTGATGTTTGCAGGGAGCACGGCTCTTCCGCTTGCTATCTCGCTTCTGACGAATTCAGGCGTGATATGGGTCTTGATGCCGAGCTCTTCGCAGTTCATGTTCTCACGGATAGCGACATATTCCATCTCCGGTGTGACGATGCCTGCCTTTGCGTATGCCATCTGTGTGATGGCCTTGCCTGCCTTTGCACGTCGCGGAAGCTGAATATGCTCGAATCTGAGGCTGTCGAGAGAATGGTCGGCGAGGCGCTGCTTGCCGTATTCGCTCGTCACTTCAGCGAGCTGCTCGGTGTCCTCACGGTCGATAATCCATTGCTGTCGGATTCTTGGTAAGCCTTTCTTGAGGTCGATTTCGATGTCAGGGTCGGAGAACGGACCGCTGGTGTCGTAGATATAAACAGGCGCATTCGGCTCAGTATGCGGAATGCCCTTTTCATCTCTGGTGACGGTAGGGGTGAGGTTAACCTTTGTCATTCCTACCTTGATGAATGGGAAGAGGGAGCCTTGGATGTAAGCTTTCTCTCTTTTTGCGTATGCTTTTTTGTCGTTTGGCATGTTTTCTTTTTGTTCTTTTTGTGAGACCCAGCCAAGGAGGGCTGGGGTGTCATTATGGGATGATTATTATTATTCTTATTATCCGCCGGTGATGCGGCGGACACAGGGGCTTTAGTTGAGGAAAGCGGTGAGAGGGCTGCTTGCTTCAGCGCAGTCGGCTACGGCACCGAGACCAGCTTCGTATGCCTGACGACCGGCGATGACAGCCTGACGGAAGGCATCCGCCATCTGGACAGGGTCGCCGGCTACGGCAATGGCAGTGTTGACAAGGCAGCAGTCGGCACCCATCTCCATTGCTTCGGCAGCGTGGCTTGGCGCACCGATACCAGCGTCAACGACTACAGGGACTGTGGCTTGCTCGATGATGATCTGGAGGAAGTCCTTCATGCGGAGTCCCTTGTTGGTGCCTATAGGAGCGGCAAGCGGCATGACTGTGGCAGCGCCAGCTTCTTCGAGGTGCTTGCAGAGGGTAGGGTCAGCCTGGCAGTAAGGGAGAACCACGAAACCGAGCTTTACGAGCTCCTCTGTAGCCTTCAGTGTCTCGATGGAGTCAGGGAGGAGATAGCGTGGGTCAGGATGAATCTCGAGCTTGAGCCAGTTGGTGCCGAAAGCCTCACGTGCCATCTGAGCGGCGAAGACGGCTTCCTCGGCGTTGCGCACACCGCTGGTGTTAGGGAGAAGCTGGATGTCAGGGTTCTGCGTGATGTGGGTGAGGAGGTCGTCGTGGGCGTCGTTGAGCTCGATGCGCTTCATTGCTACTGTGACCATCTCGGTCTGTGAAGCCTTGATAGCTTCAGCCATGAGGGCGTTGTTGTTGAACTTACCTGTGCCTAAGAAGAGACGGGAATTGAACTCTCTTCCTGCGATTGTTAGTTTTTTCATTGCTTTTGTTTTTGTATTTTTGTTATTGTTGTTTCTTGATTATATCCGCCGGTAACGCGGCGGACACGGTGGCTCTTCTTTGCTTTAGTGAAAAGTGAAAAGTGAAGAGTGAAAAGTGAAAAGTGAAAAATCGCGCTGACGCGGCGGGGCAATTATGCATTATGCATTATGAATTATGAATTATGCATTATGCATTATGAATTATGCATTATGAATTATGCATTATGAATTATTATTATTCTTTTCATCTCCTGGACGGGGTCGGGGGCGTTGAGGACGGTACCGGAGAGGGCTATGCCGTTGATGCCGGTCGCGATGATGGAGGGGATGTCGGCGGCGGTGATGCCTCCTATGGCTACGACGGGGATGTCGATGTCCTCAGCCTTCATTCTGGTGACGATGTCGCGGTAGCCTTCAAGCCCGAGGATAGGGGAGAGTCCCTTCTTCGTGGTGGTGAAACGGAACGGACCGCAACCGATGTAATTGGCTGAGGAATGATAGTGATGGAGGACATCTTCGAACGTGTTTGCCGTGCCACCGATGATGAAGTCATTGCCGAGAAGGCGTCTGGCTTCGGCTATTGGCATATCGTTCTTACCGAGATGAACACCATCGGCGCCACACTCACGGACGAGTTCGACATGGTCGTCGATGATGAATGTGGCTTGATATTGGTCGCACAGTTTTCTTGCTTCGTGGGCATTGCGGAGGAATTCCTCTTCAGAGGCATCCTTCATCCTCAGCTGCACCCATTTGCAACCGCCTTCGAGAGCGATTCTGATGCTGTCGAGATAAGAGTACTTATCATTGAAATGTGAAATGAACTGTATCATCTTGCCTTGTGGTTGGGATGCTTTATCCGCCACAGGCGGCTTTGATGATTACTACGTTAGCTCCTTCGTGGAGTGGGGTAGAGGCCCATTCTGCTTTAGGAATCATCTTGTTGTCGATGGCTGCTGCTATGCCTTTCTCTGGAAGGCCTGCTTCGGAGATGAGGGCAGAGAGGGTGGTGGATTGGGTCTCTTTGGGGGTGTTGTTGATTTGGATTTTCATATTTGGGGATTTTTTTATATCCGCCGGTAACGCGGCGGACACAGTGGCTGTTTCTTTAGTGAAAAGTGAAAAGTGAAGAGTGAAGAGTGAAAAATCGCGCTGACGCGGT
>OCLD01000111.1_pt1 | contig 20883 bp, 17 predicted proteins | sample 1495911 | NCBI WGS metagenome assembly OCLD01 (sample SAMN03418271, study PRJEB22391) | human gut metagenome | biome: human-gut; feature: organic feature; material: feces | host: Homo sapiens | place: Tanzania | collected 2013-01
AATCCCGAGACTTCGTCCCGGGTTACTCTCGCTTCGCTCGGTATTGCCTTCCAGGCAAACTGCAAACGACAAAACAACCAGACAACCAAACAACAAAACAAAAAATAACCAGACCACAAAACCCCGTAATCAGTCCAGTCCATCATGTATGATCGTGAAGGTCTTTGCCATGAGAGCCTTGGTGTCTTTGTACTCCGGTGAGGTAGGGTAGATAGGCTCGTGGATGGTAAGACGGAGGGGATGATAGACGGTGAAGTGCATATCGCGGTTGCGCGGCATGATGTCGTAGCTGCCGTTGATGGTAATCGGGACGATAGGAATCCGGAGTTCCTGTGCCAGGAGGAATCCTCCGCGCTTGAATGGTCCCATCTCGCCAGTCTTTGTTCTTGCCCCTTCCGGGAACATTACCACGGACATTCCGTTCTGGAGAGTGTCGTGAGTGTCGTCGTAAGTCTTCTTTATCTTCTGCGGACTGCGCTTGTCCACGGCTATATGCTTTGCAGCCCGACAGGTGGTACCAACAAACGGGATGCTGAAAAGCTCGTATTTCATCATCCATTTGAAGTTGCGGTTGAGGTAACCATAGATGAGGAAGATGTCGAAAGCGCCCTCGTGATTGCTCATGAAGATGTATTGCTCATGCGGACGAAGGTGCTCCCGTCCCTCCACTTTGACAGGAAGGAGAAGTATTCTTACCACTATCTTGCTCCATATCCTTCCAGGATGGTACGCCCAGAAATGCGCATTGCCGAAATGCGTACCGATGATTGTAGCCCAAGTAAGGATGATAAGCGATATGATTATCACCGGGACACAAATCAGAAGTTGGTAAATGTAGTATAAATACTTCATGTTTCGATTCCTCATATTCAGGTGGACTCCATGCGTCCACTTGAGTTATCAATAATGATGATGGGAAAGAACAGACCCCCTTTGCCTTATGAATGCTCGAAGAATATCTGTTCGCCTTGTGATTGCTTGTTGAAATTGCCGTCGAGTATCACCGGCAGACCGCTGCAGATGGTGTCCTTTACACTCCATCTGAATTGCTTTCCTGTCAGCGGACTCCATTTGCATTTGCTCTGGATGCAGTCTTCCGTGACGGTCCAAGGCTCGCCTTTGCGGACTATGGTGATGTCTGCCTTGTAGCCTTTGCGAAGGAAACCTCTCGACTGTATGCCGAAGAGACGGGCAGGATTGTGTGCCATCAGTTCGACGAGACGCTCCATTGTCAGCACGCCTTCATCGACCAGCGAGAGCATTGAGACGAGTGAGAACTGTATCATCGGCATTCCCGACATGGCTTTTGCCGCGCCTCCCTGCTTTTCCTCGATGGCATGAGGGGCGTGGTCGGTGCCTATTGTGGAGATCTGTCCGTTCATCAGTCCGTGGCGGAGTGCGTCGCGGTCGCTCGGTTTCTTGATTGCAGGGTTGCATTTTATCAGCGAGCGGAGCGTGGCGTAGTCGTCATTGCAGAACAGGAGGTGAGCCACTGTCGCCTCGGCAGTGATCTGCGGAAGGTCTGGAGTGATGGTGGAGTCAGGGAAAATGGCTTTCAGTTCAGCCTCCGTGGTGATATGTGCGATGTGAAGTCGTGCTCCCGTCTGTCGTGCAAGGTTTGCCGCAAGGCATGAAGACTCAAGGCAAGCCTCTTCGGAACGTATCAATGGATGGAACATCACATCGGGATCATCGCCCATCTGCTTCTTCACCTGCTCCATGTTGCGATTGATGATTTCCGTGTCTTCGCAGTGGGACATTACCGGAAGGTGGAGACGGGCGGCAGTCTGGAATATCTTTATCAGCGCTCCCATCTTGTCCACCAGCATATTACCTGTGGAAGAACCCATAAACAGCTTAATGCCTGGAATCTCATTCGACGGCATCTGCGCCAGTTCGTCGATGTTGTCATTGGTAGCTCCCGGGAAGAAAGCCCAGTTGATGTGGCTCTTCTGCCTTGCGATAGCCTGCTTGTTGCGCAGAGCTTCGATGGAAGTGGTCTGCGGAATGGTGTTCGGCATATCGAAGAAAGAGGTGACTCCGCCGTAGGCTGCCGCTCTGCTTTCCGACTCGATGTCTGCCTTGTGGGTCAGTCCAGGCTCACGGAAATGGACATGAGTGTCGATAATGCCCGGCAGGATGAAGCATCCCTCGGCGTCAATGACTTCATATTCTTCATTGTCAGGAGTCTGTGGAGCGTCATTGCCTTCGATGATGTCGATGATCTTGTCGCCTTTAACAACAAGAGAGCCAACGAAGTGTCGGCCCTCATTTATGATAGTTCCTTTTGATATGATGATGTTCATGTCTCAAATGGGGTTATTTTAATTCATAATTCATTATGCATTATGAATTGTGAATTATGCATAATGTATTGTGAATTGCGAATTATGAGTTATGTTGTCTTGTTGATTGCAAGATATCCCAACTGCGTCAGCGCGATTTTTCACTTTTCACTCTTCACTTTTCACTTTTCACTAAAAAATATGAACTATGAATTATGCATTAAAAAATTACTTTCCCGGTTGCGCCATCTGGTTAGGAGTAGGCGGTTCAGGCATATTAGCTTGCTCGGCAGGATGCTGTTCCGGAGCAGGAGCAGGCTCTTCCATGCCGGTCATGATGGCCTGATTGCGCTCAGCGGCCTGCATGAATTCCTTGACGTAAGGGTCGTTCTTGAATTTAGGAGTAGCCTTTGTCATGAGTGCATCTATCCAAGCGTTGGTGAGAGGGATCTCCATTGCGCTGGTGACCATCTGGAAGACGTAGGGACCAAGGATGTTGTCAAAGTTTTCTTCGATGAAAGAAGTGACGATCTTGTCGCACTCCTGGTCGAGCATAGTGGCTTTGTCGCTGAGTTGACGGTTTACCACGTCCATGTCTTCACCGTCCATTATGGCGCGGCTCTGCTGATGTCCGAGGTCTGCTATCTGGTTGCTGATGCGATTGTATCTCTCGATGAATACGGCGAGAGAGTCGTTGAGGGGCGTTCCGGTGCAGGTCTGCTTGGCAGTGTTGAACTGGATTACGATTTCTCCATCTTCGAGAACGATAGGCATGATGCTCTCATCGTCGATGTAGAGCGCGCCCACCTTCACGGTGTCGAGATTGCCTTTGAAAGCAAACTGGCCATGTACCACGTCGCATGAGTCGATATTCTTCAGCTTATCGCCCTTCACAGCCTTGAGATAAAGCATCCGTCCGTCAAGATTCTGGACATCAGACGTGCCCTGAATGTTGAAGGTGCTGGAACATGAAGCTAAAATAGCTACGGTGAAGAGGAGGAAAAATATTCTTTTCATATCAATGCTGTTGTCAAATTATTTCACACGCAAAGATACAACGTATTGCCGAAGTATGAAAATAAATTTATGCTTTTTAGTGAACAAAGCAAAGAATTATATTTTTTTTTGAAATGTGAAAAAATGAATAAATTTGACAAAAAGTCAAGAAAGCTGTTCGCTTCTATATGAATAGGTCCTGATAATCAGTTGTTTCTCTCTTCCTTGCGGAATTCGTAAGACATTCTGTGGGTGGAGTATAGCTCCAGAATGGCTCCTACGAGCAATGCCACCACCCAGTTGTGGTGCACGTAATGCACGTAATTGTTGTAGCCTTCGATGCTTGTGGCCATGTAAGGGAAGATGAGATGGAAGGTGTCTTCCAGCATGAGCAGTCCGGAGATGATGAAGCATACATCGCCGAAAATCATGATTTTGCGCAGTCGGCGGATGGTGAAGTTATTGCCATCGTATGTCTGGCTCATCTGTATGAGGGCGAAACTGATGCATCCGAGCACGAAGATTATGGTCATTATTTCCGGGAAGAATCCGAAGATTTTGCATCCTACGCCTATGACCATCATTATGGCTCCGGCGAGGAAGATGTAGTTTTGTATTTTTGTCATTTTCAGTATTGAAGTGAATGGTTTGTTGGTTCTCTTTAGGTTGTTGGTTGTAGGTTGTCGGTTTTGGGTCGGTTTGTACTTTATTACCCACAACCGACAACCGATAACCGACAACCAACACCTTGTAGTTTTCATTGTTCCGCCTTCTGGTCGGTGCTCATTATGAAGATATCCTCATTCTCGCGCTTCATGAGATAACGCTCGCGAGCCACCTTCTCCACGCCTTTCGGAGTATTGATGAGGGCATCGAGGCGTGTGGAGTCGCGCTCGAACTGTTCCTGATACTGGTTTATCTCAGCCTTGAGCTCATTGATCTGCATATTCAGAATGGCGTATTTGCGGATGCTTCCTTCATCCACTACGCCTACGAGAAGTAGTCCGATGATGATGGTGATGAGGTATTTATGTCTGCCGAGATAAGCCCATATAGTGTTAATCTTTCCCATTTAGCAAAAGTTTTATTTGTGCAAAGTTAAGCTGTTCTGATGAGATAATCAAGAAAAGCGGTCATATTTCATTCTTATTAACTTATTGGTTTGTTGCCTTGTTGTCTTGTTCTTTTGTTGTTTTGTTGTTTGTAAGGCTCGTTTGCAATTTGACAATCAACAAAACAACAAAACAACTAAACAACCAGGCCAGCTGCAAACTCCTGACTGATGGAGTTGGAGAAAGAGGTGCATACGTGGGAAGAGAAAGCCTGCCCGAAACGTATCATGTCTCTCCATTCCTCTTCTTTCAGCGTGATGAAATCCTTGGCGGCTGTATGCCCTTTCCTGTGTAAGCCATAGATGAAGCCGGCATTGAAATTATCACCGGCACCGATAGTGCTGACTGTAGTGACGGGAGCGGTAGGGTAGGAGAGGCGCAGCGACGGAGTGAAGAGGTGCAAAGGCTTGCTTCCGTCGGTGCAGATGAAGCATGGACAGTAAGGACTGATATGCTTTTCGTAGATTTCCTCCACGTTGTCTGTGCCGAAAAGATAGAAGAAATCTTCGAGCGAACCGCGCACCACTGTGGAAAACTGCATGTTCTCATTGATGTTGTCCATGATGAGAGGGATGTCCTCGATGTGCGATTTGCGGAAATTGATGTCGTAATAGATGAACGCACCTGCCTTGTGAGCTTTCTCTATGAATGGTCTTACCACATCGCGGATGACGGGATTGACAGCGAAAAACGAACCGAAGAGCAGCACATCCCCAGCTTTGACGGCGGGAAGGCGTGGCTCTATGCAGGCGTGTGCATGGTCCTTATAGAATTCGTAGCACGCATCGTTATGGTCATTGAGGAAAGCCAACGATATATGTGACTTGCTGTCAGACCGTCTGTTGACGTATTCCGTTGAGACACCATTGTCAGTAAGGTAATTGACTATGATGTCGCCTACGTGGTCATTGCCCGTTTCGGTCACTATGGTGACTGGCACTCCCGTTCTGCCAAGCGAGATGATAGCATTGAAAGTGCTGCCTCCTGGCACGGCGGCTGACGGTTTGTCGTCCTTGAATATTATGTCGAGAATTGTTTCTCCTAATCCTATTATCATTTTGGTTGGTTGTTGGTTGTCGGTTGTTGGTTGTTGGTTGTTGGGTTGTTGGGTTGTTGGTTGTTGGTTGTTGGTTGTCGGTTTTTGGTTGTTGGTCGAATAGTGGTAACTTACCCACAACCGACAACCAAAAACCATTAAAGTGGTAACTTACCCACAACCAACAACCCACAACCCACAACCATTGCAGACTATCCAGCCTACAAAGTTATGAAAAAGAATCGAATGAAAGGGCTTTTTGTGTGAATTTTTAATAAAAAAGGTGTAACTTTTGCATTCTAAAGAAAAAAGTATTACTTTTGCAGTTAGGAAATTTCGGAATGATGATGGCGTCAATGCTTCTCTCCCGTTTTCCTGAAATGGAAATGGAATTAACCAAATACCAAAAACCAAATACCCAAAACCAAAAACTATAAATTATGAACTTAGTAGAAAGATTCGTAAATTATACCAAGTTTGACACACAGTCCAGCGAAGAAAGCCAGACAGTGCCAAGTACTGCAAAGCAGCTTGTCTTTGCCAAGTATCTCAAAGAAGAACTTGAGCGTGAGGGACTTGCTGACGTGGAGATGGACGCTAACGGCTATATCTATGCTACGCTGAAAAGCAATTCCAAGAAGAATATTCCGACTATCGGATTTATCTCTCACTATGATACATCGCCTGACTGCTCAGGAGCTAACGTCAATCCAAGAATAGTGACCAACTATGACGGTGGTGACATCGTGCTCTCTGAGGGCATCATCTCTTCTCCAAGCAAGTTTCCAGAACTTCTCGAACACAAGGGAGAGGACCTTATCGTAACTGATGGCCACACTCTTCTCGGTGCTGACGACAAAGCTGGCATCGCTGAAATAGTGCAGGCTATGGTCTATCTCCAGCAGCATCCGGAGATTGAGCATGGCGATATCCGCGTAGGATTCAATCCGGATGAGGAAATCGGCATGGGAGCACACCATTTCGATGTAGAGAAATTCGGATGCGAATGGGCTTACACTATGGATGGCGGTGACCTCGGCGAACTGGAATACGAGAATTTCAACGCTGCTGGCGCAAAGATAAACTTCACAGGTGTCAGCGTTCACCCGGGATATGCCAAGGAAAAGATGATCAATGCGGCCCGCATCGCTACGGAGTTCGCACAGATGCTTCCGCAGGATGAGACTCCTGAAACCACAGATGGCTATCAGGGATTCTTCCACCTTACAGGCATGACAGGCGGCGTGGAGAAAGCTCAGCTCTCATATATCATCCGTGACCATGACCGTGCACGCTTCGAGGATCGCAAGCGCCAGATGGCTAAGGTGGCGGATATGATAAATGAGAAGTATGGTGAAGGTGTCTGCGAAGCAAGTATCAATGACCAGTACTACAACATGAAGGAGAAGATAGAGCCAGTGCAGCACGTCATCGACCTCGTGCTCCGCGCAATGCAGGAGGAAGGTTTCTCTCCAAAGGTGCAGCCTATCCGTGGCGGTACAGATGGAGCACAGCTCTCTTTCAAGGGACTTCCTTGCCCTAACATCTTCGCAGGTGGAGTCAATTTCCATGGACCTTACGAGTTTGCCTCTGTTCAGGTGATGGAAAAGGCAATGATGACAGTGGTAAGAATCTGTCAGCTCACTGCTTCCTACAACGATTGATAGCTATGAAAACGGATGATCATTCAATGAAGAATGACTAATAAACAAAGAAAAATGGGAGTTAGCCTTTTCGCTTGAAAAACACAAGTGAAGGACTCAACTCCCATTTTTTTTGCTTTTTTGTTGTCTGGTTGTTTGGTTGTTTCGTGAGATTGTCAACCAACGGTAAAAGCCGTTGGCACGGTGGCGGACATTGACAGCCCCCCTCCTGTCCCCCTTGGGGGAAGATGAGGGAATAGGGAATAGTAATAGGTAATAAGAGATTACACTTGTCACTCATGGTTTCTCGCCACTGGGAAATTTGCAAGCGAGAGAAACAAATCTCCTATTCCCTAATAATTGCGTCAGTGCGATTTTTCACTATTCACTTTTCGCTGTTCACTTTTCACTGTTTACTATTCAAATTAAATATCACCCAATATGTCATTAGTTCAGGATTTAGCACTTATACTGATTGTAGCAGGAATAGTAACCCTTCTTTTCAAACGGTTGAAGCAACCTTTGGTGTTGGGATATATCGTGGCGGGATTTCTCGTTTCGCCGCATTTCTCATGGACCATGTCGGTAATGAACAAGGAGAATATCCAGTCGTGGGCTGATATAGGAGTGATGTTCCTGCTCTTCTCGCTCGGTCTCGACTTCTCTTTCAAGAAGATACTCAAGATGGGGTCGGCTCCAGTCATTGCGGCGCTCACCATCATCTTCTCCATGATGCTGACGGGAGTGGGAGTGGGAAAACTCTTCGGATGGACGCAGATGAACTGCATCTTCCTCGGAGGAATGCTCGCGATGTCGTCCACCACCATCATCTACAAGGCTTTCGACGACCTTGGACTGCGCCAGCAGAAGTTTGCCGGTATGGTCATGAGCGTCCTTATCCTTGAGGATATCCTCGCCATCGTGATGATGGTGATGCTGAGTGCCGTGGCAAGCGGCAAATCACCGGATGGAGAGCAGATGATAGGGTCGGTGCTCAATATAGGATTTTTCCTCGTACTGTGGCTCGTGGTGGGAATCTTCGCCGTGCCGATATTCCTTCGCAAGGTCAGAAAACTGATGAATGCCGAGACCCTTCTCATCGTTTCGCTCGGTTTCTGTTGCCTTATGGCGGTGATAAGCACGAAGGTAGGTTTCTCAAGTGCCTTCGGAGCATTCATCATGGGAAGCATCCTTGCCGAGACCATTGAGGCAGATAAGATAGAAAAGGTGGTGGAACCGGTCAAGAATCTCTTCGGAGCCATATTCTTCGTGTCAGTAGGTATGCTCGTGGATCCTAAGATACTGGTGGATTATGCCGTTCCAATCATCGTCCTTACCCTCACCATCATCTTCGGTCAAAGCATCTTCGGAACGCTCGGTTACCTCCTTTCTGGACAGTCTCTCAAGCAGGCTATGCGCTGCGGATTCTCAATGGCGCAGATAGGTGAGTTCGCTTTCATCATCGCTTCGCTCGGACTGTCGCTCGGAGTGATAGGCGATTTCCTCTACCCGGTCGTGGTGGCAGTATCTGTTATCACCACTTTCCTTACACCTTATATGATAAGGGGCGCAGTGCCGGCATACGCTTTGCTGGAGCGCAGCCTGCCGAAAGTATGGGTAAAACGCATCAATAGACTGGCAGAGCGGATGCCTTCATCAAAAGATACGGAGAGCAACTGGCGCATATTGCTGCGCGCAATGCTGATGAATACTGCCATTTATGGAGTCTTGAGCATAGCCATCGTAGTGCTGATGTTCACCTTTTTCCTGCCGTTTGCCCGTGAATTGATGCCAGTGCGCTGGGCGAATATGCTTTGCGCCGCCGCCACGGTGCTCTTCATGGCACCTTTTCTCCGTGCTATCGTGATGAAAAAGCTGCACAGCAATGAGTTCAAGGCGCTCTGGATAGAGAGTTATCACAATCGTCTTCCGCTCGTATTTACCCTCATAGTCCGCACCATTCTCGTCCTTCTCCTTATCTTCTACGTCGTAAGCACGCTGACGGAGTTCTCCTTTGCTTTCGTCCTGTGCCTCGCTATCGTATTGGTAATGGGCATATTGCTGTCCAAAAGGATGAAATCCAGCTCGATAAGGATAGAACGTCTCTTCGTCCAGAACCTGCGTTCGAGGGACATTGCCGCACAGGTGTCCGGCAAGCGTCGCCCCCTTTTCGAGGGACATCTGCTCGATCGTGACCTGCATATCAGTGAGGTGGTATTGCCTGACGACACGCTTTGGGGAGGCAAGACGCTAAAGGACCTGCATATCAATCAGCGATTCGGAGTCAGCGTGAGCAGCATTCTCCGTGGAAACCGCAGGATAAACATCCCTACAGCTATGGACACGGTGTTCCCGGGAGACAGGCTGAGCGTCATCGGTACTGACGAACAGCTCGCCAATCTCAATGCTGCCATTCAGGATGAGACATTCGATGAAGACTATGAAATCGAGAAACATGAGATGAAACTCGAACGTGTCGTTATAGACGGGCAAAGCAAGTTTCTCGGAAAGTCGCTGATGGAAAGCGGAATACGAAGCGAATACAGTTGTATGGTCGTGGGTCTGGAGTCAAACGAAGACAGCCTGACCAAGGTGGCACCTACCTATCGCTTTGCCAAAGGCGACATCCTTTGGGTCGTAGGAGAGGTAAGGGATTTGACAAGGTTGAAGAGCAAATAGTATAGTAAAATGGGCAAACAGGTGTCATATTGTAAAAATAAATGGCAAAAGTGTTTGCAGAATAATATTTTATTTGTACCTTTGCAGTCGTTTTCGAGGCATTCCGTTTCCTGTGGAATCTTAGTCCGCACGATTGTATTCAGTATCCAGGAGCGTAATCCCCGAGTAATCATCGTGTTCCGGTCTGATGCAATGGGCTGTATGCCAACGTCTTTGACCTCCTGAACCATCTTACAACGAAAGTAGCAACCAGACAACAAACCAAATATAATGAGCAAATTGATAAAGCCGGAAGGCTATAAAGCTCTGCTCGACATGAAGCACACAGAGCAGGGCATCAAGCAGATAAAAGATTTCTTTCAGCAAAACCTCAGCACAGAGCTTCGTCTCAGCCGCGTGACAGCGCCGCTCTTCGTGCTTCAAGGACTCGGTATCAACGATGACTTGAACGGAGTGGAGCGTGCCGTCTCTTTCCCTATCAAGGACCTTGGCGACCAGAGAGCCGAGGTAGTGCATTCACTTGCCAAATGGAAACGCCTTACTCTTGCTGAGTATGAGATAGAACCTGACCACGGTATCTATACCGATATGAATGCCATTCGTGCTGACGAAGAGCTTGACAATCTTCATTCCCTCTACGTGGACCAGTGGGACTGGGAGGCTGTCATCACCAAGGAAGACCGCAATCTCGACTATCTCAAGCGTGTGGTCAAGAAGATTTACTATGCTATTCTCCGCACAGAATACCTCACTTGCGAGACTTATCCGCAGATAAAGCCGTTCCTCCCTCGTGAGATACATTTCATCCACAGCGAAGAACTGCTGCAGATGTACCCGGATCTCAGTCCGAAGGAGCGCGAAGATGCCATCTGTGAGAAGTATGGAGCGGTGTTCATCATCGGAATCGGAGCTAAGTTGAGCAATGGAGAGAAGCATGACGGTCGTGCTCCAGACTATGATGACTGGACCACGCCAAACTCTGACGGTTTCCTTGGTCTTAATGGCGACATACTGATATGGTATCCTGTGCTCCAGCGCAGCTTTGAATTGTCAAGTATGGGCATACGAGTGGACAAGGAAAGTCTGCTTCGTCAGCTTGCGCTTGAAGGCAAGGAAGACAGGGAAAAGCTCTATTTCCATCAGCGTTTGCTCAATGACCAGCTTCCTCTCAGCATAGGAGGTGGTATAGGTCAGAGTCGTCTCTGCATGGTATTGCTCCACAAAGCCCACATCGGAGAAATCCAGGCAAGCATCTGGCCCGATGATATGCGCAAGGAATGTCGCGAGGCTGGCATGCCATTGATTTAGTTTTCAAACAAAAAAACTCTGTATCAAGCTACGGGATGTGCAGCTTGATACAGAGTTTTGTCATTATATAAACATGGGTGTTATGCGGTGGCTTAATGACCTCCTACGCAAGCATCCTGTAGTATCTCGGAGAGAGTAGGATGGATATGCACGGAATCAGCGATGTCGGCAACGGTGGCATTGCAGTTCATGTAGGCGGTAACCTCCTGGACGATGTCGGCAGAGTGGGCACCATAAGATGTGCAACCGAGAATCTTGCCGTCAGCACCTGCCACGAGCTTCACCATTCCTTCAGGCTCTTCGATTGCCAAAGCCTTTCCGTTGGCACGGTAGTAGCCCTTGAGGGAACGGCATTCTATGCCCTGCTGCTTGCACTGGTCCTCGGTGAGTCCCACTGCTGCAGCCTCAGGATAAGTGAAGATAGCAGAAGGCATGATGTCGAAACGTATCTTGTCAGCCTTGCCTACTATTGCGTTCACTGCACGGAAGCCCATGAATGTAGCGGCATGTGCGAGCATCTGTCTGCCGGTCACGTCACCGATAGCATAGACATGAGGCACTGAAGTCAGCATATAGTCATTGACTGTGATGCCCTTAGGAGAATACTCCACACCGGCAGCTTCGAGGTTGAGACCTTCGATGTTAGGCTTTCTGCCTGTAGCTACGAGAACCGGACAGCCAGGACACTCAAGGCGAGTCTCCTTGCCGTTCTTGTTGCTTGTGAACACCACCTCATTGTCTGTGATAGCCTTTACGGCAGAGTCCATATTGAATGTCACGCCCTGCAGCTTCTCTATCTGCTTGCGCACTCTCTTGGCAATGTCCTTGTCGATGACAGGGAGACACTCCTTGAGATACTCTATCACAGTAACCTTGGCTCCGAAACGGGAAAGGATGGATGCAAACTCCATGCCTATCACGCCAGCACCGATGATTACAATCTCTGAAGGCAATGACTGGAAGTCGAGAGCCTCAGTGGATGTGATGACACGAGGATTGTCAATGCCTTCGACTGGGGGCATCTTGCTGCTGGAACCTGTAGCGATGATGATGTCATCAGCCTCATATTCCTCACCATTCACGATGACGGTGCGTGCATCCTTGAATGAAGCCTCGCCCCTTACGAAGGTGATGCCAGGAGCTGCGAGCAACTGCTCAATGCCCTGACGCAACTGATCCATCACGTTGCGCTTGCGCTCAGCAGCTGCAGGGAAATCGGAAGCGTTGACTTCCGCATCATGAGCCAGACATTTGGTAGGGATGCAACCGGAGTTGAGACAAGTACCACCAGCCTCAGCCTTCTCGATGATGACCACCTGCTTGCCTTGCTGGAGAGCGTAGCTGGCAGTACGATAACCGCCAGGTCCGCTTCCTATAATGATAATATCTGTCTTCATATTTCTTTACTGCTGTATGAGTTGCTTGTAAGTAAGGACAGGATTTGTAGCCGCAGCAACGTCATCCACACGGGTGATAGGAGCGTTGTTAGGGGCAGACTTCACGAGTTCTGGAGTCTCTGCAGCTTCCTTTGCAATCACTCTGAGCACATTGATGAATGCGTCGATGGTCTCCTTGCTCTCATTCTCGGTAGGCTCAATCATCATAGCCTCATGGAAGAGCAATGGGAAATAGATGGTAGGAGCGTGATAACCATAGTCGAGCAGACGCTTGGCTACGTCCATTGTGGTAACTCCAGTGGATTTGTCCTTCAGACCATTGAACACGAATTCGTGCATGCAGAGACCAGGGATAGGGAGTTCATATACATCCTTCAGGCACTCCTTGATGTAGTTGGCATTGAGAGTAGCGTAAGGACCCACCATCTTCACGTTCTCATGGCCGAGAGTGAGGATATAGGTGAGGGCGCGAAGCTCTACACCGAAGTTGCCATGATAAGGATTTACCTGTGGGAAGAACGGTTCGAGACCCTTGCGTACGCCGACAGGACCACTACCAGGACCGCCACCGCCGTGAGGTGTGGAGAATGTCTTATGGAGATTGATGTGCATCACGTCGAAGCCCATATCGCCAGGACGGCATACGCCGAGCATAGGGTTGAGGTTAGCACCATCATAATACATCAGACCGCCACAATCATGCACGAGCTTAGCGATTTCAGGAATATTTGCTTCGAAGAGACCCAGTGTGTTAGGGTTTGTCATCATCATCGCAGCAACGGTGTCGTCGAGCAATCCCTTGAGGTCTTCCACATCGACGATGCCATCAGCAGTACTCTTCACCTCGACAATCTCGAGTCCGCAGACAGCGGCAGAAGCAGGGTTAGTGCCGTGAGCAGAGTCTGGCACGATGACCTTAGTGCGCTGCATCTGTCCGTTAGCCTCATGATAAGCGCGGATAATCATCAGTCCGGCAAGCTCACCGTGAGCGCCAGCGCATGGCTTGAGGGTGAAGTCATAGAGACCTGTTAGAGCAGAGAGGCACTTGCGCAATGTGTCGTGAGCAGAGAGTGCGCCCTGTGCAGTCTCGATAGGCTGGAGAGGGTGAAGATTATTGAAGCCCGGCATTGCAGCCACCTCTTCATTTATCTTCGGATTATACTTCATGGTGCAGCTGCCGAGAGGATAGAATCCATTATCCACGCCAAAGTTGTTTCCACTATGGTTTGTGTAATGTCTTACTACGGTCTCTTCATCGACCTCAGGCAGTTCAGCCTTGTTGACACGTCTGAGAGCAGCAGGCACTTCGTAATGAGCAAAACCGTTCTTTGGAAGAGAGTATGCACATCTTCCTTCCTTTGACAGTTCGAAAATCAGTTTGTCATATATCTTGTTATTCATGGCAGATGCTTATTAGTTTGTCAATTTCTTCCTTGGTACGTTTCTCAGTCACGGCAATCATCAAGGTGTTTTCCCCCATCTTGACACCGCCGAATATGCCATTGGCAACGAGCTTGGCGAGCAGAGCGTCGAGGTCACCATTATAGGTAACGCAGAACTCATTGAAGAATGGCTTGTCGAATGTGAGTCTGAAGCGAGAGTCCTCGCAGAGCTTTTCAGCGAGATAATGCGCAGCGTCGCATGAAATCTGTGCAGCTTCGCAGAGTCCCTTCTTGCCCATGGTAGCCATATAGATGGTCACCCAGAGAGCCATCAGTGACTGGTTACTGCAGATATTGGATGTAGCCTTCTGGCGACGGATATGCTGTTCGCGAGCCTGGAGAGTGAGCACGAAGGCACGCTGTCCATTGCTGTCGGTGGTCTTGCCTACGATACGTCCCGGCATCTTGCGCATGAGTTTCTCTGTGACACACATGTAGCCGATGTAAGGTCCGCCCCAGCACATAGGAATGCCGAGAGACTGTCCTTCGCCCACGGCGATGTCAGCGCCCCATTCGCCCGGAGTCTTGAGCAGGGCGAGGTCAGCGGCAACGGAATTCATGATGAAGAGAGCCTTGCGCTTGTGGCATATGTCAGCCACACCGGTGAGGTCTTCCACGATACCGTATCTGTTAGGCTGCTGAACGATAACGCCAGCCACAGCGCCTTCGTCGATAAGCTTCTCCATAGCGGAGAAGTCGGTAGAGCCTTCTGTCTCAGGGATATGCACCACCTCAAAGCCATTGAAGTGAGCGTAGGTCTCCACTACTTCTGTCACCTTATGATCGACGGTGTCAGAGATGAGCACCTTATGGCACTTCTTAGTAGCGCTAATAGCCATCATGGCAGCCTCGGCAGTGGCTGTAGAACCGTCATAGAGGGAGGCATTAGAGATGTCCATGCCTGTCAGTTCAGCCATCATGCTCTGGTATTCGAAGATATAATGGAGGGTACCCTGTGAAATCTCAGCCTGATAAGGGGTGTAGCTGGTAAGGAACTCGCTACGGCTTGTGATCTGAGGAATCAGCGAAGGTGTGTAATGGTCATAGACTCCAGCACCTGCGAAACATACCAGTTGCTGGTTTTGGTTGGCGAGCTTGGTGAAGAACTCGCGTATCTCCAACTCGCTCATCTCAGAAGGAATGTCGTATTCGCCTCTGAAGCGTATGCTTTCAGGAATGTCAGCATACAGGTCGTCGAGCTGTTTTACTCCGCATTTATCGAGCATCTCCTTGATGTCGCCTGCGGTTTGTGGGAAGAATTTCATAGGCTATTAAGGATAAGAAGTCCAAATTCCTGCCCCCTCGCCAAGGGAAAAGAAAACAATACGTCTTGACAAGGGGTCAGAGGTGAATGTGAAGTTTTGATTATTTGCAGATTTCTTCGTACTGGCTTGCATTCATAAGACCGTCGAGCTCTACCATGTCAGAGAGCTTGACCTTCATGATCCAGTTTTCGAAAGCGTCCTTGTTGATGAGGGCAGGGTCGTCCTCAAGAGCCTCATTGATTTCCACTACAACGCCGCTTACAGGAGATACGAGGTCGCTGGCAGCCTTAACGCTCTCGACAGCACCGAAATCATCACCTGCTGTAACCTCATCGTCAACCTCTGGAAGGTCAACATAAACCACGTTGCCGAGCTGATGCTGAGCATAGTCTGTGATACCTACATAGCCGAATTCGCCTTCTACCTTTACATATTCGTGTGACTCGCTGTAATAGAGTCCTTCAATTACTTTTGCCATAATGTTTAGAAAATAATTTATTTGGTTTTGTTATTTGGTTTTTATTTGTTTCGGACAGTCATGGAGACTGTTGTAATTTCCGTTTTTTTGCAGTATTACTGCTTGTAGTGCTTGTCGTAGAACTTCTTCTTGACTACCACGCCGTCGAATGTCTTCTTGCGGATCTGCACCTTCAGCTCTGTGCCGAGCTTGCCATAAGCAGCGTCCACCAGAGCCATAGCCACGCTCTTATCGACAGAGATACAGTGGTAACCAGTGGTGATTTCGCCAATCTTCTCGCCTTCAGCATTGAGGACAGCGTATCCGTGACGAGGCACAGCCTTGTCCTTGAGCTCGATACCTACCACCTTCTGTTTCACGCCGTTAGTCTTCTGCTCCACGAGAGCGTCCTTACCGATAAACTCTTCCTTGTCGAGCTTGCAGAAGAATCCCAGACCTGCCATTACAGGAGAGATTTCAGCAGAGAGTTCGTCGCCATAGAGAGGCAGGCCAACCTCGAAGCGCAGAGTGTCACGGCAACCGAGTCCGCAAGGCTTGCAGCGTCCGCTCTCCATGAGCTTGTCCCACTGCTTCACGATGAAGTCATGGGAAGCATAGAGCTCGAAGCCGTCCTCGCCTGTGTAACCTGTACGGCTGAGGATTATTGTCTCACCGTCGATGTCGATGGTCTTTGTGGTGTAGAAAGTAAGTTCTGAGCAAGGCAAGCCGAGCACTTCTTCCACTACGCTTTCAGCTTCAGGACCCTGAACGGCAATCTGTCCGTAGTAGTCAGACTTGTGGTCAACGACAACGTCGAATCCCTCAGCGCACTCTCTGATCCATGCCACGTCCTTGTCGATGTTTGCAGCATTGATCACGAGGAAAAAATTGTTCTCGCCCATCTTATACACGAGCAGGTCATCCACGGTGCCTCCGTCAGGATAGAGCATCATTCCATAGAAAATCTTGAAGAGCGGTGCGTCCTTGATGTCATTGGTAAAGATGTGGTTGACGAATTTCTCAGCTTCATTGCCAGTGACTACGACTTCACCCATGTGGCTGACGTCAAATACTCCGCAATGGTGTCTTACTGCATTGTGTTCCTCAACGATAGATGAATACTGGATAGGCATATCGAAGCCGCCGAAAGGAGAAATCAATGCTCCGAGTGCCACGTGTCTGTCATAAAGACATGTTCTCTTGTTTTCCATAGAACAAATCGATTAGTTGGTTTTTATTTAGGTTTCTTATTGTAAATTCCGTATGTTCCGGCAAGGCCTTGCTGATATGTTCAAGGTCATAAGGCTGTCCGATGAGTGGCGTGATGATGTCCGCATTGAGGTCGCCCACGAGGAAGTAGTCACCGAGCAGGTTCACCGCTTTTATAATGCCTCCGCTGACGTCGAGCCTTGCTTCCAGTTCGCCCACGCCTTCTATTCTCATCTTGTTGATCTTGGAATAGCGCGGGTTACTTCCCATGATGAATTCCCTGGTCAGGTATTCCTTTTCTATTTCCTCTATCTCCCTGACATCAGAGGCTGAAAGCATGATTTCGGAGTTGCAGAGGTTGTTCCTGGTATATTCCTTGAATTCCTCCAGGCTGAGGTCTATATAGTCCTTCAGCAGGGCGATGCGCTGTCTGACGCTCTTCACTCCCTTGGAAATGAGTTTGTCGTCGGAAGGCGTGAGCGTAGCCACCATATTCTTCATGTTGGTGTCATATAGCATCGTGCCGTGCACTATGGAGTGGTGAGGGATGTGATAGAAAGCGTTGCCGGACACCTTTCTGCCCTCTATCATGATGTCATTGCGTCCCGTTGCCTCGGCAGGCACACCCAGTCCGCGCAACATTTCCGCCACCATACTTATATAGCGGTCGAAAGTGAGCGATACGTTCTCGCTTCGCGTGATGTAGGAGAACATGATATTGCTCATGTCCGCATAGACGCATCCACCGCCGCTCTTGCGTCGGTAGGTCTTGATGTTGTTTTCTTTGCAATACTCTATGTTCACCTCATTTTCGATGAGCTGGTTGCGACCGAATATCACGCTTGGCTCTACCTGCCACATGAAGAAGCAGTCTTCCTCGTGGTTGATGTTCCTTGCCACGAATTCCTCCATCGCGAGATAAAAACTCAGTCGTCTTGTATCAGATTTAGGTAACGAGATATGAATCATGTCATCAGATATTGGTTGCTTAGATTGGTATGTGTTGCAAAAATAGAGAATAATTTCGGTACTGCAAAATTATTCTTCATTTATTTTCAGATTGATACGCTTTTTTAATGAAATTGGGCAATAATGATGGCAAATAAGTAGGTATTTTCAAGAATAATTCTTACCTTTGCCGAAAAATTTCAGACAGGACCTGAATCCCAATATCTATATATAAAATGGAATATATCGTATCAGCACGAAAATACCGCCCTATGTCCTTCGCTTCCGTAGTGGGACAAGAGGCGCTCACCACCACACTGAAGAATGCGGTGACATCGGGCAAACTCGCCCATGCTTACCTCTTCTGCGGTCCGAGAGGTGTCGGCAAGACCACCTGCGCCCGCATCTTTGCCAAGGTGATAAACTGCACCAATCCTCGTCCCGACGGCGATGCCTGCGGAGAATGCGAGAGCTGCAAGGCATTCGCTGAGCAGCGTTCGCTGAACATCTTCGAACTTGACGCCGCCAGCAACAACGGCGTGGAGCACATCAAGACACTGATGGAGCAGACGAGAGTGCCGCCACAGGTGGGTAAATACAAGGTGTTCATCATCGACGAGGTCCACATGCTCTCGGCTGCCGCCTTCAATGCGTTCCTCAAGACCCTTGAGGAGCCGCCTGCTCATGTCGTCTTTATCCTCGCTACCACTGAGAAGCACAAGATTCTCCCTACCATCCTCTCCCGCTGCCAGGTGTATGACTTCGAGAGAATGAGCGTGGGAAACATCATCTCCCACCTCAAGAACGTGGCTTCCGACCAGGGAGTGACCTACGAGGAAGAGGCTCTCAGCCTCATAGCCGAAAAGGCGGATGGCGGTATGCGCGACGCTCTCTCCATCTTCGACCAGTGCGTATCCTTCTGCCAGGGCAACATCACATATAAAAAGGTGCTGGAGGACCTGAACGTACTGGATGCTGACAATTACTTCAGCGCCATAGACCTCGCCCTGGAATGCAAGGTGACGGAGACGATGCTCCTGCTCAACGGCGTGATGGAAAAGGGATTCGACGGTGGACATTTCATCAACGGTCTGGCTTCCCACATCCGCAATGTCATGATGGCTAAGGACGCTTCCACGCTCAAACTCATAGAGGCAAGCGACACCATGCGCCAGAAGTACGCTGCACAGGCTCAGAAATGCTCTTCCAAGTTCCTCTACAAGGCATTGAGAATACTCAACGACTGCGACATAAACTACCGCCAGAGCTCCAACAAGCGTCTGCTCGTGGAGATGTCTCTCATTATGGTAGCGCAGATAATGCAGCCTGACGACGAAGCCGGCGTGGGGCGTCGCCCCGGCAAGAGACTGAAATCCCTGTTCCAGAAGATGATGGCTAATGTGCAGTCGCAACCAGTCACGCAGGGTACTGGTGCTGTGCGCCCCGTGATGCCGAATGCAGGACAAAGGACGCATCACGGAGAGGCCGTCGAAAATCCTGCTGAAACGAATGCGCAAACCGCTCAGACCTCAACTTTTTCACAGGCTTACCACACTGCCAAGACTCCTGTTCCGAAGATCAACATCGCCAAATTCAATCTCTCGTTCAGCGGTATGGCGAATGCGAAGAAGAAGGCGGCGGAGGATTCCGGTGCCACAGCCGAGGTGAAGGTAAGCGAGGAAGTGGCTTTCACCCTTGCCGACCTGCGACTGCAATGGCTCGCCATGTGCAACAGGATGGAGGCTACCAGCATGGTGGGAATGGCTAAGCGACTGAAGAACATCATCCCGAACATCACGGACTATCCGAAGATCGAGCTCGTGGTGGACAATGAAATGCTTCGCGACGAGATACAGGCCATCAAGCACCGCCTGGAATTGACTATGGCGAAATACCTCCATAATGGCAGTATCTCGCTGAACATCCGTGTGGCTGAGCCTACCGAGCGTCAGAAGATTCTGACTCCAAAGGAGAATTTCAAACTGATGCTGGACAACTGCGATGGTCTCAAAGCCTTGGTGGAGGGGCTGAAGCTGGAGATGGAATAGTTCATAATGCATAATTCATAATTCATAATTCATAATTCATAATGCATCCCCGCCAGTTCGCCACTGTGCCAACGGCTTTTACCGTTGGTTACCGCCAGCCGCCGCCCCTCCCAGCGGAATACACCCACCCCTGCAAGCTACGCATGGGACATATATCCCCATGACGACATGGGGCAGGGAAGTGTTAAAGGGCGAACCAGTGCGCTTATCGACGAAATTGACATTACAGTTGCCGTTTAAATAAATTTATACAACGTAATGTAATGTATTCTATAATTCCGGAAGAAATTGCGTGAAGAGAGCGGAAATAGTTACTTTTGCATACGATATGCGTAAGTATTTGTTTCTGATAGCGTTATTGTTTTCCTTGCCTTGCATGGCAGAGACGGCTGACAGCATCCGCTCGGTGGTGGTGGATGACGAGACAGGCATGCGTCTGCGTGATGCGGTCATAAGGATGGACAACGGAAATGTCTGCAAGACCCGTTGGGACGGTTCGTTTTCCGTGCCTAAGCATTATAATAAGGTGGTGGTCTCTCATGTCGGTTATCTTGCCCGCACATTGATGTCGGGCGAGCTCGGTGACACGATACGGCTCTTTTCCAATGGTGTCCGTCTCGATGAAGTGACCGTATATGGCATGGGAGGCAAGAAGAAAATCTTCATGCCGATGACTTTCCTTGACTCTACCACCGGAAAACTGATAGGCAATCAGAGCAGGATGAACAGCGGAATAGACATTCTCGGGCTTGTAGGTCTCGGGCTTTCCAAACTCTTTCCGGGCAAGAAGAAATCATCGAAACAGGCTAAAGTCAAGAAGATTCTGGACAAATATTAGTGACTTGGTTTCTCCATGAAAATGCGGTAGTATTCCGAAAAGTCCCTCATGAAAGTGTAGCCGAAACCCGAAAAGTCCCTCATGAAAGTGTATAATATTTTGGTATCTCATTGTTTTTCAGTATCTTTGCACCAAAATGTCATTTCCGTCTCCATTACCTATAAGCAATAGCATAGCTTTTGCATCCTAATATCTATGCTATTGCGACGTAATATCTATG
>OCLD01000113.1_pt1 | contig 20640 bp, 15 predicted proteins | sample 1495911 | NCBI WGS metagenome assembly OCLD01 (sample SAMN03418271, study PRJEB22391) | human gut metagenome | biome: human-gut; feature: organic feature; material: feces | host: Homo sapiens | place: Tanzania | collected 2013-01
AACTATTCAGCGGCTGGTCCGGGGCATTCCCCAAAGACCAGCCGCTTGTTTTCAGATATGCATGACTGCTGTTGCAATGCTGAAATAAATCAGCAGAGACAACGCATCTACTATCGTTGTAATAAAAGGACTCGCCATAACGGCCGGATCAAAGCCGATCTTCTTGGCAAGCATCGGCAAAAGGCATCCGATCACCTTTGCAATAAATACTGCTGCAACCAGTGTCAGACATACAACCGTTGCAACTGCAATCGTCACATGATCAAATATGAGGAGTTTCAGAAAGTTCGCAGCAGCCAGTGTGAGTCCGCACAGAACCGCTACTCTCGCTTCCTTCCACAATACCCGGAATGCATCTTTAAACTCAATCTCATTCAAAGAAAGTCCACGGATAATCGTAACACTTGCCTGTCCTCCGGCATTTCCACCGGTATCCATCAGCATCGGTATATATGCGGTCAGCACCACGCAGGCACTTAACGCATCCTCAAAGGAAGTGATGATGCTTCCGGTAAAGGTTGCCGAAATCATCAGAAGCAATAACCACGGAATTCTCTTCTTCCAGGTTTCAAAAACCGTAGTCTTCATATAAGGTTTATCGGTCGGGACGATAGCCGCCATCTTTTCAATATCTTCGGTAGCCTCTTCCTGCAGGATATCCACAATATCATCCACGGTAATAATACCAACCAGCCGTTCTTCATTATCCACAACCGGCATCGCCGTAAAGTCATACTTCTGGAACTGTCTGGCAACCTCTTCCTGATCCATCAGAGTATTAATAAAGATCACGTCCTCATGCATGATCTCACCAATCACGGCATCGGACGGACTGATCAGGAGATAACGCAGCGCCACCGTACCGATCAGCTTGCGCTTGGCATCCAAAACATAACAGATATTGATGGTTTCACTGTCCACGCCCACCTTCCGGATCCGTTCAATCGCATCCTCTACGGTCATGGATTCCTTTAAATCCACATACTCCACTGTCATGATACTTCCTGCGGAGTCCTCCGGATAACGAAGCAGGTGATTGATATCCCTCCGAGTATCCGGACTTGCATTTGCAAGAATTTTCTTAACAATATTTGCAGGCATTTCCTCTAAAAGGTCGGTCGCATCATCGGCCATCAGGTTATTGATAATGCTGGCAGCATCCTTCTCGGACATACTGGTAATCAGCTCATGCTGATGATCAACCTCTAAATAGGAAAATACATCTGCCGCCATTGTTTTGGGCAGAATACGGAAAATCTTTAACAGATCTTCCTCCGGAAGCTCCTCCAGAATCACGGCAATATCGGCGGTATTCTTATCCGACAGCATCTGACGGAGCTTGGTGTACTGCTTCTTTTCAAGCAGTTCTTTTACGAGTTCCAAATCCTTGATCTCTTCCATTTGCAATCTCCTTTATATGTGATTTTTATGCTCCGCCCATGGGGAGGAAGATCTGTATTACTGCTTAATATTCGACTCTTCATAAAAACCACCACCTTTCGAAACTGCGTATGGCAGATCACAAGCTCTGTCACCAGTTTTAACTTTAATTCACACGATAAACATTTGTCAACCAGAAATATCTGTATAATACCCCTCAGAGATCTGTTCAATCTGAATGCGTCCTGCCGTTGCTTCTGTCAGCTTCTTGCGGATCTCTTCTGCACGTTCCTTCGGAATCTGAAGATCAAATTCCACGTTTTCCGCATAGCGCGATTCCCCGATTGCAATCTGCTCATTGGCAAGCAGATACTGGATCTTTCCAACATCCGTGTAGGCAAGCTTTAAGGTAAAGCACACCCCATAGATCATCGTGACCACTCCGGCATCCGCAAGCCCCTCCTTTACCGCCTGGGTATAGGCACGCACAAGTCCTCCGGTTCCCAACAGTGTCCCGCCAAAATACCGCGTCACGATCACGACCACATTCGTAACTCCTTCGGAAAGAAGGACCTCTAACATCGGCTTACCCGCCGTACCGCTCGGTTCCCCATCATCACTGCATCTTGTCAGTTCCCTGTTTCTTCCTATAATAAATGCCGTACAATTATGACGGGCATCATAATATTTCTTACGGGTCTGCTCAATCAGTCCCATAGCCTCCTCTTCCGACTGTGCCGGATAGACATGCGCAATGAAACGGGACTTCTTTTCTTCATATTCTCCGCATCCCGGCGTATCCACTACCCGGTATGGTAAAAATTCCTGCTCTTTTGGTGCCAATTACATGATCCTTTCTTCTTTTGCTTTGCTCTGAATAGTTTATCATATGTATTTTGAAAAAGGAATAAAACCTGTGTAAAATGTGAATAATTGTTATGTTTCTATGAATTCTTAATGAAAAAACTTTATTTCAGTACCACAATTTGGTATACTACTTGTATTGTCTAAAAACACTTTGCTTTTATTTTGGAGGTTTATTCAATGAATTATACGAAAAAAGGGATTCATGAAAAGCAAAAATCCCTGCATGCCACCTCTACCCGTCTGTTAAAGAAGGGACTGCTGGCAGTCTTAAATTTATTTCTGATTGCGGTACTGGCCTGCGGCATCATTGGTGCCAGTCTCGGAATCGGCATTTTCAAGGGAGTCATCGATACCGCTCCCAGTATTGAAAATGTCAAGGTAACGCCAACCGGCTTCTCTACCTTCGTATACGACCTCGAAGGCAACCAGATTGCGAAGCTGATCTCCCAGAACTCCAACCGTATTCCGGTCACCTGGGATATGATTCCCGAGGATCTGGCTCATGCCTTTGTCGCCATCGAGGATGAACGTTTTTATGAGCACAACGGTATCGATATCAAGGGTATTATCCGTGCCGCCTATGTCGGTATTTCCAACGGTTTCCACTTTACCGAAGGAGCGAGTACCATCACCCAGCAGTTACTTAAGAACAACGTCTTTACCGACTGGACCAAGGAAGAAGGTCTGGCAGACAGTATGAAACGTAAGATCCAGGAGCAGTATCTTGCGATTGAGCTGACAAAAACCATGTCCAAGGATGAGGTTTTATTAAACTACATGAACACCATCAACCTCGGTCAGAATACCTTAGGTGTACAGGCGGCTTCTCTTCGTTATTTTAACAAGTCGGTAAATAACCTGACCTTGTCCGAATGTGCCGTAATTGCAGGTATCACCCAGAACCCGTCCCGTTTCAATCCGATTTCCCATCCGGATGAAAACGCCAAGCGTCGGGAAAAGGTACTGAATAACATGAAGGATCAGGGCTATATCTCTCAGGCAGAATATGACGAAGCCATTGCCGATGATGTCTATTCCCGTATCCAGATCGTCAACGATGAAGTAGAGGAGACCCTCGTCAATACATACTTCGTGGATGCGCTGACCGATGATGTCATGAATGATCTGCTTGCTGCCGGTTACAATGAGACACAGGCGTTTACCCTGTTATACAGTGGCGGACTTAAAATTTACTCAACACAGGATCCGAACATTCAGGCAATCTGTGATGATGTTTTCTCCAATGAAGAAAACTATCCGGAAAACACCAGATGGCAGTTAAGCTATGCACTCACCATCAAGCGGTCCAACGGAGACTTTGAAAACTACAGCACCGAAAAGCTTCAGGCCTTTTATAAGGAACAGAATGCTTCCTACAACCTGATTTATGACTCACAGGAAGCAGCAAATGAAGATATTGAATATTATAAGCAGTTTGTTTTAGGCACAGATGGTGAGGTTTATGACGAAAAAATCACCTTAACTCCCCAGCCGCAGGTATCCCTTACGATTGAGGATCAACATACCGGCTACATTGTAGCCATGGTCGGTGGCCGTGGTGCCAAGGAAGGAAGTAAAACCTTAAACCGTGCAACCGATACCACCCGCCAGCCGGGATCTACCTTTAAGATTGTTGCTGTTTATGCACCGGCTCTGGACAGTGCCGGTTTAACCCTTGCAACCATGGTGAATGACGCGCCGTTCAATTATGCAAACGGCCGTCCTGTCAGCAACTGGTGGGGAAGTGAATACCGTGGACTGAATTCCATCCGTCAGGGAATTATTGATTCCATGAATGTCGTTGCTGTCAAGACCTTTACCGCGATTACCCCGCAGCTTGGTTATGATTATCTGAAGAATTTCGGCTTCACAACCGTTGTGGATCGTGAAGAAATTACCTATGGCGGTAAAACCTATGTCTTCTCCGATATCCAACAGTCTACCGCTCTCGGCGGTCTGACACACGGTGTCACGAATGAAGAACTGAATGCTGCCTACGCATGTATCGCAAACGGCGGTACTTATATTAAACCGAAGCTTTACACCAAAGTCGTTGATCATGATGGCAACGTGATTCTCGATAACACTGAACCGGAAGCCAAGCAGGTCATCAAGGAAACGACCGCATGGCTCCTCACCGATGCCATGCAGGATGTGGTTACCCAGGGAACCGGTGCTTCCGTCAACTTCGGCGGCATGGCAATTGCCGGTAAGACCGGAACCACTTCCGATTACAACGATGTATGGTTCTCCGGCTATACGCCGTATTACACAGCTACCACCTGGACCGGTTATGACAATAACACCAAGCTCCGAAAGGGTGAGGAACGAAACCTTGCCAAGAAGTTATGGCGTGCAGCCATGTCCAAGATTCATGAGGAGCTGCCGTCCCAGTCCTTCACAATGCCAGGCGGAATTGTACAGGCAACGGTATGTGCCCGCTCCGGCAAGCTTCCTATTGCCGGCTTATGTGACGGTACCTTAAAGACCGAATACTTTGCCGAGGGAAATGTACCGACCGAAAGTTGTAATGTTCACTATCAGGGACCTGTCTGTCAATATTCGAACCTTCCTGCCAGTGAACAGTGCCCGTTCAAGGTAGAAGGTGTATTGGAGGTTATTCCTGCCGATGATCCTCTGATGAGCGGTGACAGTACACTTCCTGAACAGCAGGAACCGCAGACACAGGAAATTGTAAACGAAGATGGTTCCATTACCACGGTAACCATTCCGAGCACCTCCGGAACCTGTCCCCACAACGCAGAATTCTTTGCCAATCCGGATGCAGCGGCAATCATTGAACAGCAGCGCAATGAAATCGCCGCTGCCCAGCAGAATGCCATTGCAGCGGCACAGGCAGAAGCTGCAGCAAACGCCGGGGAAGGCGGTGGCGAACAGCCAGCCGCAGAGCAGCCGGCAGGTTAAATAAAAATTGGATCATCTTTCGATTGAAATCAGAATAAAGGAACGTATGACAAAGGCTCATACCGGATAATCTAAAACAGGTATCCGATATGAGCCTTATTTTTGATCTTTCTCTATGGAGTAATATACAGGATATTCCCCAACACGGTTCCAAGCAGATGGGTTCTCACAAAGGCTCTGTATTCCTTTATGGAAATATAATATTTCCGTCCCCAGGAAGAGATCCGGTAATAATCTTCTCCCTTACAACTTACAAGGCCGGTAATCGTCACATAATGGGCACGGGTGGCATCTGCCTGCTTCATGTAGCCATTGCTTTCCATATAAAGCGGCAGCTTATCTTCCTTCTGCCAAGGCAGTAACACACGCGGAATGCATAGAATGACCGGAATATCCTTTCGCAGCATCTTTTCAATACGCTTTTCCCTGACCGTCTCAAAAAGCCCCCATCTGGCACGATACGGCATATGCATTTTCCACATGACTGCATTAAAACGGATTGCCATAAGGATTCCGGACATTCCATTTCGTGAGGGAAACCATTTAAGCTTCCGGCACAGCTTATTAAAATAATCCATATAAGCTTCTTTTTCCTGAAATACAGTATGATAAGTCATTCCATCGATCTGATATGTTTTCGTCTCCTTCTCCATCAGATACAACAGTAAATCCCCCAGTGCAACCATTCCACAGCCACCACCATATTTTCTCCGGCTGCGCTTATCCGTTAACGGCTTAAAAAAGAGCTGGCTGCCTCCATAGGTTGCTTGTCTTTTGTCGTGTACCTGTATATAAGTATTTCCACGAATGCTCAAAATTTCCTGCATATTGTTCTCTTCTCCCTGATTCTCTCCCAATTTCCATACCATCTTTGTCCGGCATAATTTCTTCAAAATTTTTCCACAAAAATCCATTGACAAAGTAATGACCTGTATGATACTATACTAAACGGTGATTACACCAATGCTGATGTGGCTCAGTCGGTAGAGCGTCGCCTTGGTAAGGCGGAGGTCACGGGTTCGATTCCCGTCATCAGCTTTTTTTATTTCAGCCAGTAAGTATGCGGAATGCACGTATTTACTGGTTTTTCTTTATCTTTTGATAGGTCAGCTTTCCATCCACATACTCACACTCAACATACGCCCCAGTTATGGTCCGGTGTGTAGTCAAAGCCCGGCCCCCAGAACGCCGGGAAGCGCTTTGGTGCACTTGCAAGCTTCTTCTGCATAAAAGCATAGGCTTCCTGTGTAAGCCCCAGTCTGGCAGCACAGATTCCACTGTACATCCAGCCTTCATAATTCAACTGGTCCTCGGAATCCCAGGCATAATAATAGGTATCCCGTCCAAGAGCCAGCTCCTTTGCTGCCTCCCCGGCAATCCCGATCTCCTGATAAGGAAAGCATCCGTATAACTGCGGAAACTCACAATTGATCTTCACATAGTTTTTCGGCTCTTCACAAGGCGCAATGACCGTATGTCCCTTCTTTACTTCAAGAGGCACTTCGGGCAGCTCCTGAAGCAGCTTCTGCCACTTTTCCTGCTGCTCCCGATTCCCTAAATGAAGCTCTGTAAGCTTTTTGATGACCGCACGCAGGGCATAAATGAGATCTGCCGGATTTGTAACCGCAACCTCCTCCGGATTATAATTAATCTCCCGGTCTTCACTGATGTCAATATTTTCTGCCTTATGATAGGTCTCCTGTGCCGTAGAAGGGAAAATAATCCGCTTCCCTTTCGCATCCTTCTGTGCATACGCCTGATCGTAATAGTTCAGAATCGCATCGACCTGTTCCGGAATGCAGGCTGCACCCTTCGTTCCAAAGAAATGGCTTGTCCTTGCCATCGCAGATTCCAGAATCCGGAAGTAAAATTCGAACTGTGGCTTCATCATATCGAAGTCCCCGCTTTTGAGCATCGGCCAGTATAAATGCCGCTGATTCTGTGCGGTAAACTCAATTCCACCCCAGTCCCGCTCATCGGGTGTCCCAGCGCCTCTCCGGCTCCCCCACAGGGCAGGATCAATCGTAAACAGTCCACCATTAAACTTCGTCGGATACTCTCCATACGCATTACATGCGAGCATGTAGCGGAACAACTGATAATTCCGTCCCATCTGCCAGTCTTTGTTATTGGGATCTGCCTTCTGCCGGTTGATAAAAATATAACTCCGGTTCCACAACTGCTTCCACCAGTCCTCGCTCCGGCGTTTCTTCTGTTCTCCCCTGCGGCTCTCTTCGAAGCATTTTGTAAGCTCCTGCACATAGTCCTTTTCCGTAATTGGACATATCACCCGCAGCAGAATCCGCAGATCTGTCTGTTTCACTTTTCCGTAGAACTGATACGACGTACAGGGAAGCCCTGTATAAGCTCCCCTCGTAATTCCTGTGAAAAAGAATCCCGGAACGGATCAGGCTCCATGGTAATGGCACACCTCCCTGCCGCCTAACGGCATGCACTCCCCGGCATCTTTGCTCCGGCTGTCCCATAGGATGTGATACTGCTTCATTGCATCCATAATCTTCGGATTGTTTTCCTGTGTCTGCATTTGTTCCCCTCTGTCGATCTGCTGATCTTATACCTTCTCTTTGCTTTTACTTTTCTTCCCGCTGTCTGTTAAGCTTATTCCTGCTCCTTGCTTTTCTTCCTATGATTCATCAGATCATAAATACAGGGAACCACAAGCAGGGTCAGCAATGTACCGTAAAGCAGACCGCCTACCGTAACAATCGCCATCGGCTTGCCCATCGCTGCTCCCATATCCGTACCAAACACCATCGGCAGCAGTCCCAGAATCGTCGTTAACGCCGTCATCAGCACCGGACGTAGCCTTGTTTTACCTGCCTGCAAAATTGCCTCATGCTTTTCCATTCCCTGCGCAATCAGCTGATTCATATAATCCACAATCACAATACCGTTATTTACGATAATACCTGCCAGCATGACAAAGCCGATAACCGCAACAACACTGACTTCACAGTTTCCAAGGAACAGTCCTAAGAAGCCGCCCGTAAATGCCAGCGGAATCGTAAACATGATGATAAACGGAAATTTCAGGGACTGGAACTGGGCTACCATAATCAGGTACATGAAAATGACCGCCAGAAGCAGCATGAGCATCAACTGCTGCATGGCATCCATAATCATCTCATTTTCACCCTCCATCACGAGAGAATAGCCCTCCGGCACTTCATAATCTGCCAGATTCCGTTCCAATTCCCGGGATACCAACCCAACATTGTATCCGTCTGCAATGGAAGCCGATACCGCAATATAACGGTTCTGATCCGCTCTTCTTACCGATTTCGGTGAAATGGTATCCTCAAACGTTGCAATATCCTTAAGTGGAATTTCCACCTTTTTATTGTCTTTATCTGTCTTCTCAATGACAAGCTCCTGAACCAGATTCCTGGTGAGTGCCAGGTCATTGGCATTCTTTACATAAACCTCATATTCCTTCGCCGTTGTTTCAAGGGTTGTTGCACTGGAAGACTCCTGAAGCTTTGCTGCGATCTGCTGGTAAACTTCAGCTACCGTAAGCCCCTGATCCATCGCCTTATCACGGTCAATGAGGATCCGCATCTCACCGGTTGCTTCCTCCAGACCGTCGGAAACTCCTGTTGTTCCTTCCGTAGCTTCCACAATGGCGGCTACTTCTTTGGCTACCTGCTGTAAAGTATCCAGATCCCGTCCCCGTATCTGAATGGAAATGCCATCGCCTCCAAGTGCACTCATATCCATCATCGAAGTTTCAATACTTAATTCCGCTCCTGTCTCTTCACAGAGCTGTGCAGTCTGCTCCTCAATTGCATCGGAAAGCTCTTTATTATTTAATTTCGGCTTCTCTACCGTAGTCAGATAGATGCTGGTTTCGTGTGTTGAGCTGTTATCCGATCCTCCCACCAGTGAGCCCATCGTAGATGTGCTTGCCATCGCTCCCACATCCTCAACATCCTCCATATTTCTTAAGATCTCCACTACCCGGTCCGTTACCTCTGCGGTTTCACTTAACGGAGTGGTATCCGGAAGTTTTAAGGTGATGGTCATCTGTGTACTTTCCATGGAAGGCATGAACGCCGTTCCTTTGGAAAGCGAAGCCAGTGCGCTTGCTATGAGCAGCACCAGAACCCCGATAAATACTACAGCTTTATGCTTTAAGGACCAGGCAAGAACCTTTCCGTACCCATTCATTAATCCATTAAAGAACCGGCTTTCCTTCTGTTCCTTTGTTTTCACCAGAATCTTCGAGGACATTGCCGGAACAACCGTAAGAGCCACGAGGAGGCTTGCACCAAGGGAATACCCGATCGTCAGTCCCATATCTACAAACAACTGCCGCGTAATTCCTTCGGTAAAGACAATCGGAAGGAAGACACAGACCGTTGTCAGAGTCGATGCCGCAATGGCTCCCGTCACTTCCTTTGTTCCTTCAATCGCCGCTTCCTTTACCGAAGCCCCTTCGCTTCGCAATCGGTAAATATTCTCAATTACCACGATAGAGTTATCTACCAGCATACCAATGCCCAGCGCCAGTCCGGAAAGTGAAATGACATTCAGGGTCACGCCGCTGAAATACATGCAGACCACCGCCGCTACAATACTGATCGGAATGGAGCATGCAATCACTGCCGTCGGACGGATGTCCCTAAGGAACAGAAGCAGAATAATGATCGCAAGTCCTGCTCCGAAAATAATATTGTTAAAAATAGAGTCCGTGACCATATCAATATAGATTCCCTGATCCATAAGGGTAATCAGCATCAATCCATCATTCTGTTCCAACAGATCATCAAACCTGGCAAGGATCTTGTCCGATACCTCTCCGGTTGAGTAACCGGTCTGCTTCTGCATGGTTAAAAGAATACCCGGCTCTCCATTGACATTCGTATAAATGTCCGCAGAATTGTCTGTCATAAAGACATCGGCAACATCTCCTAATGTAATCACATCCACGCCATCCATATCCACGTTGAGAATCGGCATAGCCTTTAATTCTTCTATGGTATCCGGCTTGTCACCTACACGGATCAGGTAGGAAATTCCATCCTCCGTAACATATCCGGCAGGCATTGAGAAGTTCTGCGCTGCCAGAAGCTGTTCCACCGTAGCTACTGTAAGAATGCCATTCATATCAGCCTGGTCGTACGCATCTTCCCTTGCTTCCTCAATCTGCTCTTCGCCGTCCAGAATCTGCTGCAGGGCATCCGCAAGCTGTTCCGCACTGTCATTGATCTGGTCGTAGCCGTCCTTAATCTGATCGGCTCCGGCATCCAACTGTTCCTGTCCGGACTTTAACTGTTCTTCTCCGGATTCAAGCTGCTTTTGTGCGGAATCCAGCTGAGATTCTGCGGAAGCAATCTGCATTTCTCCCAGGCTGATTGTGGTCTGTGCATCGGCAAACTCAATCGCTGCCTGCAGGTTGCCCTTATATAATTCCGTTAACGCACTGTCCAGCTTACTGATGTTTCCTTCGATTTCAGAAAGCGCGGACTTATACTGGTCGATCGGTGCTGCTGCCATGGCCTTCTGGGATTCGAGGTCAGCAATGGTGCTTTGCAGTTCAGCTTTTTGTGCTTCCAGTTTACTTGTATCACTTTCGCCACCAAGAATTCTTTCCTTACACTGATTAAGGGAATTTTTGATATCTCCCATTGTACTATTACCAGATGGAACAGGTATTCCTACAGAAATACATATCTGACTGATGCTCTCCTTATGCTCCTCTGTAAGATTTTCGAAGATTATTGATGAGTTTCCCATACCATCAATTGCCGTGATAGCATCAGTTATCCCATTCACCGCCGTAATTGCCTGTTCAATCGCCTGCACTCCGGCCTGTGTCTGCTCGATACCGCTGTCCAGTCCCTTCACGGTAGCTTCTGCGGTCTGGATCTCAAACTGTAAGTGTGTCTTTGCTGCCTCGGCATCCGCCTTTGCGGTAAGAAGCTGCGTTTCTGCTTCGGCAAGCTGTTTCGTGGTTGCATCCTTTTTACTGTTTAGTTCGGTTTTTCCACTTTCCAACTGGCTCTTTTTATCAGCCAGTTCATTCCGTCCATCCGCAAGTTCTTTTTTGGAATTTTCAAGCTCTGCCCTGGAATCATTCAATTCCTGCTGCTTTTCGGCAAGCTCTGCTTCGGAATCTGCCAGCTCCTTCTTCGCATTTTCCAGTTCTGCCTGTCCATCGTAAATATCCTGCTTGTTTTCCTCCAAGTCTGCCAGATTTTCATCAATTTCTTTATCAATGGAGCCAAACACCTGCTCATTGATCGCATCGATCTTTTCCTGACGGATAATAACATTCACACTCTCTTCCAGAAGTCCCATTCCACTTACGGAAGCTACTCCTTCAATACTTTCAAGCTCCGGAATAATGGTATTGTTTGTCAGATCCGTAATTTCTGCCGCGGACATATCCTTTCCACCAACTGCCGCGATCATAACCGGCAGCATATCCGGATTCATTTTCATAATAATCGGGTTCCCGACGGAATCGTCCCAGTAGCTCTTGATCTGATCCAGATTTTCACGAATCTCCAAAGAAACGGCATTCATATCTGCCGACTGGGCAAACTGCAGAATCACCATCGAATAATTTTCACTCGAAACAGAACTGATTTCTTCAATATTACTTACGGTAGCCATCGAAGACTCCACAGGCTTTGTCACGACCATTTCTACCGTTTCCGGGCTTGCTCCCGGATAAGTTGTCATGACAAGTACATAAGGAAAGCTGATGTTTGGCAGCAGATCCGAGGTCATCTTGGTAAATGACACAATTCCCAAAACAATTACAAGCACTACTGCCACCAGAACAGTATACGGTTTCTTTACACTGAATTTTCCAAACATTCTTCTTTCGCCTTTCTTTGGCAGATATTTTAATCAGGTCACAATAAAAAGAGTATATTGCGCTCAAAAATCTTCGTCAATACACCCTTCTTAAAGTTTATAAAAATTTAATTGTTTCCCTTTAATTCCTTGCGGATCTTGGTTTTCACACGCTGCAGGGCATTATCTGTGGATTTATCATCCCTGCCAAGAACCTTCGCAATCTGCCCATAGGACATTCCGGTAAGATATAGATCGAGCACCTGTTTTTCAAAAGGACTTAATTCCTTCTCAATCATCTGTTCAATACGTTCCACGTTTTCGCGGTCAATCAGCAGTTCCTCCGGATTCTTCTCGGATGGTGATATCAGACTGTTAATAAGCTTTACCTCCTCTGAGGACTCGCCCCCCTCCTGCTGGGAATAGTCCGCATAAATGGAAATATAGGAATTGAGCGGTGCATTTTTCAACCGTCCTGCTGCCTGAACCGCCGTATACATCTGCCTGGACACACACAGATCCGCAAAGGTGAAAAAACTGGCATCCCGTCCCGTATCATAATCCCGGATTGCCTTAAAAAGTCCGATCATCCCTTCCTGAATCAGATCTTCCCTGTCCGCTCCCAGAATATACATCGACTGTGCCTTGCTTCGCACCAGATTCTTGTACTTTTCCATAATATAATCGGTAATGGCATGATCTCCATCCCGGAGCTGTACAATCAATTCTTCATCACTGTATTTTGCATACTCATTGACCATAGGTGCCCACCTCAATCTTCATGTCCCTCTGAATCTGTGCCTCTGCCGCTTCTTCCTCTTTCATTTCCTTATCCTCTGTGTCAATGCCATCCCCGCTTTTCGCAGTATTGCTTTCCCGGAATTTCAGAATATCCGGCAGAATCTTAGATTTAGATTCTTCTGTAGATTCCGGATCTGTTATATCTTCCCAATCATCTTTATTTTCTGCATCTTCCTCATCCGGTGAATCCTGCAGTCGGATCAGATCGGCCGCAATGTGCTCCGCCAGAATCTGATAACCATCTGGATTGCAATGTACACCATCCGGCATATAATTTGAAATCACTGCCGCATCGTGACTGTCCAGTAAATTCGAATCATACAGATCAATGACATCAAATTCATATTCTTTTGCAAGTGCAATCATGCTGTCCACAATGACACGCTGTGACATCAATTCCGGACGTTCCTTGCGTAGAATGTCATGCAGGACATTGGGAAGCGGTGTGATGAAAACAACCTCCGCATTGGGATAATTCTCCTTTAAGCCCCGCATCAGTTCATCCAGATCCCCGATCAGGGTACGGGGAGCGCGCTCCTCAAAATTTCCTACATTTTCCCTGTGCAGACAAAAACCGTCATTCGTTCCTCCCATAACCAGAATGAGGTCCGTGTCCTCCGGAATTTCCCTGTAACGTTCCACATAAGCATCCTGCCAGTATCTTCCAATTGAAGAGCCTCCGATACCAAGATTCACTACTTCCTTTGCACCAAGAATCTCTGCCAGCTTCGTCGGATAGGAATACTGCTGATAGTCCTCCATGTTTTCAAGGTTTGCCGCCTGCGTGATACTGTCGCCCAGACAGGCGATCTTTTTATCCGAAAAGTCCAGGGGGCTTTGTCCAATCACCACCCGGTCTGCCTCATTCCATTCAACCGTTTCCATATAAGAACTCTGTTCAAGCCTGCGCTCACGAAGCGTCGGGCGTACCAGAATATTACCGGAAACTGTAGTTAAAGAAATACCTCCCTCAGAAGCGTTATTCCCAGAAACCTGGTTTTCCGAAACGGTATTGTCAGAAACGGTATTGTTAGAAACACTGTTCCCTGAAACAGCATTACCAGAGACGTCGTTTTCTGAAATGCTGCTATCTAAAATATCATCCCCAGACACAACCGCAACACCATCATTTTCAGACACATCCGCAACCTGATCCTCCCCGGACAGCATATCTCCCGGCATAGATTCCCCATCCGAAACGCTCTCCTCAGATGCATTCTCCCCAGAAGCATTGTCCCCGGATGATGCCGTCAGGAATTCCTGCAGCACATCTTCATCCTCGTCTTCCGGATCATTAACAGCATATTCCTGAAGAAAGGTTTCTACCGCAGCCTCATCCTGCGAAAGCTCTTCAATCTGTGTCCGCAACTGTTCTGCCTCTGCATGATTTTCTGCATACAGCTCCTGGCATTCCTTCTCGTATTTTCTTTTTTCCAAATAGTTCAATCCTTTATCTGCCCCCACGGCAATCAGTAAGATTGCCACCATTGCTATCATGGTTGCAAGGATTCTTCCGGCTACCTTCATAATACCTTCCTATCTGCTTTATAACAGTTCCCTGTTCGTTACAAATCTACACATAACTCATCTATCTGCTACTGCCGGCGCAGGTTCTTTGCCGTACAATCTCATAAGCCAGAATCCCAGCCGCCACCGAAGCATTCAGGGAATCAATGTCACCATGCATGGGGATGGAAGCCACCATATCGCACTTCTCTTTCACCAGACGCCCTACTCCGGATCCTTCATTGCCAATCACCAGACCGATCGGTCCTGTCAGATTTAAGTCATACATCGTTTCTCCGCCCATATCCGCGCAGACAAACCATAATCCCTGCTGCTTTAACTCTTCTATCGTCTGTGCCATATTCGTCACACGGGCTACCTTCGTGTAGTTCAACGCTCCTGCAGAGGTTCTTGCTACCGTTGCCGTGAGTCCTGCCGCACGGTTCTTTGGAATAATAACCCCATGTGCTCCGGCCAGGTTTGCCGTACGGATAATGGCTCCCAAATTGTGCGGATCCTCAATATTATCCAGCAGGAATAAAAACGGAGACTCGTTCTTTTCCCTGGCAAGCACAAGCATATCCTCTACTTCTGCGTATTCATAAGCTGCGATCGTTGCCACAACACCCTGATGCTTTCCGGTTTCTGAAATCTGATCCAGGCGCTCCTTCGATACATATTTAATAACCACGTCATGCTTTCTTGCTTCGCGCTTGATCGTCATGATCGGTCCGTCCTGACAACCGTCCAGAATATAAAGCCGGTCAATGGACTGTCCGGAACGAAATGCTTCAATCACTACATTTCTTCCCTCTATAATGGATTCATTTTTTTCTTTTCTGAATTCTTCCATGTTCTGATCCTTTCCTTCTGATTCAGTATCTCTGATTCGATATCTCCAACTTGATCTGCTTATTCTGTTTTCTGCGTTTCCAGGATATCCATGCCCTTCCGGATCAGTTGCAGCATCCGCTCCTCCTGCCCGGTAAGATACAGGTATCCCATCAACGCTTCCAATGCCGTTGCTTTCTTATACTCTGCCATGGTCGCATGCCTGGCTTTGGTGTACGGCTTTGCATTGCGCCCTCTCTTTAAAATTACCTGCTCTTCCTCCGTAAGCTCCGGTAACAGTGCATTCACCAAAAGAGCCTGCGCTGTCGCATTCACATAGCGGATTGTATAGTGATGGAGCTTATTGGCAGGCGCATTCCCCCGCATCACCACCACGGTCCGGATCACCAGATCATAAATCGAATCTCCGATATAAGCAAGCGTAAGAGGTGAATATGTCCGAATATCCACCTCTTTACCTTCAAATGCTTCTCTTATCCTTTGAACAAAGGTTAAGCCATTTTCCATTTTACGCCCTCACGTGTATCTTCCAGAACAATGCCCTTTTGTAACAATTCCTCACGAATGGCATCTGCTTTTGCGAAATCTTTTGCCTTCTTTGCTTCCTTACGTTCTGCAATCTTTGCCTCAATGTAGCTTACCAGCTCCGCATCCACATCGTCCGCTTTCTCTTCTGCCTTTTCACCATCAAAAAGACCTAAGGAAAGAACCTCATCAAAGCTTGCCACCAGCTTACGCTTCGTTACATCGTTGCAGTCTGCCTTTAACAGATCATACAGTACGGTAATTGCCATTGATGTATTTAAGTCGTTGCAGAGCGCATCTTCAAATTTACGACGGTATTCTGTGTAAACAGCCTCATCCACTTCTCCTTCTTTGGAAAGTCCGGCAATCTTCTTAAGGAGCTTTTCATAAGCAGACTTCACATTGTCCATTACTTCATAAGAAAATTCCAACGGCTTCCGGTAATGGGACTGTAAGCAGAACATACGGTAAACCAGCGGATTATAGCCCTTGCTTTCGAGTAAGGATACCGTCAGGAAGTCCCCCTTTGACTTACTCATCTTACCGGACTTGTCATTTAAGTGATGTACATGGAACCAGTAGTTACACCATTTATGTCCAAGGTAGGACTCACTCTGCGCAATCTCATTCGTATGATGTGGGAAAATGTTATCCACGCCGCCGCAATGGATGTCCATATATTCTCCAAGATGCTTCATGCTGATGCAGGAGCATTCAATATGCCATCCCGGGTAGCCAACACCCCACGGGCTGTCCCATTTGAGTGCCTGATCTTCAAACTTGGATTTCGTAAACCATAAAACGAAATCGTTCTTATTTTTCTTATTTTCATCCTCGGTAACATCGTCACGCACGCCAACCAAAAGCTCGTTCTCACTCTGGGTATTAAATACATAGTATTCCTTAAGCTTTGAGGTATCGAAATACACATTTCCTCCGGCTACATAGGCATAGCCCTTCTCCAATAAAACCTCAATCATATGGATAAACTCATCAATACAGTTCGTTGCAGGCTCCACTACATCCGGACGCTTGATATTCAGCTTCCTGCAGTCTTCAAAAAAGGCGTCGGTATAGAACTTCGCAATTTCCATAACTGTCTTGTGCTCACGCTTCGCCCCTTTTAACATCTTATCTTCACCGGTATCGGCATCGGAAGAAAGATGGCCGACATCCGTGATATTCATCACACGCTTTACATCATATCCCAGATAACGCAGAGTCTTTTCCAGTACATCCTCCATAATGTAACTGCGCAGGTTTCCGATATGTGCAAAATGATACACGGTCGGTCCGCAGGTATACATTGCAATTTTGCCATCCACATTGGGGATCACTGTTTCTACTTTCTTCGTTAATGTGTTGTAAAAGGAAAATCTATTCTCCATCTTTCCTCTCCTCCTTTAATTGTCTGAGTTCTATTTCCATCTGCTGCATCCTTTTACGCAGCATGGCCAGTTCTTCTTTTACCGGATCCGGCAAATGGATCTGGTCCAGTTCTTCCTGCGGAAGTCTCTGGTTATTCCGCTTCACCACATGCCCCGGGACACCGACTACGGTGGAATTCGGCGGCACCTCTTCCAAAACAACCGATCCGGCTCCGATCTTGGAATTGTCCCCGATCGTAAAGGATCCCAGGATCTTGGCACCGGCACTGATCATTACATTATTTCCGATCGTCGGATGTCTCTTTCCCTGCTCCTTACCGGTTCCTCCAAGGGTTACCCCCTGATACAGGGTCACGTTGTCGCCAATAATCGCTGTTTCTCCGATAATAACGCCATTTCCGTGATCGATGAAAAAGCCTTTGCCAATCTGTGCTCCCGGATGAATCTCAATTCCGGTCTTACGCACACCGCGTTGGGAAATCCATCTTGCCCAGAAATAATGTCCCTTTTTATAAAGCTTATGTGCCAGCCGGTAATGCAGCATCACCTTAAAGCTCGGATACAACAGCACCTCCATACTGGAATGAATGGCCGGATCACGTTCTCTTATGATCCGGATTTCTTCTTTAATTTTGCTGATGATTCCCATAACTGCTCCATTTCCTGTAAAATCCTATAAAATAAGAAACGGAATATTCCATCTACAGAGACGAAATATTCCGCGGTTCCACTCTACTTAAAGACGATAACGTCTTTCCCTTACAGTCGATAACGTGACCAGACGTGCCGGGATACCGGAAGATGCTTCTTCGTTCTCCCTGCAGACTCCGGAGTGCACTTTCCGTTCCCAGAAAGTAAAAGCTGCTTGCAGCCAATGACAGCTTCTCTCTGTTACCTCTTGATTACGGTACTCTTCTCCATCATAGTCGTTTTCTGTTTATTTCCTGCAACTGCTCCCTATCTTCACAGTTACCTTAGCTACTATATAGAATATGCAACTTTTGAGGTTTTGTCAACCGTCAGACCTCCAAGTTATTCAATGAATTTGATCTGGCAGCTTATGAATGGCATGACAGAACTTCTCTCATCACACTGTCTTCGGACATCCACCACAGCCGGCGCAGCCGCGCTGCATCACATCCTCACTCTGCAGTCCGAGAGGTGTTGTCAGCAGACAGATTGCCTGGGAAGAAATGCCCTCCCCGCTTCCGGTAAAACCAAGGCCTTCCTCCGTCGTTGCCTTGACATTGACCTGGGACAGGTCAATATGAAGCGTATTTGCAATATTCTCCCGCATTGTATCAATATAGGGGCGCATCTTCGGTGCCTGTGCAATAATGGTCGCATCAATGTTTTCAATGAGGAAATAATGCTCCTCCAAAAGCGCTCCTACATGTTCTAACAGCTTTAAAGATGAAATTCCTTTATAAGCAGGATCCGTGTCCGGAAAATGCTTGCCGATATCACCAAGTGCCGCTGCCCCAAGCAGCGCATCCATAATGGCATGCAACAGCACGTCCGCATCCGAATGTCCGAGCAGTCCCTTTTCATAAGGAATCTCGACACCGCCAATAATCAGCTTCCGCCCTTCTGTCAGTTTGTGTACATCATAACCCATACCGATTCTCATATCGTTATTGTTTCCTCCTGTAATTCTTTTATTCTGTAATTTCTAGTAACAGTTCAGCCATGCAGAAATGATTGTGTAAGATGGACGTGGGAGCTTGCTCACTAAGGGCAGCTTATACCATCATTTCTATAGGGCGGACGCCCGGCATGAAATAAGTTGCCGGAAAGCACGTATATTTGTTAGCCAATCTGTACAATCCGGCAGCTTATGAATGGGTATGGCCGAACTGTTACCCTAATCTGTGTTACAGTTCAGCATACCATTTCTTTTTCGATTTGTATATGATATGATGGAGTTATTGAAGGGAGATTTCTATGCAATTACGTGATTTTTTATCCTATGAGGAAATCTATATCCAATGCCACGACAGTCCGGATGCCGATGCACTGGCTTCCGGCTTTGGATTGTACACCTATTTTCGGAATCATGGCATCAAAACCCATTTGATTTATACCGGAAGATTCCGCATCCAGAAGACCAACCTGGTTCTGATGGTGGAGAAGTTACACATTCCGATTGAATACGTGGAGGAAGACGCCCTGCATCTGACCGATGAACTTCTGCTTACCGTAGACAGTCAGTATGGAGCCGGAAATATCACGAAGATCCCTGCGGAACACATCGGAATCATCGATCACCATCAAATTGAAATCCATGGGATTCCGGATTCACTGATCTTAAGCAATTTCGGGAGCTGTTCCACGGTGGTCTGGAAGCTTCTTTGTGAAGAACAGCTCGATCCCAATGATTATCCGGATCTTGCAACCGCCCTTTATTATGGGCTTTACAGCGATACCCAGCAGTTTACCGAAGTGCACAATCCGGCAGATAAGGATATGCACGATGCATTAAAATATCGCAATGATGTCTTTTCCTTATTAAGAAATTCCAACATTTCTTCCGCTGAACTGGAAATTGCCGCAATCGCAATTCTGCGTGCGGTTCATAATAAAGAAAAACGCTATTCCCTCATCAAGTCCGAGCCCTGTGATCCCAACATCTTAGGTCTGATCAGTGACCTTTGTATTCAGGTTGACAGCGCCGATCTCTGTGTCGTTTATAATGAACTTCCCGACGGAATGAAGTTCTCCGTACGCAGCTGCACCAAGGAAACCAAGGCCTGCGATCTGGCAGCATATCTTGCAAGAAAAATCGGCTCCGGCGGCGGGCATCTGGAAAAGTCCGGCGGTTTCATCAACCGGTGGTTATACGAAAGTAAATATGGCTCTTTGCGCACCGAGGATTATTTTTCCATGCAGATTCAGAACTATCTCAACAGCTTCGACATTTTAAATGCCAGAACAAGCCATGTTGATCTGTCCCGTATGAAGACCTATCGTCGTAAACGGCTTCCGATCGGTTATGTTGTGCCTGCACAGGTTCTTCCTTCCAAAACTCCGATTACCATCCGTACCATCGAAGGTGATCTTGACCTGATTATTTCCGGTCAGACCTATATTATGATTGACCTGCAGGGAAAGGTATGCGTAAAATCCAAAGAAGAGTTTGATAAATGCTATCTGCCAACCACGGACGCTTACCACCCCAGGGCACTTTACCTGCCGACCATGAAAAACCGCCTGACCGGCACGCAGATCAGCTTATCGGGATACATCCACTCCTGTATTCCATTGGAAACGACCATCGTTCAGGCTTATCCGCTTGAAAGAGCCTGTAAGGTATTCCCTCTGTGGGATGAAGAAAAATATCTGCTTGGTAATATCGGCGACTATCTTGCCGTGCTGAAAGATCAGCCGGATGACCTGTTTATTGTGGAAAAGGAAGTCTTTGAACAGACTTATGAATTAATTTAAAATATAAAACAAAAAAGATCCAAAAGGATCTTTTTTATTAGCTTAATAGCGAGAGAGAGACTTGAACTCTCAACCTCCCGGGTATGAACCGGACGCTCTAGCCAGTTGAGCCATCTCGCCATATTTT
>OCLD01000116.1_pt1 | contig 20353 bp, 19 predicted proteins | sample 1495911 | NCBI WGS metagenome assembly OCLD01 (sample SAMN03418271, study PRJEB22391) | human gut metagenome | biome: human-gut; feature: organic feature; material: feces | host: Homo sapiens | place: Tanzania | collected 2013-01
GGACATTGACATGGTGGTCGTTCTCGTCAAGCATCAGCATATCCTTGATCACGAGGAGCGTCTTAAGGGAAAGGTCGTTCTTGACTGCTGCAATGTGCTGCACAAACTTGAAAAAGTAAATCACATATAATTTATATTCTAAAACTGGCAGCACAGGTGGAACCAAAGTTCGAAGTTCGATACTTCCTGCCAGTTCAAAACTCTATAATGTTTTTGCATCTGTTTAAAATGAGTGCATTTAGGATAAGGATAGCAAAAGTATTGTGGGTGACACAGATAGTTGAGGACTGTTTTTTTATTCAGTTTTTCCAATAAAATCCGCAAAGTGAATATAAATGATTAGAAGGTTACTAGATATCATAAAAAGTGGAGATGAAAGAACACGTACGATAAAAGTGAATGTGTTCCAATCCTTTATATATAAAGGTTTGTCAATCGCTCTATCTTTGCTTATAGTGCCTATGACAATTGGGTTCGTTAATGCGGAACAGTATGGAATATGGCTCACTATTAGTTCTATTGTTGGTTGGATTGGGTATTTTGACTTAGGCTTGGGACATGGTCTACGGAATAAGTATACTGAAGCTAAAGCTAAAGCGGATAAGAAATTAATGTCTGAATTAGTTAGTACTGCCTATGTGTTGATTGCAATGATATTCATTGTTGTTTTCGCAGTATTTGCAATTGCCAATCATTTCATCAACTGGAATTCTTTTTTAGGTGTTAGTCAGGTGGACAATTCCCATTTACAGAGAATTATGCTTATAATGGTTGGATTCTTCTGTGTGAATATGATTCTTGGTGTATTACGGTCATTGTTGTTGGGAGATCAACGCACATCAATGGCCTCCCTTTTAGGTGTAATAGAGCAATTCTGTTCATTGTTATTTATTTTTATTTTGACTAAGGTTGCAAATCCTGATTTACTCTATTTGGTGTTTGTGTATTCGGGAGTGCCATGTGTTGTCGCCCTTTTATTTTCATTATTCTTATACGTACCTGAAAACTCATTGTTCCACGCTATCCGTCCACGTTTAAGTAACATTAAAATACAATTATCGAAATCTCTCCTTTCATTAGGAGGAAAATTTTTTATTATCCAGTTGTCCTTGTTGCTGATTTTTCAATGTGTAAATATAATAATATCCAGAAATTGCGGACAAATGGCTGTTTCTCAGTACAATTTGTCTTATAAGTACTTTCAGATTCTATATATGGTTAGTGTGATTATTCTTACTCCATATTGGTCGGCATTTAGTGACGCTTATGCACGAGATGACAATCAGTGGATGAATGAATCATTTAAATCACTAACAAGGATGATGTTGCTGTCTATTCCTGTATTAATAGTAATGGTGTTTATGGCTCCTTTATTCTTTAAGGTGTGGATAGGCGATAAGGTGATGATTCCATTTCAATTAAATGTAATGGTCGCATTATATGTAATGTCCCAGATTTTCTCTGGAATGCATACATATATCATCAATGGATTAGGAAAAGTATCGCTTCAATTAATTATTTATATTTTTTTTTCTGTGATATCTATTCCTGCGATGAATTATTTGTCAACGAAGATAGGGATATATGGAATTCTATCGGCATTAATCATAGTATATTTTACCCAAGCTTTCGTTTGTCGTATGCAAATACGAAAGTTACTGGCCAATAAAGCTGTAGGTTTATGGAACGCATGAATTCAAATAAAATACTCTTGTGTGAAATATTATTACTGATACTGCCGTTAACAGTACAGATATATAATATAGTAGCTGAAAAACTGGGAATGCCGCCTCTACCTGGAAATTTGGTGACTTTAATACTATTGCTAGCAGCTTCTCTCTTTGTCTATAATAGACACAAGAATACCATATTATTTACAACTTATAAGTATGCTGTCGCCTTTTCCTGCTTATCTTTGGCAACAATATTCCTGAATTCTAACTTGGGTTTTGAAAATAGTGTAAGAGGCATTTGCTCAGTTATTTTTGTTCCACTTGCTTTTGCTGTAGGTAGTTTAATATGTTCTGAAATGATGCGCTGCAACAAAAGCTATTGGTATAATTTGATACTTTTGCTTCCTATTTTTTCGATTGCGCCTATGATGCAATCGATACTTATGTTTATTGGAGGGACTGAATTTGGGCGAGATTCGGTGTTGGCTATTTCTGTATTTTTGCCTTTAGTGCTGATGCTTAAGGGTAAATACACTAAATTGACATTGTTGACCGTAATATTATATTGGAGTGTTATATCTGCCAAAAGAACAGCAGTCTTATGTGCTGCTTTGGCATTGCTTTTTTTCTTTTTGTCAGAAATATTAAGTTTCGCTGCAAAAAGAACTTATACATTCATGGCCATATTGATAATACTGTTCGTAGCTGGTTTTGTCTCTTACAGTAAATATCCAGAGTTTGCTTCGCAGGTAGATATTGTTATCGAAAGATTTGATAACGCAGAAGATAATGAAAGCAATAGGGAAAGGACTGAAATGTATCAGGGGACCTTAAATGCATATGATTCTTCATCATTATTAGAGCGATTGTTTGGACACGGTTATAAGGCCACAGAAAAAGATTTATATGGAAGGCCAACACATAATGATTTATTGGAAATCCTTTATGATTATGGAGTTGTAGCACTGCTTCTATATGTGATATTCTTGTTTAGTTTACTATATGGAGGAATAAAAGCATTTATAATAAATAAGGCTAATGTGTATTTATTGTTTGCTGTGTGTAATTTCTTATTGTTGTCAATGATGAATTGTATGATCACAAATCCAGTGTTTGTTTTTGTTAATCTATTTTGCATTGGTTACTCTGTAAGATATACTAAAGAATCAATAATATCTAATTCATAATGAAACGATACCCTCGTGTTCTTCTTTTCGGACATTCTTTCAATAATTATACTGGTATGGGGATTACCCTTACAAACTTGTTTGCTGATTGGCCAAAGGATAAAGTCGCAGTATGGGCAGATGGCATTGATCCGGCATTGTGTGATGACATTCGTCCTTGTGCTTTATACCTAGGATGCATGAAGCAGCCCTCAAATAAGGATTCCACTAAGAAGAGGTTTACCATCAAGGATAAGTGTCGTGAAATACTTCGAGTTCTGTATCATAAAACTGGTATTCCTGAGTTGATAGCCAATACGACAATTGATGAGAGAGAGCTTGCAAAGGCAAAAGATTTCAACCCTGAGATTGTGTTCTGTGCTCTAGGGAGTGATCAAGCTATGAAACGTTGTGAAAACTTGATGGACAGATTGGTAAATGCAAAGCTTGTACTTTATATTGTTGATGATTGGGTAAACACAAAGATCAATACTAGATATTTTGCCTCTGTTTGGAGGCGAAAATATAATAAGGACTTCCGTCATATAATGGAGAGAGCCAGTGGTCTCCTGTCTATATGCCAGTATATGACTGACGAGTACAAGCGAATGTATGAAAAGACTTACTATCCATTCCATAATCCGGTCGATCTTGAAGAGTGGCAGTCTCTGCATGTAGAGCCTAAATATGCAACTGGTATTGTATCAATTCTTTATGTTGGCAAAATTAACAATGATACTTTGCCTTGTTTGCAGGATTTGGCAAAGGCTGTTGAAGAATTGAATGCGGAAGGTGAATCGTTCGTTTTTGATATCTATTCTCCTGACTACGCCGACAAAGCATGTCTTTTTGAGAAACAAAAGTATGTTCATGCATATCCCCCTGTTGCGCATGAGGATATTCCAAAACTTATGAAGAGTTATTCGTCGCTCTTCCTGCCACTGGGATTCTCCAAGCAATCACGTGCATACGTGCGTCTCTCTATGCCTACAAAACTTACAGAGTACCTTGCTTCTGGTAAACCAATTATCCTATATTGCCCAGAGGAAATCGCTTTGGCAAAGTACCTTGCTGACAAGGACTGTGCTATTATGTGTGCGACAAGTAAACCAATGGTACTGAAAGAGTCTATAACAAAACTTCAGGACGAAAATCTATATGAACATTTGGTGAAGAATTCTCTTTCCCTTGCCACAGAACATGACATTCATGTGGTGAGAGAGCGATTTAGGAAAACCCTTAGTCATTTTTAAGTTTTTCAATGAACGTAAAGTTAAAATACATCATTCCTAAGGTCAAAAATCGTATCCAGAGCTACATCGCAAAGTTAAGCGAACATCTTCCTGTTGAGAAAATTTCGCTTTGTGGTATTGACCATGTCTGTGGAAAAGCCGATTTGATGGGTCGATTGGAAAGAATGTTGGGGGGCGCTATTCCGGATACAATCCGCAATGCTAAAGTTGAGGATGTCGAGCTCATCCTTGGTAGGGCAAATGAGTCTAAGCAACGCATATTCAATGTGCTTGGCTCAGCGCCAGTAAAGATGGCATCTATAAACTGGAGTAGAGAAATAAAGACTGGCTTTGAATGGCCGGTAGGGACATATTATCTTAAACAACGGGTGCTTACGCCAAAGGGATCTGACATCAAGGTTCCTTGGGAAATTTCACGTTGTCACCATCTACTGTGGATGGCAGAAGCCTATTGCTTGATTGGCGATGAAAGTTATGCCGAAGAGGTGGTAGGTCAGATTCGTCATTGGGTAAAGAATAATCCTTTGATGTATTCTGTCAATTGGAGTTGTGCCATGGATGTTTCAATACGTGCAGTCAATTGGATGTATGCTCTCGTTATGATAGGTGCGTCAGAAGCTTTTACGGATGGCTTTGCCGAGAAAGTATATAAATCCTTGTATCAACATTTGTTCTTTATAAAAAATAACTTGGAGAAGTGCATTCCGTACAGCAACAATCACTATGTATCAGATTTGGTTGGTTTGTTGTACTTGGGTGCATTCTTTTCAACGACTAGCAGAGGACGCAAGGCGTTGAAGTTCGCCAAGAGGGAATATATCAAGGAAACATTGATTGAGGTGTTACCATCTGGCATAAACTATGAGAAGAGTGTCTCGTATCACAGATTGATGGCAGAACTCTTGGTGTGCTCGCGCTGTATGCTCAAACGTATTGGCGAAAAAATACCCAAGGAAGTTGATGAACGACTGCGTGGAATGTTAGAATACATAAGGTGTTATTCCGTTAATAATAGTTCACCCTTAATCGGTGATAACGATAATGGGCGTTTGCTTCCTTTTGTGCCAAGAGACTTCAAGAACCATACATATCTGATTGATAGCAATAGTCTTGAATGGAATATTATAAAAAATGGTATAGAGCCATTGAGCATATCAACAGAGTCCCCAAAAAGTCAAGTATTTACAGATGCGAATGTGGCTGTTTTGAAAAGAGGCAAAGGATATGTATTTGTAAGTTGCAGTCCAAGGTGGAAGTTTGATAAAGCGACAGACAAGTTTACTGGAACTCATTTGCACAATGATCTTTTGTCATTCGTTTATTGTTATGCAGGAAAAGAAATCATTGTAGATGCCGGGGCATTCTGTTATACTTCTGATATGGAAAAAAGAAATGAATTTCGCTCAACAATGAAGCATAATACTATAATGGTGGACGATGAGGAACAAAATTTTTTAGACAAGAAATCTGCGTTTGGCATGAAGTATAATAGTTGTGCAGAACCATTGGTCCTTTTAGAGAATACTGATTGTGTTTCATGCAAAGGAGAATATGAGACGATTGCCGGAAAGTTGCTTCATCAAAGAACGTATAACTTGTATGAAGAAAGACTTGAAATAATAGATACGTTAAAAAAGTTCGGAAAAAGTCATTCTATGTATATGTCTTTTCATTTTGCAAATGATATTGACGTGCATTTGGCGGACAAATCCATGAGTTTGAAAGTTTGCAATATGCGATATAAAATACAGATGGAAAGCCAAAATCCACTTGCCTTATCATTGAAAGAGGATACTATTTCACCGTCATTCGGAGTATTAAAAAGTTCTAAGACATTGGTACTTCAAGCACAGTTTAATGAAAGGTTAAGTATAAAGACAATAATAACTTATGATAATGAATGTAAAGAACTTGATTAGACATATTGCTACTAAAGTGTATCTTGTGATTAAAGAAAAAAAGTATGCCGGACGTTTGAAATATTTATATGAAAAACATTCTTCCGACACATTAATCGTTGTTTTTTCCGGCTTCGCTGACAAGCCTGTATACAATTATATCAGAACACTGAATAATGTCAAGGCAGACAAGATGTTCATTCTTGATGATTTCGGTTACAAAGGAAGTTACTATTGGTATGAGAATGGACATGATTATCCAATGACTTTGGCTAATTCATTGATTATGTGTAAATTAATAGGGGGGGGGTATAAGCGCTTGATAACATTGGGAAGTAGCAAGGGAGGGACATGCGCAATTTACTTTGGGCTGAAGTTCGGTGCTTCTGACATTTATTCGGGAGCGTGTCAGTATCGTGTGGGAACCTATCTCAATGCAGATGATAGAGTACCCGTATTTTGGGCAATGATGGGAACAGATGCGGGTGAAAAAGAGCAAGCTATTCTTGATGCCAAAATGCCAGAACTCATTAATAGTTGCGGAAACTCTACATCAATAGTCCATCTCATATATTCAAAAGAAGAACATACATATCATGATGACATTCAGTATCTGATTAAGGATCTGGATGCAAACAAGATTAAACACGTTGACAAGGTGGAGCATTTTACCGACCATGGCGAAGTGGGTAAGTACTTCTCTCCTTGGGTTAAAGAAGAAATTAGAAAAGTGATTGGTAATGAATAAGAACAAACATTACAATATTGCCTTGGTGCTCTATACTTCGGGTATTGATTACGATGATCGTATTCGCAAGGAAATACTTTCTGTTAAGGGGCTGTATTCGAATATTGACTTCAAGATATTTGCTGTAGAGCCTAAAAATCGGGAAGAAGAGGGTGTGACATCATACGGGGTACCATATCGTATACCATATCTCAAGTCAAGAGACAAGTATGTTTCTGGCACTCATACTGTTCAGAAGGCTTGGGATTTCTACAAAACTATCAAGAAAGACATTGAGTCTTTCGATGCGGTTTGGTGCGCTGATCCAGAGACATTTATATTCGTGTTGATGCTTCATGGTAAGCCTATCGCTTGGGATCTTCATGAATTGCCGTTGGCGTTTATGGGTAATCCTATGATGAGGATCCTATTCAAATGGCTTGAACGCAAATGCAATGTCATGGTGCATGCGAATGAGCCACGTCTGAGATATCTTGAAAGAATAGGAATGGTGAAACACCTTGAAAAGCAGTTCGTGTTACGAAACTACCCTCAATTCAATGAAATTGACGAAGAGTATGATGATAAATACAATGATTTCGTAAAATGGTTGGGAAAAAGCAAGTGTGCTTATCTACAAGGCATTGTAAGCGCCGCTCGTGCTGACATGGAATCAATTCAAGCCGTATTGACAATTCCAGACTTGAAGGCGGTGGTCGTAGGAAGAATTCAACCAGAGCGAATGGAGGATTTTAAACAGCATTTTGGTGAGAAGGTCTTGGCGGAAAGAATTTTTTTTACAGGAAAAATCAAGCAACTTAAAACGCCTCAGTATATACGAAAATGCTGTATAGCATTGGTCTTTTATAAAAACACTTCTCCCAACAATTGGTATTGTGAACCGAACCGTTTATTCCAAAATGTGATAAACGGTAATCCTGTCGTAGTTGGCAATAATCCTCCGATGAAAGAATTCGTAGAAACAAACCATTATGGCGTAAGTGTCGATACAGATGGATCAGATGTCGAAAAGATCGTGGAAGGGATAAAGACTATATTGGATAATCCATATGAATATAAAAACTTTCAAGTAAATAATGTAATGTGGAATAATCAGAATAGTGTAATCGATAGGATAGTGCATACTTTTATAAAGCAGATTATATGACAAAGAAACTCTGTTTAATATATAATACAGCTCCTCGGTATAGAGAGGCTATATTTCGAGCAATTGATAGGGAATATGATTGCGACTGGTACTTTGGTCACACAAAGAACAATATTAAGGAGATGGATACTTCGCTCCTTAAGAATGTTAAATACTACATGACTTTTGGAGACCCTCATAAGTATTATTTCAAATTAGGTACTATAAAACTTCTCTTCAAAAAGAAATATCAGACATTCTTTTGTGTACCATCTACACGTTCTCTATCAGACTGGTTGTTCTTTTGGATAGCATTCAACTTTTTTCCGAAGAAAAAAATCTATCTGTGGACACATGGATGGTATGGTAAAGAATCACCTCGTGAAGCAAAGATGAAACTTTGGCTCTACAGGCATTCTGCTGGTATATTTTGTTATGGAGATTATGCATGTCGGCTTTTGGAGAATGAAGGAATTGATAAGAATAAACTCTTTCCGATCCATAACTCCTTGGATTATGATCAACAGAAAGCACTTCGCGAGAGTATCAAGCCATCGGCTGTTTATTCAGATCATTTTGGTAATAATAATCATACTATTATTTTCATTGGCCGCTTGACAAAAGTAAAGAAGTTGGATATGGTTATTGATGCGGTTGCGAGTTTACGAGATAAAGGCGAACTATATAATCTTGTGTTTGTTGGCGATGGTGAGGAGGGTGAAAGTTTAAAGGCAAAAGTTCATGACCTTGGTCTGGAGAATCAGATGTGGTTCTACGGTGCATGTTACGATGAGAAAATCAATGCTGAGATGATATATAATGCAGACCTTTGTGTGGCTCCTGGAAATATCGGTTTGACAGCTATGCATGCATTGGTATTTGGCACTCCTGCGATCTCGCATAACGATTTCAGGTGGCAGATGCCAGAGTTTGAAGCAATCCGGCCAGGGAAAACAGGGGATTTTTTTCAGCGAGGATCTGTTTGTTCCTTGGTAGAGACTATTAGTAGCTGGTTTGCAGTGATGCAGGATAAACGTGAGGAAGTGCGTAAAGCTTGCTTCAACGAAATTGACACCAAGTGGAATCCCTATTATCAGATAGATCTAATAAAAAAACATATTGATGTTCAATGACAATAGAATCTGAATACAAACATTCAATCAGATGTCATATAGTGGAATTGTAATAAGAATTGTGGTATTATGATGAAAATAATTCGAATGGCAAATTATATAAGTAATGAGTTTGATTTAACCTGTCAAAGTGGATGCTGTAATTCAGTTCTTTATTCAGTAGTTTGCGTTCATATTTTGTGTAACGGATATAGGAGGATTTCATAATGGGAGCATTGAATTATCTTAAGACTATGTTTTCGCCAAAGAAGTTTAGTTATCGTTATATCTCCCCTTTTGCAAAATGGGATGCAAGGTCGTCATTTACAAGAAAATCTGGCCTGCGTTACGGTGCAAAGTTGTTCAATGTTCATATGGGCGATTACTCGAGTGTAGGTATTGATAGTAAGATATCAAATGCCATAATCGGAAGATATACCGTCATTGCACGTGAAGTGTATGTGGGTGTTGGGGCACATCCTACTAACTTCCTCACTGCACACTCAATTTTCTACAAGAATAGTCCATGGGGATTTCATCCTGAATGGGTAAAGAGAATAGATTATAATGAGAGTCCTGTATGTCACATTGGTAACGATGTCTGGATTGGCACTAGGGCAATCATTATGGATGGTGTCAATGTCAGCGATGGCGCTATTGTAGCTGCTGGATCTGTCGTGACTAAAGATGTGCCACCGTATGCGGTAGTTGGCGGTGTACCTGCAAAGGTTATTAAATATCGTTTTCCTCAGGAAATGATTGATCGTCTGCTTGATATTCAATGGTGGAATTTGCCTGATAACAAGATAACCAAGGTTATAGACATTTTTCACATCAAGAATCCAACATTGGAGGATTTGAAAAGGTATTTCCCAGACAAGAAGGATGATATAAAACGTTTAGGGGGAGACTGTCTTAAAAGTAAAAGTACCCCCAGTGAGGATTGAAAATTCGTTGTCGCCCCTGTATAGGGGTACAGACTTTTCAACTCTAGCCGAGACTTTTCAGACAGTCTGGGGGGGGGTAAAATAGTACTTTGTATCAAGGTTGTTCGTGCTGTACCTTCGTATTATCATAGAAGTGCGGTATGAATAGGAAGATAATCTATATCTCGGGTGCAATAAATTTTGGGTCACCAGGACGCATCGTGGAGCAGATTGGACTTTTGGCGCAGAAGCATGGATATGAGGTGCTGGTGGCACATAGCACTCGCAATGAGAACCCAACCAAGTTACCACATTTTACGATCACTACAAGACGTGATGAGCTGATTCATGCTGCAATGGCAAAATTTCTGGATATGCATGGGTTGCTCTCTACTCGTCAGTCAAAGGTTCTTGTTGAACACATCAAGGAGTATCAGTACGCGCTCACTTTTCCGCATGGTCTAAGGCGATAGCCTGACTATCTTTGACTCCAAATCAAAAACGGAGTCAGAAATGAATGAGAATCCAACAATCAACTATGCGCTTGCGCTAAAGAACTACAGCCGCAACGGCAAGGGGCGGTCGATGAAGAAATTCTGTGAGGAGGAGGGCTATGACTACGGCAAGTTCCTTCAATATTCCAGGCATGGCCAGAAAGAGTGCAGCGTCCTCAAGGAGGCTGACGAGCGTCAGCGTGAGTGCGGAGGGTTCATCCCTCTTGTGGTGGACGGATCCCCGGACCGTGGCCTCGGCGTCGCCGAGGTGCGCATCCGATTCACGAACGGGATGGAGCTCACCCAGGGCGAGGGCGACATAGACGAGCTTCTGGGGATGGTCAGGAAGATGCTCTCGTAGTGCCATGGTGACGATGTCAAGCGAGTACTCGATCTACCTGTACAGGGACAGGGTGGATCTGCGGAAAGGGATAACCGGCCTGAGCGGGATCGTCCGCGACGAGATGGGGATGAACCCTTACGCGGCGAGGAGCATCTATGTGTTCAGCGGGAGGAACCCGAGGATAAAGAAAGTTCTTGTGAGGGAACACAACCGCTACGAACTGACTCAAATCCGCCTTGACAACGGAAAATTTTTCTCGCCCGTGATGGACGACAGCCGTCGTTTTGGCAAAATAAGCTGGTCGGACTTGGTTATGCTGACAGAGGCCTCCGTATGCGGCAACGTGAGGGTGAAATACATTGACCGAGCGACGGTAAATCTTTGTCAATCAACAAAATAAGTTGTGATTTCTCTTGCGAAAGTCGAAGAAAATGGCTAACTTAGAGGAAGATATGAACGTAGAGGCACAACTCCAGGTGGCATACTCGACGAACGCCGAGCTGCGTGATCAGATAGATGTCCTGAACAGGACGATCTGGTCGCTGGAGGAGCGCCTGCGCATATCGGACGAGAGCCGGGAGGATCTGAAGAGGTTCTATGAGAACCAGATGGACGCACTGCGTGCTGATCAGCAGAAATTGATAGACGCGGCAGTGGCTCAGATAACCAAATCCTTCGAGGAGCAGATATCGAAGCTCATTGCGGAGCGTGACGCCGCGCTGCTGTCGGCGAGGCGTTGGCGCGGGAAGAAGTACGGACGTGGCTCAGAACGCAATGCCGGCCGTAAGGATGACGAGAACAGTGACGCGGGCGAGAACCGCGAGTCGGAGAAGGCCGACTTCGTGAGTCCTGAGGACCAGGCGAGGAAGGACGCCGGGAAGACCTCGGCGACGACCTCCGACGGGGAGACGGTGGATGTGGCGAGGGAGGTGGCGAGGCTCAAGAGACGTCATCCCGGAGCGGAAGTCCGCGCCGAGTGGGTGGACTACGGCAAGGTCTGCAGATACATGTCCGACGAGAATGTGTTCATGCATCCCCTTGAGGAGTACTTTGTCCTGGGTGAGGGCGAACGCTTCCGCACCACGAAAGACGGCGAGGTCGAGAAGAGCTACTACCGCATAATCATCCGCTACCCGGAGCGTTACGAGCAGCACATCTACGAGGCGGCGCATGTCCGCGGCAAGGACAGGGACGAGTACAAGACGACTGACGTCCTTGAGGAGATGCGCCGTCCCATAAAGACCTGCATCTTCGGCGCAGAGACCCTGTCCTACATCCTATGCGAGAAATATGTGTACCACACACCGTTCCGCCAGATAGTGAGGAAGCTGCGTCATCGCGGCATGGACATCCCGAAGGGAGTCCTGGAGGCCAATGTCCACAAGGCGATAGACTGGATGTCGGATAGGCTCCGCGGGGTGTGGATGTCCCAAGTGCGCAAGTCATGGATATGGATGGTGGACGAGACCCGCACCCTTGTGGGCTGCACAGATGAGGAGACAAATGAGCGGAGATACAAGAACAAGTACATGTGGGGGATCCGCGCGAACAGCGTGAACCTTGCGTGGTTCATCTATGAGAACGGCAGCCGCGGAGCGGAGGCGATCCGCCCGTTCCTTGACGGGTTCCTCGGGTTCTATACGACCGACGGCTACGCCGTGTACAAGATCTTTGACAGCAAGTCTTCAGCGGATGATGGCAGGAAAGGCCGCCGCTCGGCCTGTCTGGTGCATATCCGCCGCGGCTTTGTCGACGCGATACCGGAGAACAGGGCGGAGGCCATGTGGTTCATAGACGAGTTCGGGAAGATGTTCTCGGTCGAGCATCACTGCATGACGCATGGCCTGACGGGCGCGGCGAGACTGGTCGAGCGCCTGAAGAAAGGGAACACCGCCGACATCATGGCCAGGATAGAGGAGCGGCTGGAGGTGTTCCGACGATCGGACTACGCCGGCTGCGGGGAGATGCTGACAAAGGCGTTGAAATATGCGGTCGGCGAATGGCCGGCGATGAAACGGGTTCTTGAATGCGGAGACGTGGAGCTCTCGAACAACCTGAGCGAGCAGATGATGCGGAGCATCAAGATGAACCTGAAGAACGCAGTGAACATCGGCAGTGAAGAATCGGCCAGGCACAACGCGTTCATGTTCTCGGTCATCGAGAGCTGCCGGATGTGCGGCCGCTCGGTTGAGAGATACCTGGCCGGTCTCCTGGAACGGCTCAAGGTGTCGAAAGACGGCGACGACATGACCGGATGCCTGCCTTGCTTCATGCCAGCCTGAAGAAAAAAAACAAAAAAGATGAATATAAAGCACAGGCCGAAATCACTGAGGCTCAGTGGTCTTACGGGCGTGTGCGGAAAAGTGAGCGTGTACGGAGTATCAACCTGATATAATACATCTACATAACATTCATGGCTATTTCTGTAACTTCAAGGTACTGTTCGAGTATCTTGACACTATTGAGACACCAGTAGTTTGGACGATGCATGACTGTTGGCCTTTCACAGGACGGTGTTTCCACTTTGTAGGAGCGAACTGCTACAAGTAGAAGACTGGTTGCTATGACTGCCAGTCAGAGGCTGGTTATACAGTCTCGAAGTATGTGGATCGCTCGCGTTCACTCTACGAATTGAAGAAGCGTCTGTTCTCGCAAGTTAAGAACATGACCATGGTGCCGGTGTCGGATTGGCAGGCGGTATTCTTGAATGATCCATTCCTTAAGCATCACAAAATCCGCACTATTCATAATGGGGTAGATTTGTCGATGTTCCATCCATTGGATGGGAGTCGTCTGCGTGAAAAGCATAACTTGGGGAAAAAGTTTGTTCTTCTTGGTGTTGCCTCACCTTGGAATACCCGTAAAGGACTTGAAGACTTTTGCCGTTTGAGAAGAATGCTATCTCCATATGAATATGCTATCGTCCTTGTAGGCTTGAAGCCAGAACAGGTTGATAAATTGCCAGATGGGATAATTGGTATAACGCGTACAGATAATCAACAAGAGTTGGCTGAATATTACTCTATGGCAAATGTGTTTGTGAACTTTACATATCTTGATACTTTCCCAACAGTTAATCTTGAGGCATTGGCATGCGGAACACCTGTTCTTACATATCGTACAGGAGGAAGTCCAGAGTCGGTTGATGAGAAGACAGGATTTGTTGTGGATCAAGGCGATATAAAAGGTGCGGTAAACGCTATTACTTCTATGAGGATGAACCCGCTGTCAGCAGAGTCTTGTCGCAAGCGTGTAGAGGACAACTTCGATAAAGATAAGTGCTTTGAGGCATATATACAATTGTACAATGAGTTGATAAATGATAGATACATGTACTAGTTGAGTTTATGATGAAAATACTAATTATATCACAATATTATTACCCGGAACAATTCCAGATCAATGAGATTGCGCCGGAGTTAGTGAGACGTGGACATGAGGTGACAGTACTTTGTGGCGTGCCGAATTACCCTAAAGGAGTTGTGTTTGAGGGGTATGATAGTAAAGAAGGTCTTGAAAGGAATGAGAAGGATTATTTCGGGAAGACAAGCGTGCGTGTGGTGCATGTGAATCAGGTGCCTAGGGGGAATAGTCCTGTTAAGCTTGTGTGCAATTATGTTACATTCGTCAAAGAGAGCAAGAGGAAGGTGAAGGAGATGGTCGCGGATGGAGAAAGATACGATGTTGTCTTGGGATATCAGCTAAGTCCAATAACCTCTATGTATGCTGCATTGGATTATAAGAAAAAGACCGGGGTGCCGGTTGTGTATTATACTCTTGATATTTGGCCAGTTTCTGCTGAAGGTTTGCTTAAAGGCAAAAATCCTTTGATGTGGCTTATTAATAAGATGAGTCGTAATATATATCAAGGAGCGGATAGAATAGTGGTGACGTCGCGTCCTTTTATTGATTATTTACACCGTGTGAACGGCATTGACATGAAGAAGATGGCGTATTTACCGCAGCATGCTGACACAGGTATGTTGGATATGGACATGACTTCAGTGGATAATGGCGTTGCGGACTTTATGTTTGCAGGAAACATCGGAAAGGGCCAGTGTGTGGATGTGATAATAAAAGCAGCGAAGATTCTTGGCCGACGCAAGGATTATAGGATTCACATGGTGGGGGATGGCCGTATGCGTCAGGAACTTGAGAATGTGGTTAAGTCAGAAGGGTTGGAGGAGAATATAATCTTCTACGGTAACCAAAAGCGAGAAGAAATGCCACGTTTTTATAAAATGGCGGATGCGTTGTTGATTACACTTCGTGGCAACAATGAGGTGGGCGACACTATACCAGGCAAGATGCAGATGTATATGACGGCTGGAAAGACTATTTTGGCTGCCATCAATGGTGGTTCGCAAGAGATTATCAATGAGTCTAAATGTGGCAGTTACGTGCCTGCTGGCGATTATGAGGGGTTGGCGCGACTGATGTTGCTTTACATCGAACATCCACACGACTTTGATTACTGTGGTGAAAATGCTCGTGAATACTTTAAGAAACATTTCACACTGGAACGCTACATGGATGGGCTTGAAGCAGAACTCGAACGAGTTGTCAATAACAAAAAATAATAGAAGCTAATGATTTTATTCAAGAAGCTGATGAATGGCCGTGCTCTGTATCAGGAGAGGACAAAATATGGGTGGCATATGGTATGACGTTCTTTGCTTACTGATTATAACGGAAAGCGTGTGAGTCGAAAGTATCGTGTAGGTGGTCTGAAAGAACGCATTTTGAGTTGCCACCGTTTATCATCACAATTGCTGCGTGTCGGCATTCACCATATTCTGCCATTGAAAAATGGCAGTTTGCTAGTAGTCGTAAAACGCAGGTTGTATATACTTTCGCACGAAGGTGATGTGATGAATGAATGGAATGAGTTTAGTGGAAACAAACCTGCGCATCAAGGGGTATGTGTAACCCCCGATGGCTCCATATTCTTTGGCGAGTATGTGCTGAATCCGAATCGTAATATGGAAGTGAAGCTGTGGCGGTCGTTGGATAATGGAATGTCATTTCATGTTGTGAAGTCATTTGCCCCTGGGGTAATTCGACATATACACTTCGTCAAGTGGGATGTCTACGAAAAATGCTTATGGATGGGAACTGGAGACTATGGTGAGGGTAACAAGGAGTGTTGTTTGTTCAGAAGTGAGGATAATGGTGAATCATGGGATTTGATTGGTAAAGGTAGTCAGGATTGGCGTGCAATAGGTGTTTGTTTCACAGAGGAAGCATTGCTATGGGGAACAGATGCCGGTAGTTGTTCTGATACGGTTCATTTTATACGTATGGATAGAAAGACCAGACAGATTTCCATAGTGGCTGATTTTGAGGGACCTTGCCATGGTTGTGCTTCATATATGGATGGCAGGTCGTTCTTCTCGACAGGCGTAGAGGGAGGCGAGAACGAGAAAGATTGTTACAGCCGCATGAAGCAGTTGGTGGATGGAAAACCTGAAAATGTATGGCAACTGAAGAAGGACATTTGGCCGCTGATATTGCAGTATGGTGTGATGCGATTCCCCTTGGGCAGCGACCAGTGTGATAGAGTGGTATTTACGACATTGGGACTTGCCGGTGGACATGGTGAAGCTATAATGGTTGAAAAGTGATGAAAGACTACAAAGACATTAAAGTTCTGTTGATCGAGGGCAGGGCAAGGCAGGTGCTGCCTATGGCTAAATCGCTTCGTGCTTTAGGTTGTGAGGTGACAACATACAATGGCAGTAGGCTTGACCCTGGCTATGCGTCAAAGTATCCGCATCGGAAGTTGCTGGCATATTGTGACGCTCATGACCCAGAGGGCTCGTATATGGCTATTCGTAAGGAACTTGAGGTTTATCATTATGATTTAGTGATTCCGATGAATGATGATGTGGCAATTATTTTGGCTCAGCATAAGGGGGCATTGAAGGAATTAACCACTCTTGCGGTGGAGGACTGGGATACATTCCAGATGGCTTCGGATAAGTTACAGACTATGCTTGTGTGTATGGAGCATAATCTACCATGTCCGTTGTCGTTTGCCGACAAACAGGATTACCTGACGAATGAGGACAAAGTGAAGTTCCCAGTTGTGGTCAAACCACGTACGGGGTGTGCTGCAGTAGGGTTCCATGTGGCGAAAGATGAACAGGACTTGATGGAGTACTATGATAAGGCAGAGCAAAGGTATGGCAAAATGCTGATACAGGAGTACATCCCACAGGATGGGCTTCAGTACAAATGCGAAATGTTCATTGATCGCAATGGTAAATTGAAAGGCGCTTGTGTGTTTGCAAAGGTGCGTTGGTACCCGATCAATGGAGGAAGCAGCACTTTGAACGAGACTGTAAATCGTCCGGACATAGTCGCTGATTGTCAGAAACTGTTGCAAGAGATTGGCTGGAAGGGCTATGCCGACATTGACTTGATAGAGGATACTCGTGATGGAAGGACGAAGATTATGGAGATTAACCCTCGTATTACTGGCTCTGTGAAGATTTGTTTTGAGGCAGGAGTAAACTTCTCGCAATTGATAGTGGATGATTTTCTTGGTAAGGATGTGAAGTCTCAGTTTGAAGTTCAGCACAAATTCCTTCGCTATATGCATACAGATGTGCTTTGGTTTTTTAAGTCGCCAAACCGATTTAAGTGCACACCTTCATGGTTTTCGTTCAAGAATACTACCGATCAGATTTTTTCTTGGGCAGATCTTTGGGTGTTCTTTGCTTTCACTTTACAAGGCTTTGCGAAATTGATAAAGGATAAAAAGAAAAGGAAAGTTTAATGCGCTTTTTTGATCTGTTCTTGATTTAAGTAATCCTTAAAAAATAACTTGGTAATCTTAGATTGTCTTTCCGGTCTATATATCTTTTCTCATCAGTCATGTGCTACCGGCACACTCCTACTTCAAAAAGACATCTATCCTCGAAAATACTGCCAATTCTTTATCAACTTTTTTAACGCTTACTAAATAGGATTGACGACCAATTATTCTATGAACTTAATGAGGAACGTTTTATTGATTGAGAGAATATAGTGACTCAAGTGAAGATTGTTGTATTGTAATCATTGCTTATATGTCTTACAAGCATTTGACTTTTTATGGTGGTTACAACGCTCGAGGTAGTGTTCATTGCATTTGCGTCATAAAGAACACGGATGCAAATAGATTTGATAAATAACATGTATGGTATATAATGTTTCAAAGCGCTTTTTCGACGTTGTTTGCGCCATTTTGGGCATCGTCGGCACGTCACCGATATGGATTGTTTCTATTATTCTGACGGAAGTCAGCGATCCCGGGCCATTGTTCTATTTCGCCAATCGTGTCGGGAAGGATAACAGGCGGTTCAAGATGTGGAAGTTCCGTTCCATGCGTGTGGCTCGTGGCGCAAGCGAGGCTTCGCTTCGTCCGGAGCAGGATCGGATCTTTTGGTGGGGAAGGATCATGCGGAGGCTCAAGATTGATGAGCTGCCGCAATTGTTGAATATTCTTAATGGGACGATGTCGATTGTCGGCCCTCGTCCGGCGGCGGTGGATCAGGTTGAGGTCACCCGTGGTGGAGAGAATGCGGTCGCCTCAACAGTGCCTTGTGGACTGACAAGCCAGTCAAGCCTTTGGGACTACATCTATGGTGATCAGTTCCCGGATGAGAAGGAGTACAATGAAAAGGTTCTGCCTGTCCGACTGAAACTTGACGTTTATTACGTGAGGCATGCCTCTTTCTTCGGCGACTTGAAACTCATCCTCTGGACAGTCATTGCGATCGCCTACACCGCCTGTGGGAAGTATCCTCAGTGGATGCATGATCGGCTTGTCATGTTCGCAGGTGAGGGTTAGAAGATAATAATTAAAATGCAAATGGCTAATTTCTCGGAAAGATACGGGTACGTTAAGCCCATTGAGGTTTTGAAAAAGGGTTTTATTGAACAAGATTTGGCAAAATCCTTATGTTCATGCTATGACATATTGTCGGAAAGCTTTGAACAACAACCGAATACTCAGAATGATTTTGAAGAATTGGAATTATATCTGTGGATCGAGTTTCTTCATGAAAGAAAAAACGACTTCCATTATGGATTGTATGGTACATGTACAAAGGTGGTTTCAACAGCATTTTTGTTAGATGAGAAAAGGCCATGGTTCCTAAAATTTGATCTAATTGAGAAAACGCTTCTCTTCCTTAGACTTAAATATTTCAGTAGAGATAATATAGATCACTTTTCTCAGCAGATTGTCGAAAAATTTGTTCACAACATTAATCACTTTTTGCGGAATCTGAATTATGGCTATAGGATAGTAGATGATATTGTGGTTCCGATTACTTCAGATGAGGAGTTGGAAGCAGTCAAGCATGCTATTGATGACTCAAAAGACAATATCAGACATCATCTTCATTCCTCACTTGAACTTTATTCTAAAAGGCCAGATGCAGATTATCGAAATTCGATTAAGGAATCAATATCTGCAGTAGAGGCATTTTGCAGGGAGAAAACGTCAGAGTCAACACTTGGAATTGCTTTGAAAAAATTAGAAGTGTCAGGGATTGTCATACCAAGCTTGCTTAAAACGGCATTCGAAAAGCTATATGCTTATACGAATCAGCCAAATAGCGGCATCAGGCATGCTTTGATGGATCCTGATGGTGATTATGTTCCCGGGCAGGAAGAAGCTCTATTTATGCTTATCTCGTGTTCTGCTTTCCTGAATTACCTTTATGGTAAAATGGCTAAATAATCTTTGTTGTATCTAATTTAATATATTCACAATGAAATATTTACTTGTAGTTGCCCATCCCGATGATGAGGTGCTTGGGGCTGGTGCGTCCATGTTCAGATGGAGTCGCGAGGGACATCAGATTGATGTCGCCATCATGTGTACGGAGGCGAAGGCGCGCGCTTTCCGCCCGGAGGATAAGGAGTTGGATGAAGATTTGAACGCTTCGTCGGACTTCCTTGGAATACACCGAAAGTTCGAGGCCACATTCCCGAACATCGAGATGAACACGGTTCCTCATCTGAAACTTGTGCAGTTCATCGAAAGCGCTATCCGTGAGAGCGAGCCGGACATCATCATCACCCATCATCCGGCGGACACAAACAATGACCATCTGCAGACCTCAATGGCGTGCCAAGAGGCGGTGCGTCTGTTCCAGCGCCGTCCGGAGGTGAAGCGCGTACGGGAACTCTGGTACATGGAGGTGCCGTCATGTACGGAGTGGAAGATCAACAGTGCGATGGTGTCGTTCAATCCGAATTGTTATGTGGAGGTCGGCAAGGAGGGCGTGGATGCGAAGGTGAAGGCGCTTTCGATGTACAGAGGCGTGATGAGGCCTTATCCGCATCCGAGGTCGGCGGAGTTTATCGAGGGGTTGGCGGCTTATCGTGGCGGACAGTGGGGTCTGATGTATGCGGAGGCTTTTGAGGTGGTGATGAGAGCGTATTAGTGGAGGGGAGGCGAACGCATTGACATTGACTTCTGTATGGCCTTGGGTTGATTTGTTGTGACAGGGATTTGGGACAAAATCGAGACACGTGCTTTATCAGAGGCTAACTGTTTTGTGAACAATCAGATATTATTTCAATACGAGAAGTATTGTTAGTAATGCTATACAGAC
>OCLD01000117.1_pt1 | contig 20290 bp, 18 predicted proteins | sample 1495911 | NCBI WGS metagenome assembly OCLD01 (sample SAMN03418271, study PRJEB22391) | human gut metagenome | biome: human-gut; feature: organic feature; material: feces | host: Homo sapiens | place: Tanzania | collected 2013-01
CTCGTATCAGAGCCGTCCTTAGAAGCAACAGACACTGCTCTGAACTTGGAAGCATTCCAGGAGGGAGGTTCCAGCTCAAGGACATGGTCATAGACTACGACAAAAGGCAGGTCACGATAAAGGGAAACGAAATAGACCTCACCCAAACGGAATACAACATAGTTGCGTATCTGTCTGAGCATGCAGGAAAGGTCCTTACATACGCGTCCATAATCCAAGCTATATGGGGGTACTCAGACTACGGCAGCACCAAGAAGCTTCAGGTGAACATGAAGAACATCAGAAAGAAGATGGGAGTGACCCCAGGTGAAAGGCGATACATCATCAATGAACTTGGTGTGGGGTACAGAATGATGGAGGAGTGAAAACGAAAACCCCAAATCCTGCAATTAGGATCTGGGGTCTACCAACCAAAAACGGATATGGTTGTCAGTCTTCCTTCTTTGGCTTTGAATCAAGGTCTTCGCTGTTCCAGAAGAAATCAGAGCTGTCGTCCCTTGAACGGGCAGGCTTGAAGGAATCGAAGCCATATGGCTTCTTCGTGGATTTTGCAGACTTGCTGCCAAAACCTTCGAACCTGTTCTCTCCTCGGCCCTTGTACTCTATGGAAGAGCTTCTGCGTCCGCTGTAGTCATCGCGGTCGCGTCTTTCATATCTTGGAGAATCATAGGATCTTCTCTCGCCACGGCCTGCAAACCTGTTCTCTGATCTGTCGCGACCCTCGTAGCGGTTCGGCTTGTCAAAGCCTCTCTCGTTGTCTTTGTCGAAGCGAGGTCTGTCGTTTCTTTCGTATCTATCGGACCTGAAACCACGGCTGGATCCACGGTCGCTGGAATAGTCGCGTCTTGGACGATCCTCTCGATTGTCCCTATTGAAGCTGCGTCTTTCGCTGCGCTCTTCGCCTTCTTCTCTGTAGCGAGGTCTAAAGTCGTCGCGTCTATCGTCTCTGCGTCCGTATGACCTGCGGTCGGAATAGTCTCTGTCTCTGCCGTATGATGGCCGATCTGAATTTCTGTAGCCGTCTCTGCGACCTTCTCTGTAACCGCCCCTATCTTCCCTATCGTCCCTTCCGAAGCCTCTGTCCCTTGAGGAATCTCCAAAACTCCTTGGACCTCTTGAGTCCCTGGAGCCTCTGTAGCCGTCCCTGTCCCTTCCGTAGGAACCATAGCCACGGCCTCTGTCGCCGTCTCTTCTGCTCTTTCCTGCATAGTCGCTTCTCTTCTCGAAAGAGCCTTTCTCCGCTTTCTTCTCCGTCTTCTCGTCCGAACCCTTCTGGGACTTCTCGCTTGGCTCACTCCAATCCAATTTGAGTGAATCGTCATCAAATGCCATCATCCAACTCCTGGCCGCACCTTTGCGGCCTCTAACAAATCCCGGAGCCTCTACGACTCCTGTAATCTCTTTGACGCTCATTCCTCTGAGGCGTCTTCTATCCATTCTGAAAGTTCCAAGGTTCGTGGAGAAAAGGAGGATTCCAGTCTTCTTCATTAGCTTGGCTAGATTCTTTATCCAATCGACGTAGTCTCGTGCTACGTCAAAGTCCCCGTCCATCTTCCTGCTGTTGGAGAAGCATGGCGGATCGAAGATGATTATATCGTATTTCTCTTTTCTATCTATAGCGTCTGCGACGTATTTTGAGGCATCCATGCATACACATTCGTATGAGGATCCTTCGTAGCCGTTGGCTGCAAGGTTCTCCTGCGCCCACTTGGTATAGGTCGCTGAAAGGTCAACGCTTTTCACGCTCTTTGCAAGCCCCGCTGCTGCATAGACGGAGAAGCTTCCTGTATAGGAGAAGAGGTTTAGGACATCGCACCCTACACTTCTCTCCCTTATGAGCATACGGGTGAGCCTGTGGTCAAGGAAAAGGCCGGTGTCCACGTATGTGGTCAGATCCACCTTGAAGGTGAGGTTGTTCTCAAGGACATCCACCACAAGGGCATCGGTCTGTGCCTTTTCATGCTGCTGCCCCTGTTCGCGTTTGGCCCTGTACGAATAGACGATGTTGCCGGGTTCCAGGTATAGCATGCGAGAGCATATATCAAGGCAGGTGGCCCTCATTTCGTCAGGCAGTGGCTCCGATTCGCCGTAGTCCGTGACCTTGGCGTACTTGCCGTATACATCGACCGTGACTGGAAACTGCGAGAGGTTGCGGTCATAGACTCTGAAGCAATTGGTACCTTCAGGAAGGAGACTATGCCTCATATCTTGGGCGTTGTTCTTGAGTATCTTACCAAAATCTTTCTCGAAGTATTCCATTTTCCTTCCCGGTGTGCCTTTCTCGATGGGATTATATATGTTACAATGAAAAAAAGATAGTCGGATGGAGCAGCTTTTCTGTTCCAATGGAGGTCCATAGATGTCCACGGTCCAAGACGGCGACGGAAACGAGTTCATCAAAGGGCTTGAAGCCAAAAGGGGCTGCCCCGTTGGGTGGCGTACATACTCCACGTTCTATGCAGACAGCAATGGGGTTGTACGCCAATACGGAGTGTTCCTGTATGAAGCCGGCGGACGTTTCTGGTTCGAGGACTTCGAGCATGAGCCTCAGATCCTTGGATTCAAGCTTCCAAAGAGCAAGAACGCAGCTCCATACGTCAAGTTCGAATCCGGGTTCGACCCAAACGATGTTCTGGAAACGCGAACAGTAAAGAAAAACGCGGCCAAGTCACTGGCAGGAGGCTTCAAACCACGTTCCAAAGTGAAGGCAGCAGGAATCCTTGCACGTTGCTTCTCGCAATGCGTTACAGAGGTCTCTCTCAAGGATGGAACTGTCCTTTTCTTCGAGCTGGCCGATAAAACGCTTCAGAACATGATAGACAACTGGCATCAGTATGAGAAAAACAACAAAGCATGAAACAGAGACACATATAGATAAGGAGTAACAATATGGGAGTTTTCAAAGCCTATGACATCCGTGGTGTCTACAACCAGGATTTCAACAAAGAGACAGCGTACAAGATTGGATATTTCCTTCCAAAGCTTCTCCCTTGCAAGTTCGTCGTAGTTGGTAGGGACATACGTCTCACAAGCGACGAGATATTCGAGAACCTCTGCAACGGAATCAACGATGCAGGCGTTGACGTATGGAACGTTGGCCTTGCCACAACGCCAATGGTCTACTTCTCAACGGTATACCTCAAGGCGGAGGCATCGGTTCAGATAACCGCAAGCCACAACCCAAAGCAGTACAACGGCATGAAGATCTCAAGGGCCATGGCCATCCCAGTAGGCGGTGATTCAGGCCTCAAGGAACTTGAAAGGATGGTCAATGAAGAGAAGGTCGAGCCTGTGTGTCCATGCCACAGGGGCTGCATCATATACAAGGACGTCCACGAAGCCTACCTCAACTATCTAAAGGGCTTCCTCCCTGACCTTTCGAACCTCAACCTCTCCGTGGACTGCTCCAATGGCATGAGCAGCCTTTTCGTGCACGAAATCTTTGGCGACCATGCCCACTACATCAACGACACGCTCGACGGCACATTCCCAGGCCACGAGCCAAACCCACTTGAGGTCGAAAACTGCAAGCAGATAATGGATGCAGTCAAGGCCAACAAGTCCGATTGTGGCGTGATCTACGACGGCGATGCGGACCGTGTCATGTTCATAGATGAAAGGGGTCGATTCATACAGCCTGACTACGTCACAGGCATCATTGGAGCCTATTACCTTGCAAAGGAGAAAGGATCGGTTCTTGTTGACATAAGGACATCCCGTTCAACCACCGAATATCTTCTCAAGAAAGGTGCAACGGAGGTCATAACATGGAAGGTAGGCCACGCCTTTGCAAAGATGAAGCTCAGGGAGAAGCACTGCATATTTGGTGGTGAACTTGCAGGCCACTACTATTTCAGAGACTTCAACAACTGCGACAGCGGAATCCTTGCTTCCCTGCTTGTACTTCAGACTGTCGCCGCATTGAAGAAGGAAGGAAAGACCCTTGGACAGCTCATAGACGAGATTGTCGTCTATGCCAACAGCGGCGAGCGCAATTTCAAGCTTGAGGACAAGGATGGCGCAATGAACGCCCTCTATGAGAAGTTCACAAAGCTCAACCCAACCAAGGTCCTGGACTTCGATGGATACAGAATAGAGTTCCCAACATGGTGGTTCAATGTCAGAAAGTCAAACACAGAACCTTACCTCCGTGTCGTAGCAGAGGCCAAGACACAGCAAGAGCTTGACGAACACTTCAAGGAGATTGAGGACATCATCCATCAGTTCCACTGACCACCCGTTCATTGAACGAAAACCCACCGTCACCTCCTTTGGTCGTGACGGCTTTTTTTCACCTTTTTCGCCGTTTTTGACGCAACGATGAAAACCATATTGACTAAAACGTACCAATGGAGTACTCTCTCATTGTTCTAAAGGACATTCCCCGATAGCTCAGTCGGTAGAGCAGGTGGCTGTTAACCACCCTGTCGGCAGTTCGAGTCTGTCTCGGGGAGCTTTGAGACCTACAAGTTCTTGTAGGTCTTTTTTTGCGCTCGCAGCGACCACGAAGCAACAACGCGTTGCTTTGCCAATCCATTGCAGGCTGTTATAATCCTCCCAGAGGTAATGAAATGGAAACAAAAGATGTACTGCTTGAACTTAGAACGAAGAAGGGTCTGACACAAGAGGAACTAGCTGAGGAAGTCTATGTGACACGCCAGGCCGTATCGCGTTGGGAGAATGGAGAGACCATACCAAACATCGAAGCCCTAAAGCAATTGTCAAGGTTCTTCGATGTCTCGATAAACACCCTTCTGGGTTCCAAGCGCCAGCTTGTCTGCCAATGCTGCGGAATGCCGCTAGACGATTCAACGATAAGCAAAGACTCAAACGGCGACTTCAACGAAGAGTACTGCAAATGGTGCTACAAGGACGGAGAGTTCACCTATACCAGCAAGGAGCAGCTGATAGACTACTGCGTAGAGCATATGGCATCTGAGAACTGGCCAGCAGAACAGGTCAGAGCACACATGGAAGCCGTCGTACCCAACCTTAGACATTGGAAGGACAAAAACTGATATTTGTTTGAGTCTAAAACCACAGAGACCATTGCAAAGTCGAAAGGCCTGCAATGGTCTTTTTTAATGCCCCATACAGCAACACTAGAGATTCAACAGTATTCAACAGCCCAAAGAGCCCTATAAGCCCCAACGGCCCTATAAGCCCCAAGAGCCCAAATTCCATACAAAAAAGGCCACCTGCAATTGCAAGTGGCCTGTAATCAGCTTTCGCTTGAACTATCAGTTCTTTTTCTTCTTGAGAACCACAACAACAGCTGCTGCAGCGACAAGTACAAGAACGATGATCAGGATGATAAGACCTGCATTGGACTTCTTTGCAGGAGCTGGCTCTGCAGCTGGTGTAGCTGCTGGCTGAGCTGCAGGAGTCTCTGTCTTCGTCTCTTCCTGCTTTGGAGCCTCTGGCTGCTTTGCAGGCTCTTCAGTCTTAGCTGGCTGCTCTTCCACGACAGGAGCTTCTTCCTTGACTTCCTCGACAGGAGCTGGCTCTTCGACAGCTGGAGTCTCTTCGACTGCTGGAGCTTCCGCTACGACTGCAACCTCTTCGACCTCAGCAGGCTCTTCCTCTGCAGGAGCCTGAGCGAACAAGGACTGGACATAAGCTGGGAGCTGAGCCTCTACGAGGTCTGCTGCATAGTTGAAATCCGCCTCTGTAAGGTCGTATGCAAGAGTGAGGATAGCAAATCCATCACCATCGTAGATATCAAGGGTCGAACCCTGGAGGTACTGGCCGTATGCGGCATATACTGCCTCGGCAGCAGCTCTGACCTCAGCTGTGGTCACGAAGCTAGGATACTCGATTCCAACCTTGTTGCCTGTTGCAATGATGGAAGCCTTGTAGCCGTAGAGCTCAATGTCTCTTGTGTAGAACGCTGGCTCAACGACTTCTTCCGCTACGATCTCTTCCTCGACAGGAGTCTCTTCCTTTGCAGGCTGGAGAGCTGCGTATGCAGCCGCTGCGTAGCCAGGAAGTTCTTTCATGATGATCTGCTCCGCAAGAGCAAGTTCTTCCATTCCCCATGACTCTGGATAGTAGACTGTAAGGACATGCTCCTTTTCGTTGACATCGTAGTATACACCGGAAAGGTCGTAAGCCTTGCCGTATGCTGCAACAGCGGCCTGAGCGGCGGCATCGATGTCAGCCTTTGCTATGATTGAAGGATAGGAGATGACTGCATGACCCTTGTCAGCAACGACCGAAAGTTCGTAGCCAGCAAACGTATACTTCTGTGAAACAGGACTGTAGACTACTGCAATCTCTGCTTCTGGCTCTTCAACAGCGACAATCTCTTCCTCGACAGGAGCCTCTTCCTTTGCAGGCTGGAGAGCTGCGTATGCGGCTGCCGCATAGCCTGGAAGATCATTCATGACGATCTGCTCTGCAAGAGCGAGCTCTTCCATTCCCCATGACTCTGGATAGTAGACTGTAAGGACATGATCCGCTTCGTTGACATCGTAGTATACGCCGGAAAGGTCGTAAGCCTTGCCGTATGCTGCAACAGCAGCCTGAGCGGCGGCATCGATGTCAGCCTTTGCTATGATTGAAGGATAGGAGATGACTGCATGACCCTTGTCAGCAACGACCGAAAGTTCGTAGCCAGCAAACGTATACTTCTGTGAAACAGGACTGTAGACTACTGCAATCTCTGCTTCTGGCTCTTCAACAGCGACAATCTCTTCCTCGACAGGAGCCTCTTCCTTTGCAGGCTGGAGAGCTGCGTATGCGGCTGCCGCATAGCCTGGAAGATCATTCATGACGATCTGCTCTGCAAGAGCGAGCTCTTCCATTCCCCATGACTCTGGATAGTAGACTGTAAGGACATGATCCGCTTCGTTGACATCGTAGTATACGCCGGAAAGGTCGTAAGCCTTGCCGTATGCTGCAACAGCAGCCTGAGCGGCGGCATCGATGTCAGCCTTTGCTATGATTGAAGGATAGGAGATGACTGCACGTCCCTTGTCAGCAATGACCGTAAGCTCGTAGCCTGCGAATGTATACTTCTTGGCAACCGGCTTGTAGACGACTGCGACTTCAGTCTTTGGCTCTTCAACGACAGGAGCCTCTTCCTTTGCTTCAACTGCAGGAGCTTCCTCAACTGGAGCAGGCTCTTCGACAGTTGGAGCTGGTTCCTCAACGACAGGAGTCTCTTCCTTGACCTCCTCAACAGGAGCAGGTTCTTCGACGACAGGTGTCTCTGTCTCTGGAGCTGTTATGACAATATCTCCAACATCCTGCTTTGGTGACTTACAACCGGCAAGAGTGAAGGTCATGGCGACGACTAAGAGTGCCAAACAAATGGTTGTTGAAAAACGTTTCACGTGTTTCCTCCTCACGAAATCCTTCCCAACGACTCGGGATTTACTAAGATAATAACACACCAGATTGCAATTGGATACAAGAAAAAACTCTTTGTTTTAACCTTTCAACCCAAAAAATGAAGCCCAGTGTGAACGCAAAAGGGCCAAAAGCCATAAAAGCCCACAGAAAAGCGGGCCTATGAGACATGGATTACATCAAATCCTTTGGCTTGCGGGCCGTGTTGCCGGTCTTGACGCAGTACGCGATGTGGTGAAGCTTACCGTTCTCAAAGACTGACTTTGTCTTGATCTGACCGCCCCAGCGGCTTGTAAGGATCTTCTCACCTTCACGACGAGCGTTTTTGGAAATAGCACCTGCCATATTTATCCTCCATACCAATGTAGATATTATTACTCACAATAACAGGCCTACTATAGACCAAACATCCACTTTAAGTCAAACCCCAAACGATATCCAACGGAAAAAAGTAAACCCTCCCAAGGACGACATCCAAGAGAGGGCAAACATCAATTCAGCCCGATATCCCAGTCACTGGAGCTTCTTTCTGTATCTTTCACCTCTCCAAGGACACAGCACTTGCCAAGTATTGGGCACTTGTGACTGTTGGGAACTAATGTGACTTTTATGACGGTTGTGGACGGTTGAATTGAAGATGATTCAATACACGTTTTCTTCCGCAAACGCAAAAAACAGGGTTTATGAAGAAAATTTTCTTCCTAAACACTCAAAATTCGTCAAAAAAGAAGAAAGTCACATGTCGTTCATGTTCACAGCTCGTCATTGCTTGAGCGCATCGACAACGGCTGGCATCAAAAGACCAAGAAATCAGCCTGCCGCTATTTGCAAAGCAGTGCTAGGAAGAAGGGCACAGACAGTACTTTTCTGTACGGCTGTGCCCGAACTGACAACGCAATGCACGCAAAGAGCAAGGGATTCCATTTCGCAGGGATTTTGGCGTCAGCCTAGGAGACAGCGAAAGACAGTGCTGAGATGCACGGCTTGAGCGCATCGACAACGGCTGACGTCGAAAGACTAAGAAATTAGCCCCAGACGAGCCAGATGAAGGCATATCCCACAACAACCGCCGCCATAGTGAACGGTATGCCAATCTTAAGGAAATCGGAATTCTTGACCTCGTAGCCGTTCTTGCGAAGGATTCCAATGGCGGTGATGTTAGCGGAGGCGCCTATTGGTGTGAGGTTGCCGCCTAGGGTCGCACCTATGAGAAGTCCAAAGTAGAAGACAAGGGGCTCCTTGCCCATCATGGAAGCGAGGCTGGCTACGACGGGGATCATGGTAGTGACGTATGGGATGTTGTCTATGAAGGCGGACAGGGCAACGGATATGAACACTATCAATGTATATAGAAGGAAAGGATTGTTTCCAGCGATTCTGTAGAACAAGCCGGCAATGAGGTCTATGACACCGGCGGAGCGTATGCCTTCTATTACGACGAAAAGGCCCAGCAGTATAAGGATGGTGTCGAAATCCATGTTGGCAACGACATTCTCCAAAGGAGATGTGCCGCCTTGCCTGTAGCACTCGTATATTATGCCAATGAGGCACATCGTGACGCAGATGAGGCCGTTTCTGAGGTGCCAGATCGTGAGGGCCGAGCCTCCTGCAGGTTCAGGAACGAACGAAGCGGCGATGAGAAGGAGGACCGTCCCAATCATAAGATAGGATGGAACATAGTCCTCCACGACGGTCTCCACTTTGGCATCTATGGGCTGCTTTTCATTACGGAAGATGAAGAGCACGATGAAAAGAGAGGCAAGGGCGCCAAGTTCCGTTGCAAAGAACATGCCGGGCTTCCCTTCCATGAAGAAGAAGTCCAGGAAGTTCATGTCAGCAGCACCGCCAAGAAGGATGGATGTCGTGTCGCCAACAAGGGTCGCAGCACCCTGCAGATTGGATGAAACAGCAATGCTTATGATGACCGGAATCGGAGAGATTCCCAGCCTTTTGCATATTGCAAGGCCTATTGGAGCCACCATGAGGACGGTTGCGACATTGTCAACGAAAGCCGATATGACTCCTGCGAAAAGCGTAAGCATGGCAACGGCCCACATAGTGTTTGGAACGTGCTTTATTATCATCTCGGACATGCGAAGGGGCATCCTGCTCTCTATGAACAGAGTGACGGTTCCCATGGTGCCTGCAATCATGAGCAGAACGTTGAAGTCTATGGCTCCAAACGCCGATGCAAAGCCCATGTCCCACATGCCCGCAAGGCCAAGGACAAGATAGACTACGGCAGAACCGCATGCTATGTATGGTCTATGCTTCTGAAACACCATCATAAGAGCGTATGTGATTACGAAAAGGACCAAAGCCAACATTGTAGACGATGACATTGAAAAAACTCCTTGCATGTCATAAGCAATGGCATGAACAACGGCGTACACAATGACAAAGCAACCGTCACAGCGCAACCAGTATGTTCTACCAATATGTTTCACCAATATATTTCAAAAAGGTGCGCTGTGACAAATGCAAACCGTTGCAAAATGGAGCAATTACGTAAAGAAACGGTAAATTTCACAAAAACGAACAGAAAAGAAACCTCTTCATGGTTCGGGGAAATGAATCATATGGTTCCCGCCTGCTATGGCGGTATAGTCCAGGGTTCTGAGTCCAAGGAACTCTATCATGCCCTCAGGCGTGAGGTCGTAGTCCTTGTACAAGGCTGAGCCTTCCTCGAACAACGAGCCGTCCGCTTTATGTCCAACGGCGTTTGCAGACACTGGAAGAGTCTCCCCTATTGCATACGCAAGCTGCACGGTGCAATCCTCAAGACCATGCTTTTCAACGAGGTCCACAGCTATGCGGCGTGCCATGTAGGATGCGCTTCTATCGACCTTAGTGGGGTCCTTTCCGCTGAACGCACCACCGCCAACAGGGGCATAGCCACCATACTGGTCGCACACTATCTTACGTCCCGTAAGGCCGCAGTCTGCATCAGGCCCGCCCAAAGTCCATACGCCGGCGGGATTTATTAGAAGCTTTCCATCCAATGCACCGGGGACTTTCTCCAAAAGGCGCTTCACATAGGCCTTCACTTCATCCAAGCCCACGCCTTCCTTATGGCACACGGACACCAGAACGGTATCAACATCCTTCCTGTAGCCCGGAGTTCCCAGGTCAGTCGTGACCTGCGTCTTGGCATCGCCATTGAGGATTGAGGACGGGTTCTCAGAGACATCGGCCTCTATTGCGCCTATTATGCCAATTGCAAGTTCCTGGCCGTATGGCAGGTGATAGCGGCCTCCCCTGCATGCATAGCCAAACATCATGCCCTGGTCGCCGGCACCAAGCGTCCTGCACGAATTGACGGCATCCCCTATCTGTACGGACTGCGGCGTGATGAGGTCCACGAAGCCGTCAACGTGGTAGCCAAGACGAGAGGCGACATCCTCCACTATAGCCCGATGTTCCTGTTTTCCGTCCACGGTGGAGGTTATCTCCCCTCCAAGTACGATCGTGCTGCCCTTTGCAAGGCACTCGCACGCCACATGCGCATAGGGATCGTGCTTTAGGTAGTAGGTGAGGATTGCATCTGAAATCTGATCTGCAAACTTGTCTGGATGGTATTTGCTTACCATTTCTGTAGAAAACAGCATATCTGTCTTCCCTCCTTTAGCTATTTCTTAGACGGAGCAAGTAGAGCTTAAATCCCGTCAGAGATTGAGATGTAATCGAGGAAACGGCCTTTCAAGGCACAAACCCTCGACAGCAAGGACTCTAGATAATACTTTGGAATGTTTCAAGTACGTTTTGTACGCTTTTGGTGTTTTTTTGAAAAAAGACCAAAGGGTATTGCCTAACTTTTTCAAAAATGTTATAAGAAGCACTGTCTTGCAGCAGTAGCGTAGTGGTTACGCACCACCTTGCCAAGGTGGCCTACGCGAGTTCGATCCTCGTCTGCTGCTTAAAAGAGCTCCTGAAGCCTAGCTTTGGGAGCTCTTCTTTTGTTTTCCACTTGAACTGGAATTTGAAAGCTCACTACACCCACTAAGCCTACTACCTCACTACTCCTACTACTTCTACTACTCCAACTAATACGCTTTAATTGTAAGTTGTTTGTAGCAATGGTGAGTTTGGTGAGCGTGGTAAGCTTGGTGAGTATTGTTGGCATGGTGCGCACCATGGAAATACTACGAAACCTATTTCTCCGTTGAGATCACGGCCAAGAATACAAGGTCATCGTCGCCTTCGTTGCGAATGGTGTGGGATGCTCCCCAACCGGTTATGACGACATCACCAACACAGGCAGAGGACTCGCCGTCCTTGTCCGAAACGATGCCCTGCCCCTTGAGGATGTAATAGTATTCCACTTCGTTGTAGTGTTCATGGACCCCTATGGAGTCTCCTTTGTGCAAGGTCAAAAGGTTGAAGAGCCTTGCATGGATCATGAGGTCCTGTGGCACAACGACTGTGCAGTCAACCGCTCCGGCCCCACCCTGAAGATGCTCCTTCTTTACCGTGGTCATATCCTTTGCTTTGATTATCATGTAATACCTCCTTGGTTACGCGAACACATGCTGGCATGTGGGTATATTGGCGCATGTGGGCGTATATTGGCGCATGCAGACTCATGTAAACGATGCGAACGTTGCATTGCAGCAGCGCCTAAGGTCCTCAGGGGACAGGTGGAGCTGCACGCCACGAAGGCCGCCGCTTACGTATATGCTGTCCTCTATCGTGGCAAGCTCCTCTATGAACGTTGGATAGCTGTGTATCATGCCAAGGGGAGAACAGCCACCGCGGATGTAGCCAGTGTACTTCTGCAGCAGATCAAGCTTCAAAAGGTCAATGCTCTTGGAACCCGTGAGTTCCCTTGCCTTCTTGAGGCTTATGTCAAGCTGAGCCGGGAGGCAGAACACGAAAAGCTCATTGGCCTGGTTGACCATGACGATGGTCTTGAACACCTGCTCAAGGTTCAGCCCTGCAGCGTTGGCGATATGCACGGCATCAAGGTGCTCTTCGTCAACCTCGTAGGTGACGACATCGTACTTGACCCCGTTTCTGTCAAGAATGCGCATTGCATTCGTCTTTGCGACTTTGTCCTTCATGCCTTAATGATAGCACCCAGCAGGGCAAGGGACAAGGACATCGGTCTAGGATAGAAGGAAGCCTTCTTGGAAGTGCGTCTTTCGTGCAAGCCTCCAGCCAGCCACCCAGCCCAAGCCCGATTTCAATGGAAAGGCTAGAATTATTTCCTGAATTTCTATATATTGGTGTGGCGACAATTTTAACGGCGAATTACTTCTGTTTATTGAGAGGAATAAAATGGAAATCAAGAAACTTGAGAACTCCTCAGTGGAGCTTACACTCACGCTTGAGGCTAAGAGGATCGAAGACGAGTACGGAAAGGCACTCAAGGACTATGCAAAGAAGCTCACCATGAAAGGCTTCAGACCTGGAAAGGCCCCTGTATCGCTCATTGAGAACAAGTACGGCGATGCAATCCGCGAGGAGATAACCTTCAGACTCATGGAGGACAATCTCAAGGATTCATACAAGGACATGGACGCAAAGGACCGCCCTCTTCCATACAGCACACCAGAGCTCCAGAACGAGGAGAGCCTTCTTCCGTTCAAGCCAAACACAGACATCACCTACAGCGTGATCTACGATGTACTTCCAGAAGTCAAGCTCCCTGAGTACAAGGGACAGGAGTTCGAGTACGAAGACGTCAAGGTCACAGACGAGCAGGTCGATGCAGAGATCGAAAGGCTCCGCCAGCAGAACGCAATGGTCATAGCCAAGGACGGCAAGATCGCTGAAGGCGACATCGTGACGATGGACTACGTAGAGCTCGATGCAGAAGGCAACGAAGTTTCCAGCACCAAGCGCGACGACTTCACCTTCACAGTTGGAAGCTCATACAACTTCTACAAGCTCGACAACGATGTGATTGGACTTGCGAAGGGCGACGAGAAGGTCATAGAGAAGACATACGGCGACGACAGCGGAATGGGAACCGACTACCTTGGCAAGACCATCAAGGTCAGGGTCTCAATCAAAGAGGTCAAGGTCAGACAGCTTCCTGACGTAGACGATGAGTTCGCACAGGATGTCAAGGAAGAATACAAGACCGTCAAGGACCTCAAGGACGCAACGAGAAAGACCCTTGAGCAGAACGCAGGGGAAGAGAACAAGGGCAGAAAACTTGAGTCTGCACTCGAAGCACTCCTTGCAAAGACGACCATAGCCGTTCCAAAGAGCATGATCGAAGCACAGCTGGAGCAGGATTGGAGAAACCTCGTACAGAGGTTTGGAATGCCTGAAGAGGAAGTCGAGAAGTTCATGAGAGCCAACGGTGGCGGAAAGCAGGAGTTCCTTGATACAAGAAGGGCTGACACTGAACACAGCATCAAGGTCCAGCTCATACTTGAGCAGGTCAAGGAAGAGCAGAACTTCACGGTGTCCGACGAAGAGCTTGAAAACGAGATCAAGAAGTATGCACAGGACATGACGAAGGACAACCCGAACTACGACGCATTCAAGATGTACGCAGAGGACGACATCAAGTTCGCCAAGGCAAGGGACTACATCCTTGAAAACAACACCTTCAAGGCAGTCGAGAAGAAGGCCGATGCCGCAGAGGCAAAGACCGAGGAAGCTGCTCCAAAGGCAAAGAAGACGACCAAGAAGAAGGCCGACAAAGCTGAAAACTAATTGGTTGCATTTGGCTGCGCGACGCTGCGCAGCTTGAAGTTCAAGCCGGGTTATGTCTGCATTTGGTATGACGTAATTCCGGCTTGAAGTCGAATTTGGCCCAACGAAGGGCGCAGAGAGGCTGCATTGGCAGCAAGAGGAAAAGAATCAATGAGAGATCCCGTATCGTATCTGGTTCCAACGGTGGTTGAGAGCAACGGCCTAAACGAAAGGGCATACGACATATATAGTAGGCTTCTCAAGGAAAGAATCATATTCCTGGATGGCGAAATAGACGACGCAAAGGCAGACCTCGTCGTGGCTCAGCTGTTGTTCCTTGAGTCGGAGGATCCAAAGAAGGACATAAACCTCTACATAAACTCACCTGGTGGAAGCGTCACGGCAGGACTTGCCATATACGATACCATGCAGTACCTCAGAGCCGATGTCTCCACGATATGCATGGGGCAGGCGGCCTCCATGGCAGCCCTCATCCTTGCAGGTGGAGCTGCAGGCAAGAGGCTCATCCTCCCCTCCTCCAGAGTCATGATCCATCAGCCTTGGGGCGGAGTGCAGGGACAGTCGTCTGACATTGCAATCCACGCAAAGGAGATTCTCAGACTCAAGAAGCTGTCCATAGACTTCCTTGTCAAGCATACAGACCAAAGCGAGGAAAGGGTCGCAGCGGACATTGAAAGGGACTTCTTCATGACAGCCTCCGAGGCGGTCGAATACGGAATAGTGGATACAGTCCTTGGACGTGAGGAGAAAAACTGAAGATGGCATTTGGAAAGAACACCAAGTACTGCTCGTTCTGCGGAAGCTCAAGCAACAGAATGATCCAAGGCCCAAACGGCATCAACATATGCGAAAACTGCGTCGAAAGATGCAACGAGATCCTGTTTGGAGGTGGAGAGAACGAAGAAGGGCATTCCCATGACAGCGGACTGCCAGAGACTTTGCCAACCCCTCAGGAACTGAAGGAATACCTTGACAACTACGTGATTGGACAGGACAAGGCCAAGAAGGTCCTGAGCGTTGCGGTGTACAACCACTACAAGAGGATAAAGTACGAAAAGCAGCTTGCAGACGAAAGCAACGTTGAGTTGGACAAGTCCAACATCCTCATAATGGGACCTACAGGAACGGGAAAGACACTTCTTGCAAGGACTCTTGCCAAGAAGCTGAGCGTTCCGTTCGCAATAGCGGACGCTACGACCATAACGGAGGCCGGATACGTTGGAGAGGACGTTGAAAATATCCTCCTGAAGCTCATTCAGGCTGCCGACGACGATGTGTCCAAGGCGGAGCACGGCATCATATTCCTGGACGAAGTGGACAAGATCGCAAAGAAAGGCGAGAACGTCTCCATAACGCGCGACGTCTCTGGAGAAGGTGTACAGCAGGCCCTTTTGAAGATAATCGAAGGCACCGTTGCAAGTGTACCGCCACAGGGAGGGCGAAAGCATCCAAACCAGGAGATGATAAAGATAGATACAAAGAACATCCTTTTCATCTGCGGAGGTGCGTTCGTTGGTCTGGACAAGATCATAGAAAAGCGAATGGACTCCTCCTCCATGGGATTTGGAAAGTCCATAGTGGATACCAGGGAGAAGGACCTTGAAGTGCTCTATGAGAACGTCCTTCCGGACGATCTAATAAAGTTTGGCCTCATCCCAGAGTTCATTGGAAGGCTTCCAATCCATGTAGCTCTCAACAACCTTAGGGTTGAGGATCTTGAAAGGATAATCACGGAGCCAAAGAACTCCATCCTTAGACAGTATGTCGCATCAATGAAGCTTGACGGAGTGGATCTTGAGTTCACAAAGGACGCAATCCACCAGATAGCCCAGACCGCATACGACCAAAAGACCGGTGCGCGTGGACTTAGGAGCATCGTGGAGGACATAATGATGAACCTCATGTACGATGTACCGTCTCACAAGGACATTGCCAGAATAGAGGTGGACGGTGCGTGCATAAGGAAGGAAGGCCCTGCCCGATTCTTCGATGCATCAGGAAACGCCGTTTCCATGGCGGCTTTGGAGGACAAGTCAAACGTCTGAAACCCTCTTTGATATAATAGACTCGCATTTCCATACTCAGGTCATGCACGACAAGGGCGTTGATACCAACGCCCTTCTTTCTGCTTTGTTTGAAAATGGGTTCAAGGGTGGCATAGACGCAGGATGCACCCATGACGACATAGAAGGCCGAATTGGCCTTTTGAAGGACTTCCCTTTGGTTCATGTAGCGGCAGCCATGGGGCCATGGGAGGCGGGAGCCAACGAAGAGACTCCAATAGACGTTGAGGAGGACTTCAAGACCATTGAAACGATCCAAGCACAGCTTGATGTCCTGAAAAGCAATGTAGCTGCCCATAGAATAGGAATCATTGGAGAAATAGGCCTTGATTACTATTGGAAGTATGGAACAAGGGAGAAGCAGATTTTTCTTTTCGAAGAGCAGATGAAGCTTGCATCCTCCATTGGAGCTCCCGTTCTCATCCATGACAGGGATGCGGATGCAGATACAACTGATGTGATAGGAAGATTCCCTTTGGAGCATGGAGGTATAATCCACTGCTTTGACGGATGCATTGATCTGATGCGCGCAGCGCTGGACAACGGATACTATATAAGCTTTGCAGGAAACCTCACGTTCAAATCGAACGCAGCCTTGAGGGAGGCTTTGAAGGATGTTCCGTTGGATAGGCTTTTGTTCGAGACGGACTCCCCCTATCTCACCCCCGTCCCACACAGAGGCAAGCCAAACAATCCAGGTTTTGTGCTGCATACATACGAGTGTGCCTCGCAGGTGCTGAACATACCATTGGAAAGGCTCAAGGAGCTGGTTCTAGAGAATTTTAGAAGATTCCTCTGCGTTTAGCGGCTACGGACAACGCCTATCTTTGGGCATCTGTGGTTCTCAGGGCACATGGAGCATTTTGGACTTACGCTTGTGCATATCTCCTGTCCGTATGAAACCAAAAGCTCGTTCAAAGGTATCCAGAACCTCTTTGGCATTATCTTCATGAGGGCTTTTTCGCTTTCTTCAGGAGTCTTGGTGCTTATCCATCCAAGGCGGTTGGATATCTGATGCACATGACAGTCAACACAAATCGCATCTATGCCAAAGCCAAGGTTGAGAGTGAGGTTCGCCGTCTTTATTCCAACTCCAGGCAGGGCCATTAGGCCTTCGACGTTGTCAGGAACATTTCCTTCATATTTGTCTATGAGAATATGTGAAATCTGCCTTATTTGCGACGCCTTTCGCTTGTAGAAGCCTGCCGGGTATATGAGCTTTGCTATGGAGTCTTCGTCCAATTCCAACATCCTCTGTGGTGTAGGAGCCTTTGAAAGCAGTCTTTGGGAGGCATTGAGGGTCACATCGTCCTTCGTCCGCAGTGATATCACGGTTGAAACGAGCACCGAGAACGGGTTCTGCTTCTCCACAGCCACAAGGGAGACTGCGGGAAGCTTCTTGCCAAGTGCTGCAAGGGATGCAGAGAACTCTTCAAAGATGCCGTCGAAGTATTCTTCACTTTCCATCGTACTTGAACTCCAATTCGAATGTTCCGTCTATGGTTTCAGCTGTTTTGGAGAGAACGGTTTCCTTTTCAAGCGGAATGGTCTTTGCAAGACCGCTCAGGTCAGGAAGGACCGTTCCATAGAGCTGCCTGGAGGGGACGATCGTAGAGTATCGGTAGTCTACGATCCAAGATATGGTTTCGTCCATGGTGAACACATTGTAGAATCCTTCCAGATGCGGGCACATTCCAAGGACTATGCCCAGCCTGTTCATCTCCTGGATTGTGTTGGACACGAAAAGACGGCTTGAGTCTTCGTTGATGTATGCACTCACCATTTTGTCTTGGAACTGAGACATGATGGCCTCATTGTATACACTGCCCTTCGAATCCGATACTATTGCAATGTTCTGAGACATTGAAGATACTTTCTTGGCTACTGCTGAGGCAGCTCTCTCCCAACCGCTTCCAGGATTTGGAACGAAGGTTGCATCGAACAAAGGACTCTCCGTGCCGTATATCCCATAGACGGCTGCCTTTTCAAGGATGGAAGATGCTTTTACGTTGTATTCTACAATCTTGGAGGAGGCCAAAGGTCCAAAAAGGACCACTCCGTCCCCTACTTCGTCGTTTAGGTCGTATATGAACGATTCAAGGCTCTGGGAATCGCCAAGCTCAGAGGCATCGGGCTGTAGGATGATGAGGCGGTGCCATTTTCGTGCAAGGGCGAACCTCATGCGGGAGAACTCCTTTTTGGGCATGACAAGGGACCATGCTGCGTCCGACACGACTACAAAACGCTGTGCAGTGAGAAGGAATGCTCCTACTACGGCGGCCATTATGGCTATGATGACGACCATTGCAACGAGTATGCGTTTTGCTGTCTTGGATAGTCCTTTCATGTTTTGAACTTTAGAACCTTGGGCGGTTTTTGGCAATGCCATTATGCGTTTGAGGCATATTGCCCCGTTGGCGGTGCGGTTTTATTGACGCTTTGGCCCTCGAATGGGTAATATTGGGGCATAGGAGATTACCTAGATGACATCTTATAAAGAGTTGGGACTGGTGAACACCCGTGATATGTTCGCCAAGGCAGTCAAGGGCGGGTATGCCATTCCTGCATACAACTTCAACAACATGGAGCAGCTTCAGGCTATCATCATGGCTTGTGTAGAGACCAAGTCACCTGTCATCCTTCAGGTTTCAAAGGGTGCTAGGGACTACGCGAACATCAACCTTCTCAGGAACATGGCCAGAGGAGCAACGGAGTATGCACACGAACTTGGATACGACATCCCAATCGTGCTCCATCTCGACCACGGCGACAGTTTTGAGACATGCAAGGACTGCATCGACAACGGTTTCTCGTCAGTCATGATCGACGGTTCAAGCCTTCCATACGAAGAGAACATTGCTGTGACCAAGAAGGTCGTAGAATATGCACATCAGTTCGATGTCACAGTAGAGGGCGAACTTGGTGTCCTTGCTGGAATCGAGGATGAGGTTTCCTCTGCGGTCTCCCACTACACACAGCCTTCAGAGGTCATTGACTTCGTTTCCAAGACCGGCGTCGATTCGCTTGCAATCTCCATTGGTACAAGCCATGGTGCAAACAAGTTCACTCCGGAGCAGTGCACACGCAATGCCGATGGAATCCTCATTCCACCTCCACTCCGCTTCGACATCCTTGCAGAGATCGAGAAGAAGCTCCCAGGCTTCCCAATCGTCCTCCATGGCTCTTCATCGGTTCCACAGGAATATGTGAAGATGATCAACGAGCACGGCGGAAAGCTCAAGGACAGCGTTGGAATCCCAGAGGAACAGCTCAGACAGGCTGCAAAGAGCGCAGTGTGCAAGATCAACATAGACAGCGATGGCCGTCTTGCAATGACAGGTACGATCAGAAGGATCTTCGACGAGCATCCTGAAGTGTTTGACCCAAGAAAGTACCTTGGCCCTGCACGTGAAGCCCTCAAGGAGATGTACGAGCACAAGAACCGCGATGTCCTTGGCTCTGCAGGCAAGGCTTGATCACCACGTTGGCTGATCTACAATTGATGGTTTTTGGACCGCTCGATTCGTCGGGCGGTCTTTTTGTTTGGGAGGAGCAACCAAACGTGCGTCTTTCGTACATAATTTGTGACCATAATTTGCTGTTTGGAGTGCATTTGCTCTTTGACAGCGGCATGCGTTCATGGTATATTCTTCTTCGTTGGGATAGGAAGGACTGTATGTCTATGCCCGTGTAAACTTTATTTTGGTTTTGAGACAGAGAGGTAAGCTTGGCTACAAAGGAACTTAGGATCAACAGGCAGATACGTGCAAAGGAAGTATTCCTGATTGATGACGAGAATCAGAAAAAAGGTGTTATGAACTTCTTCGATGCTTTGGCTTTAGCCGAAGATGCAGGATTGGATTTGGTTGAGATTTCACCAAATGCGAATCCACCGGTGTGCAAGATAATCGACTATGGCAAGTTCAGATACGAGCAGCAGAAGAAGCTCAAGGAAGCCAAGAAGAACCAGACCATCATCAAGATGAGGGAGATAAGGATGCAGCCCAAGATCGACAAGCACGACCTTGAGGTCAAATCCAAGGCCATTGGAGAGTTCCTTGCAGAGGGAGACAAATGCAAGGTCACGATCCGTTTCAGAGGCAGGGAGCTCGCCCATACGGAACTTGGAAAGGAAGTTCTGGACAAGATACTTGAAATGCTTTCTGAAAAAGATGAGTATCGCCTTGTAGAATGTATTGACAAAG
>OCLD01000119.1_pt1 | contig 20045 bp, 20 predicted proteins | sample 1495911 | NCBI WGS metagenome assembly OCLD01 (sample SAMN03418271, study PRJEB22391) | human gut metagenome | biome: human-gut; feature: organic feature; material: feces | host: Homo sapiens | place: Tanzania | collected 2013-01
TTTCCCTACACGACGCTCTTCCGATCTTCACAGGACAATCCGCGTTTGTGACAACGATTTTCTTAACATTATATTTTCCAGATATAATCAGGAATGTAGCAGCCATAATATCTCGCTTCACTTTGATATCCGTAATCATACCGTATCCTTTCTCCTGCAAAGTGAACTCACGTCCCTGTTCTGCAATTTACTGGATAATGCCATGCGCGCCGCTGCTGATTGCAGTAACTCCTATATCGAACTCAAAGTGAATCGGAAGCCCAATACTCCATATGTCATTTTAACCATGGTAAATTCCTGTATGGAAAATCCCTACACTCCCGACGGAATTCTGGTTTCTTTAAAGCAGGATAAGTCCCGGCACGGCTATGGCATGAAAAGTATTCAGAGAATCGTTACCAGATATCATGGGGATTTAAAATCTTATTATCAAAATGAGGATCATACGTTCCATACAATCCTCACTTTACAGACTCCTATTTAAATATGATATCTCTTTCCCTATCCTGCCTGATTTTATGAATTAGTAGAAAATCTGTGCAATCGGGGATGTTTCATCAATGATCAGTGTCTTATTGTTACCGGTCATGGTTTTCTTCGCTGCATCTAAGGAGCGCAGGAAAATGTAGAAATCCGCCTTATCCGGATCGTTATAGGCATCACTTAAGATCCGCATATATTCCGCTTCGCCCTTTGCAATAATCTCGGCGGCCTGAGCATCTGCCTCGGACTGCATGACAATGATCTCGGCTGTCGTATTGTTGGAAATCTGCTTGGCCTCCTCCTGACCTTCTGCCTGATAGGTTGCGGCAATGTTGTTTCGTTCGGAAATCATACGCTCATAAACCGCATTCTTATTTTCATCCGGAAGATCCAGAGACTTTGTTTCCACGGCAAGAAGGGTGATGCCGTACTGCTCGAGAGTGTCACCGATATTATCTACAATTGCTGCAGCCAGTTCCCCGTCACGGCCGCTGATCACTTCCTCCTGGCTCTTGCTGCTGATTACGTTTTTCAGACTGTTATAAACAATCGTATCAATACGGAATTCCGCATTGCTCTTCTGTGCACTTAAGGTCTGCGTATACTTATACGGATCGTCAATCTTCCATAATACAAAGCAGTCCGCAATCATGGACTTTTTATCCTTTGTCATGACATCGCTGACCGCAAGGTCATAAAGCAGCACTTCGTTTTCAATCTTTTCCGCAGTCTGGATTACCGGAATCTTCATGCTTAAGCCCGGTGTCTGACGGATATCCACAATCTTTCCAAACTGCTTGATTACGGTATATTCATTTGGATAGGTCACTACCAGAAATGAGTTGGCTGCCACAAAAATTCCCACAAGAATCACAGCCAGAATGATCCATTTTGATTTTCCCTTTTTCATGCTTATTCCTCCGTTCCCTCTGCACTTCCTGCAGAATTTCCTGACTGATTACCCTGTGCTTTGTTAAGATCCGCAAAGGATTCTAATGGCAGCATCGTCTGTGTGCTTCCGTCACTGCGCTCGATAATCACCTTCATATCCGGAAGAATCTCTTCCATCGTTTCATAGAACATTCTCTGTTTCGTAATGAGCGGATATTTCTGATATTCCGCATAGAGCTCATTAAGTCTTGCAACCTGGCCCTTGGCTTCGTTCACACGCTCTTCAGCCTCTGCATTAGCGGTTTTTACGGTTTCATCTGCCTGTGCACGGGCTGCCGGAATGTCTTCGTTCCTCTTCTGGTTTGCTTTATTAATGGAGGTTTCCTTGCCCTGCTTGGCATTCTCCACATTTTTAAACGCATCAATGACCTCGGTTGTCGGCGGCTCGGCATCCTGAATCGTGATGTTTACCAGCTGCACACCGATGTCCTCGGTTTCAAGACGGTTGATGATCTTCTGCTTGATGGATGCCTGGATCTCATTCTTTCCCGTTGTAATTACACTGTCCACATCATAAAGCCCGATCGTATCACGGATATAGCTCTGTGTGAGGTTTTTTAAAATTGAAACCGGAGCCTCCGATGCATACAGATACTTGGTCGGATCGGTCACGCGGTATTCCACATAAAAGTCCACATTTACAAAGTTATAATCTCTGGTAATCATGAACGATTCCCGGTCGATGTATTCACCGGTACTCGAATCATATCCGATCGTAAATCCATTGATGGTCTTCGGTACGCGGCTCAGCTCCTGTATCACCGGAATCTTCACATGAATACCGGATTCCTCTACTACCTTCGGAACTCCGAAAGTGGTAATCACCGCATATTCATTTTCCTTCAGGGAATAAAAGCTGCCTCCTAACAGAATCAGCGCGAAGATCACGATCACGGCAATACTGATTCCCCCGGCAATCTTCTTTCCTATGTTTTCTTCCCGGAAACGCTCCGGTCCGTTACCTGGCTGTTGTTGTTTTTTGCCAAACATGATGTTCTCCTTTTTATTGTTATTTCGTAACTGTTCAGTGCCTTCACAGTTACATTATTTCATGATGATTTCCAGCACCGTATCCACTTCATCGGGAAGATATGGCGAATCACTGACCTCCACAAATGCCACATCCGGATAGTTATTCACCATCCAGTTATCCTGCAGCTTCCTCTCACTTCCATCAGAAAGCAGCCGGATTGCCTGAACCTTCTCCGGTTCGATTCCGTACAAAGGGACGCTGCCAATGGCATTCTCCATAATATGATAATAAAACCGGTTCCCCTTTCCGGTGATCCGTCCGTTTTCGGGCTTGGGAAGCCCACTCTCCCCACAGCCGTAAATGGAAGCGGAATTTTTATTCATCCATTTCCCGATCTTTGCAAGAATCTGAAGGGACTCCTCCGGAATATTTCCCCGCGCATCCGGTCCTACATTCAATAGCATATTACCGCCCTTGCTGACACATTCCACCAGCTTACGGATCAGCATATCGGCAGGCTTAAAATTCTGATCCTTCGAACAGTACCCCCAGTGATCGTTCATCGTAATGCAGGATTCCCATACCAGTGGTCTTCCCTGTTCGTCCCTTAATCCATTCGGCGGAATGATCTGCTCAGGACTTACGAAATCCCCGCTGTAATCGCTTGGATGGTCTGTTGCCAGCGATCCAAAGCCTTCCCCGCTCACTTCAAGACGGTTATCAATGATCACATCCGGCTGATACGTCCGGATCATCTTCACCAGCTCTTCCGCATGCCACTTTTCCCCGGTCATATCCCCATAGGAAAAGTCAAACCACATCACGTCCAGCTTCCCATATTCCGTACAAAGCTCCTTCACCTGTCCATGCAGATAAGCAAGATACCGCTCAAAATCCCTGCCTTCGTTTGTTTCCGCTTCACAGTTACGCATCGGATGATGCCAGTCTCCATAGTGCGGATAATCCGGATGATGCCAGTCAAGCAGGGAATAATACAGACCAACCTTCAGGCCCTCTGCCCGAAACGCTTCCAGATATTCCCGTACCAGATCCCGGCCTGCTTTCGTGTTCGTGGATTTAAAATCCGTCAGTTTACTATCAAACAGGCAGAAGCCGTCATGGTGCTTCGCAGTCAGCACCGCATATTTCATTCCCGCTTCCTTCGCCGCTTTCGCCCATTTTGACGGATCATAATCCACCGGATTAAATTCTTCAAAAAACGGCAGGTAATCATCTTCCGGCATTTCCTCAGTGCTTCGTACCCACTCACCTCTTGCCGGAATGGCATACAGTCCCCAGTGGATGAACATGCCGAAACGGTCATGCTGATACCATTCTACCCGCTTTTCATATGTCTTTCTGTCAAACATAAATAATCTCCTTTGTATACTCTGAATAGTCTCAGTGTATCATAAAATCCGGCCTCCCGTACAGAAAAAAATCCAACCCTTCCGTTCCCCTCCATTCCTGTACTTTTTTATCTGCCGGCTTCATATACTTTTGTAACACCACCTGAAAACCTTCTGCTTATGTATCATAAACCCTGTTCCCTATATTGGAAATTATTATTTCTTACCCTGTGCAGTACTGCTGTTATCTTAACTGTCCACGAAATCCTTTCCCACTCTGACGCATCCGCAGATCCCTATAACGGTGATTCCGCCATCGAGGTTGCTGCCGGAGTTAATGGCAATTATATCAAATGGGTGGATTTCACGGTAAGCTATGATGCACTCTGCACCGCATATGAACTGGATGTGGCAAGCCATGAAAGCATTCATCCCTTAAACTGGATTGAGCTGCTCGCCTATACAGCTGCCAGGACGGGCGGCAGATTTGACAAGAAAAGCCTCTCCATTCTAAATAAGCTTGGAAAAGAATTATCCGATGGCTCCGTGACCCTTAAAGAGCTTACCCGTGAAATGGACTATTATGATTACTATTTAGAAGCTTATGAAGCCGTGCTTGGCGGCATGGTCGGCGAATACGAAATGGAGACAGAAGCCGAAGACGGCACACGCAGCTTTCAAACACGCTATGGCCTCAAAGCCTTTTCCCCGATTGCACGGGGTTTTGACTACAGCGATTATGATGATTTTGGATCTTCCCGGAGCTATGGCTATAAGCGTCCCCACTTGGGACACGACATGATGGGCCAGATCGGTACACCCATCATCGCGGTGGAGTCCGGTTACGTGGAAGCCCTTGGCTGGAATCAGTACGGCGGCTGGCGCATCGGAATCCGCAGCTTTGATAAAAAGCGTTACTACTACTATGCACACCTTCGCCAGAATTTCCCTTATGCACTGGATTTAAAGGAAGGAAGCGTGGTAACCGCCGGGGACGTCATCGGTTACATGGGGCATACCGGCTATAGTGCCAAAGAAAATGTGAACAACATTGAAACCGTGCATCTGCATTTCGGTCTGCAGCTCATTTTTGATGAATCGCAGAAAGAGGGCAACAACGAGATCTGGATTGACTGCTATGACCTCACCCGGTTTTTATACAAAAACAGATCCCTCACGGAAAAGAATGCGGAAACCAAGGAATGGTTCCGTACCTTTCACATGAAGGATCCTTCGGTATCTTCTTATCTGCAGTTAAATCCGGATGCTCCGGTCTTGAATCAACAACACTGATACCTACCCTGCTTTTACAAAGATTCATGCGATTCCCTGTTCTTCTCCCCCATAGGAGAACACCCGAAATACCCCACATAAGCCCTGTAAAAAGCAGAATAGTTTCCAAATCCACACTTCTCTGCTGCTTTTTGCGCCGGCAAACCATTCCGGATTTTTTCCTTGGCTACGGTCAAACGCTTCCTGACAATATATTCCCACGGCGGTGCTCCCGTAGCCTCCTTAAATATACGACCAAACTGGGAACAGCTAAGATAAAAATGTTCTGCCAGTGCAGATACTGATAGCGGTTCAAACAGATGATGGTTCACATAGGACACTATTTTTCCTGCCTGACTTTGTGGGTACTCGTCTGTTCTTCCTTTTTCGGCAAAAGCGCGGTTCAATTCGCTAAGCAGAAATAACAAATGTATTGTCAGAGTCAGTTGTCTTTTATCGTCCTCTGTTTCTGCCAGCATTTCCTCAAACATCCTCTCCACCAGCTTCATATCAAGTTCTTCCGGCCCATAATAATTGTTCTTCCCAAGGGCACGTTCTGTAAAGGCCCTCAGCAAATATCCCCTCGGATCAAATGTCAAAACAAAAGCCATTGGAAAATTTATGGCATATCGCTCGTATTGAACGCGTTCCACAATCCTGGCCTTATGCGCCTCTGCCGGCCGCATAATCACGAGACTTTTTTCTTCCAGAAAATATTCCGTACTTTCTACCAGATAATTTACCCTGCCCGATATGAAAAAATAAATTTCGCATCGGTCATGAATATGCATCTCAAAATATTTCTCATCCGGTTCTTTATCCACTGCATGTCTGATATAAATTTCTCCCCAATCGTATTCATCAAGCATAGGGCTGCCTCCCTTCTCGCGGAACCAACACTCATCATCCAATCCTGTTTTATATCTTATCTTGTTATGCGTGAATTTGCAATATATTCTGCTTATAATGTCAATTCCAATGCAAATACCGTCTTGCTATAATTCAACTATAAACTTATTTATCAGATGTAACCACTGTTGATGGTTCACAGAATGGAGGTTCCAATGAAATACACTTTAGCTGCATTTGCAGATGAAGCCTCAAGTGATCTTTCCGGACAGATACAGGCCATGCTCGACAATCATATCTCCTTTTTGGAAATTCGTGGTGTAGATGGCGAAAATATTGCAGATCTGTCTGTTGAAAAAGCAAAAGAGGTTCGACAAAAACTTTCTGAATCAGGACTCTCTGTATGGTCCCTTGGTTCTCCTTATGGAAAAATCGACATTACGGAGGATTTTAATGTACATCTTGACCGTTTCTGTCACGGATTGGAGCTTGCCGGAATTTTAGGTGCAACCCACATCCGCCTGTTCAGCTTCTATTGTCCTTCAGGCAAACAGGAACTCTATTCCGAGGAGGTTATGAAACGGTTGGAATGTTTTATTTCTGCTGCCAAAGGAACAGGTCTGATTCTTTGCCACGAAAACGAAAAGGGAATTTATGGAGATAATGCTCTTCGTTGTGAAGAAATTCATCGTAATTTTCCGGAGTTAAAAGCAGTTTTTGATCCGGCAAATTTCGTCCAGTGTGGCGAGGACACCATTGCTGCATGGAAATTGCTTTCCCCCTACGTGGAATACATGCACATTAAGGATGCACTTTCTGATGGTACCGTTGTTCCCGCCGGAAAGGGAAACGGCAATCTGCCTTATCTGCTTTCCCAATATTCCGGCAGTGTACTGACCATAGAACCTCATCTTTCCGTATTTGATGGATTTTCCTCCCTTGAAAGCGGAAATAACTCAAAGAATGATAGCTTCTGCTATCCCAATTCAAGAGCAGCTTTTGATGCAGCAGCTTACGCATTACGCACACTACTATAAAACAAATATGATCAATTATTTTAAACGATTTAGAAATGGAGAAGCTTATGGAAAAAATCAGACTCGGAATCCTTGGAATGGGAAATATGGGAAGCGGACACTTTCAAAATATTCTGGATGGAAAATGTCCTTCCGTTACGGTAAGTGCCGTTTGTGACATCAATCCGGAAAAATTGAAAATACCTGCAGAAAAGGGCTGTCCTCACTGCTTTACAAATGCGGACGAAATGTTGGACAGCGCCCTTGTGGATGCTGTTCTTATCGCTCTTCCCCACTATGACCATCCTGTTTATGCACAAAAATGTTTTGAGCGGAAAATTCATGTACTCACTGAAAAGCCTGCCGGAGTTTTTGCACGTCAGGTAAGAAAAATGAATGAAGCCGCCGACCGCTCCGGTGTGAAATTCGGCATTATGTTCAACCAACGCACTAATCCGATCTACATTAAAGCCCGTGAAATCGTAAAAAGTGGACTTTTGGGCGAACCCAAACGACTGGTATGGATCATTACGAACTGGTACCGCACACAGGCCTATTATGATTCCGGTACATGGCGTGCTTCCTGGAACGGAGAAGGTGGCGGAGTCCTTTTGAATCAGGCGCCTCACAATCTGGATCTGTGGCAATGGATCTTCGGAATGCCCAAAAGAGTACGGGCTTTCTGCAGTGTAGGTAAATATCACAATATTAACGTAGAAGATGACGTCACCATCTACGGTGAATATGACAATGGAGCAACTGCTGTATTTATCACCACGACCGGTGAAGCTCCCGGTACAAACCGGCTTGAAATTTCCGGTGACTGCGGAAAAATTGTAATTGAAGATGGCCGGTTAAAATGGTGGCGGCTGTCCGTTCCTGAGAGAGCGTTTTGTTATTCCTCCACTGAAGGTTTCGTCTCACCGTCCACAGAATATGAAGAATTCTCTGCTCCGGAACCTGAAGGGCATCCGCTTGTACTGGAATCCTTTGCACAATCCATTTTATATGATACCCCTATGATTGCCGATGGCCGGGAAGGCCTCTGCTCCCTTTCCATCTCCAATGCCGCCTATCTTTCCACCTGGACAGACGATTGGGCATACCTGCCTACCGACGAGGCACTGTTTGAAAAATATCTCAACGATTTAAGGAGGAATGAAGTTCCTGTAAAAAAACAGTAACCGCTCACAAAGAACCATTAAGTCAGCTTCGTGAGCGGTGGAAAGTTCATTGGTAAAGCATTCCTTCTATATAGAGGTGTGTCGCATGGGCTTCCTCCATCAGGTGGAGAAGCTCTTCACGGCTCACCTCTGAAAGATCCACATTTGCATACATCACAGACACCGGTGCCGCTTCGAAGTTCAGGTAAGTGTTCCTCACCCAGCTTACATCGGAACTGTCACGCACATACAACACCCGGGTTATTTCTGAATCCGTTCCTGCACCGACCTTTTCTGCGAATTCATATGCGGCATCGTCCAGAATCTCTTCGCGCTTTGTAAGCTCCTCCTGTACACCCGTCCGGTATCCCCAGATCGCACGGTACGCACTTGCATAATCGGATGACAACAGCACCACCAACGCACACAGGTAAAAGCCGCGATTATCCGGAAAGCTCTGCATAACATAATAAGCAAGCAGATACAACCCTCCGATCGTAAATGGCGCTCCATACCGCGAAATGGAGCTTACCATGCCATACGGCTCGAGATATTGTGTTTCCACTGCAAAAACGGTCAGGTGGCTGATCAGTACCAGCGTATAGAATAAAATTGCTGTTATTACCGTATAAATAAGCAAAAACCGTCCCATTCTCCGGTTCAGCTTCTTACTCACGATCAGCAGAAAATAAACCGCCAGCAAAAATAACAACAATACAAGCGGGCTGAAATCAAACAGCCACGTGGGACTGCGGTGCAGCGGCCATTTCACGAACGCTTCGCCAAAGGCCCGAAGCATCTGTTCCTTGACCTCCGGGATATTCATGCCTCCGGTTGCCATCTGTACGGCTGCTCCGGTGAGCTTTGCCACCCGGCGGTGCAGATAACAGAACGCAAACCAGCCTCCTCCACTTAAGAGAGGCAGAACCATCACTGAGAGCGTTCCCCATACGGCAGTTCTTTTCTGCCACAGGTTTTCTCCCATTTTCCGGCTTAAAATCTGAACCCCAATGGAAAACAACACGGCAAATCCATACCAGACAAAGCCGGTATTTTTGCAGAGCACAAGTACCATCAGATACAATGCCTGCCGTCCGTAATAAAGCCACGGTGAAGTTCCCTTCCTGTCAATGACTGCCACCAGAAATGCACCATACACTACTGCCATGGAAAAATCCGCACAACTTCCATCGCACCAGAATACCTCCGTCATCGTTGGGAAAATCCAGAGCAATATTGCTCCCAGCGTCATGCTAAGCGGCGTTTTCTTCCGGATGTAGTGTAACAACGGAAGCAGGAAGGACAGGTTAAACACATAATATCCTGCAAATAAAAGTCCCTCCCGGAACTGTCCCGGCGAGAAATGCAGGAACCACCACTTCATCATCTGAGTCCCCGGAGGATAATCTCCAAACTCCGGTGCTGCATTGGCATACTTATCTGCAAATCCATTCCGGTAAAAGATTGACTTCACATCCGTTGCCCAGAAGTTATAATCATCCCACCAACTTACCACCTTGCCGGATACTCCGACTGCCACTACTACCAACAGGACAAGCCCTGCTATGGCCGACGGATCCTTCAGGATTTCAATACATCGTTTTAACAGCGCCTTCCGCTGTTCTCCTTTTCTCGTAAAGAAATAAAGCGCAATCCCACAAAGCAGAAGTAGTGCAATTCCATCGCTCCAGCCCAAGTGTCTGCCAAAACTGAGTACATACAATAAAAGCACCAGACTGCTTATTCCTACCGGCAGCATTTCCACAAAGCTTTTGTGGAACACACAGGCCAGCACCAATATGAAAATAAATAAAGTTATAATATGAATAACAAACATAGTCCCAGTATAACAAAAAGATGTGTGGAGTGCCACACATCTTTTTGCTTTTATATTCGTAACCGTTTAATGCCTTCACAGTTATGATACATCATGCATTTAAAATTAACTCTTTACAGTTCGGGTTCAATCAGACCGTAGGTATTGCCTTTTCTCTTGTAAACCACGTTCACCTGATCGGTTTCTGCATTACAGAATACGAAGAAGCTGTGCCCTAACAGTTCCATCTGGATGCAGGCATCTTCCGGATACATCGGCTTAATGTCAAACTTCTTGGAACGGATGATCTTAATTTCTTCTTCATCCTCAAATTCCTTCTCGATGAATTCCTTCTTGAATACACTGGCTGCCTGCTTTTGATCCGCTAATTTATTCTTATATTTCTTTAACTGTCTTTCAATGATTTCCTCTACCAGATCGATGGAAACATACATATCGTTGCTTACCTGCTCCGAACGGATGATACTGCCCTTTACCGGTATGGTAACTTCTATCTTCTGTCTGTCCTTCTCAACACTTAAGGTTACATGAACCTCTGTATCCGGATTAAAATACTTTTCGAGCTTACCGATCTTATCCTCGACTGCCGCCTTTAACCCCGGTGTAACCTCGATGTTTTTGCCAATAATTATAAATTTCATACTCATCACCCTTTCATAACCTGTCCGACAGGATTATTGTATAAACATTATAACACACTTACTTTCATTTTTGCAACAATTCAATTCTATTGTTTTTGGATTCAAATAGTTTTCGGACAATTCATTTTTTCAAAAACGAATGTATTTTTCTTTCTTTCCTCCCGATCTTTGTCGTATTTCACAAAACATCCGTTCCTGCTCTCCCTGACTTCTCTGTTCTGCACCCGTTTTTTCGTTGGTGGATATCGTGGATAACTTCGTGTATAAATTAGTTTTTGGCTATTTTATAGGATTATTTCTGTGGATAAAATTTTCTGCCATAAATGAAAAAACATTTTTCCGCAAAAACAGTCCCATTTTCTTTTAGTCAACATGTATAAGCTCCTGTTTGTCAACGGAAAAAGATGAAAAAAAAGAATTCAGACTTTTCTACAAAAACAAGTGACAAAAGAATGATAAAAATACAGCCTGTCTGAAGTTTCCCTCAAACAGGCTGTTGTTCATTTTGCTATTTAAAATCCGGACAACGATTCGGAATTAGAAGATCCGGCGGACACCAAGCGGTGTACGGTAATTCACATCCGAAATCTTAATACCGGTCTTGGCGGTGGATGCATGAACAATCTGTCCATTACCAATGTAAATTGCCACATGTCCGGAATAACAGATGATGTCACCCGGCTGCGCATTGGCAAGTCCGTCTACGGCGGTTCCCACGCTTCGGTCACCAGCAGATGAATGAGGCAGGCTTACACCAAAGTTCGCATAGACGCTCATAACGAATCCGGAGCAGTCCGCACCGTTCGTCAGACTGGTTCCACCGTATACATACGGGTTACCGACAAACTGGCAGGCATAGCTTGCAACCGACTGTCCAAGTTCGCTTCCTCCTGTTGCATAAACAACCGGCGCTTCACTTGTCGCAGAGGAGCTTTCACTCTGTGCTGCCTTACGGTTCTTCTCTTCTGCCTTCCGTGCAGCCTCTAAAGCGGCCTTACGTTCTGCTTCTTCCTTGGCAAGACGGGCTTCCTCTTCTTCCCTGGATTCTGCTTTTACAAATTCAGTAGATAAGGTAACATAGTCGAGAGATACATAGCCATCACCTTCCTCGATATTTACCTTAACCCAGTTATCTAATTCTTCCGTAACAAGGAGCTGATCCTGAATCGGAACAAGACCAAGTACGGTAGCATCTAACGAAGGCTCCTCGCGAACCTTTAAAGTAGTTGTCGTAACGGTTGCGATCCGGTTGCCTACTTCTTTTGCAAGGGCAACTGCGTCATCACCGGTGACACAGTATTCTGCTTTGACATAACCGGTTACGGAACCGGATGTGATCTTATACCAGCCATTGTCTTCTTCAATGAATTCACCGACGGACTTATCATAAAGTTTGCCGAGGATCTCTCCTTCTTCGCTCGGAATGCTCCGTACATTCACGTAGTCATTCACCTGTGCGATTACGAGAGACTTAAATCCCTCTTCTTCTTTCTTATTTGCTATTTCCCGTTCCTTTTCATTAACGGTCTTCGTTGTGGTTGCTTCAGCGGTTTCCTTTACTTCCTTACGGGAAGTTTTCGGAATACTGTTATTGCTGACGGTATCGTCTTTTTCATCCTGTATGTTCTTAACGCTCGTTCCTTCAGATGCCAGATAAAAATCCACTCCGGCAGAAGGAAGTCCGGTAGATTCTTTTGCCTGTGTATCTATCGTCATGCCATTTAACAGAAGCATGGATGCAAATCCAAATGCCATAAAACGTACCGGCATTTTCCTCTTTCTCTGTTGCATGATATCCTCCATAATATTCATAAACCCTGTTATAATTGTTACAAAATTATTACGTTCGTTAACAAATATAACACTTTTCCTCCTGCATGTCAAATACTGGTAAAATGTTCCAGCACTTACTTGTGATTGAGATAGGCTTCTACAGAGGTAATGGCGTTGGCTCCATCCGCAACGGCGGTCACAATCTGGCGGAGCTTTTTCGTCCGGATATCACCTGCGGCAAAGATTCCCGGCTTCTTCGTCACGCCGTCTTCCCCGGCAATGAGATATCCCTTTTCGTCGCAGACATCCATTCCCAGCAGTAACTGGCTCACCGGCACAATGCCAACGGCAATAAATACGCCGTCCACCGGAAGGTCCTGCGTTTCTGCGGTTTTCACATTTTGTAATGCAAGCGCTTCCACCTGGTCCTCACCCTTGATTTCCGTTGCAACCGTATCCCACAGAATTTCCACATTGGAAAGAACCCGCAGTGCTTCCTGTAAGGACTTTGCAGCACGAAGCTCGTCTCTTCTGTGGATCAGATAAACCTTTGCACAGTTTCTTGCAAGAAAAATGGCATCCTCGACTGCCACATCACCACCGCCGACAACAGCCACCGTACGGTTTTTGAAAAAGGCTCCGTCACAGGTTGCGCAATAGGATACGCCCATTCCGGCAAGTTCTTCTTCACCCGGAATGTTCAGCTTCGCATGCTCTGCGCCCATTGCTGCCACAACCGTTTTCGTTTTGAGTTCACCCTTGGAGGTAGTGACGAGATATCCGTCGCTGCTTTCTTCCACGCGGAGCACCTCTGCCTCCTGAAATTCACAGGAAAGCCCGTCTGCATGCTCCCGGAAGCGCATCCCCAGATCGAATCCGTTGATTCCCGGAAAGCCCGGATAATTGTCCACTTCATAAGTGGTTAAGACCTGTCCTCCACTCATGGCACTCTGTTCTACCGTGATGGCACTAAGGCCTGCTCTTTTTGCATAAATCGAAGCGGAGAGTCCCGCAGGACCGGCTCCGATGATTACTACATCATACATATTTTTCCCTTCCTTCTAAATCCAGCCGCCATCCATCGTGATCACCTGTCCGGTCAGATACGCCGGTGAATGAAGCACCTGCGAAATCATTTCTGCCGCTTCCGCACAGGTTCCCATCCGGTCAGCCGGAATCTCTTCCTTCAATGCCTCACGTTCTTCTTCCGAAAAACAACGGTTCATCTCTGTATCAATCACACCAAATGCCACTGCATTGACCTGAATATTGCTTGGTGCCAGTTCCTTAGCAAGCGCCCTCGTAAAACTGTTGATTCCACCTTTGGAAGCGCTGTATGCGACCTCCATGGAGGCACCGACATTTCCCCACACCGAAGAAACAAAAAGAAGCTTTCCTTCCTTACGGTGTACCATCTGCGGGATCAGCTCATGGCTTAAATAGAAGCAGGAATTGAGGTTCGTATCAATCACACGGTTCCACTCTTCCAGCGTCATATCGCTCAAAAGCCCGATATGGGAAATTCCGGCATTGTGAATCAGCACATCAATCTGTCCTGCCTGCTGCAGCATGGAAGTGACCTGCTCCGGATCCGAAACATCACAGGCGTAAGTCTCACAGGAAATACCGAATTCTGCTTTCAGTCCCTCCGCAAGCTGCCGGAGCTTTTCTATGGAATTTTTGCACACCAGACAAAGATCATAATCTTCAAAAGCAAGACGCTTTGCCACTGCTTCTCCGATTCCTCTGGATGCCCCTGTTATCAACGCCCGTTTCCTCATGCTATCCTCCTGAGAGCTGCTTCTTTTGCTTCTGCATATTTCATAAAGCCGGGTTAATTCTATCGTCTTAACTGTGGGAACACATCAATTTCTTCTATATAATTGACCCAGCCTAAGTGATATGCCGTGATCGGTGAAAGTTCATTCTGAATCTCACTTTTGTTCAGTCGTCCTTTTTCATCTCTTACAGTGTACATAATTTCATCCGGGTAAGCCTTTTTTACATATTCGCAGACCTCTTCGGTATACTCCGCATCCTCATACAGATCATGTGCCCCGAAAAGGTGCAGAATTTCATGTGCATAGACTGCCGGAACTTCCCCGGCAAACATCACAAGGCTTTCCTGTGGGTTATCCACACCATCATAACAGATCGCATAGGTGCTTCCCTTATGATTGACAAAAACAATCGTTGCAATTCCTTTTGCCTTATATTCCTTAGTGAGTGCTTCATAATCAATCTGATCATTGAGCCATCCGGCAATTTCCTCATCCAGTGCTTCTTCATAATCTTCCCCATCCTTCAGGGAAAAGTTGATCCGTGCACTGCCTGTCAGATCTTCATTTTCTTCAAAATCAACTATGAGATCTACTTTCTTATGGTAGCTTTTGGCCTCGGTTTCAATATATTCTTTGGCAATTTCAAGATTCTTTAATGCTTTCTTCTTATCCCGGTCTGTCCATTTCGCATCCGGTGTATCCACAAAGAGACTGTAAATTAAATTCTTCCCTTCCAGATTCTTTGCGCTTCCAAGTTTATAACTGCTTCTCGGATTTCCAAGCTCTCCCGGCTCCGGTGTTGCCGAAGGTTCCTCACTTACTGTTGCCGTTGGTACCGGAGTCTGTTTCGCACTTCCCTTTCCTGCTGCCTGCAACGGCATTCCACAGACTGCTCCCGCGGTAAGAACCGCGCCTAATCCCAACGCAGCAATTCTGATTCCTGACATAGATTTCCTCACAATTCTTTCATAAATATTAATATGGCTTTAATACTTATTCTCTCTCCTCATGATAACAATATCCATACGATGATAACAAAATACCATCTGAATTGCAACCGCTAAAAAACGCGCAAATCTATCAAAAAGTAACAGTTCAGCCGAACTTTTCTGCCAGCTCGGCTACGACCTCCCGAATCATTTTTCCTTCACAATTCAAGGTAATATCGGCATATTTCTCATACAACGGCGTACGTTCCTCATAAAGATCCCGCAGCGTCTGACCCTCTTTCAATGCCACACCGCGCTCCTGCAGATCTCCGAGACGCTCTGCCACCGCCTCATAGGAAAGCTGCAGATAAACCACGCTGCCGATCTCCTTAAGGTGCTCCATCGCTTTCGCACTATAGACCACGCTTCCCCCCGTGGCGATCACGGTTCTGTCGCAGCAAAGAGATGCATTAATCTCGCCTTCCACCTCCAGAAATCCATCCGTTCCCTTTTCCTCAATGATTTCATGAAGCATCTTCCCGGTTCTGTCCTGAATCACCAGGTCACTATCCATAAAGTGATAGCCTAGTTTTTTGGCAATCACAACACCTACTGTACTTTTACCCGCACCGGGCATTCCGATCAAAACAATATTTTCCAAAATATGTCTATCCTTTCTCTTTCCCTTTCCACTTTTAAATGCTATGCCCCTAGTATAAATCATACGGCTTGTCCACACAACCGTTACTCTGATGAAAAACTGTTACGTCGATTTTGCCCCGGATTTTGCTCTTAACTTTATTCTGAATTTAGCTCCGAAGCATGTACGGTTTCATCTGAATTGTGATATGATGTTAATGCTTCAGAGTCAGATAGTAGAATAAACCAAGAAAGAGAGTTTTCCATGGAACGGACACTTACCTACCAAATCGACAATTCCATACCGTCTCTGCCAGTCAGTCAGTTTTTGAGACAGAAAGGCTTTTCCATGCAGAGCCTCACGCAGTTAAAGAAGGATCCTGCTGCCGTATTGGCAGACGGAATGCCCTGTTTCATGAATCATGTACTGCAGCCGGGAGAGGTACTGACGATTCACATTCTCGAAGAGCATTCCTCAGAAAAGATTCCTCCGGTGGATCTGCCTTTGGATATTGTTTATGAGGATGAGGATCTGATGGTGATTAATAAGCCTGCCGGAATGCCGATCCATCCTTCCATGAACAATTACTACAACTCTCTCGCTAACGGACTTGCCTACTACTTTGCACAGCAGAACTGTCCTTTTGTCTTCCGCTGCATCAACCGTCTGGACCGGGATACCTCCGGGCTTACACTCATTGCCAAGCACTCCGTAAGCGGTGGAATGCTCTCCACAATGATTGCCAACAAGACCACCTCCGGCATCACAAGGGAATACCTTGCCATCGTAAAAGGATCCGTCACTCCACCGGAGGGCACCATTACCGCGCCCCTTGCCCGAAAAGAGGGGTCGATCATTGAGCGATGCGTAGATTTCGAAAAAGGAGAAAATGCCATCACTCATTACAAGGTTCTGGATGAAAAAAACGGGCACAGCCTGGTCTCCTTGATCTTAGAAACCGGCCGCACCCATCAGATACGGATTCATATGAAATATCTGGGCTATCCCCTCATCGGAGATTACCTTTATAATCCCGATGTGGAATTCATCAGGCGTCAGGCACTCCATGCCTGGAAATTGTCCTTCCGTCATCCCATCACCGCAGAAGAGCTGCATTTTACCGCTCCACTGCCGGAGGATATGGAGGCGGTGCTTACTGTGTAGCAGCATTCTCATTTTCTTCACCAGATGTATTATTCTCTTTCTCTTCATTTGTTTCTTCTGTTTGAGGTCGCACGTAATTACAGATTGAGCAAATATTACCGTTATCCTCATATATATGATCTCCCGTAACTTTTGCTCCACATGCACAAATTCCTATATGAATTGACGTTCCAGCCGTTGAACTTGACTCATTATAAATATATTCATGAGGTACTAGTTCATTTGTTCCTCCACCACATAATTGGCATACAAACTGATGCCCTGATTCGTCTTTGAAACGAACCGCTAAAACACAATCTGCTATAATACGATTTTCTTCCTGATTTAATTCATATTCATGACAGTTCCTGCATTTAATATAATGACTTTTATCCCCTGTATACTCATATTCATTATAAATATGCTCACATGGTTCCGAAGGCTCTTCCGTTGTTGGTTCCTGCGTAGGTGCCGGTTCCTGTGTAGGTGCTGGCTCTTGTACCGTCTCTTGTTCTTCTACTGGCGCCGTTTCTTCTACAGGTGCAGGATCCGGTTCTGTTACCGATTCAACCGTGGACAGAGCTGGTTCTAACTTCGGCACTGCAATTACCTGTCCATTGATGCCGGTTATAGTATATCCGGCCTTTGTTACAGCATCCACGGTTATCAGTTTTCTATTCTCATTCATCCCATAATTTGCATAATGAACATAGTACGCCATAAGATCATCACCAAATGCATTTCGTAGATCCGGATAAGCAGAGATATAAGCAAACACATTAAATCCAGAATTGATCTGGGTTCTTCCTTCCTTTATGCCATGGGTAACATAGTGATTCCAAAGTGCTTCCCTGTCGTTTCCATATGCCGCAGCAACATCCGGATAAGCCTTTGCATACAGATTTGCATCGAAGATCTTCTTTAATGCATCAAGATCCTCCTGCGTATACTCGATCTTGAATTTTGAAGCCACATACTGCAATGTGTTCTTTGGTGCTCCGGTCGAGTTTTTATCCAGTACATTGGAGGCCCCCAAACCGCTCATATCATTCTTAACGATCATTGCTGCATTGGCTGTCATTGTTGTACCAAAGCACATGGTAAATGCAAGAACCAATGCAAAATTTTCTTTTTCATAGTTTGTCACTCCTTTTACATTTTAATAAAAATCCCCTCGATTAATAATACCATTCGTCTCATTTCTTCTGTACCCCTTGTACCCTTTTTAACCTTCAAAAAATCAGCGGAAGCCTTGATTTTACAGGCTTCCGCTTCTAAAAAGCAAGAGCAGATGACGGGAATCGAACCCGCATATTCAGCTTGGGAAGCTGATGTTCTACCGATGAACTACATCTGCAATATGGCTTATCATACCACGACTTTTCCAAAATGTAAACAGTGAGCGTACCACCTTTACTATGCCTTATTTACGATATCTGTTTATTTTTCCTTCTGGCTTTCCAGAAAATCCTTCAGATCGAACAGGGAATCCAGCTTCTGTTCCGTCAGTTCCAGAATTTCAGGAGTTGGCTGTAGCAGATCCGGAATCATAATTGCTTTCATTCCAGCCGCATGAGCAGAACGGATTCCATTGTAGGAATCTTCCACAGCATAACATTCCTTGGGATCCACCTTTAAAAGCTCACAGGCTTTCAGATAAATATCCGGATCCGGTTTGCTTTTCGTCACCATATCTCCGCAGACAATCGCATCAAAATCATCCAGAATGCCGACCGTCTTCATCTGACGGCGTACCGCTTCCTCTCTTGTCGAAGAGGCAAGTCCGATCCGGTAGTTCTCCTTTTTCAGATAAGCAAATAACTCATGCACCCCGGGCTTTTCAGGGATTCCCTCATCCGCCTCATGCTTATAAAAAATATCATTGGCCGCCTGCACATAGCTCTCACAAGGATGTTCCTTTCCATAGGCTTTCTGGAACAGCGCCTCCGTCTGTGTCACTGTAATTCCGATGCACTGCTTTGCGACCTCTTCCACATTGGGCAGATTCAGCTCCTCTGCCAGCTTTTTCCAGCATCTCATAAACACCGCCTCGGTATCGATGAGCACGCCATCCATATCAAATACAATATTCTTAATCATTTCTTCAAACCTCTCGCATTACCTGGCAGCTTCTGTTTTCTGCTGCTTCTTTTCTTTTTCTTTCTTCTTGACTTCCTTCCAGAGTGCCAGACTCTCCTCCGGCGTTTCCGGACGCTTCACATCCCCGAATACATGAGGATGACGGCGGATCATTTTTTCAGAAAGCCCCTGCACCACATCCTCAAAAGTAAAGGCTCCTCTCTCCCTAGCAATCTCCGTATGCAAAAGCACCAGTAACAGAACATCTCCCAGTTCTTCACAGAGATTCTCGTCATCCTGATTGTCAATCGCCTGCATTACTTCCTCAGTTTCGTCCATGAAGCACTTCTTCAAAGACTCATGTGTCTGCTCCCTGTCCCAGGAACATCCGTCCGGGCTGCGCAGCACTTCAATGATTTCCAGAAGTTCCTGCATATCATGTGGTGCTTCTTCGATATAGGTTTTGCCGTTAATTTCTCTCATTTGCATTTCTCCGTTTTCTTAAATAATGGAACAATTCAGAACCGCATCCGTCATATAAATGATGACTCTGAATCGTTATAGTTGCTCATACAGGTCATACATTTTCTGAACGGAATTTTCCAGGAAATAATAATGCCGGATGTAAGGAATCAGCAGAACAAACAGTGCTGCCGTAACCAGATACATAGCAGGATATTCCCCGACAATTGCAATTCCAATCGACAAAAAAGTGAGGATGGCAAACAAAATGGTTACCAGAAGGTGCACCAGCCGTTCATGCTGATAAAAGGAAAGATGCATGAGATATTCCTGCCGGAATTTCTCCCTCTCCTGCTCACTTAACTTGTCTTTGTTCTGCAGCCATTCTTCAGTTAATAAAAGATATGTTTTGATTCTCTTTTCCATAGTAGTTCCAGTATAGCACAATTTTATCAATAAGACACTTGAACTTTTTTGCGTACCATGTCAAGATTAGTATAGACTAACTGTCAAAACAACGGAGGTACATACAAATGCTTATCATTCAGCTAATCCTTTATTGCCTGATCTTTACCTGTATTGTGAAAGCCGCGGTAATCGGTGGAGCCGTGAACGGCTTATACTTTTATCCCAAGGCAGTGCAGGATCGCGCCATTGAAATCGGCCTTACGACAAGAGAAAGCAAAAACTTAAAGAATACATAA
>OCLD01000122.1_pt1 | contig 19904 bp, 18 predicted proteins | sample 1495911 | NCBI WGS metagenome assembly OCLD01 (sample SAMN03418271, study PRJEB22391) | human gut metagenome | biome: human-gut; feature: organic feature; material: feces | host: Homo sapiens | place: Tanzania | collected 2013-01
TCAGAGAATCTGCACTTATTTTCATCAAGGTAAGTTTTTGTGAAGTATCACCTTTTCCCGATAATTTTTCAGCATCCTGTTTTGCATAATATGCTTTCATAAGTTTTCCATAGCTTCCATTTTTGATTGCAGCATAATCAGAAAGCATATTTGTATTGCCTACTGATGAACTATCTGACGTTCCACTAAACAAAGCTGAAAAATCTACATTGCTGTTATATTTACTTGTATAATCACTAAAACTTTTGATTTCTGACATAACACCAGCCTCCTTTCCGAACTATAAACGTATATCTATCGGTGTATATACTACCGACTGTCCACTTTCTGATGCTGGATGTTTTATTGTTTCTGCTGTTTCTGGTTTAACATCTGCATTCTCTGATGCATCTGTTGTCGTATCTGCATTTTCCTGTGTATTCTCTGCTTTCTGAGTTTGATTCTTCTTTGTTTCTGCTGCATCTGTACGGTTGTCTGCCTTTGCTGCTTCTTCCATAGATTTATTTGCATCTGAAAGTGAAGACATCTGTGCTGCTGTTGCAGACTGCGCTTTTGCCTGCAAATCTGCCAGTTCTTCTTCTTTCTTTTCGGTATTGCCTTTTCCAGCATCTTGCTTGATTTCAGACTCAAGCACACCGGCTCTTCCTTCCATCTGTGTTGCCATACTACCCTGCACTTTTGCTTGCTTCATAGATGAATCTGCGGAAATCATTGCCCGCATACCTGCCTGTGACAAGCCTGTTCCTTTCTTTGCAGATGTATTTTTTGTACCAGCCACCATATCATCCATAGATGATTTTTTACTCTGCTGTTCCTTTCTCTGTTCAATCTGGTGCTGTCTTAACTGTTGATTGAGATTTGTAATTTCCTGCTGTATCTCCTGACGTTTCTTCATCTTATCCTCTAATGACAGTTCTTCATTTGATGATAAGTCCTGCAATTTCTGCTGTGCATTTGCAATCTGATTCTGAATATTTTTACTCACAGAATCATTCGCCTGTGCCATTCCTATTGCTCCTGTCTGCGTATTCGTTCCGTTAAATCCATTAATTTTCATCATTTCGTTGTCCTCCTTGAGCTAATACTCTGAAATCCGTTTCCTGAAAATCTGTATAACATGATTTCTCTTTATTTTTTCTTTCGGCATATCTTTCTTCACAATAAACCGTAATGTTGTGAACCGCCCTTTTTTCGTTGTGAAGCAGTCTGAAAATGCTTTTCAGACTGTCGCAGTGCTCCTCAAATATTGTTGCAAGCAACATATTTTCATCGCTACCTGCGCAAAAAAAACACTACATATTTCTGTAATTTCTGTAATTTACAAAATACATAGTGCCAATTTATTTCTTTATTCTACCTGCATCATAATGCTAAGGATTACTTCCTCATTTCCCTGCTCCAAAGATATATCTCCCATATACATTCTGGCAACCCGGCGAATGTTATTCAACCCCATTCCATGTTCCCTCCCAGATTTGGTTGTTTCTGGCAAATCACTATCACCAAAATTAAGCTGACCCCCAAAACTGTTTTTTATGGTTATCATAAAGATACTGTTTTTCCGAAAAGAAGAAATGCTGATATACGGATCATCTCCACTTACATTTTCCATGCAGTTATTCAAGGCATTATTCATGATCACACTCAAATCAAATGCATTTAACTTCGTATTCTGCGGATAATGAAAATCCGACAGAAACCGAATCTGCCTTTCTTTTGCTTCTCTCAGCTTTTCCATCAAAATGACATCAATTACCGGACTTCCTGTCTTTATTTCCGGAGATACCTCGTCCCATTCATTTTTCAGATGTTCCAAGTATTCTGTAGCATCATCCATATTATTATGTGCCACCAGATGTTCCAGTGTCTGTATATGATTTCCCATATCATGGCGCATGGAGCGGATATCCCGATACAACTTTTCGACTTCCTCGATATGCTTTTTCATGTCACTGATCTGATTTAATACCAGCTCTTGTCCCCGCTGTTCTTCCTGCATCTCTTTCCAGTTTTGAAACATTACAATCACAACAAGAATAGCAACTATGGAAATCAGATAGTGTAAAAAGCTTAAAGCTCCATAAAATCCATATGTATCAATCAAGTTCTTTCCAGTATCTCTTTCGTATATCATGAGATAATATTGTAAAATGCCATACCCAGTGACGCCTACAAGTGAAGGTATAATAAGCATTACCATCTCTTTGACGCTCATTTCATCTTTTTTGTATATATACGCTTTATTGATCAGTCCTATTGCAACCGCAATAAAAGCAATACAAAGTACAATATCCAAAACTCTGGTTCCAACATATAGTCCGTATTGCAACCACACTTTTTCTGCACTCATATTCCGAAATACAAGTGCTTTTGTAACAAGATCATCAAGTCTGGCTGCCATTGCAACCGTTAACCATCGGATAGAAAAGAACGTAATTGCAAGAAATATTTTCTGATATATATTTCTTCTGTCCTCTGCATACATCACAAGAAACGCTGCTATAACTCCAATCAGATATGCGGAAAAATTATCAATCTGTGGCGGAATCATATATAAAACAAGCATAATCGTAATATAAACAATACTGACTGCCACAGCCCCTTTTTTCTTTTTTATATAGGGACAAACAAATTTTCCAAAATAGATTCCTGTAATCATAAGGAGTGCGATAACAGAAATTTTCGATGTAACCATCCAGCATTTTTCTACCAAACTCATCCGATTTCTTTTCCTTTCCTCTGATTATATTTCAAATATTGTTTTACAAACTCAGAATAATTCTGTTTTGCAATCAATGCAGTTCCATTTTCCATCGTCACACAATTTGCATCATATTTCTGAACATATTTGAAATGTACGAGGTAGGCTCTGTGTGTACGAAAAAAATCTGCTCCCGCAATTTCACTCAGTTCCTGCAATTTTCCATAATATTCAATATTCGTATCCCGTGTATGGATAATGACTTTTCGATTATATACCTCAGCATACACAATATCCTTCAAAAACACTTTCATATGGCTTCCTCCGGACTGCACCATCATGTATTTTTCATCCGATTGATTTTCAGAATATTTTTCAATGCTTCTGACTGCACGTTTCACAACTTCCTCAAATTTTTCATCTGAAAACGGTTTCACCAGATAATGAAATGCTGCAACATCAAATGCCTGAAAAACATACTCCTCCACAGCAGTTACAAATATCAATACCATTCTTTCATTTTTCTGACGCAGAATCCTTGCCGTTTCCATTCCATCCATTCCTGGCATCTGAATATCCAAAAATAGAATATCCGGCTCACAACCACTTGCAATCAATTCATCACCAGATAAATATTTTTCTATTACTGCATCCGGTAATAATTTCTTTATTTTTTCTTCTAATATCAATCCTATAGATTTTTCATCATCACAGATTGCTATTTGCATCTTGTCACTTCCTTACTTACATACAATTATATTTATTATATCGGAAAAAGTCTTTTAATAGCTAGCCGCCATGTTGTGAACCGACCTTTTTTTGTCATTTGACCTTTCATTGTTGACCTTGCCATTCGTTCTTTAACAATCGATATTCTAATCTGGTTTTCATTTTACCATCATGCCATTCCCAATCAAGGTGCTCTGCTTCTTTTATAAGTCCACATTTTATCATTACCTTTTCAGAACCAATATTTTCAGCCAAACATCCAGTTGTTACTCTATAAACATCATTTTCAGTAAAGGCATATTCTAACACTTTCTTAAAGGCTTCTGTAACATATCCTTCACTCCAGAATTTGGGATAAATAAAATAGCCTGCATGAACTATCTTTCCTCTAGGAGTATTATCAACCACTGTATAACCAACACTACCAACTTGTTCATGCGTTTCTTTCAATTCGATGTGAAAGAAATAAAACTTTCTATCCTCACACTTCATGTCAGCTAGTATATTTGCAAAATCCGCATTAGCTTCTTCTTGTGAAAATAATTGTATATCTTGCAAATAGTACATTGTCTCTTTATCGCTTTTCAATCTAAAATAATCATCTATATCTGCATCATTATATTCACGCAGTATAAGTCTATCAGTTGTCAATGCAGTTATCATATAATCTTACCTCCAACTTCCGATTTGTATTTCTGTTTGTTTTAAAAATGGGCAATTCCGCAATGGAACTGCCCATATATCTTGAAAATTATGCGATTTTTAAGGCTCTGCACCGTTTCAAGCACCCTTTGGTGTAAATTTGGTGTATTTGTGTATTTTCAGAGCTTTTTCACAAATGAAGTACATCCCGTTTTATAGGGTAAAACGGTACTTCTTAATAGAGCTTTGCACCTGCCGGGATTCTGTCATCTACCATCAGAAGGTTCAGTCCTTCGTGACCGTCTTCCTCGTGTACTGCTGAAATCAGCATACCTTCAGAATCAATTCCCATCATCTTTCTCGGTGGCAGGTTCACGATAGCGATTGCTGTCTTACCAACAAGCTCTTCCGGCTCGTAATACTCGTGAATACCGCTTAAAATAACACGGTCTTTACGCTCTCCATCATCTAATGTAAACTTCAGAAGCTTCTTTGACTTCGGTACTGCTTCACAAGCTAAAATCTTAACCGCACGGAAATCTGACTTTGCAAATGTGTCAAAATCTACCATTTCTTCAAAAATGGGTTCTATTTTTACATTTGAGAAATCAATCTTATCTTCAACGGTCGCAATCTGGTCGCAATTCTCTGTTGAATTACTCTTGGATGCCTTATTTTCCTTGCTTCCACCGTCTAACGACTTCATCGTCGGGAACAATAACACATCCCTGATTGCCTGGCTGTTGGTGAGCAGCATTACCAGACGGTCGATGCCGTAGCCGATACCGCCTGTCGGAGGCATACCAATACTCAGCGCATTCAGGAAGTCCTCGTCGGTATGGTTTGCTTCCTCATCACCGGCTTCAAATGCAGCATCCTGTGCAGCGAAGCGTTCTCTCTGGTCAATCGGATCGTTCAGCTCGGAATAAGCATTACACATTTCCCATGTATTGATAAATAATTCGAAACGCTCTACCTTGTTCGGGTCATCCGGTCTCTTCTTGGTAAGCGGAGAGATTGCAAGCGGATGGTCGGTAACGAAGGTCGGCTGGATCAGATTTTCCTCACAGTATTCTTCGAAGAACAGGTTCACGATATCGCCCTTGGTATGACGGTCTTCGAATTCAACGTTGTGTTCCCTGGCAATTGCCTTGGCTTCTTCATCGGTTGCTACCGCATCAAAGTCCACACCTGCATATTTCTTAATGCAGTCGGTCATGGTAATCCGTTCAAACGGCTTGCCAAAATCCAGTTCAATGCCATTATATTCAAATTTGGTTGTGCCAAGCACTGCTTCTGCCAGATAACGGAACATGGACTCGGTCAGCTCCATCATTCCTTCGTAATCGGTATAAGCCTGATATAATTCCATTAAGGTAAATTCCGGATTGTGTCTGGTATCTACACCCTCATTACGGAATACTCGTCCGATTTCATATACTCTTTCAAGACCACCAACGATCAGTCTCTTCAGATATAATTCCAGAGAGATACGAAGCTTCACATCTTCATCCAATGCGTTATAATGGGTTTCAAAAGGTCTTGCGGCTGCGCCGCCGGCATTGGATACCAGCATCGGGGTTTCGACTTCCATGAAGTCTCTGCCATCTAAGAACTTACGGATTTCCTTAATAATCCGGGAACGCTTAATGAATACCTCTTTGCTGTCGGCATTCATGATTAAATCGACATATCTCTGACGATAACGGGTATCGGTATCGGTCAGTCCATGGAACTTCTCCGGCAGAATCTGCAGGCTCTTGCTAAGCATGGTCATTTCCACTGCATGAATGGAAATCTCACCGGTCTTCGTACGGAACACATATCCCTTGATACCATAAATATCACCAATATCGGATTTCTTAAAGTCGGCATAGGATTCTTCACCAATGGCATCCTTTGCCACATAAACCTGAATGGTTCCCTTCAAATCCTGAATATTGCAGAAGGAGGCCTTACCCATCACACGCTTGAACATCATACGTCCTGCGATGGATACCGTAATGGGATCTGCATCCATGATGGCTCTTCTTTCATTGTAATCGGCATTCAGCACTTCCTTTGCTTCTGCTTCGTCCATGCCCTCTACACTGGGTGCTGCATGTCCTGCAAGAAGCTTTTCTTCATGCGCGATATATAATTCCTTTGCTTCATCGGTATGATGCGTCTGATCATACTTGGTAATCCGGAAGGGATCCTTGCCTGCTTCCTGCAAAGCTGCAAGCTTCTCTCTACGAACCTTCAGAAGCTGATTGACGTCCTGCTCCGGCTTCTGATTATTTTGTGGTTGCTTATTCTGTTCTGCCACGATAACACTCCTTATCTATTCCTTAGTTGGAACGCTGGATTTCCAATACTTCGTACTTTAAAATACCTGCCTGGGTCTCTACTTCAACGATATCCTTTACTTTACGTCCGATCAGGGCTTTGCCTACAGGGGATTCATTGGAAATCTTTCCCTTAAGGCTGTTTGCTTCGGTAGAACCAACGATCTTGTAATCCAGATCTTCGTTAAACTCAAGGTCACGGATCTTCACACGGCATCCGATGCTGATCTTATCCAGATCCACTTCATCTTCATCAACAACTTCGGCATTCTTGAGGATCTTCTCTAATTCCTCAATTCTTGCCTCGATGTCTCTCTGCTCGTCCTTTGCTGCATCGTACTCTGCATTTTCGGACAAGTCCCCCTGTTCTCTTGCTTCCTTAATCTTCTGTGCGATCTCACGTCTTCTGACTACCTTGAGATCATGAAGCTCTTCCTCATATTTACGAAGACCTTCGTAGGTAAGTATGTTTTTCTTTTCTTCCATCACAATCGCCCTTTCGTTCTCTCTTTCTATTTGTAACTACCCATAACGCAGTCCTGAATAGTTATATACACCTTCTATTTCCATAGTGAACTAATGTATTATACCCATTTTTCACCGTAGCGTCAAGGAATTTCCATGCCTGCGCCCTGCGGATCACCACCGCACCATCCGGAATCTTCCGGTCAAAAAGCAGAATCATTCCATATTCTTCATACAGATAATTCTGAAGGCTCTCCGAAACCGTTCCTTCCTCCCCTGTCCAGACCACATTTTTAAGCCTTGGCAGATAAGGAATCAACAGTTCCATCAGCTGCTCCGCATCCTGCATTCCCTGATTCCATTCCTCCGGAAGATAAAGGGTGTCAAACGGCCGCTGCGCATAGAGCCATGCCTGCAACACACAAAAAGGAAGATCCTGCGCTGCCACCGGCCATGCTTTTTCTGCAAACTGTGCACTATAAAGCATTTCCCAACAATCGTAATCGCATTCTGCTTTTCCTTTAAGTTCTTCCAGTTCCTTTTGCAGCTCTGAAATTTTCCATTCCTTAAACTTCTTACGGAACAGGCTTTTCTTCCGGTACTCCGGCCAGAGTGCATAATAAACGGAAACGCTGCCGGAAGGAACCAGAAGCTGTCTTTTCACTTCATAAATTTCTATGGGCTTTTCAAAAATTCCATCTGCCTGCATCATCAGGTAAAAGATATGATACTGTCTTTTTGACATCAGAGACTCCTGCTCGCCAACAGGGACAAAGCTTCCCCGACATAACGGTAAAGCAGTTAAGCAATTCCCTCACTTAGGAATAGCGTATGACGGTTATTCTCAAATTAGAAGTCCATTCTGCCGGATTGAATTACTCTGTAAATATCTGCTGCACCGTCTCCTTTAAGGTCTCAAAATCTTCGATTTCATTCACCTTTCTGCGCAGTGCTGCCGAATGGGGATAGCCTGCCGTGTACCAGGCAATGTGCTTACGCATTTCACGCACTGCCGTATATTCTCCCTTTAATTCAAGCTCCATCTGTGCATGACGCAGAATTGTATTACATACCTCATCCGCAGTGGGACGTTCCGGAAGTTCACCGGTATCCAGATAATGATTGATCTCCCGGAAAATCCACGGATTCCCGCGGACGGCACGCCCGATCATCACACCATCACAGCCGGTCTGCTTTAAAAGCGCTGCTGCCGATTTTCCATCCGTCACATCGCCATTTCCGAACACCGGAATGGACACGGCATCTTTTACCTGTGCGATGATGTCCCAGTCCGCTTTTCCGGCATAATACTGTTCCCTTGTTCTTCCATGGACCGCCACGGCTGCCGCGCCGCTCTGCTCGGCAATCTTCGCAATCTCCACGGCATTCACATGTTCCTCGTCAAAGCCCTTGCGGAATTTTACGGTGACGGGCTTGTGAATCGCCTTTACCGTACGGCTGATAATCTCTTCCACAAGCTTCGGATTCTTCATCAGTGCCGAACCCTCGCCGTTATTTACCACCTTGGGAACCGGGCACCCCATGTTGATATCCAGAATATCGAATGGCTTTTCTTCAATCTGCTTTGCCATCTCACTGATGATTTCCGGGTCCGAACCAAACAACTGCAAAGAAACCGGATGCTCCCCCGGATCAATCTCCATGAGTTCTTCGGTGTTCCTGTTCTTATAATAAATCGCCTTGGCACTCACCATTTCCATGCAGACAAGTCCTGCGCCCTGTTCTGCGCATAACACACGAAATGGCAGGTCGGTTACTCCTGCCATCGGTGCCAGTATCGTATTATTTTGAAGAGTTACCTCTCCGATCTGTATTTTTCTCATAAATAATTCGAAGTCCTTCCAATGTAAGATCCCGGTCATAAATCTGGATCTCGTCCGTTTCGTCTGCGATAATTCTTCCAAGTCCGCCGGTTGCTACCACCTTCATGTTGTCATATCCGCTTTCCTTACGCACCTGACGGATGATGTATTCGGTCTGCCCGATCTGTCCGTATACAAGTCCTGCCTGCATACTGCTGATGGTTTCCTGTGCCAGAATGGACTTCGGCTTCTTAATCTCGATTTCCGGAAGCTTCGCCGTATCCTCCCAGAGAGCCTTCGCAGAAATCCGGATTCCGGGAGCTGTAATTCCTACGGAAAAGGAACCATCCTCGGTGACAAGGTCATAGGTCGTTGCTGTTCCGAAATCAATAACAAGGGCCGGCCCGCCATATTTTTCATAGGCTGCCACCACATCCACAATACGGTCTGCGCCGATTTCGCGCGGATTCTCGGAGGTTACACGGATACCGGTTTTTACCCCGGGACCGACAATCATCGGAGATCTTCCAATATATTTCGTAATGCCGTTAACCAGGGAATGCATCACATTCGGTACAACGCTTGCCATGATGACTCCCTCGATTTCTTCCTTTTCCACCTCATTCGTACGAAGCAGCTCGCGCAGCGTAATTCCATACTCATCGGAGGTTCTGGGCTGTTTACTCATCATCCGGAAGGTTGTCTTTAAATTCTTTCCGTCATAAACGCCCATTGTAATATTTGTATTGCCAACATCAATGACCAGCAGCATATTCTTTCCTTTCCTATTCACACATTTCTATATATTCCAGTCTTTTGAAGAATAAGGATCTGAATCATTACCATGACTTCAAACAGCAGATCCACCTACAAGCCCTCTTCATCCAGCAGTTCACTCATATCCTCATGCAGCACAACCGCCTTGTAATATAAGCTTAAGGACTCAAATAACTCCTGCCGTTTTCTTCTCACTTCACTGATTAACAGTCCGCTTCCGATATCATCATAGAGATAATCCTCCGGCGCATATTCCGTCCGCAGCTCCACATTTCCGTTTTCATCGAATTCAATCGTAAAAATGCCGCCGATCTCTTCCGTAAAAAGTACACAGATAATATGAAGTTCTTCCTGGATTGAAGCAGGAATTCCCTTAAACAGTTCATTAAAGTAATATTTTTTATCGTACGCATTGGCTCCGCAGAGCACAACACGCCCTTCTTCCGAAACATCCTGTCCCGGCTTGTTTTCTTCAGACATACTCATACAATCCTCTCACCGATACCTCTCCTGCATAAACAGGTACGATACCATTCTCTTTTGTTTTTACCAGAAGCTGTCCATGATTGTCAATCCCCAATGCAATGCCCTCGAACTCTCCCTTCGGATCGAGAACCCGTACCGGCTGATCTAAATTAATCAGATGGGAAATATAGTCCTCCCTCATCAAAGACAAATCCTGTGTCTTTAAAAACTGCTCATACCGGATGGCAAATGCTTTCAGAATATCGTCCCGCACCGCATCGCGTACATCCTCCGGGCGTTCCTCCGTATGCTTTTCCTCATCCATTTGCCAGTGCATGCCGCTTTCGATAAAAAGGGAGGTCGCCTTGTCCGCAATCTCTTCCGGAAATTCCTTCTGGTTCACATTGATCCCAACCCCACAGGCCAGTGCATAAGGATGTTCCTTCTGTGTCTTCCCTTCCGGAAAAGCCACATCCTGCTCTAACATCGTTGCCTCGGTCAGAATGCCGACCACCTTTTTCTTATGATGCACGAGGTCATTGGGCCATTTAATCTGACAGTCCAGCCCTGTTGCCTCTTTAATTCCTTCCTGACAGGCAAGTGCCATAATCAGCGTCAGCACCGAAGCCTGCTCCATTGTCACGTCCGGACGTAGCAGAAGCGTCATGTATAAATTAGAACCGGCAGGAGATTCCCAGGCTCTTCCCCTTCTTCCCCTGCCGCTTATCTGGCGTTCTGCCTGAACCAGTGTTCCTTCCGGTGCACCGGTCTTTGCCCGACGGATAACTTCAAGATTGGTAGAATCAATCTCTTCCCATTTATCAATCGTAAATTTCATATCTGCTCCCTGTTATAACGTAGCTGCCATAATCGCCTTGATGGTATGCATACGGTTCTCTGCCTCATCAAAGACTACCGACTGTGCCGATTCAAATACTTCGTCTGTCACTTCCATCTCTTTTAATCCGAACTTCTCGCCGACTTCCTTGCCGGTTACGGTCTTCAGATCATGGAATGCAGGCAGGCAGTGCATAAAGATCGCCTGTGGTCCGGCATTTTCCATCACGGCACGGTTGACCTGATAAGGACTTAAGGAGCGGATCCGCTCATCCCATACGGTATAAGGCTCGCCCATGGATACCCATACATCTGTGTAAATGACATCGGCGCCCTTCGTTCCTTCGGTAACATCCTCGGTAAGGGTGATGGTTCCGCCGGTCTTAGCTGCAATTTCCCTGCACTGTGCTACCAGTTCCTCATCCGGGAAGTAGCTCTTCGTAGTACATGCCGTAAAGTGCATGCCAAGCTTTGCACAGACTACCATCAGTGAATTTCCCATATTGTAACGGGCATCGCCCATATAAGTAAGCTTTACGCCTTTGATTCTTCCCAGTTTTTCTTTAATTGTTAAAACATCGGCCAGCATCTGTGTGGGATGGAATTCATTGGTTAATCCGTTCCATACCGGAACTCCCGCATACTTCGCCAGATCTTCCACGATCGTCTGCTCATAGCCACGATACTCGATTCCGTCAAACATTCTGCCTAACACGCGCGCGGTATCGGCAATGCTTTCTTTTTTACCGATCTGGGAACCCGAAGGATCCAGATACGTTACCTCCATACCAAGATCATGTGCTGCCACCTCAAAGGAGCATCTGGTACGTGTACTGGTTTTTTCAAAAATCAGTACGATATTCTTGCCCTGATGCATCTCCTTGGTAAGGATTCCCTTTTTCTTCTTATCTTTCAGCTCTGCTGCCAGATCCACCAGATACAGAATTTCTTCCGGTGTATAGTCCAGTAACTTTAAAAAGCTTCTACCTTTTAAGTCCATCTGCCTTCTCTCCCAGTCTCATGATTTCTTACCGTCTGTTCTTTTCATTGTTCATTCGGTCATTTCTTATCCGCAGTCTTCGATCTGTTTCTGCGGCTTAATCGTTCTTAATAATTTCCTTCAGGGAAGTCGCAAGTCCTGCCACGCCCTGAATTTCGGAAGGAATAATGATCTTGGTAGCCTTTCCGTCTGCTGCCTTTTCAAAGGCTTCCAGACTCTTAATGCGAAGGACTGCCTCATCTGCTCCTGCTTCGCGCAGCATACGGATACCGTCTGCGGTTGCCTGCTGTACCTTCAAGATTGCTTCCGCTTCACCTTCTGCCTCACGGATCATCTTTTCCTTTTCGGCTTCTGCGCGGAGAATTGCTGACTGTTTATCTGCTTCCGCTTCCAGAATGGCTGCTTCACGCTTACCTTCTGCAATCGTAATGCTTGCTTTCTTCTCACCTTCTGCTCTGGTAACAGCTTCACGACGTTCACGTTCCGCTTTCATCTGACGCTCCATGGCGTTCTGAATCTCTGCAGGAGGAATAATATTCTTAAGTTCGACACGGTTTACCTTGATACCCCAGGGATCCGTTGCCTCATCCAGGGAAGCTCTCATCTTGGTATTGATGGTCTCTCTGGAAGTCAGGGTCTGATCCAGCTCCAGTTCACCGATGATGTTTCGAAGTGTTGTTGCGGTCAGGTTTTCAATCGCCATAATCGGGTTTTCCACACCGTATGCATAAAGCTTCGGATCGGTGATCTGGAAGAACACAACGGTATCAATCCGCATGGTTACATTATCCTTCGTGATTACCGGCTGTGGCGCAAAGTCCACCACCTGCTCTTTTAAATTGATCTTGCGTGCCACCTTATCAAATACAGGAATCTTGATATGAAAACCAACAGACCATGTGGACTGATAGGCTCCCAGGCGCTCCACAACATAGGCATAAGCCTGTGGTACAATCTTAATACTGGATGCTAAAATCACCAGAATAAAAATAAAAAACAATAAAACCAATACTGCTAATGCTCCCATTTCTTTCTCCTCTCCATTTAAAAAGCTGTTGCTTTTACTGCTTTGGTGTAACGATCAGCTTGACTCCGCTGACATGCTCTACAACAACGACGGTTCCTACCGGAATGGTTGCTTCTTCATCGGTACTGCGGGCACTCCATTCCTGACCGTTCACAGTCACCTGCCCGATTCCCTGAAGGTTATTAATTTCACTGATTACAATTGCCTGCTGCCCGATCAGCCCCTCCACATTTGTCCTCACACGATCCTTGTTAAAATATTTCACAGCGACTGGACGTGTAAAGAACAGTAACAGAGCTGATACTGCAAGGAACAGCACAATCTGAACCCATAACGGTGCATGGACCGCTGCTGCCAGCGTTGCCACAAGGGCACCTCCCGCAAACCAGATTGTGGTAAGTCCCATCGTGATAATCTCGATAATGACCAATACAACAAACACGATCAGCCAGATCGTAACCATTGAACTCATACTTACTCCCTCTCCCTGTACTCCCAGGGTCTTGTGTTTACCAGAAGACGTGATCTCCAATAACGTAGCCGTCATGGCGTCCGGCTCTCCTAAAGTAGGTTGCTCCTCCTACCGTAGTTTCTCCATTAATCGCAGCCTGCGCTGCCTGAATACAGGCATCCGGAATGTTTCCTTCGTAAACCCTTGCCACCTTTCCTGACATGGCAGGTGTAAACTGCCCGGAGGAATAAATGACTCCGTAAATGCTTCCCGGATAGGCCGGACTCTTCACACGGTTCATGACAACCGCTCCGACACCAAGCATTCCCTCATAGGGCTGATTGCCGGCTTCACAGTAGATCAATGCTGCCAGAAGTCTTGTTTCATCAGCATCTGCTGAAACAGCGCCACGATTCGCAATTCTCTTCCTCTCTGCCGCCTCCCGCTCTCTGGCACGGACCACTTCAATCGTCTCTCCTTCATCAATATGAAAATTAATCTGAATGTATTCCGTTCTGACATATCCGATTGCACCTTCATAGTCGATGCTGACCCAATCATCGTTTACAATTTCGATAAAGTCTACCGCATCATCCTTTGCAAGGTAGCAGATCGTTTCTGCTTCTTCGTTCGGTTCCATCCTAACACGTACTGCTTCTGAATTGAGCTTCACAATCCAGTTCCCGACATCCTCTGCCATCTTCTCGGCATCTTCTCCAAAAACGAGATATTCGTCCTTGGCCCAGCCGATCACATTGCCGGATTTAATCTTCGTCCAGCCGTTCTCCTGCTCTAAGATTGTGCCTCCACAGTCCTTATACAGAAATCCGACCTTCTCTGATTTTTCATTTGCCTGTGCACGGACGTTCAGCGCATTCTGGACATTCGCCATGGCAAGCTCAGTTTCCATACGTGCCTGCTCGGCTTCAAACTTCTGATAGATATTAAGCTCTTCCTGCTGCTTCTCCGGTTCGTCCACGGTGAAATCATTGGGATCTAACACAGTACCCACGCCGGAGCACATAAAGTCATGTCCTTCCTTTTCTCCGGCCTGAACGGTTATTTCCTCTGTCAGTAAGAATCCCATGCAGATGCTTAATCCTGCAAGGCATACTAACAGCCTCTTTCTCCGATCCATGATGTTTCCTCCACTATACATGAACAAGATGTTACAAACTTGTTACGTAATATGTGGATAATATTAACAAATGGTCTAATTCTTGTCAAGTTTGCGGGATTTACTTACACACTCAGCCACCGCATGCATCACGCTGCTGCGGAATCCGCGGTCCTCCAAAACCTGTACGGCATCAATGGTTGTGCCCCCCGGAGAACATACCATATCCTTCAATTCGCCAGGATGTTTCCCGGTTTCCAGTGCAAGGGCTGCGCTTCCCATAATGGACTGTGCAGCGAACCGGTAGGCCTGCGCTCTCGGCATTCCTGCCTGTACTGCTCCGTCTGCAAGTGCCTCCAAAAACAGGAACACATACGCCGGTGAACTTCCGCTCACACCAACTACGGCATCCATCAGCTTCTCCGGTACTTCCTCTGCCAGTCCGAAGCTCTGTAACAGGGAAAGACTCTGCTGCATCTCGTCCTTCGTGACCAGCTCATTACAGCACACACCGGTGCATCCCATTCCGACAAGTGCCGGAGTATTCGGCATACAGCGGACAAATTTTAAGCTTCTGCCAAACATCCTGCCAAGGCTGTCCATCGATACACCGGCAGCAATGCTGACAATCACTGTATCCTCTGAAACCGCATCCTTGATCTGTTCAATCACCTGGGGCAGAACCTGCGGTTTCACCGCAAGCACCAGAATCTCCGCAAAACGTGCCACCTGAATATTATCCTCACCTATGAGAATACCCCAGTTTTGGGAGGCATATTCTTTGGAAGCATCACTTTTTGCACATCCCATGATGTCCGTGGCAGACACCACTTCTTTTTTGAGAATGCCGCCAATCATTGCCTTTGCCATATTGCCAAGTCCGATAAATCCAAGCTTCATGTCAATCCCTTCTTTCCACTTATATATTATCATTTATATGTTATTTCTTATGTGAATAATCCGTGCATAAGCTCACATATTCATGCCTCATGCTCCTATTCTTCCTTCAACAGATACATGTCCATTAATTGGACACCTCGTACATCAACAACGCTGCTGCCACTGCTGCATTTAACGATTCCAGCTTTCCCTGCATTGGAATCCGTATGTATTCATCCGCAAGTGCTGCCGTCTCTTCTTTTAAGCCGTTCCCCTCATTTCCAATCAAAAAGGCTGCCCCTCCGGCATAATCCGGTTCCCGGTAGGATTTCGTTCCTTTGAGGTGTGCCGCATAGACGCGGATCCCGGCTTTCTGCAGTTGCTCTATGGTCTGTTTGAGGTCTCCGGTATACAGGAATGGCACGCGGTACAGAGAGCCCATCGTGGAGCGGATCGTCTTCGGATTATAAATATCTACGGTCCCTTTGCTCATCAGGATGCCATCGATTCCGGCGCCTTCCCCTGTGCGGATCATCGTTCCCAAGTTTCCCGGATCCTGAACATCTTCCAGGATAAGGAACAGTGGCCGTTTTCCTTCCTGTTCCTTCCGTTCTCCTGCTTTTTTCAGGAGCGCCGGCAGGTCATAGGTCATCTTTTCCATGAGGAAGAAAAGGCCCTGCGGGGTCTGGGTATCCGACAGTTTCCGGAATACTTCTTCCGTCACGGTTTCCACAACGGTTCCCTGCTTCTCACAGGTCATGATCTTTTCGTAGATTCCCGATAATTTATCAAGAGGAGCCTTTCGATAAGACTCCTCCATTTTCTGCCAGACATCCTCCCGGCAGTATATTTCCCTGATTTTTGAAAGCGGTGCTTCCTCAAACATCTTGAATCCTTCCGCTACGAAAAGTCCTTCCTCATTCCTTGTCCGGCTCTTTTCCTTTAGCTGGATTGCATGCTTGATCCGCCCATTATTCAAACTTGTAATCATAATTTTCCTTTCAAATTCCTCTTACTGGGAAAGCAGACGGCTTACCTGATACTGGTATTCCGGAATTTCCTTCTGCATGTTTAACGCTTCCTCAATATCGAAATCCTGGAACTCTCCGTGACGGTAGCCTACCACACGATTGGTCTTTCCTTCGCAGAGGATGTCTGCCGCATAAGCACCCATAATGGAGGCATAGAAACGATCCTTACAGGTCGGGGATCCACCACGCTGCATGTATCCTAAGATGGTCGCTCTGGTTTCCATTCCGGTTGCAGCCTCGATACGACGCGCCATGGAAGTGGAATGTCCGATTCCCTCTGCATTGATGATGATATGGTGCTTCTTGCCGCGCTTACGGCTGTTGATAATATTGTTGATGAGCGCCTGCTCGTTATAATCATACTTTTCAGGAAGCAGAATGTCCTCGGCACCGTTCGCCACACCACACCACAGTGCAATGTAACCGGCGTTACGTCCCATTACCTCGATGATACTGCATCGTTCATGGGAAGATGAGGTATCACGTACCTTATCAATTGCCTGCATAGCGGTATTAATCGCAGTATCAAATCCGATAGTATAGTCGGTACATGCAATATCCAGGTCGATCGTTCCCGGAAGTCCCACGGTATTGATTCCATGTCTGGAAAGTGCCTGTGCACCACGGTAGGAACCATCGCCGCCAATGACCACCAGTCCGTCAATTTCATGCTTCCGGCAGATCTCCGCTGCCTGTTCCTGAACCTCTTCCTGTTTAAACTCAAGGCATCTGGCAGTTCCAAGAATGGTTCCACCGCGTTGGATGGTATCAGAAACATCCTTCTTCTCCATATCTACAATTTCTTCATTCAGAAGCCCCTGATAGCCTTTCTTAATTCCTTTTACTTTCACGCCATTGCAGAGTGCCTTACGGACCACAGCACGAATTGCCGCATTCATACCGGGAGCATCGCCGCCGCTTGTAAGCACTCCGATTGTTTTCACCTGACTAGCCATAATTCTCCGATCCTTTCCATGAACAGCTCCTGCTGCCATTTCCTATATTATTGATAAATGTTTCGTAACTGTTCAGTACCTTCACAGTTACGATGCAAAATCCATTCCAAATCGGCTTCGCCGATGGGATTTTGCATTACTGAATCATGTTCTTACGGTCTCAGCAGCAAATGCTTCGACCTGTTCTGAATAGTTACAATGTTTCCTTATTCTTCCTCTCATATTCCGGAATTCATTGAAATGCTCCGGAACAGTCTTATTGTACTGGTTTTCTTTCCCATTTTCAATCTTTTTTACGCTTCTTTGCGGATATCCCATGCAATTTTAATATTGTCTTCCCCATACTTTGCACAAAGCTGCGCCTTCAGCTCTTCACCGGCCTGCACACTGCAGCTTGGGGGAAGCTTTTTCATTGCCTTTGCCTCCTCAATATAAATCACCACGCTGTCATGCCCGTCGGAGGTCTGTAGGGTCTGCAGAAGTTCATTGGAAGAAGTCTGATAGGCCTCCATCGTAGGGAATTTAATCCACAGCTTCTTCGGGATCTCGTCAAAAGCGGTAATCCGCTCACAGATCACCTTGCCATCGCGGTCCTCTTCCAGGGAAACATGTCCCTTAATAAAGACTTTATTGTCCTCTAAAAGCTTCATGCTGTTCTTCTCATAGTCCCTCGGAAAAACAATGACTTCCACCGTCCCGACCAGATCCTCGATCTGTAAAAACGCCATAATTTTATCATTTTTCGTATATTTAATCTTCTTATTGGAGATAATTCCACCGATCGTACAGGGCGCATTGTCCCTCACTCTCGTTTCACCGGATTCCTCTTCCAGCACGAAATCCGCGGTCGTATTGGTAATTCCTCTTCTCCAGAGATCCTCGAATTCCTCTAACGGATGACCGCTGATGTAGATTCCGAGCACTTCCTTTTCAAAAGCAAGAATCATATCCTTGGAATACTCTCCAACATCCGGAAGCTGCACATCGTAACTGGATTTCTCGGATTCGTCCACAATATCAAACAGGCTCATCTGCCCGGCCATATTGTTCTTCCGGTCATGTACAATGTGATCCATGATCTGCACATACGCACTCATAAACTGCTTCCGCGTTCCGCCAAGACTGTCGAGAGCACCCGCCTTGATAAAGTTTTCAATCGCCTTTTTGTTGATATCTTTATCTGCCATACGGGTAATGAAATCCTGCAGATTCGTGTATGTCCCGCGTTCCTTCCGTTCACTCACCACCGCATCAATCACCGGTCGTCCGACACTCTTAATCGCTGTCAGTGCATAGCGGATGCTGTTGCCGTTTACGGAAAAGCCGCTTTCTCCCTGATTGATGTCAGGCGGCAAAATCGTAATGCCCATACTCCGGCAGACCATAATATATTCTGCCACTTTTCCCGGATTATCAATCACGGAAGTCATCAGGGCTGCCATAAATTCTACCGGATAATAATATTTCAGGTATGCGGTCTGGTAGGAAACCACCGCATAGCATGCCGCATGGGACTTATTGAATGCATATTTCGCAAAGTCCATCATTTCATCATAAATCTTCGAGGCGACATTCTCCGGGATGCCGTTCGCCACACATCCGGGCACGCCCTCCTCCGGATTTCCATAGACGAAATTCGCCCTCTCCTTTTCCATCACGGCCTGCTTTTTCTTACTCATGGCACGGCGCACGAGATCGCTTCGCCCAAGCGTATAGCCTCCCAGATCCCGCACGATCTGCATAACCTGCTCCTGATAAACGATACAGCCGTAGGTCGGCGCCAGAATCGGCTCTAACTGCGGACACAGATAAGTTACCGTTCCGAAATTGCTCTTTCCCTTGATATACTTCGGGATAAAGTCCATTGGTCCCGGGCGGTACAGGGAAATCCCGGCAATAATGTCTTCCAGGTTCTGTGGCTTCAGTTCCTTCATGAAGTTCTTCATTCCTGCACTTTCCAGCTGGAACACACCGTCCGTTTTGCCGGTTCCGATCGAAGCCAAAACCTTTTTATCATCAAAATCAATCTGATCGAGATTAATCTCTTTTCCGGTGCTCTGCTTCACAAGCTTCACGGCATCCCGCAGCACCGTAAGGGTACGAAGCCCAAGGAAGTCCATTTTCAAAAGTCCAAGTTCTTCGATCGTTGTCATCGTAAACTGGGTTGTAATGGAACCGTCTGCGCCTCTTGACAGCGGCACGAGATCCTCTGCCGGACGGGAACAGATCACCACGCCTGCCGCATGCATGGAGGTATGTCTCGGAAGTCCCTCAAGACGACGGCTCATGTCAATCAGTTCCTTCACCTGCTCATCCGTTTCGTAAAGCTTACGCATGTCCGGATTCATCTGAAGCGCTTTATCAATCGTAATATTCAGCTCATTCGGGATCATCTTCGCAAGGGAATCCACATAGGCATACGGAAGATCCATAACCCGGCCCACATCGCGGATGACACCTTTGGCAGCCAGCGTACCGAAGGTAACGATCTGTACCACCTTTTCCTGCCCGTACTTGCGCCCTACATAATCAATGACTTCCTGCCGCCGTTCGAAACAGAAGTCAATATCAATATCCGGCATGGATACACGTTCCGGATTTAAGAAACGCTCAAACAGCAGGTTATAACGGATCGGGTCAATATTGGTAATCTTAAGGCAATAGGAAACAATACTTC
>OCLD01000124.1_pt1 | contig 19871 bp, 15 predicted proteins | sample 1495911 | NCBI WGS metagenome assembly OCLD01 (sample SAMN03418271, study PRJEB22391) | human gut metagenome | biome: human-gut; feature: organic feature; material: feces | host: Homo sapiens | place: Tanzania | collected 2013-01
TCAAAAATATCTCTACCAAATACACTAGGCATCATCATAAGTCATTCCTCCATTCCATGTGATCTGTGTCATAATTATCAAAATTTATTTGAAACCCGGTGGAAGATCTGATCTGCAATTACTTCTCATTTGGAAGGTCCTCACTGATCTTTGATCTCCTTTCCTTTGTTCTAAATGTAATATAACACCTATTATTAGCACTGTCAAGAGGTGAGTGCTAATTTTTTTGTGAACTTTCTGTGAACAACTTTCTGTGAATTGCCTCTGCGGACAGTCTTCCCGGGTTAAAATACACTTTAGAGGCAATCACCACCTGATCACGGGCAATGTTCTTTTTAAGCGCATGTCCCAGATACTCTTCACTGGTTCCGGCAGAATAGCCGTTCGCCGTGTCAAAAAAGTTGATGCCAAGGGAAAGCGCATCCTTAACGACCTGTTCCGTATGGCTTATTATATTAATACACATATTACTCTCTGATTTTATCATACAACAATCCGGTCAACAATATCGCCACAAAAAGCATGAAAAATTTTTTTCACCACTTTGATTTTGCTATAATGAGATTCAGAAGAACTATTTCAAAAGAAACGGAGAACACTATGCGATTTGCAATTATAGATGATCTGGACGAGGAACGTGCACGGGCCTTGAAATTATTCGAAGAATACCGGGATGTCCGGCATGTGTCCTTTTTAATTGATGATTTCAGTAGTGGTGAGGACTTTCTTTCGAGCGAAGATCATATGGGCGATGCCTTTTCGGTACACGCTTTTGATTACCTGTTGAAGCCTCTGAATCAGGACAGGCTCTTTACCTGCCTTGACGATTCCATGAAGCTTCTCCCTAAGCCTGAGGAATATCTTTCCTTTACCTCGAACGGACTTGAAATGCGACTGTTCTATGGGAATATCGTTGTGCTTCAGGTTTCCGGACATTCCACAGTCCTGATAGATTCCACCGGGAAGGAATATTCTGTTTACTCCGCTTTTTCGGTTTTCACTAAACCCCTTATGGAAGACTCGCGTTTTCTTCTTGTGAGCCGCGGTGTATTGATTAATATGGATTTTATGTCCGCCATTACAGCCCTTGTCCTTACCATCGTAATCCCGGCAGGCGCCCTGATTGCTTCCGTAATTCATATTTCAGTAGATGCCGTGCTGCTTCCGTTAATTTTACTGCTGTTCATCTGCTATGAACATGTATTAAAAAGCCATCTGTCTGTAAACGCTTCGGTATTCCTGCTGGTTATGGCCCTCATGTCATTTCCATCCATTATTGCGCTTTCCATTGATTGTCAGCTTCATCCGTGGGAAAATATATACTCTCCCTGTGTCCTTGTCAACATGATTCAGGTCGCTATCAGCTTCCTGTTCCTACTTATTTTCGGTCCGGTCTTTTCCAAATTTTTAAGTCAGTTGGTGGATCTTATTGATTCCCCGAAGATCTGGGCCGTTGCTTTGCCTGTTCCGATGATTTTTATTCTCCTTAACCTGCTCATGCAGCCCCGGGAATACAGCACCATGCACGTAAACCGGGTCTATGCCATGTATCTTTGTTATATTGTCCTGGCTTTCTTTTTGTTTGCCGTGATTTACAGTATCTTTTACCTCATGGCAACAGAAATTCTGCGCAGTGCGGAGGATAAACAGCGCATCCGCTTTTTTGAAATGCAGGAAAGCCAGTATCTGGCACAGCAGCGTTACATTGCAGAATCCTCCCGCCAGCGTCACGACTTCCGCCAGCATCTGTCAAGTATTGCCCAGATGGTACAAAACAGAGCCTTCGACGAGCTGACTGGGTATCTGTCCGAATATCTCAATACGCTACCTGATAGTCAGACCATTTACTGTCAGAATGTTCCCGCGAACGCCCTGCTGAATTATTATGCTTCCATGATGGATCAGGCACAGATCCGCCGCAACTGGAAAATCAGTCTGCCGGAGAATCTGCAAATTTCTGATCCGGAATTATGCTCCCTGCTTGGCAATCTGTTGGAAAACGTCCTGCATGGCTGCCAGACACTTCCCACAGAAAACCGTTATCATAACTTTACCATCTGCTTAGAGCACGACCGTTTTCTGTATCTGGTGTCCTCCAATAACTTTAACGGTGTAGTAAAGCAGAAGAATCATCAGTATCTGTCCACTCACAAGAACGGTTCCGGCATCGGTCTGTCCTCCATTGCAACGATTGCTGAAAAATACAATGGAATCGCCCAGTTCTCAAACACCGATGAAGAATTTCTTATAAATGTGGTCATGGACAAATAACTCCCTATTTCTTTAAGAAAGAGAAGAAGCCTTCCTTCTCATAGGGTTCGCTGCTGATCCCGTTTAAGGTATAACCGGTATTCTTGATGACTTCGGCAAGCTTTGCCTCATCAAGAGCCTCTTCACTGATAACCTCGGTCTCGCCCTTTGCATGGGAAGAAGATACCTTCTTTACTGCAAACGCATTACGGATCGCATCATTTACGTGCGATTCGCACATTCCACACATCATTCCATCAATTTTTAATACCGTCTTTGTCATTTTCTTTTCCTCCATTTTTTTAATTATTTAATAGATAATACCTTATATCCGGCTTCATCTACTGCCTTTTTGATCTGCTTTTCATTTAAGGCGCCTGCCATCGTCAGAATTGCGGTTCCCTCTTTATGACTGACAACCGCTTCTGAAATCTCCGGAAGTGCTTCCAGCGCAGTTCTTACATGATTTTCACAATGTTCACACATCATGCCTTTGATTTTGACCGTCACGGTCGATCCTGTTGTTCCATCTGCTGATTTATCTATTGCATTGTTTTTTCCAGTCACATTCATCTGTGCAGATTGATTTTCTGCCACAGTCGTTTTCTTATGAAGCGGTCTGTCATGGGAACCGTCATGTACCTTACACAGATTTAACCGCAGTGCATTCGATACCACACAGAAGCTAGAAAGGCTCATAGCCGCTGCACCAAACATCGGATTTAAAGTAAGTCCCAACGCAACGAAGCATCCTGCTGCCAGAGGAATTCCGATAATGTTGTAAATAAATGCCCAGAACAGGTTCTCATGAATATTCCGCAGGGTTGCACGGCTGAGACGAATCGCTGCCGGTACATCGGACAGGCGGCTCTTCATCAGTACCACATCAGCTGCATCAATGGCCACATCAGCTCCTGCTCCAATCGCAATTCCCACATCGGCACGGGTAAGCGCCGGAGCATCATTGATTCCGTCACCAACCATGGCGGTTACGCCCTGTTCCTTCAGCTTGCGAATCACACTTTCTTTTCCATCCGGAAGGACTCCTGCAATCACTTCATCCACGCCTGCCTTCCTACCAATTGCATTGGCGGTACGCTCGTTATCCCCGGTCAGCATAATGACACGGATTCCAAGCTTCCGTAATTCCTGAATGGCTTTCGGACTGTCTTCCTTCATGGTATCTGCAACTGCAATGATACCGAGCATTTTCCCATCCTTTGCAAACAATAACGGTGTTTTTCCCTGCTCTGCAAGATCTTCTGCCTGCCTGCGGAGTTCATCCGAAATGCCGGTCTGTTCACTGAGGAACTTCAGGCTTCCTCCAAGAAGCTGTTTTCCATTATTTACTGCATGAAGTCCGTTTCCGGGAAGCGCTTCAAAGTCTGTAACCTCTGCCGGCTCCATGGAAAGCTCTTCACCACGGCGGATAATCGCTTTTGCAAGCGGATGTTCACTCTTTGCTTCCAGCGAAACCGCCATGGAAAGCAGTTCATCCTCTGTAATGCTTTCTGCCGGAATCACATCGGTAACGGTTGGCTCTCCTGCGGTAATCGTTCCGGTCTTATCCAGTGCAACAATCTGTACCTTTCCGGCATTTTCAAGAATTGCAGCGGTCTTGAATAAGATACCGTTCTTCGCTCCCACACCGTTTCCGACCATAATTGCGACCGGTGTTGCAAGTCCCAATGCACACGGACAGCTGATTACGAGTACGGAGATTCCTCTTGCCAGTGCAAAGCTGAATTCCTTTCCAATCAAAAGCCATACGATAAAGGTCACCACCGCGATGGAAATAACTACCGGTACGAACACGCCGGATACTTTATCTGCGATCTTGGCGATCGGCGCCTTGGTTGCTGCTGCATCACTCACCATTTTGATGATCTGGGAAAGTGTCGTATCTACGCCAACCCTTGTCGCTTCACACCGGATGAAGCCGGACTGGTTAATGGTTGCTGCGGACACGCCATCGCCAACTGTTTTATCCACCGGAATGCTTTCTCCGGTAAGCGCTGCCTCATTGACGGCACTGCTTCCTTCTAAGATCACGCCATCCACCGGAATATTTTCCCCCGGACGGACTACGAAAATATCTCCCTGATGTACCTGCTCAATCGGAACCGTAACCTCCTGTCCGTCACGTACAACCGTTGCATTCTGCGGCGCAAGCTTCATCAGACTCTTTAAGGCATCGGTCGTTCTTCCCTTGGACTTGGCTTCCAGTGTCTTACCGACGGTAATCAAGGTCAGAATCATCGCTGCCGATTCAAAATAAAACTCATCCATGTACTGCATGACGGCATCCATGTCTCCGAGCGTCTGTGCCTTTGTCATCATAAACAGTGCATACACACTCCACAGGAAGGAAGCCGAAGATCCCAACGCAACCAGCGTATCCATGTTGGGCGACCGGTGAATCAGCCCCTTAAATCCGCTGATGAAAAATTTCTGGTTGATCACCATGATAATGACTGTCAGTAAGAGCTGCACCAGTCCCATTGCCACATGATTTCCGTCAAACCAGTGGGGCAGTGGCCAGCCAAACATCATATGTCCCATTGAAAAATACATCAATACCAACAGAAATACCACGGATGCAATCAATCGCTTGAGCAGAACCGGTGTCTCGTGATCTGCCAGTGCATCCACATCGTTCTGTGCTCCACCGGCCTGATTTCCTTCTGCTGCGTTTCCGCCCTTTTTACTTGCTCCATATCCGGCCTGCTGCACCGCCTTAATAATGGCATCCGGTGCTGCCGTTCCATCCACTGCCATGGAATTCGTCAGAAGACTCACATTGCAGGAGGTTACACCCGGCACCTTGGATACCGCCTTTTCCACTCTCGCCTGGCATGCAGCACAACTCATGCCTGTTACGTTATATTGTTCCATTACTCTGTCACCTTCTTTATTTGATCTTTTATTTATGTGAAAATATGGTCGTAATTATTCAGAATCCATTCTTAAAACCAAATGTCTGCTTCGCAGCCGCTTGGTTTTCTTGCGTTCTTTTCAGACTCACAAATCCGTGCTTCGCACTTTTCATCCTGCTTCGCAGGATATTTGCTCGTTGACCTCACCGAAAACCAAATGTCTGCTTCGCAGCCGCTTGGTTTTCTTGCGTTCGGTCACTTCATGAGTTTCTGAATGGTGGAAACAAGTTCATCCACGACTTCATCCCGTCCTTCACGAATATCTCTTACCACACAGGTATGGATATGTGTCGCAAGAATTTCTTTATTAAAAGCATTCATCGCCGCACTGATCGCTGCCGACTGCACCAGAATATCATTACAATAGGCATCCTTTTCCAGCATCTGCTGTACACCACGCACCTGCCCTTCAATTCTCTTCAACCGGTTAATCAATGCTTTCTTCTGTTCTTCCGAACGTAAGGTATGCTTCTCCATGCAATGGCAACATCGATTGCTGTTTTCCTGCTGGGCCTCCTTCTGTACTTCTTGTATTTCTTCCCTCATTTCTTCCTGCACTTCCAACTCTTTCTGTTGCTCTATGTTCCTGTTGCCCATCTGCTGTCCTCCTCTTTCTATTCTGTATTTGCTCAGTATTGGGCATATAAAAAATTTTTCTTCCATTCTACCCATGACTTCGCTTTACATTGGGTATTTCCACATCTTTTCGCTGTTCATACCCTCTGCTTCAATTTTCACTGGGTACTGGTGAATTATTTAATTCCCTATACCCATACACGCATCTTGTTCATCAGGCATTTGATATATTGAAGATCAGACGTTTCATATATTTGAGATCTTATATCTGTAACATATCATGCGTATACTATATATCCCACAATTGTTCAATTTCATATACCCCTACCAGGTATTTATAATATACCCCATTGGGGTATTTTGCAAGTCCTATTTTAAAAATTGGGGAAAATATTAATCAACAATCAAAATACATTCCTATATTCTCAAATGATTCTCTGGTGCTCCTTCTCATATACATGAACTAAAAAAGGACTTCTCTGATACTCCGATCAGCAAAGTCCCTTTCTGGTAAGCCGGCAGACCAGCTTACTTGCATATTTACTTATATACATATTTATTTACTTATATACTTATTTATTTACTCACATACTTATTTATTTACTCACTTATTTACTTATAATTAATTGATTAATTTATTTACTAATTTACTTAGTTACCTATTTACCCCGCTTATAGTTTACTCATCTGCTACCCCGTCTGCACTCTTCGCAAACCGCTTATACAACTCTACATGGTCATAAATGCATCGCCAGCCACTGTGTGCGTTCACAGTTGCGCAGATATATTCGTTTCCTGCTGCATCCTTTCCATAGCTTACTGCGCAGCTTCCGGACTGTGCCACGAAGCCGGTTTTTCCACAGATCACTTCACCACCGGTATCCTTATCCTCAATTCGTCTTAAGAACCAGTTGGAAATCTGGATTCCCTCCGGATGCTCCGGCGTGGACGAGGTTGTGTACTTCTTCGTTGACAAAACCTCCCGGCACTGCGGATTATCAATGGCTGCCTCCAGAATCATGGCAATATCATAAACTGTACAATAATGATTTTCGTCATACAGTCCGACACAGTTCGTAAAATGTGCCGTATCGGAAAGTCCAAGCTCCTTCAGCTTTTCATTCATCATATCCACAAAGGCTTCCTGCGAACCTGCCACATAGGTTGCCAGTCCAAGTGCTGCATCTCCACCTGAACAAAGTACCGTTCCGTAGAACAGATCTTCCACGGTAACCACTTCATTATTCGAAAATCCAACTGCACTGCAATCGTGCACATAGCTGTAATTCGTAATTTCCGGTGTAATCTCGAAAGTATCCGACCAGTCTGTTACATGCTCTGCTGCCACAAGTACGGTCAACACCTTCGTCATGGACGCCGGATTAATTCTTGTGTGTGAGTCCCGGTCAAAGAGAATATTTCCGGTGGCAAGGTCAATGAAAATGCCATTCGTACTCTGTACTTCATCATCCACGGAAGTCGTTGCATCCGTTGCCTGTGCCGTATAAACCTTCTGCTCCTTTGCTGCCTGCGCCTGCTCTTCCTCTGCCTGTCCCAGAAGTGCTGTCATATCCGGAAGTGAAGCCTGGACTCCTAACAAAATAACCTGCTGTTTGTGATCATTCGTTGCTAACTGCCGTAATTTAAGGTTCACTTCATCAGCAGATGCTTGTCCCTGCTGCGTTTCTGTGTTTACTACATTTTCTGTATGAGCCTCATCTGCTTCCGCTTGTAAATCCCCCGTGGAATCTTCCGACACCTGTGTCACATCTTCTGAAACTGCTGGTGAAGCAGCAACACTTGTGTCATTTTTCGTCGGAGTGGAATACCCCTGTATTCTTCGTACAATACTTCTTCCATTTATCATAAGAATTACCGCAACCAGAATGATTCCGGCAATGGGTAGTAGTCTGCGCACCAGCATACGAACCATCTGCTGCTGTTTCTTGCGCCTGCGCATCTCCTCATTCCGCGCATTTCTCCGTCTGCGGCGTTCTTCATATTCTTCATCAAATTCTTCTGACATTTAACTTCTCCAAAATCTATTGATCTCACATACCTGTTATTATAACACAATTACCAAAACCCACACAACCGCTGTCCTTTTTTGATTATTCGCAAAATTTATTATTCTTATGCGCAGTTTACACTATTCCTGACACCTGTTCTTTGCATCTGTCCTATGCACAAACCGCAATCTGCACATTTCATAATTACTTTACTTAGGCCCATTTTTTCATTAATATGCCAATATAACAGTTTAAAAAAGAACCTCCCAGTACACCAATACCGGAAGGCTCCGTCACTTCTTACTACTTCTAATTATTCATTCTTACCCGATTCTAAATCTAATCCAATTATGTGGCTCATAACACATAACTTAAGATTGCAACTCTTATGCACCAAATGCCTTGTAAGCCTTGTTTAAGAAGATCATATAGAACACAAGTCCCACAACTGCTGCGATTGCTGCGATTACTGCAAGGAGTGCTCCAATGATATTTAGGATCGGGATCAGGCAGAGAATGCTTGCCACGATACTTGCAATTGTTGTCCAGAGCACGATCTTCCATGCCTTGTCACCGGATGCTGCTGCTTCCTCTGCACCAAAGGATCTTAATGCAGATGCAACAGAAGTACATACATAATAAGTAACCGCTAAGGATAAAGCACTTCCTGCGACACTTAAAAGTGTACCAACTACGGAAGTTCCGGATGCAGATGCATTATTTACACTATTTGCAATACCATTTAACACGCTGGACAAAATGGTGAACCAGAATGCCATTTTACATTCCGCAATATCCTTACCAACGGTCCAGAGACCAATCAGGCTCAGAATGGTGAATACCAGAGCTGCAACTGCTGCAATAATATTCACGATCGGAATTACTAACAATACTGCGCATACGATCGCACCAATGGATGCGATAAACATGTTTTTCAGGCCCTTACCTGAATTAGGATAGTTTGACATACTATCTCCTCCTCATTTTCACTATGTAATTTTACGCTGCATGATTAATAAATAGTACCATTCTCTGCTGTCTTCATGCAGCCACCGTTATCTTATACTTTATCATGTTGAAATATGGACTGCAAGTAGTACCTTGGTAATCAAATATAAAACATCCCCCGAAAGCCATCACACAGCCTCGGGGGACATTTAATCTTATTCAAAATTCCTTAACAGAATCCATCTTGTGTTTCATCTTATTCAAAAGGAATCACAGCTCCGTCATAAGTATTGTTGATGTAATCCTTGATCTCCTGGGAAGTAAGAACTTCAACAAGTGCTTTGATCTTGTCGCTGTTTTCGTTTCCTTCCTTAACAGCAATGACATTTACATAGGTCTTAGCTGCTTCGGAATCAGACTTCTCGTAAGCGATGGAATCCTTTGCTACGGAGAATCCGGCCTCCAGAGCGTAGTTACCATTTAATACCATGAATGCAACTTCGTCTTTTACCCTCGGAACCTGAGCTGCTTCAAGCTCTACGATATCTACATTGTAAGGGTTCTCTACGATATCATTCTTGGTTGCGGTAAGTCCTGCATCTTCCTTTAAAGTAATGATGCCATTGTCCTGTAACAGAAGAAGTGCTCTTGCTTCGTTTGTGGTGTCGTTCGGTACGGCAATGCTGTCACCATCTGCAAGTTCATCTAAGGTTGCCTTGGTTCCGGGATAAATACCAAACGGCTCATAATGAATACCACCTGCATTTACAAGGTGTGTTCCCTTTTCTTCATTGAAGCTCTCAAGATAAGGGATGTGCTGGAAGTAGTTTGCGTCGAAATCGCCGCCCTCTACAACATTGTTCGGCTGTACATAATCATCAAATACGGTTACCTGAAGATCATAACCCTTTGCCTCTAATAAGGGCTTTGCCTGCTCAAGAATCTCTGCATGAGGTGTTGCAGAAGCTGCAACCTTGATTACCTTATCATCTGCAGATGTGCTCTTTCCGCAGCCTGCCAGTGCAGATACAACGAAAGCACCGGTAAGTACTACTGCTAATAACTTTTTCATATTCTTCTCCTCCCTCAGTAAGGCTTTCTCTGTTGGATAAACAGCAATTTATTCTTTATTCCTCACTGACTGTCTTTTCGGAACAGTATAACTTCATTTACCCACCTTGTCAATAGGTAAATGATTTTCTGTTCCGAAAATCTTTATAGCATACTTTTTCATCAAATACAAGTCATGATGCAGCACTTAATCCAATTCCGTCTTTCCGGTATAAAGTTCATGATACCGGCCCTTCTGTGCAAGCAGTGCATCATGGTCACCACGCTCAATGATCTCGCCCTGCTCCAGAACCATGATGGCATTGGCATTCCGGACGGTTGACAGACGGTGTGCAATCACGAGGGTGGTTCTCTCTGCCATCAGGCGGTCCATTCCCTTTTCGATATGCTTCTCGGTTCTTGTATCAACAGAACTCGTTGCTTCATCCAGAATCAGGATCGGTGCCTTGGAAATGGCGGCCCTTGCAATATTAATGAGCTGCCGCTGTCCCTGGCTTAAGTTTGCGCCATCGCCCTCAAGAACGGTATCATATCCATGCTCCAGACGGATGATAAAGGAATGGGCACTTGCCATTTTTGCTGCCTGCTCTACCTCCTCATCCGTTGCATCAAGCCGTCCATAACGGATATTTTCACGTACCGTTCCTGTAAAAAGATGGGTATCCTGCAATACCATCGCAATATTTCTTCTTAAAGAATCCCTTGCAATCTGCGTAATCGGGAAACCATCCATCAGGATCTGCCCGGAATCAATGTCATAGAAACGATTGATCAGGTTCGTGATCGTCGTTTTTCCTGCACCGGTAGAGCCTACAAAGGCAATCTTCTGTCCCGGTTTTGCATACAGGGAAATGTGCTTCAAAATGGTTTTATCCGGATTATAACCAAAGGTAACATCATTCAGGGTCACCGCACCCTTTACCTCTGCATAATAATTCTGCTCATTTTCATGCACCGTTCCTTCCGGCTTTCCATGCTCTTTGACAAAAGCATTCTCCTTCGGGATCACATAATAGTGCTTCCTGTCTTCCGCTTCCTCTATGGTAATGGCATTCTTTACATCCTCTGCCTCGGGAACCTCATCCATCACTGCAAAAACACGTTCTGCACCGGCCAATGCGGAAAAGATCGTATTTACCTGCATGGCAACCTCATTGATCGGGCGGGAAAATTGTCTCGAATAGTTGACAAATACCGTAAGTCCACCGATATCAAATCCACGCAGTACACACAGAATACCACCGATGGCTGCGGTCAGGGAGTAGCTGACCTGCCCCATATTTCCCATAACAGGTCCCATGATTCCGCCGAAAAACTGTGCCCGGATCTGCTTACCGCGAAGATCCTGATTCAGATAATCAAACTCTTCTCTCGCACTTTCCTCGTGGTTAAAGACCTTGACAACCTTCTGACCTGTAATCGTCTCCTCAATATATCCGTTCATCGTACCAATGGCTGCCTGCTGCGCCTTATAATACTTCCGGCTTCTTTTACCGATTCCGGATACTGCCTTTAACATCAGCGGAACCATGACAATCGTAATCAATGTCAGCCAGATATTCGTATAAATCATCAGGCTCAAGGTTCCGACAATACTGATTGCTCCGGAAATCAACTGTACCACGGTATTGTTCAGCATTTCACCGATGACATCCACGTCATTGGTAAAACGGCTCATGACATCACCGTTATTATTGGTATCATAATAACGCACCGGAAGCTTCTGCAGCTTTTCAAACAATTCGTTACGCAGCCGCTGGATCGCATCCTGGGAAATCGTAACCATAATTCTGGATTGTAAATACTGCGCGGTAATTGCCACAATATAAACGACCGCCATGGTAAATACACCCTGAATCAGCCCTGCAAGAAGCTGATCGCCGGTTTTACCGGTATCGGTCAGTCCGTTAATGATCGGGCGCAGCAGATAAGAACCTGCAAGGTTTCCTGCCGCACCTACAATAATACATAAAAGGACAATCAACAGCTTCCATTTATCCTTTGCAATATAAGAAAAAAGACGCTTAACCGTTGCTTTGGTATTCTTCGGCTTACCGCCCATCATACCGCGTCCCCCGGGACCTCCGGGGCCTCCGTGTCTTCTTCCTCCCATTGGCTTTCCGGACATTTCCTCCTCGTTGGAAGGGTTCAGCTTTGCTTCATATTTTCTGGTAAGATAATCGAGTCGTTCCTGTCTCATGATGCTGCTCCCTCCTTTTCTTTATCCATCTGGGAATAATAAATTTCCTGATATGCCTCACAGGAAGAGAGCAGATCCTCATGTTTTCCGAATCCTACGATCTTGCCGTCGTCGAGTACCATGATCTCATCTGCTTCCTTCACGGAGCTGATACGCTGTGCGATGATAATCTTCGTCGTATCCTTCAGTTCTCCTGCAAAGCTTTCACGGATCTTCGCTTCCGTTGCGGTATCCACCGCACTTGTGGAATCATCCAGAATTAAAATCTTCGGCTTCTTTAACAGGGCACGGGCAATACAAAGACGTTGCTTTTGTCCACCGGACACATTGACACCGCCCTGACCTAAATCCATCTCATAGCCTCCGGTAAAGCTGCTTATGAAGCCGTCTGCCTGCGCGGCTCCTGCGGCCTTGCGTACCTCCTCCATGGAAGCGTTTTCATCGCCCCACATCAGATTTTCCAGAATGGAACCGGAGAACAGCACGTTCTTCTGCAGTACCATGCCGACACCCTCACGCAGATTTTCCAGCGTATAATCCTTGACATTCACGCCATCCACAAGAACCTCACCTTCATCGACATCGTATAATCTCGGAATCATCTGTACGAGTGTTGTTTTACCGCTGCCGGTTGATCCGATGATTCCCAGTGTCTGACCACTCTTTACGTCAAAACTGATATGGGAAAGCACCGGTTCTTTGTTTTCCTTATAATAACGGAAGGAAACGTCACGGAATTCCACACGTCCGCTCGACACAATCTTATCCGGCTCCTTGCAGTGCTCATCGTTCAGATCAACATCCGTGTCAAGAATCTCACGGATACGGCTTAAGGAAGCCAGCGCTCTTGAACTCTGTAAAATGACCATGGCAAGCATCATTAAGGACATCAGAATCTGTACAATATAAGTGGTAAACGCAGTCAGGTCACCCACCTGCATATTTCCTACAATAATCTGCTTACCGCCAAACCATACAACGGCAAGTGTGGTGGCATTCATCATCAGCATCATCAGCGGCATTACCATAATGATGGTCTTAAATGCGCCTAAACTGGTCTGCTTTAAGTCTTCATTGGAGGCTGCGAACTTCTTTTCCTCATAGTCACCACGGACAAAGGATTTGATTACACGGACATTCGTCAGCATTTCCTGAATATTGGAGTTCAACGCATCCAGCTTTTTCTGCATGATCTTGAACTTCGGGAATGCGACCTTAATTAAAATCGTAATGGCTCCGACCAGAATCGGAATGACAATCAACACAATAACTGCCAGCTCCGCATTCATGACAAACGCCATAATCAGCGCACCGATCAGCATTCCGGGCGCACGAAGCATCATACGGAGTGCCATATTAATCAGGTTCTGTACCTGTGTAATATCATTGGTCAGACGGGTAACCAGTGAACCGGTACTGAACTGGTCAAGATTGGCAAAAGAAAAGGTCTGTACCTTATCAAATGCATCCTTTCTCAAATCTGCGGCAAAGCTGACTGCTGCTTTCGCGCCAAAATACGCACCGCCAACACCGCCTGCCATCATAAGAAGCGCTACTAAAATCATCAATGCGCCGGTTCCTGTGATGTAACCGACACTTCCATTCGTCACACCGACATTAATAATATTTGCCATAAGCTTCGGCAGAACCACTTCCCCAATGACTTCCACGATCATCAGGAGCGGGCCGATGATAAATGCCGGCAAATACGGTTTTACATATTTCCAATATCTTTTCATCGTCTTCCTTTCCATGCACCCACTGCGAATGTGTTGCAATATACTAAAATATTTTCACTTAACCTATAGTTTCTAAGTTTAATGATTTGATTTTTTAATGTCAACGGAATCCAAAATGTTTCATAAAAATTTTAGAAACTTATCGTCAATTTGACGAATTTTTCCGCTCTGGTCTTATTAAAAAGTTCGTAATTGGTACTTTTAACAGTACCAGTATTGTTTATACTAAGTAGCAATACAAGTTACTGTTCACACAGCAGCCAGACACATGCTGTCAGGCTGTGTAAGAGCATGATTTGAGTAGAGCACTTAGCGAGGTTATTTCGAGCTTAGTGCGAACCATACAAGTTCACTTGACAAACCGCAGGTGAGTCTAGTGAAGCTTGTTCAGGAGTGAGCAGGCTCCTTTTGCGAAGCAAAACTTCAAATGAGCCTGCGAATCGTTACTGGAACGAGGTACGAGTGAACAGTAACCAACACAACACTTCGTACATACGAACTGATGATTATTATGAGGAAAAGAGGAGTATCTTATGAAACAACACAAACAATTAATGAAAATTGCATTCACCGGCCTTATGGCTGCACTTTCCTATGTGGTATTTACCTTTTTACAGATTAAGATTCCGCTTCCGGGCGGCGACGCTACTTCCATTCATCTCGGAAATGCCGTATGTGTTCTCGGCGCCCTGCTGCTGGGCGGCTTATATGGCGGCTTAGGCGGTGCCATTGGAATGACCATCGGCGATCTGCTTGACCCGGTTTATATTGTCTATGCACCGAAAACCTTCTTATTAAAGTTATGCATCGGATTAATCACCGGACTCGTTGCCCACAAAATCGGTCACATCACGAAAGAAACCGATAACAGGAAGGTCTGGAAATGGGTCATCCTTGCCGCTGTTGCCGGATTATTATTCAATGTGATCTTCGATCCTTTAATCGGTTATCTTTACAAGCTGCTGATCCTTGGAAAACCCGCTGCAGAGCTTACCCTTGCATGGAACGTAACCGCTACCTCCATCAATGCCGTAACCTCCGCAATCGTTTCCAGCGTGGTTTACATGGCACTTCGTCCTGCTCTTAAAAAAGCCGGATTATTTATGGAATTGTAGATAAGAAAGGGGACTGTCGCATGAGCTGATCCTCCGGATCGAATATGCTCATACGAGAGTCCCTTGTTATATGATATCGAATTATTTAAATGTAATTGTTACATTTCCCATTCCGCATTTCACCTGATACAGACTGTCTGCCTGATTATCCTGCGTCTGCTGTGCTCCCATTCCCGCAGCTCTCATACTTCCGACCCGAATACTACCCATTCCGCAATCCAGATCATAATTGTGGTCCGCTTCTTCTCCCTCTACTGCAATTTCCACATTGCCCTGTCCGCAGTCCACACTTAAATTCTTATCAATTTTACCGGAATATCGGCATTCGCCCATGGCAATGTCCATCACGGCATTTCGGCTTGTCACATTCTCACATACCGCCTGTCCGGCTCCGACCTTTAGTTTAAAATCCTCAATCATAAGATCTGCAAGTTCAAGCTGGCCAGCACCGGCCTTCAGAGTCATCTCCTGCGCCTTGATCCCCTCAATCTGAAGCTTTCCGGCACCAAGCGTTGCTGTAAAGGTCCGGAACGTAAAGTCCTTCGGAATCCCGATCACGCACCGCGCTCCTTCATTCTGTTTCAATCCCCATAAGGCATATATGGATTCTTCTTTCATTCCAACGCTCAGTGTTCCATTTTCAAGAGCGTATTCCCATACTCCCGAAGCATCAAAGGTAAGGCTTATGGTATCGGAACTTTCCTCTTTTTCCCGAATCTCAAAAAGTCCCGCCCCAAGCTTTGCATTCAATTCCTGCACTTCGCTCACCGGAATTTCATACACGGTTCCTTTTTTTGCAATACTTTCTCCATTTACCATAAGTTCTCCGGCTGCTCCTGTGGAATTTTTCCCCAGGGCTCCAATATAAATGCCGTTTCCTTCTCCAAAGGAAATCTTAAATCCCAGCCGGTTGGAAAGCTCCTCCATATAAGAAACCACCGCTTCACTTGTTACTCTCTGCCTCCACCGGTATCCTCCCATAAATCCAAAAAAGATGCACAACACCAGACCAACTGCGGCCAGAATACCTGCGGTAATCAGACTGACTTTATAAAATTTCTTCATCCTTGTTTTCCTCCCTTACGCCTTTCGAAACATTTTACGCCACAACCATGCCGTACCTTTGCAGGCAGCCGGAACTGTCATGGCCACAAGTACGGTAAGAACCATACACAGAATTCCTGCCGCAGCACATAAGCATCCGCTTCCAAGCAACGCCCCTGATACCAGAACATTTACCGGCAACACCACAAGTCCAAGCAATGCACAGACAAATGCCGTCACGTAAAGCGCCAATGCCGCTGCTCCAAAGCCAATCAGCAATCCGAAAATCAGACTGAACACACTGATAATTAAGGCAAAGATTACACAGATCAATGCCAGAATCAGCGGGGAAGCAAAGATCAGTCCGATGACAATTAAGGCAATCTCCCACGCCGGTTTGGATTTCTTCTGCTGCGGCTGCGGTGGTATTTGGCTGTTCTGTGAGAATGCATTCTGACTTCCGGTGTTCTGCGCACCTGCATTCCCATCTGTTCCGATTTGTGCACTCTGATTCTGATTTTTTCCTCCTTCAGGAGAATCCTGCACACGATCATAAGTCTGCAGTCCAAGTCCTTCCTTTACGCCGGCCGCTACCTGCTCGGGACTTCCAAGCTCTTCGATGACCTGCTGCTCATTCTCCTGTCCGGCGTCGTTGAAATAATCATTATAATAAGTAAGTGCTTCTTCTTTTTCACTGGGAGAAATATCGGATAATAAATCTTCAAGTCTCCTCATATATTCAAATCTGTTCATTCGTGGATCCTCCCTCAAAAATCTGATTGATCTTACCGGAATAGCTCTTCCATTCCTCCCGGTACATGGAAAGCTGCTGCCTTCCCTTCTCCGTAACCAGATAATATCTGCGGTTACGTCCAGCACATTCCTGATCATAAATCGTCAGGCATTCGTCCTTTTGCAATCTTCGTAACACCGGATATAAGGTGGATTCCGAAACCGCAATGATCTGCCGCACATCCTGCGTGATCTTGTAGCCATAGGCTCCTTCCGGCTCTTTCGCCACAACCGCAAGCACAATGGCATCCAGAAGTGCTGCACCTGTATTAAAAACCATACATTTCGCTCCTTCCTGTGAATATGTATAATATGATGATATCAGGGTCAAAAGGTCAAAAAGGTCGTTCGTGCTTGCACGATAAGACTTTTGAACTTGGGACCCGCCAAACATGAGAAAGTAGCGATTTACGTAGTAAATCAGCGGATTTCGAATGTTTGAGAATTGCGGAAATTGCGTAGCAATGTAGCAATTCGGATACATCAATGAGTAGCAAAATTTATTTTTGATACTTATATCATAATATTATACATTATATAATATTATTTACACATATACTATATGTCATATAATATTGTATGTCAACAATATATTTTATGAATAAAGAAGAAAACTGTACCAGAACCAATGCGCTCCGGTACAGTTTCCTGAATAGTTACAATTACTTCATATATATTTACATATTGTTTTATCTACTACCTGTTATTGCATATCTGACTTCTTACCGCTCCATCTTCCAGAATGCAGCACTGTAAGGAGGAAGTTCACTGCCGCCGCCAAAGTCATGAGGCTGTCCGGTGATCAAATCGGTTGCCAAGCCACAGCCTGCATCAAAGTGTGCGGTGAATGGTGCTTCATCGGCATTGATCGCTACCAGTACCCGTTCATGTTCGCTGGCACGCTCGAAAATACACTGGCGGTTTGTCAGAAGAACGGAACGGAAACTTCCATAATTTAATGCTTCGGAATTCTTCTTTGCTTCCGCAAGCTTACTGATAAACTCTGACAGTTCATTCCATTCCGGTTTCTCGAAGCAGGGACGCAACGCCGGATCGCCCTCACTCTTATCTGCCTTGGTTCCCCATTCACTTCCATAATATACACAGGGAATTCCCGGCATGCCAAAGCACATTGCATAAATCAATGGCAGATGCTTTTCATTGGATAAAATACTTGCAACTCTCGTCACATCATGGTTATCTACAAAAGATAACAGGTGTTTTCCTTTATAAAGTGTCCAGTTTTCCGGTCCGAACTGACGGAGCAGGGAATGATTGATTTCAAACATATTCATGCTGTTAAAGCTCGAATACAATCCCTTATAGCATTCATAATTGGTTGCGGAATGAAGCATGCTGTCATTCATCAGACGGTTGTAATCGCCATGAAGCATCTCTCCTAACAAGAAGAAGTCTGCCTTTCTCTCTGTCGTGAAGCTGCGAAGTGTCCGTACAAAGTTCTCATCCAGACAATACGCTACATCCAGACGCAGTCCGTCAATATCAAATTCGTTGATCCAGAACTGTACGGCATCCAAAATATGATTAACCACTTCTCCATTCTGGAGATTTAACTTCACCAGATCATAATTTCCTTCCCAGCCTTCATACCACAGACCATCATTATAATTGGAATTTCCGCCTAAGTTGATATGGAACCAGTTCAAATAAGGAGAATTCTCACGGTTCTTCAACACATCCTGGAACTGATAAAAGCCTCGTCCCACATGGTTGAACACGCCATCCAGTACCACACGGATTCCGTTCTCATGTAACTTCCGGCAAACCTCCTTAAAATCTTCATTGGTTCCGATGCGGACATCAATCTTCTTATAATCTCTTGTATTGTATCCGTGGGTATCAGATTCAAATACTGGGGAAAAATAGATAGCGTTGATTCCTAATTTCTACATATGTGGAATCCATTCCTCCACCTTTTTAATCTTATGAGTCTGCACACCATCGTTCTCAAACGGTGCTCCGCAAAATCCTAACGGATATATTTGATAAAATACACTTTCATATGCCCAAAATCCACTGTTCATGCGCTTTTACTCCCTTCTTGCCTTTGGATTATTCATCTTGGTCAATTATACACCATCTCCCATTGACTAATCCAGTATTTTTTCATTTTTAATGCATTTTTCCTTCAGTTTTTTATTGATAACGATTCTCATTTAGATAAAAATTTCAAAAGAAATCCCCCATTTCCACATAGTTATCCACAATGACACATATGTCACAATCAATGATCCACATAACTTTCTTTCAAAAATGTGATGTCAGAATGACCGCTTGAAAGGATTATAGCCATTCGTCCCAGAATCGCTCCACGTAATGACTGATTTCCTCTATTGATACATCTTCGTACTCCCTCCACTCTCTCGGAAACATCCGCTGATAGGGCGTTGACAGAAACCGTTCATCCAGAAGTGCCACAATACCGATATCCTCTGCCGTACGAATCACGCGCCCTGCCGCCTGCAAAACCTTATTCATTCCCGGATAGCGGTACGCATAGTCAAATCCGTTATCCCCCTGCCGGTCAAAATACTTCTTTAAGATCTCGCGTTCATTACATACCATCGGAAGTCCCGTCCCGACAATGATCGCACCGATCAGTCGGTCATTCTTCAAATCAATTCCTTCACTGAATATTCCACCTAAGACACAGAAGCCGAGAAGCGTCCGTTCTTCCTCATATTCAATCTCCATGTGGATAACTTCTTCCAGGAAGTTCTCTTCGAGTGCCGGAAGTTCTGTCACTGGATATTCTGCCATCACAGGCTCAGTTGCAGACGGCTCCGTCACCGGAAACTCGGTCACAGGAAGGGAAGCCGTCTCCTGCGAAACTCTCCCTCCTCCACCAAATCTCATCAGGAATTCCTCCCTGCTCTGTTCATTCATATACTCATCCTGCACGAGGCATTCCACATGTTCATCGGCGAAATTCTCCTCATACACCTCAAGTACCTTCCTTAAAAAGGCATGGGAAGGAAAAAATACCATATAATTTCCGGTCCGCATCTGCACAATCCGATGCAGATAGGATGCAATATTGTAATATTCGCTCTCTGTTCTGCGGCTATATTTACTGGTTACATCATTGGCAATGAACAATCCCTTACGCCTTGCATCAAACACCGACTTCGCATAAACCTCATAGTCTCCTTCTGCTGCTCCAAGAAGCT